>Ga0265319_1002247_pt1 | contig 10724 bp, 10 predicted proteins | sample 4824metaG_FD_192443 | JGI IMG/M metagenome (GOLD analysis project Ga0265319, IMG submission 192443) | Rhizosphere microbial communities from Carex aquatilis grown in University of Washington, Seatle, WA, United States - 4-8-24 metaG | ecosystem: Host-associated > Plants > Roots > Rhizosphere >...
GCGAAGCTGAAGTAGGACAAGGACGTCGTGGAGCTCCCCTCGGGCCTGCGCTACCAGATCATGAAGCCGGGCACCGGCAACCCGCCCAAGCCGACGGACACGGTCAAGGTCAACTACACGGGAACGCTCATCGACGGCAGCGTCTTTGACAGCTCCGACCGACTCGGCAAGCCGCTCGACATCGAGCTGGACAAGGTGATCGCCGGCTGGACGGAGGGCATGCAGAAGATCGGCAAGGGCGGACAGATCATGCTCTTCGTGCCGCCGCAGCTGGGCTACGGCGACGACGGACGCCCCGGCATCCCGCCGGGCTCCGTGCTCGTCTTCAAGGTCGACCTGCTGGACATCACGCCGTCCGCGGCCGTGTCCACCCCGGCCGCGGCGAAGTAGCCGCTCTGCGGCCCATCTGGAAGGGCGCGTATCCCCTGAAACCGGAGGATGTAAACCTTTACCTTGTCGGGTTCATGGGAACGGGCAAGACGACCGTGGGGCGCACGGTCGCCCACCGGATCGGCTTCAAGTGCGTCGACAGCGACCACGAGATCGAGCGCAAGGCGGGCAAGCCGGTGTCGAGGATCTTCGCGGAGGACGGCGAGGCCTCCTTCCGCGCCCTGGAGCGCGAGTTCGTCGAGTCGGGCCACGCCCCCGAGAAGGTGGTTGTGGCCTGCGGCGGCGGCCTCGTGGTCCAGCCCGGGATGCTCGCGACCCTCGCGTCGAAGGGTGTCGTCGTCTGCCTGCACGCGTCCATCGAGACCATCCTCGCCCGCACGGGGCGCCACGGCGCGACCCGCCCGCTCCTGGATGTCGACGACCCCGACGCCAAGGCCCGCGCCCTCTTTGCCGAGCGGGAGCCCATCTACAGGTCGGCGGGAACGGTGATCCTCACCGATTCGCGGCCGCTCAGCGAGGTCTCGGGGCACGTGATCCGCGTGTGGCGGCGCGAGTCCCTGTCCTTCGCCCAGCGGCGGCCGTCGGGCGGGGCCTGAGGCCATGGGGGGGCGCCGGGAGGAACTTCGGGGGCGGCTCGCCGGCCTCGGCTTCGACGAGGTGAGGTTCGTGAGCCTTGCCCCGCCGCCCCGCGGCGACGGGCTGCGGCGTTGGCTCGATTCGGGCTACCATGCGGACATGGAGTGGATGGAGCGCACGGCCGCGAAGCGGATGGACCCGGGGCTCGTCCTCGAGGGGGCCCGCTCGGCGATACTCCTCGGCGTGGACTACTACCAGGGCGGCGAGAGGGGCGGCGGGGGCGCGCCGGCCTGGGCGAGGTACAGCCTCTACCGCGACTACCACGACTCGCTCAAGCCCGCGCTCGAGCGCGCGGGCAAGGCGATCGAGGAGATCTGCGGCGCCGCCCCCAGCGACTACCGCTACTATGTGGACACGGGCCCCGTGCTCGAGCGCGCCTGGGCAGCGCTCTCGGGGGTCGGGTTCATCGGCAAGAACTCGATGCTCATCTCGCGAACGCACGGCAACTGGCTCTTTCTTGCGTCCATCCTCACGCGCCTCGACCTCGAGGCGGATCCCCCGCTGCGGGGGCGCGGGGACCCGGGCTCCGTGGGCCTGCTCTGCGGCAAGTGCACGCGCTGCCTGGACGCCTGCCCGACGCAGGCGTTCCCGAGGCCGGGCGTCGTGGACGCGCGCCGGTGCATCTCGTACCAGACGATCGAGAACAAGGGCGTGATCCCCGCGGAGCTGCGCGCCGCGATCGGAAACCGCGTCTACGGCTGCGACACCTGCCTCGATGTCTGCCCGTGGAACCGCTTCGCGCGGGAGGGTCGCCGGATGATCCTCTCGGCGAGGAACGATATCGCGGCACTTTCACTTCGGGAGCTCCTCGAGCTCACGCCCGGGAGATTCGCCGAGGTCTTCAAGGGCACGGCGATCAAGCGGGTGAAGCTGGCCGGGCTCCTGAGGAACGCCTGCGTTGCCGCGGGCAACTCGGGCGACGCATCGCTCGTGGGTCCCCTGGCGAGGCTCGCGTCCCACGCGTCGCCCGTCGTGCGGGCGCACGCGGTCTGGGCCGTGCGGCGCCTCGGGGCCGGCGAGTCCCTCCGGGAGGCGCGCGCGGCGGAGGCCGACCCCATCGTCCTCGCCGAATATGCCGGCACCCCCTAGCGGCATGGAGCGCGGCGATCCCGTCCCCCCAGCCAAGTCGGCGGCGCTCCCGGGCTGGCTTTCCCCGCTTGGGCTCCTCGTGGTCCTCGCCGGCGAGCTGGCCCTGTTCTGTTTCGCAACCGCCCGCCACGTTTCGTGGGCCTACCCGCGGTGGCTGGACCAGCTGCAGTACCTGGGCGAAGCCTACGACGGGTATGACTGGGCGATAGACCACGGCTTCCTCGAGGGAGCCCGCCACGCGCTGGCCCATGTCGCGCCGCAGGGGTCGCTCCACGGCCTCCTGGCGATGCTCGTCTTCGAGTTCTGCGGCCCGACACGGACGGCCGCGCTCAGCCTCAACATGCTTGCGCTCCTCGCCCTGCAGGCGGCCCTGTTCGCGTCGGTCCGCAGGGTCTCGGGATCGTGGTCTCTCGCATGGGCGTCGCTGGGGCTCCTGGCCGCGTGCCATGCGCCCTGGATCTTCGGGCCCGGCTCGGCGTTCGACTTCCGGCTGGATTGGATGGCGGCCTGCGCCTACGGCGTCGCGCTCTGCGCCGCGGTGGCGTCGGACGGCTTTGGGTCCGTGCGCGGGTCGCTCGCCTTCGGGGTCGCCGTGGGCGTGGCCGTCCTCGTCCGGCACCTGACCGGCGTCTATTTCGTCCTCGTCTACCTGGGCCTTTTCCTGTGGCTCGCCACGAGGCCGGGCGGCAGGGCACGGTGCCTTCGGCTCGCCCTCTCGGGGCTCGTCGCGGCGGGGCTCTCGGCCTGGGCGCTCATCAGGGCGCGCCACGAGATCTTCATCTACTACTGGGGCACCCATGTCTCGGGCGCGGAGGTGTCGCTTCGCGATTCGCACCTAGGGCTTGCTTCGTCGATCCGCTGGCTCGCGCGCCAGGCGCTCTTCGACAAGATGGGACTTGAGGCAGCGCTCATCTGCGCTGCGGCCGGCACCGTCCTTTTCACAGCCGGCCGCCATTGCGTCCGGGGGGACGCGCCGCCCGGGCAGCCGCGCCTCCGGGATGCCTGGGCGGCGGCCGTCGTCTTCCTCGCCGCGCCTGCCTGCGTCCTCTGCGGGCTCAATGAGCAGTCCCCGGCGCCCGCCTCGGTCATCCTGGCGCCGCTCGTGTGGATGATCGTCCTGTGCTGGATCCACCTCTCGAGGAATGCGGGCCGCGGGGCGCGGCGCTTGGCAGGAGCGGCCGCCGCAGTGGCGGGGATTGCGGTCTTCGTCCAGGCGCAGGTCGTGAACCCGATCGCAGCAGCCGACGAGGCGCATTTCCGGAGTGTGAACGCCCTGGGCGACTTCCTGTTCTTCCGCGCCGAGGAGGCCGGGCTCAGCCGACCGGTTGTGTCGACGACGTGGATCCTCGACGGCGTGGACGCCCGGCTGTTCGGGGTGCTCGCGCACGAGCGCCACGAAAGCCGGCTGCGCTTCACGCCCCTGCTGCCGACGGGAATCACGGACCCGGCTCCGGGCGACGTCATGGAGCGCCTAGCCAAGAGCGACTTTGTCTGCCTGGTGACCCGGGCCGACGGGGCGTGGCCGTTCGACCGCCGCATGGCCGCGATGCTCCCGGAAATGAAGCGCTGGTGCGAGGGCAGCCTGAAGCTTGACGGGGGGCTCGAGACGGCCGAGTTCACGGTCTCGGTCTACGAGAGGCCGGCCCTGGCGCGGCCCCGCGGGGGGCGGGGGGTCGCCCTCGAGCCGATGATCGCCGCAGGACTCAAGGCAGAGGCGGCTGCGCCCGCGCTCCCCCCGGGCCCGCCGAGGCTCATGCTTCCCGCGAGCGTCCCGTGGACCACGGCGGCTGAGTTCCACTTTCTGTTGAAGGCGGCCTACAGCCCGATGACGCTCTCCGTCGAGGGCCTGCCCGCCGGCCTTGCGGTCGATGCCCGGACGGGCGAGATCCGGGGCTCGTTTCCGCACCCGGGAACGTTCGAGACCCACGTCCATTCCGCGAATGCCGTGGGCGCCGCCGACTCCCCGCTCGTGTTCCATGTATCCGGCGACGCGCGCGGCGCCTCGGCCAGGGCGCCTGAAAGGGCCGCCATCGGCGTCCCGGTGGAGATTTCATTCTCGGTGTTCGAGACGCAGGCGACGCTCGACTTCGTCGACATCACGGACCTCTCCGTTCCGCGTGTGCTCGCCCGCCTTGAAGCGGGCGACGACGAGCGTCGGATATGGGAGGGAACTCTGACGGCGACCTTCCGGGAGCCGGGGCTCCACACGGTGCTCCTGCGGTTCGTGCGGCTGGACCCAGCCGGGGCAGGGGGCTACGCCTTCGTGGACAGGGAATGCCGCATCCAGGTGGGGCCCTGAATCCGGACCCGGGAACCGTGCGGCCCCGAGGCCTCAGCGGACGACCCGGGCGCCGCCGCCCCCCATGAGGCTCTCGACCTCCTTCTGGGTGGCCATGGAGGTGTCGCCCGGCGTCGTGGAGGCCAGCGCCCCGTGGGCCGCCCCGTAGTCGACCGCGGCCTGGGGGTCGTTTTTCGAGAGGAACCCGAACGCGAGCCCGCTGGCGAAGCTGTCGCCCCCGCCGACGCGGTCGAGGATTTCCAGAGCCGGATATTGCCGGCTCTCGTGGAACTTTCCCCCGTGCCAGAGGATGGCGCTCCAGTCGTTCCTCGTCGCGGTGATCACGCGGCGAAGCGTGGTGGCCGCAACCTTGAAGTTCGGGAACTCCTTCACCGCGGTGCCGATCATGGAGCGGAAGGCCCCGGCCTCGATGTGGTCGAGCTTCGCGCCCGCGCCCTTCACCTTGAAGCCGAGAGAGGCGGTAAAGTCCTCCTCATTGCCGATCATGACGTCGACGTGGGCCGCGATCTCGCGGTTCACCTCCTGGGCCTTCTTCTGGCCGCCGATCGACTTCCAGAGCGACGGGCGGTAGTTGAGGTCGTAGGAGACGACCGTGCCGTGCCTGCGGGCCGCCTTGACAGCCTCGATCGACAGGGCGGCCGATGTTTCGGATAGCGCCGCGAAGATCCCGCCCGTGTGGAACCAGCGCACCCCGAGCTTGCCGAAGATGTGCTCCCAGTCGAAGTCACCGGGCTTGAGCTGCGACGCCGCGGTGTTGCCGCGGTCGGGGACGCCGACGGCGCCCCGCACGCCGAAGCCGCGCTCGGTGAAGTTGAGCCCGTTGCGCACGGTCCTGCCGATGCCGTCGTCCGCGCGCCACTGGATGAAGTCCGTGGCGACGCCCCCCTGCATGATCAGGTCCTCAACCAGGTGGCCGACCTCGTTGTCGACAAGCGCGGTGCAAACGGCTGTCCGCAGGCCGAAGCACTTGCGCAGGCCCCTCGAGGTATTGTATTCCCCGCCCCCCTCCCAGGCGCTGAAGCGGCGGGCGGTGCGTATGCGCCCCTCGCCGGGGTCGAGGCGGAGCATGACCTCGCCGAGCGAGAGCTGGTCAAAGGCGCAGTGGGTGGCGGGGCGTAGTTTTAGGCTCATGGCGGTGGGGAAAGGGAAGTACCTTCAGATGACGACCGTCCTGTGGAGGTGCCTGACGAGCCTCGGGGCGCCGGCCTCGGCGGCGAGCTCGTCGAAGGCCGCGAGCTCAGCCTCGGTGAAGAGGAGGCCGCCGGCGGCCGCGCAGCGCCCCGCCCACTCGGCCTCGAGCTGGCCCGGGAGCATGCACTTCTCGTTCCCGTGCCCGAGGATGTCGCCGATGACGGCCTTTATGTTCTCGGCCTGGCTTCGCCCCTTGGCGAAGGCCCCGCCGCTGACGGCGTCGGGATGGATCGCCTGGAAGAAGAAGCTGCACGTGTGCTTCTCCGACGGGTCCCGGTCCCACCGGCTCCGGAGCGTGGGCAGCGAGCCCCCGATGAAGGCCCCGACGATCTCGTCGATCAGTGAGAGCCCGTAGCCCTTGTGGGCGCCGAAGGGAAGGAGCGAGGCCACCTGGTGCGGGTCGGTGGTCGGGTTGCCCTTCTTGTCGACGGCCGCCAACGGCGGCAGCGGAAGGCCCTCGCGCTTGAGCTGCTGGACGCGGCCCATCGCGATCACGGACGTGGCCCAGTCGATGACGACCGGGAAGCCGACCGCCTCGGTCGTCGGGAAGCCCCACGAGTGGGGGTTGGTGCCGAGGGTGGGGAACGAGCCGCCGAAGGGGACGACCTCCGCGAGCGCGGCCGTGCAGTTCGTGTACGCGATGAAGCCGCGCTTGGCGGCGTCCATCACGTAGCCCCCGCCCCAGAGGTAGTGGAAGGCGTTGTCGACGGCGACGGTGCCGACCCCGTAGCGCTCGGCGAGCGCGACGGCGGCGTCCATCGCGCGGTAGGCGGTCGACTGCCCGAGCTTCCTGTTGGCGTTCCAGGCCCTCGCCGCCTCGAAGCGCGAGGGCAGCTCCTCGATCTGGGCCCCCGGGACGCAGCCCTTCGAGCCGGAGCCGAAGAGGTGGTCAAGGTGCAGCGCCTTTATGGCGTTGTGGGTGCGGATCCCGTGGCGCGACGCCTCGCAGCAGAGGCGGGCCCCGTCCGCGGCCTCGTCGGGAAGGTAGCCGCGGTGCCGGTAGGCGGCCTCGGTGAGCGCGTTGTGCTGCGCCTCGGGGATGATGAAGTAGGTCTCGGGCATGGAAAACCTCAGGCGACAGCCGCGGCCTGGGCGAATTCCCGGGCGCGCTCCGTGATCGCGGCCCAATCGGACGCCTTGAGCGCGGCGGGGTCCACGAGCGCGCTTCCCGCGGCCGCCGCGAACGCTCCGGCCCTCAGGAAGTCGCCGAGCGTCTTCGCGGTCACGCCGCCGGTGGGAAGGAGGTTTAGCTGCGGGAAGACGGCCTTGAGCGACTTGATGTAGGCCGGACCGAAGAATTCCGCGGGGAAGATCTTGATCACGTCGGCCCCGAGGTCCGCGGCGCAGGCGACCTCCGTCGGCGTCAGGGCGCCGGAGAGGACGGGGACATCCATCTCCTGGCAGGCGAGGATGACCTCCGGCCGGAAGGCCGGCGTGACGATGAACTGCGCCCCGGCCTCGACGCCGGCGCGCGCGGTTCCCGCGTCCATCACGGTGCCGAGGCCCAGCAGGACGCCGGGGAGCCTGCGCGACACGTCGCCCAGGACCTCGATCGCGCCCGGCGTCGTCATCGTGAGCTCGATCACGTTCAGCCCCCCCGCGGCCAGCGCGCGGGCGCACTCGAGCAGGCTCTCGGGGCCCTGCGCGCGGATGAGGGCGAGGACCTTCTCGGAGTGTATGCGCTTGAGCGTTTCGGTTTTGAACATGCGGGTTTTGGGCTTGGGGCGGGACCTTGCGGGAACGCCGGCCGGCGAGGACCGGGCGGTTACCTTATTCCTCGACCTGTTCCTGTTCCATGCAAAATTTAACCAAAGGAAGAACAAAGTTTTGCCTCAAGGCATATCGCATCGCCACGGGGCGGAGTTTACCCGTGAATCGCGCCAGTGAAAGATAAGCAGACCCAGCCGGGCACCCCCCCGATCGGACGCTACCGCTACCGCATCCTGGCGCTCCTTTTCTTCGCGACGACCATCAACTACATGGACCGGAGCGTGCTTGGGGTGCTGGCGCCTACGCTCCAGTACAAGGTGTTCCACTGGTCGGACAGGGACTACGCGCTCGTCAACATCGCGTTCAAGTCGGCGTACGCGATCGGCCTCGTCTCGATGGGCGCCCTGATCGACCGGATAGGGACGCGAGCGGGCTACGCGCTCGCCATCGCCGTATGGAGCGTGTTTGGCATGGCCCACGCGCTCGTGCGGCCGGCCTTCAGCCTCGTCGGATTCTGCGTGGCGCGCTTCGGGCTCGGCCTCGGCGAGTCCGGCAACTTCCCCGCGGCCATCAAGACCACGGCCGAGTGGTTCCCGAGGCGGGAGCGTGCCTTCGCCACCGGCGTCTTCAACGCCGGCGCCAATGTGGGGGCCATCATGGCCCCGCTGGTCATCCCGCTCTTCGTCCTTCCCGACGGGACGAACTGGCAGTTCGCGTTCCTGACGACCGGGGTCCTGAGCCTCGCCTGGATTGTGTTCTGGCTAAGGACGTATCAGCCGCCGGGATCGCACCCGCGGGTGTCGGCCGGCGAGATGGCGTACATCCACAGCGACTCGCCGGCGACATCCGGCGCGAGGATACCGTGGCGCCGGGTGCTGCCGCTGCGCGAGACCTGGGCGTTCGCCCTCGGCAAGATCACCGACGCCGTCTGGTGGTTCTACCTCTTCTGGGGCGGCAAGTACCTCTACGACCGCTTTGGCCTGGACATCAAGGGCCTGGCCCTGCCGCTGATCCTCATCTATGCGGTGTCGGACGCGGGCAGCGTCGCGGGAGGGTGGCTGTCCTCCTCGCTCATCAAGCGCGGATGGTCGGTGAACCGGGCAAGGAAGACCACGCTCCTCGTCTGCGCGCTCAGCGTCCTGCCCGTCGTCTTCGTGACCGAGATCCACACGCGCTTCGACGCCGACGCCTCCTTCTACGCGCGCCTCGGGGCGCAGCAGGTGCCGGCCTCCGCGCAGGACGCGCTGGGCGCCCTCTCGGGGAGGAGCTTCGCCTCGGCCAAGGAATTCACTGCGGCCGCGGCCTCCGTGCTCCCGCCGGCCGAGGCGGCCCGCCTCGAATCCGTGCTCGTCAAGAGCGCCCGAAGCGACCGCTTCTACTGGATCGCCGTCGTCCTCATCGCCGTCGCCGCCGCGGGCCACCAGGCCTGGTCGGCGAACCTCTACACGCTCGTTTCCGATGTCTTCCCGAAGGCGGCGACGGCCTCCGTGATCGGCTTTGGCGGCATGTTCGGGGCGGTGTCGGGGCTGGTCGCCGACTGGAGCCTGGGCCAGGTCCTCTCTGCCAGCGGGCCTGCCGGCTACATGTTCGCCTTCCTCATCGCGGGCTTGGCCTATCTCTTCTTCCTTGGTGTGATCCAGGTTCTCATGCCGCGCATGACCCCGCTGGACGACGACCTCAGGCACACGACCCACTATCCATGAAGACCGAATCATACCTCACGGGCCTCTTTGGCCTCACCGGCCGCGTGGCCGTCGTCATTGGCGGCACGGGAGAACTCTGCGGGGCGATCGCAGAGGGGCTCGCATCCGCCGGCGCGGAGGTCGTCCTCGTCGGGCGTAGCGCCGACAAGGCCGGGGCCCGGCTGAAGCGCATCGCCGCGGCGGGCGGGCGCGGCTGGTTCCACGCCGCGGAGGCGACGAGCAAGGGGGAGCTCGAGGCACTCCTCGCGGCGGTGCTCAAGGCCTCCGGCAGGGTGGACATCGTCGTCAACGGTGCGGGGACGAACTCCGCGACCCCCTTCCTCGAGATCGCCGAGGACGAGTTCGAGAGGATTGTCCGCGTGAACCTGAACTCCGTCTTCCTCTCCTGCCAGGTATTCGGCAGGCACTTGGTCGCAAAGGGGGAGGGCGGCTCGATCATCAACGTGGGCTCCATGTCCGGACTGGTCCCCCTGTCGCGCGTCTTCACGTACTCGGCGACGAAGGCCGCCGTCCACAACCTGACGAAGAACCTGGCCCGCGAGTGGGCGCCGCACCGCGTCCGCGTGAACACGCTCGTGCCGGGGTTCTTCCCGGCCGAGCAGAACCGCAAGGTGCTCACTCCCGCGCGCGTCGCGAGCATCATGGGCCACACGCCCATGGGCCGGTTTGGGGAGGCCCGCGAGCTTGTGGCCGCGGCGCTCCTCCTCGCGAGCGACGGCGCGGGATCCTTCATCACCGGGTCGGAGCTGGCCGTCGACGGCGGGTTCAACGCGATGAGCATCTGAGGGCCGTGGGAGGCAGCATGACCCCCTGGACCCGGAGCCTCCTGGCCGCGACGTCGCTCGGCGGCGGCCTCGTCCTCGGGGCCTGCAGCCGGTACTGGGACGCTACGAGGGCCCCCCAGGGCTACGGCATCGTCAGGGAGCATGTCGTCTTCTCGCCGAACAACCTTCCGCCGATACGGAGCGAGCTGGACTACACCCTGATCGACGTCGACGGCGGGCCCATCACGCGGGAGAGCTACCCCAAGTTCGTCGACTTGCAGCCCGGCGCCCTGCTCGTCGCCGGCGTCCACCATTTCAGGGCGCGGGTCGAGCCGGTGCTGCGCCCGCGGGACGACATGCCCTACGAGGTCTCGTTCGAGGGGAAGGTGGAGAGCGGGAAGGTGTATTTCCTGGTCGAGCAACAGAAGGCGCCCGCCTTGGTCGAGGCGCGGCCCCGCTATCCTTGATAAAAGCCGCGCCAGGCTCTTGATGATCCGCGATGAAGCCCATCAACCGCTTCCTGCTCGAGAACGGCCTGCGGATCGCGGGCAACCCGTGCGTCAGCCCCGACTTCTGCCTCGACTGGGAGGCGCTGTCGGGGACGCTCCGCACGGCGGCTGCGTCGGGGCTCCTGAATCACGCGAAGTCGGCCTTCGGGACGGCCGAGGGGTCGTGGACGCTGGTTGAGGACGCGGCGACCGGCGACTGCGCCTGGAGGCTCGGGGCCCCGGGCGGGACGGACGTGCTCGCGGACGGGGTCGCCGGGGGCGACGGCGCCGCGTACTTTCCCGCGACCTGGGAGAATCTCCTGCGGCTGAAGAACCTGGTCCTGGCGCACGACCCGGGGTCGACGATCTTCCCCTCGTGCGGCGGGAAGCTCGCCAGCAGCACGCTCGGGATAGGGGCGAGGTTCACGACGCTTCACTGGCCGGCCGTCGAGTG
>Ga0265319_1002251_pt1 | contig 10713 bp, 12 predicted proteins | sample 4824metaG_FD_192443 | JGI IMG/M metagenome (GOLD analysis project Ga0265319, IMG submission 192443) | Rhizosphere microbial communities from Carex aquatilis grown in University of Washington, Seatle, WA, United States - 4-8-24 metaG | ecosystem: Host-associated > Plants > Roots > Rhizosphere >...
CCGTCGCGAGGACAGTCAGGTCGGCCACCTCGCGGCGGATCTCCTGGATCGCACGGCGCGTCTCGGCCTCGACGTCGCGCTTGGTCTGCTCGAGCAGCTCCTCGCGCTGCGTCTTCGCGGCCGCGAGCGACTCGTCCTTGGCGACCTCGCCGGCGCGCTCGGCTCTGGCGACGATCTCGTCGGCCTGCGCGCGCGCGTCCGTGAGCCGCTGGCGGTACTCCGCCAGCAGCGCGTCGGCCTCGGTGCGCGTGCGCTCGGCCGCGTCGATCGACTCCTCGATCGCCCGCTGGCGGCGGTCGAGCGCGTCGCCGATCGCCGGGAACGCGTACTTGCGCAGGATGAAGAGCGTCACGAAGAACGCGAGCAGCAGCCAGATCATCAGGCCCACGGAGGGCGAGACGAGGAAGTTGCCGCTGTCGTTCGCGGCTGCGATGACGGGCGTCATGGGCTTAGGAGAGGAAGAACGCGATCAGGCCGAAGATGAAGGCGTAGAAGACGATCGCCTCGGTGAGGGCGAAGCCGAGCCACTGGATGCTCGTGATCTCGTCGCGCATCTCCGGCTGGCGCGTCACCGACTCGATGACCTTGCCGAAGATGTAGCCGACGCCGATGCCCGGGCCGATCGTGCCGAGGCCGGCGCCGACGCCGAGCGCGATCGCCTTGCCGGCCTTGCGGCCGATCGCCTCGTTCTCGGCGACCGTGGCGGCGAGCGTGTTGATGACGGAGAGGTCCACAGCAGATCTCCTGTTTGGTTAGTGAGACTCGGCGACAGCGCCGCCGAGGTAGATGGCAGTGAGCGTGGCGAAGATGAAGGCCTGCAGCGTCGCGATCAGGCCCACCTCGAGCACGAAGAAAGCGACGGCGATCGTGCCGGTGATGAGGCCGAGGACGACCGAGCCGGCGACGGCGAGGTTCAGCAGCACGACGAGCCCGCCGCCCATGAAGAGGATCAGCAGGTGGCCGGCGAGGATGTTGGCGAACAGTCGCACCGACAGCGAGATCAGGCGCATGAAGTGCGAGATCGCCTCGATGAAGAAGATCGGGATCCGCGCGGCGCCCTCGACGCCGGCCGGGATCCAGCTCTTCATGTACTTGAGCGGACCCTTGGCGCGGACCCCCTCGACGTGGTAGCTGACCCACACGATCAGCGTCAGCGCGAGCGGGACGGACAGGTTCGCGGTCGCGGCGTAGAGCGCGAGCGACGGGATGTGCGCGCCGAAGATGTTCACCGTGTGCTCGGTGTTCGTCGGCAGCGGCAGGTACCCGAGCATGTTCGAGAACCAGATGAAGAGGAACAGCGCCCCGATGAAGGGGAACCACTTCTTCGCCATCGAGTCGCTCATGTTGCCGCGCGTGATGTTGTCGCGCATGAGCGTGTAAGCGCTCTCGACCACGATCTGGACGCGGTTGGGACGCGCCTGCATGCGTCTCGCGACCCACACCATCGTGCCGCAGGTGAGCGCCGCCGCGACGATCACATAGAAGACGGCCTTGTTGATCGAGAGGTCGAGGCCGCCGACGTGGATCGAGATCCACGGCTCCAGCTTGAACTCGTTCTGCGGTCTGTAGTTCTCGTTGACCTGGAGCGCGAGCGCGCTGCCGGGGGTCGCGAGGAGCAGGACGAGCGGGGCGAGCGCCGCGAGCAGGCGGGCCTTCATGGACGCGGGTTCTCCTTCTCGAACGGGCGCAGGATCATCTGCATGGTGAAGTAGACGGTGAAGAGGGCGATGAAGAGGAGGGCGGCGGAGAGCCCGACCTTCGAGCCGGCGGCGGCTCCGACGGCGAAGATCGTAAGGGCTACGAGCCATCCGCGTCCGATCATCGATCCGGCCATCAGGCCGACGGTCGTGCGGGCGTCGTCGCTGGCCGCCGCGCGGCGTGCCGTCCAGTCCCCGATCGCCCGCTGCACGGCGTACACGCCGAAGCCCGTGACCCATCCGCCGAGCGGCAGGTCGGCGACCAGGAAGACGGGCAGCGCCAGCACGCCGAGAGCCAGGTCCATGTAACGCAGGACGGCCATCGGATCAGCGGACCTCAGTGCATGCGACGTGGTCATCGGGCTGCTGCTCGGTTCGATTCGGGGGATACATGGAAGGCGTTGCCGCCGGATGCAAAAAGCCCGCACCGGGCGGCGCGGGACCGCCGCGAACCTGAAGATGTCCTCCATGAGTCCGCGGGCGGGGCGCAGTCTACAGAACCCAACGCGCTTGTAACAACATTGTGACAGCTGGCACGCGCACGAGGGGCCGTGCGCTGACCGCGCCGAAACCGGGGGGCTGCTCGCTACGCTGGTCGCGATGGCCTCGCTCAGCCGCCGCCGGACGGACGCGCAGCGCTCGAAGCGCGCGGCCGTCGAGGCGAGCGTGCTCGAGGCGACGGGTGCGCTGCTGGCCGAGGGCGCCTCGTTCACCGACCTGCCGATCGAGCAGATCGCCACGCGCGCCGGCCTGTCGCGGTCCGCCTTCTACTTCTACTTCCGCGACAAGCGCGACCTGCTGCTGCGGCTCACCGGCGGCGTCGCCGAGGAGCTGTACCGCGGCGCGGAGCAGTGGTGGGGCGACACCGGCGCCGGCGCCGCCGACGAGCTGGCGAAGGCGCTCACGCATGTCGTCGGCATCTACCGGCGCCACGCGGCGCTGCTGCCCGCGGTGATCGAGGCCGCCGCCTACGACGACGAGGTCGCGCGCTTCTGGCGCCAGCTCGTGGGGCGCTTCGTCGAGGCGACGCGCGCCCGCATCGAGCGCGAGCAGGCGGCCGGCGCGGTCGATCCCGCGCTGCCGGCGCAGGCGGTCGCGTTCGGGCTCTGCTGGATGACCGAGCGCGCCGCCTACGAGCACCTCATGCAGCGCGGCGAGCTCGCCGACGAAGGGCTGATCGACGGCCTGCTGGCGATCTGGCTCGGCGCGATCTACGGCCGCCCGGCCTGAGCGGCTCTACGGCTCGGGCGTGGGCGGGCGCTCCGCCGGCGCGAGCGCCGGGAACTCGCCGGTCTCCAGCTCCCGCTCGACCTGCCGCACGATCTCGTGGTCGGTCGTGTCCGGGTCGGCGTGGCGCAGCTGCCAGCCGCGCAGGCGCTTGAGCTTGAGGATCTCCAGCACGACGACGAGGTAGACGCTCGCGGCCAGCACGAGCAGCGCCAGCGCCGCCATCACGAGCGACCAGCCGAGCTTGTAGTGGCCGTGGTGGTCGGAGTACGGGACGAAGCGCATCGCGACGGCGAGGCCGGCGAGCATGAACGTCCACGCGTACAGGTAGAGGACGGTGCGCCGCTGGCTGAAGCCGATCCGCGCCATGCGGTGGTGGAAGTGGTGCGCGTCGGCCGACCACGGCGCGCGTCTGTACTTGAGCCGCCGCGCGATCACGAAGCTCGTGTCGAGGAACGGCACGGCGAGGATCGCGAGCGGGCCGACGAGCGCGATCAGCGCGTTCGTCTTGAGCGTGCCCTGGATCGCCGCGCAGCCGAGCAGGTAGCCGAGCAGCAGCGCGCCGCAGTCCCCCATGAAGACGGACGCCGGATGGAAGTTGTGGATCAGGAAGCCGAGCGCCGCGCCGGCGACGATCGCCGCCAGCACGCCGGCCGCGTTGCGCCCGAGGTCGAACGCGATGATCGAGAAGGCGACCGCGCTGATCGCGCAGACGCCGGCGGCGAGGCCGTCGACGCCGTCGGAGAAGTTCACGACGTTCATCAGCCCGACGAGCCCGAGCACCGTCAGCGCGCCGCCGACCGCGGGGCTGAAGCTGATGGCGCCGAGGAACGGCAGCGTGATGTGCTCCACGCGCACGCCCGCGAGCACCGGGATCAGCGCGGCGGCGATCTGACCCAGCAGCTTGACCGCGGGCGACAGCTCGAACACGTCGTCGATCGCCCCGACGAGCGCGATCGTCACCGCGCCGAGCAGGATCCCCGTCGTCTCGCGGTCGACCGGCAGCCAGATCAGCGCCGCCACGAGCACGCCCGCGAGGATCGCGAGCCCGCCCAGCAGCGGCGTGCTGCGCGCCGCCAGCCCGCGCTCGCGCGGCTCGTCCACCGCCCCCACGCGCACCGCGACCCGCGCGACGAGCGGCGTCAGCAGCGCCGCCACGACAAGCGCGACGGGGAAGGCGTAGAGGGCGTCGATCTCGTTCATGCCCTGTGGGCATCCTGACAGCCGCCGCGGCGCGGCTCGCCAGGGCTACGCGACGGCGGCGGAAAGCTCCGGATACAGCGGGTAGCGCTCGGCGATGGCGCGCACGCGCTCGGCCAGCTCGTCGCGGCGGCCGTCGAAGCCTGGCTGGAGCGTGGCGGCGACGATGCGGCCGATCTCCGTGAAGTCCTCGACCTGCACGCCGCGCGTCGCGAGCGCCGGCGTGCCGATCCGCAGGCCGCTGGAGACCATCGGCGGGCGCGGGTCGAACGGGACCGCGTTGCGGTTGACGGTGATGCCGATCTCGTGCAGGCGGTCCTCGCCCTGCTGGCCGTCCAGCTCGGACTCGCGCAGGTCCACCAGGATCAGGTGCACATCGGTGCCGCCGGTGAGGACGCTGACGCCGCTGCCCGCCTGCAGCACCTCCGTGGCGAGCGCCTGCGCGCCGTCGAGCGTGCGCTGCTGGCGCTCCTTGAAGGCGTCGCTCATCGCGATCTTGAACGCGACCGCCTTGCCCGCGATCACGTGCTCGAGCGGGCCGCCCTGCTGCCCGGGGAAGATCGCCGAGTCGATCTTTCTCTGGTGCTCGGCTCTGCAGAGGATCAGCCCGCCGCGGCCGCCGCCGATCGTCTTGTGCGTCGTCGAGGTCACGACGTCGGCGTGCGGCACCGGCGACGGGTGCAGCCCCGCGGCGACGAGCCCGGCGAAGTGCGCCATGTCGACCATCAGCAGCGCGCCGACCTCGTCGGCGATCTCGCGGAAGCGCGCGAAGTCGAGCTGGCGCGGGTAGGCCGACCAGCCGGCGAGCAGCAGCTTCGGCTTGCGTTCGCGGGCGATGCGGGCGACCTCGTCCATGTCGATCAGGCTCGTCTCGCGGTCGACCTGGTAGGGCGCGATCTCGTACAGGCGGCCCGAGACGTTGATTCTCATGCCGTGCGAGAGGTGGCCGCCGTGCGCCAGCTCGAGGCCCATGATCGTGTCGCCCGGCTGCAGCAGGGCGTGATACACGGCCGTGTTGGCCTGCGCGCCGGCGTGCGGCTGGACGTTCGCGTGCTCGGCGCCGAACAGCTCCTTCGCGCGGTCGATCGCGAGCTGCTCGGCGACGTCGACGAACTCGCAGCCGCCGTAGTAGCGCCGGCCCGGGTAGCCCTCGGCGTACTTGTTCGTCAGCACGCTGCCCTGGCATTCCAGCACCGCCTGCGGGACGAAGTTCTCGGAGGCGATCATCTCCAGCGTGCGCTGCTGGCGGTCCAGCTCCTTCGCGAGCACGTCCGCGATCTCCGGATCGACGTCGGCGAGCGGGCGGGTGAAGTAGTCGGGCGGCAGCTCGGTCATGCGGGCGTCTCCGTCGCGCTGGTGGCGGTCTCGATTGCGGTGATCTGGTCCACGCGGCGCGCGTGCCGGCCGCCGTCGAAGTCGGTCGCGAGGAAGGTGGCGACGATCGCGTCGGCGGTCGGCGGGTCGAGGCGCGCGCCCGACAGCGTGACGACGTTGGCGTCGTTGTGGCGCCGCGCCATCTCCGCTTCGGCGGCGTCGTGCGCGTTGACGGCGCGGATCCCCGGAACCTTGTTGGCGACGATCGCGACGCCGTTGCCCGAGCCGCACACGAGCACGCCCTTGTCGGCCTCGCCGTCGGCGACCGCGCGAGCGGCCGGTTCGGCGTAGCGCGGGTAGTCGACCGAGTCGGGGCCGTCGGCGCCGAGGTCGAGCACGTCGTGACCCGCGGCGGCGAGCGCCGTCGCGAGATGGTCCTTCAGGACGAAGCCGGCGTGGTCGGAGGCGAGCGCGATCCTCATGGGCGGCCGACGATACCAAGGGCCCTGGCGACGTCCGCGGCCGGGACGGCGCCCTGGCGCAGGATGCTCCACTCGCCGGTGTCCTCGTAGCGCTGCAGGTCGATCACGGTCGACGGGGTGCCGGGCAGCGGGCCGGCGTCGAGCACGAGGTCGGCTTGCGCGCGGATGTCCGCGGGAACCTCCCCGAGCGTGCGCGCATCGGGGCCGCCAGCGTGGTTGGCGCTCGATTGGAGGACCACGAGCGGGACGGCCTGGAGCTGCGGCACCGCCGGGATGCGCACGCCCAGCGCTCCCCCCTCCCCGGCCGGACCGGCTGCGAGGGGAAACCGGCCCCGCCTGTTCGGGACGAGCAACGTGACGGCGCCCGGCGTCAACGCCTCGAACGCCGCGCGCACGCGGGGGCCGATCTCCGGCAGCGCCGCGAGGGCCGCTCCGCGGTCGAACCACATCACCGCCGCCGGCTTGTCGGCGGGACGGCCCTTGAGCGCGTAGAGCTTGGCGACCGCGTCCGAGTTCTCCGGATCGCACGCCAGCCCGTAGACGGTGTCGGCCGGGAAGACGGCGACGCCGCCCGCTGCGATGCATGCGGCGAACGCGGCTGCGTCGCTCACCGCCGCCCCACCACCACGCGCTCGATCCCCGCGAGGTCGCGCTGCACCTCGATGGCGGCGGCGCCCGCCTCGCGCAGCATCCCCCCCACCGTCTGCGCCATCCCCATGCCGACCTCGATCGCGACGAGCGGCGCGCGCTGCACCGCGGCCGGCACGAGCCGCCGCACGATCTCGAAGCCGTCGTGGCCGCCGAACACGGCGACGTCGGGCTCGGCTATGACCTCCGGCTGGAGCGTGCCGAGGTCGCGCCTGGCGACGTACGGCGGGTTCGAGAGGATCGCGTCGAGCGGGCCGTCGACGCCGTCGAGCAGGTCGCTGTGGACGAACGTCACGTCGAGCCCGAGCGCGTGGGCGTTCTCGCGCGCGAGCGCGAGCGCGTCGTGGCTGACGTCGGCGCCGAGCACCTCGAGGTCGGGCCGCTCGTGCTTGAGCGCGAGCGCGATCGCCCCGCTGCCGGTGCCGACGTCGACCACGCGCGCGCCGGGCGGCAGCGTCAGCCCCGTCTCGACGAGCCCTTCGCTCTCCGGCCGCGGCACCAGCACCCGCGCGTCGACCCTCAGCTCGATGTAGCGGAAGGCGCGCTTCCTCAGCACGTAGGCGACCGGCTCGCGCGCGCGGCGGCGGCGCAGCAGCTCCGCGAAGCGGTCGGACTCGGCGCGCGTCAGCTCGCGCTCAGGCGCGAGGTGCAGCTGCGTGCGCGTCGTGCCCATCGCGTCGGCGAGCAGCAGCTCGGCGTCGAGCCGCGGCGTGTCGCAGCCGGCGTCGCGCAGCTCCGCCGTCGCGACGGCCAGTGCCATCCGCACCGCCGGCCCCTCGGCGAAGTGCGCTTCCTCGGCCCCCATGCCTCCCCCTCGGTCATCAAGCAACCGCCTGGGCCTCCAGCCGGCGGCGCTTCTCGTCGTCCTGCAGGGCCGCCGTCAGCTCGTCCAGCTCGCCGGCGAGCACGGCGTCGATGTTGTGGACCGTGAGCTTGATGCGGTGGTCCGTCACACGCCCCTGCGGGAAGTTGTACGTGCGGATCTTCTCGGCGCGCTCGCCGCTGCCGACCTGCGCGAGGCGGTCGGCCGCCAGCGCGGCCTGCTGCTCGGCGAGCGCGCGCTCGTAGAGGCGGGCGCGCAGCACGCGCATCGCCTTCTCGCGGTTCTGCAGCTGGGACTTCTCGTCCTGCATCGAGACGACGATGCCGCTCGGTCTGTGCGTGATGCGGACCGCCGAGTCCGTCGTGTTGACGGACTGGCCGCCGGGGCCGGAGGAGCGGTAGACGTCGATCTGCAGGTCGGAGTCGTTGACCTCGACGTCGACGTCCTCCGCCTCCGGCAGCACCGCGACCGTCGCCGTGCTCGTGTGGATGCGGCCCTGCGTCTCCGTCTCCGGCACGCGCTGGACGCGGTGCGTGCCGCCCTCGAACTTGAAGACCGAGTAGGCGCCGTCGCCCTTGACCGCGAACGAGTACTGCCCGTCGCCCTCGCTCAGCGCCTCGGTCTGGAAGCCCTTGCGCTCGGCGTAGCGATTGAACATGCGATACAGATCTCCTGCGAACAGGCCGGCCTCGTCGCCGCCGGCGCCGGGCCGGATCTCGACGATCACGTTTCTGTCGTCGTTGGGGTCCTGCTCGACCATCGCGAGGCGGATCTCCTCGTCGAGCGCCTCGATCCGCTCGCGTGCGGAGGCGGCCATCTCGCGGACCTCGGCGTCGTCGTCGCCGCCCTCCGCCAGCAGCTCGCGTGCGCCAGCCTCGTCGTCGACCGCGCGGCGCCACTCCTGCGCCAGCTTCGCCCCCTCCTCGAGCTTCGCGTACTCGCGACCGGTCGCGGCATAGCGCTCGCGGTCCCCGATCACCTCGGGGTCCGACATCAGGCGCTCCAGCTCCGCGAAGCGGGCCTCGATCTGTTCGACGAGCTGCTCGATCATCCGACGCCGAGTCTACGCAGGGTCCCGATCACAGCGTCGGGTCGAGCGGTCACCTGGCGGTAGGTGAAGCGCACCACTCGCCAGCCGGCGGCGGTCAGCGCGGCGTCCCGCTCGCGGTCGCGCTCGAAGGCTCGGCGGGTTTGGTGGTCCTGCCAGCCGTCCAGCTCGACGGCGATGCGGTGGATGCGCCAGACGGCGTCGATCTGGAAGCCCTCGATGTGGACGTTGGTCGCGGGGAGCGTAAGGTCCGTGGTGCGCAGCAGTCGCAGAAACGCATCCTCGAGGTGGGAGAGCGTGACGGTGCCCTGGAGCGCCGCGCGCTCCTTGATCGCCTCCCTCAATGCCCTGTGGCCCGGGCCTCGGCGCCCGCGCGTGCGCGCCAGCGCGGCCTCGACCGCTCTGAGGTCGAAGGTGTGCTGCCGCTCGGCCTGCTTGATCGCGCTCACGAGGTGATCGTGCGGCACGGTGCCCGCGAGGTCCAGCAGCGTGCGGGCCACCGTGGTGACCGGGATGCCTTGGACGGTGGTGGTGTCTCGGGCATCGAGGACGCGGGTTCGATGCACGGCGATCTTCGCCGACGATCTCGCCCGTCCGGTGGTCGAGACGTCGATGCGCACATGGTTGGCGGGCCGCAGGCCGTGCAGCCCAGCAGCGTCGCGGTGGCTCAGAACCGCCCCCGGCCCGACGGCCAGCACCGCCGCGAGCCAGTGGCCCTCGGTCCGCAGCCGGGCGTGACCGACCGCGTAGGCGCCGGGGTGAAGTGGGAGCAGGCGTCCCGCGCGAACGCGGCCGGCGACTACCTTGCGCGACAGTCCTGCATCGAGGAGCTGGCCGCGGCTGACCACGCCCCACTGTCTCGCCGCCAACGCCGCAATCCCCCGATCTGTGTGCGTTTGGGTCCCCATACGGGACCCTGAGGAGCACAGCTCGGGGTGTTCGCCCCCTTTAGGCGACGACCTCGACGCCGATGAGGTCCTTGGCGTCGGTGGTGCGGAGGTTGGGCTCGGCGGCGAGAACGGCGTTGAGGGCGGCGATCGCGACGGCGAGCTGGGAGCGGTCGGGCTCTCTGGTCGTCAGGTATTGGAGCTGGATGCCGGGCCACATGATGGCGCGGACCCAGCGGCGTCTCCGCTGCTTGCCGCTGAGCTTGATCAGCTCGAAGGAGATGCCGGCGATCAGGGGCACTCCGAGGATGCGGGTGATGAGGAGCCAGTACCAGGCGGGCAGGCCGATCGGGGCGAAGACGAAGATCGCGACGACCATCACGAGCAGCAGGAACGTGGTGCCGCAGCGGGGATGCAGGCGGGAAAAACGTTCGGCGTTCGCCGGGGTCAAAGGCATACCGGCCTCGAAGCAGGAGATCGTCTTGTGCTCGGCGCCGTGGTACTCGAACACGCGGCGGAGGTCGCGGAGGCGGCTGAGCGCGAGCAGGTAGCCGAGGAAGATCGCGGTGCGGATCAGGCCCTCGATCAGCCAGAAGAGGAACGAGGAGCCGAGCTGGTCCTTGATCAGCGAGGCGATCCCGACCGGGATCAGGAAGAAGAGGCCGATCGCGAGGATGACCGACAGCACGATCGTGCCGGCCCACATGCCGCCGGAGATCTCCTGCTCTTCCTCGGGCAGTTGGGCGTTGGCGGAGATGCCGAGCGCGTTGAAGCCGACCTTGAGCGACTCGCCGAGCGCGACGACGCCGCGTATGACGGGGAGGCGGAGCGCGCGGTGGCGTCTCAGCCACGACTCGAGCGGCTCGCTGACGACGGCGATCTCGCCCTCGGCAGCCTCCTCGGGATCGAGGCCCTCGTGGTGCGTCGCGAGCTGCTCGGCCGAGGGCTTGCGGACGGCGACGGCCCACGTCCTGATGCCGCGCATCATCACGCCCTCGAGTACGGCCTGGCCGCCGACCGGGGCATCCCGGGCAGCGCGCAGCTCGCCTGCCGGAATGCCGCCGTCGGCGACGGCCTCTGCCGGCTTGTCGGCGACGCTCACGACCGCTTCCCCCGAAGGCGGCGCATGGGATCAGGCCCCGCCGCTAGGCGGCGGAGCCGGCCTTGCGTCTCGCCGCACGGCGCTGGAAGCGCTCGACGCGGCCGCCCGTGTCGACGAGCTTCTGACGGCCCGTGTAGAAGGGGTGGCAGTTCGAGCAGATCTCGACGTGGATCTCTTTTTCGACCGAGCGCGTCGTGAACTCGTTGCCGCAGGTGCAGCGCACGTGCGCGTCGCGGTAGGTGGGGTGGATTTCAGTCTTCATCGTCGGTCCAGTGTAGCGGCGTG
>Ga0265319_1002253_pt1 | contig 10696 bp, 7 predicted proteins | sample 4824metaG_FD_192443 | JGI IMG/M metagenome (GOLD analysis project Ga0265319, IMG submission 192443) | Rhizosphere microbial communities from Carex aquatilis grown in University of Washington, Seatle, WA, United States - 4-8-24 metaG | ecosystem: Host-associated > Plants > Roots > Rhizosphere >...
GTCGTCGGCGTCGAAGGAGTAGGCGTCCATCATGATGAATTCCCGGGCGCGCATGAGCCCGTAGCGCGGCCGGATCTCGTTCCTGAACTTGGTCGCGATCTGGAAAAGCGTCTTCGGCAGGTCCCGGTAGCTCGAGAGCTCGTGCTTCACGAGCGGTGTCACGATTTCCTCGTGCGTCGGCCCTAAGACGAATTCCGGCTCGGCGGGACCCCGCTGCCCCGCCCCGGCGCCGTCGGCCCGGTACATGATCTCCCGGGAAGCCGCCCACCGGGGCCCCTTCTCCCAGAACTCCGCCGGATGCAGGTGGGGCATCTGAAGTTCGATCGCCCCCGCCCGCTCCATCTCCTCGCGGCAGATCTGCGTGAGCTTCCTGATGGCCCTGAAACCCAGCGGAAGGTAGGTGTAAAGTCCGCCTCCGAGCTTGCGAACGAGCCCCGCGCGCACGAGCAGGCGGTGGGATGCGATTTCGGCATCGGCCGGGCTTTCCTTGAGGGTCGGGATGAAATACTGGGACCAGAGCTGCATGGGGCACGGTGAGGAATTGCGGGTTTTTAGTCTATTGCTTTCACGCGCCTTTTCTCATGCTCGTATTCCCAGCCCATTTTCTGCCTTCGCTCGCCTGCCTCCTCTTCCGCCTTCCGCATTCCGCATTCGCTCACCCGCCTCATTTTCCGATTTCCGCTTTCCGCTTTCCGCTTTCGCCTTCGCTCACCCGCCTCCCTTTCCGATTTCCGATTTCCGATTTCCGCTTAGCCACCCCTCCCACTCCCCTTCGAGTTTCCGCCTTCCGCTTTCCGCTTTCCGCTTTCGCTTTCGTTCACCCGCCTCCCTTTCCGCTTTCCGATTTCCGCTTTTGCTATCATGCCTGCCGCCCGCAAACCCTGGCCCATGCGATGGATCGTCATCGCGATCATGGTCTTTGTCGGCCTGTACACCTACCTTAACCTGCATTTCCGGAAGCCGGGCCCCGCCTACCTTCCCTACGAGGACGCACAGCAGCGCGCGGGCCTCGCCCGGGCCGGCTACCATCGGATCTCGCTCAAGGTGGACAGGCCTGCGGACCCCAAGCCCTTGGTTGCGCTCGCCTCCACGGCGGCCGCCCCCGGCGGTCTCCCCGCCGACCTGCGCGCGACCCTGACCGATCCCCTGCTGCTTCCGGCTGAGATTGGCAAGGTCGAGGCCGCCGCCGCTGCGAGCGCGGCGGTGCCCTATCGGATCGCCTTTTCGTGGGTCGAGACCGACAACCGCGAGGACCTCGCGGGAGCGCACGTCTACATCAAGGGCGCGGACGTGTTCGTCGTCCCCGACTGCGAGCATCTCGCGGAAGGCCTGACGGCGCGCGCCCGCGCGGGTGTCGCCGTGGTCACGCTCCCCTCGGATTCGCTGGTCGCCGGCACCTATCGCGTGACCCTCGCGGCCGAGCGCACGGCCCGTTCCTGGACTCTGCAAGTGCATTGACGAGCGCGGCCATTGCTCCTTGTTTACCGGTCCCTTGACGAATAGTTCACAGACTCCGACGTCGTCTGCGCAGGCGACGACGATCAAACCCACGGACCTGCGCGGCATCCTCCAATACGTGCCGCGCTTCCAGGGGCAGATCTTCGTGATAGCGATCGACGGCTCGATCGTCGCCGACGAGAATTTCGGGAATCTCCTGGTCGATGTCGCCGTGTTGCGGAGCCTCGGGATCAAGATCGTCCTCGTCCACGGCGTGGGCCACCAGTTGAAGGAGCTCTCGGAACTCCGGGGCGTTCCGATATCGAATGACGACGGCACGGGCGTGACCGATCCGGCAACGCTGGACCTGGCGATCCGCGCCTCCTCGCGGGTTTCGCACCTGATCCTCGAGGGCCTGACCCAGAACGCCCTGAAGGCCGTCATCACGAACGCCATCCGCGCCCTCCCGGTCGGGATCCTGAAGGGCGTGGACCAGCAGCTGACCGGCAAGGTCGAGCGGATCGACAGGGATTTCATAGGCGAGCTGATCGAGAAGCAGGTCGTGCCGATCTTCTCCCCGCTCGCGTTCGGGCCGGACGGCCGGTCGCTGCGCGTGAACTCGGACCTCCTCGCCGCGGAGGTCGCCGAGGCCCTGAACGCGACCAAGATCGTCTATCTGACCCCCCAGTCCGGGCTCGAGATCGGCGGCGAGATCCGTCGCGAGATCTCCGTCGACGCCCTCCGCACGCTCCTCCAGGAGCATCCGGAGCAGATCGCCGAGTCCAGCCGCAGCAAGGCGGCGCACGCCGTCAAGGCCATCGAGACCGGCACGCCGCGCGTGCACGTCGTCGACGGCCGCGTCTTCGACGCCCTTCTGAACGAGATCTTCTCGAGCGAGGGCGTGGGCTCCCTCGTGTACGGCAACGACTACCAGCAGATCCGAAAGGCGACCAAGCGCGACGTCAGGCTGATCTACAACCTCACCCGGAACGCGGTCCGGCGCGAGGAGCTCGTGCACCGCACCCAGCAGTCGATCGAGAAGAACATCGACCAGTTCTTCGTGTTCGAGGTCGACGAGAACATCGTCGCGTGTGTGACCCTCTACTATTACCAGGGAAAGCCGCTCGTCGCCGAGATCGGCTCGCTCTACGTCATGCCCTTCTACCACAACCGGGGCATCGGAAAAAAGATGGTCGAGTACGCCTGCATGCAGGCGAAGGAGTACGGCGCGGCGAAGGCGATCGCCCTCTCTACCCAGAATTTCGGGTTCTTCATCAACGTCTGCGGCTTCCAGGAAGCCGACAAGGAGAGCCTGCCCGAGGCCCGGCTGAAGCTCTATGAGGAGAGCGGCCGCAATCCGAAGGTCCTGGTCAAGGAATTCTCCTGATCCTCAGCCGCCCGGGCGCGCCGCCGTTGGCGCCGCCGTCCCGCCGGCCTTCGCCCCGCCCGACTGGTTCTGGTAGAGCTGCTGCAATTGCTGCAGTGTCTGGCCGGCCGCCATGACCTGGTCCCGCTGCTGCAGGACCTGCATCTGTGCGGGGCTCAGGGAGCCCAGCGCGATCGCGGCCACGCCATTCGAGACCTGCGCAGTCTGGTCGTCGGTAAGCGGACTGGCCGTGCCGGACATGCCCTGCTGAAGGCTGCCAACGGCGTCGCGGAAGAACATTGTCTGCTGGTACGCCTGGTACTGCGCATAGGCTTCCGGGGAGAGCGCCGACTGGATCCTGCCGTCCGTCTCGGCCTGCGCGTTGGCGATCAGCTGCAGGAATTCCTGCCGGTTCTGGGAGGGATCTATGCCCTGCTGGATGTCGGCCGCGATGACGTCCGTGATCGCAGCCTGTTTTTCCACGAGCAGATCCTTGAACTGCGCGAGCAGGGCCGGCGGCAGGTTCAGCGCCTTGAGGAGCGGGCCGTAGCGGTTCTGCACCTGGTTCTTCTGCTGGGCGGCGATGGCCCCCTGCGCGTCGGAGCTGTTCAGGAAGTCCATCATCTGGCTGAGCCGGGTCAGCGAATCGTCCGTCGGCTTGGAGCCTCCCTTGCCGCCCGGACGCGCCGCGCCCGGCTTGTCTCCGGGCGCCGCCGGGGCGCGCGCCGCCGCAAGTTCGGCCGCGAGATCGCGGGCGCGCTTTTCGGCCGCCCAGGTGCGCTTCTGAAGATCGGCCCGCTCGTCGGCAGTGAGGGCCGCCGCACGCAGCCCGGTCAGCTCCTGGTATTCCTTCCATGCGAGTCCGCCCGCCCCGAGGGCCAGCAGGACGAATAACACGAGCAGGTAGGTCTTGGTGGATTTCATGGAGGGGGACTGGTTTCTAGCAGGCTGTTGAAAAATCTGTTAGGTTTCCTGCCGAAGGACTTCAAGCGGCGGATGGCTTGCGACGCCGCGGTTCGAAAGGAGGCCGGTCACAAGAGTGATCGTGGCGACCGCGGCCACCGCCTCCAGGATAAGCGACGTGTCCACGTAGAGCGGAATCTTGAAGACGTAGTGCGAAAGCAGTGCATGGCCCAGGATCGCGAGGAGGCAGCCAACAACCGCCGCGAGGATTCCCAGGACTGCATATTCGACCGCCTGGATCACGATGAGCTGCCGGCGGGAGGCGCCCAGCGTGCGCAGAAGTATGGTTTCCCGGATTCTTTGGCGCCGGCCCGTCAGGAGCGCGCAGCCCAGCATCACGACTCCCGTGGCGACGATGAAGAGCACCATCACCTGGACGCCCGAGGCCAATTTCCCCATGATCCGCTCGACGACGCGCAGGATGCTGACCAGGTCCGCCACGTTCGCGCCGGGAGCGGCTGCGGCGACCGCGCTTTGCACGCGGGCGGACATCGCCGGGTTCGCCACGCGGACCGTCACGACAAAATTCTTTGGGGCCCCATCGAGCGCCCCGAGCGGAAAGATCACGGGAGCGTTGGGCTCGAAGCGCAGCTGCTGCTTGAAGGCGTGAATGCTCGCCACCTTCGTCCGGATCGGCACGCCGTCGACGTCCCAGACGATCTCGTCCCCGAGTTTCACGAACGCCATCTTGATCATCGAAATCGGGATGACCGGCGTTCCGGGCGCCACCCTGCCGACAAATTTGCCATCCACGATCTGGTCCGAATCGCCCGGCGTATCCCGGTAGGTCGCCTGGAAATCCCGATTTTGCAGTCCGTTGTTGCCACGGCCGTTGGTCAGCTCGCCGACGGGCTTCCCATTTACCGAAACGAGCTTCATCGCGACCTCCGGAATCTCGTCCAGGACCTGGCCCCCCTGGGCGGCAACCACGGGAGGAAGCTTCGCCCGCTCGTCCTCGCCGATATTGAAGAAAATCAGGTTGGCGCTCCCCTTTCCGCCCGGCCCCATGTACTGCCGAAGCAGGCTGGTCCGGGTGAGGTAGAGGGTGACCATGAGGAAGGTTCCAAGTCCGAGCGAGAGAAGGAGGAGCACCGTGCGGTTGTTCGGGCGATGAAGGTTCGCCAGGCCCTGCCGGACGACGTAGGGCAGGCCGCCCGGAACCCAGCGGCGCGCCACCCAGGCCACAAGCGAGGCCGTTCCGGCAAAAACGCCGAAGCTGAAAGCCAGCATGCCGGCATAGCCCAGTCCGACCTGCCAGTGCCTCGTCTCCAGGAGGGCGAAGCCGACGACCGCGCCCGCGATCATCAGGCATATGACCACCTGCCAGGGATCGGGACCACGGGCCCCGCGTTCGGCGACGGCGGAGCGCAGCGCCGCGAGCGGCGATATCCTCCGCACGGTCAGAAGCGGAAGGAGGGCGAAGAGGAAGCAGATGACCAGGCCTGCGGCGGCCCCGCGGAAGATGGCGGGCCAGACGATGAAGAATTCGATGTGGATCGGCAGAACATCCCGCAGGAGCGCCGGCGTCACGTACTGGAACACGACGCCAAGCACGGCGCCGAGGAAGGCGCCGCAGGCGCCGACAGCCATGCCCTGAATGAGATAAATCGAGAAACTCTGCCGCGCGCTGGCTCCCAGGCAGCGGAGAATCGCCACGGTCGCTATCTTCTGCCTGACATGGACGTGCAGCGTGCTCGCCATGCCGATCGCACCGAGAAAGAGGGCGATGAACCCGACGAGGCTCAGGACGTCGGCGAGCCTCTCAAGCACCTGGTCGAAATTGTGGCGGCGATCCTCCGGGGTCGTGATGATGATCGGTTCCTTCGGAAATCTTGCGTGCATGTCCTTCACGATCGCCTTCGGATCGCTGCTGTCCGGCAGCTTGAGCGACGTCCGGTAGTCGAAGGATCCCCTGCGGCCGGTCAGGCCGAGGCCCTGCACCTGGTCGAAGGGGATAAGCACTCGCGGAGCACCCCGAAAGAGCGCCGCCGGATCGCCGGCAAGCTCCTTCAGCGCCCCGATGATCGTGAAACTCATCTTCCCGATCTTCACCTCGTCACCGGCCTGCGCATGCATTTCCTGCATCAGATCTTCATCGATCACCGCGACTTGGCCGCCCTGCCGCAGCCGCGCCACCGCGCTCCTTGGCTCGGTCGTGAAATCGCCGTACAGGGGAAAGGCTCCGTCGATCGCCCTTCCCTGGATTTCCCGGGTGGCCCCGTCCGCTTTGGGGAACACGATCAGCCCGAAAAACCGGCGCATGCGCGATCGCTCGCCGCCCAGGCCGTCCACGTAGCGCTGGACGGGCTCGCGCATCGGACCGCTTGAAACGATGACGATATCCCCGCCGACAAGGCCCTTGATCTGGCCGTCCACCGTGCGCTGCAGGTTGGGCGCCAGGGATCCGATGACGACGAGCGCGGCGATCCCGAGAACGACCGAAAGCGAGAAGAGCACGAGGCGGCGGCGCGACGACCGGGAGTCGCGCCAGGCCATCCTCAGGACGAAATCAGACCCCTTCATCGCTCGCCACGGCGCCATGGCGCAGCTTGAGGATCCGCTGGCAGCGCCTTGCCAGCTCCAGATTGTGGGTCACGAGGACGAGGGTCGTTCCGTTCTCCCGGTTCAACCCAAAGATGAGCTCCACCATGGACGCAGCCGTGTCGTCATCCAGATTGCCGGTCGGTTCGTCGCAGAAAAGGATCTTCGGGCGGTTGACGAAGGCGCGCGCCAAGGCCACGCGCTGCTGCTCGCCCCCGGAAAGCTGCACCGGATAGTGGTCGCAGCGCTCCGCGAGCCCCACCCGCCCAAGGAGGGCGCGCGCCTGCCCCTCGTCGGCGCCGCCCCCGCGCAATTCCAGCGGCACGAGGACGTTCTCCAGCGCGGTGAGGGTCGGGATAAGCTGAAAATTCTGAAAGACGAAGCCGACATGCGCATTCCGCACCCGGGCCCGGGCGTCCTCATCCATGCCGCCGAGCGACTCGCCCGCAAGGATCACCTCTCCTCCGCTGGCGCGGTCCAGCCCCGCGCAGAGCCCGAGGAGGGTCGTCTTGCCGCTGCCGCTCGGACCGACGATGGCCAGGCTCGCGCCCGCGGCCAACTCGAAGCTGACCTCGCGCAACACGACGAGGGGGCCCGCAGCTGTGCGGTACGTCCGGGTCAGGCGTTCGACTTTCAAAATGGTCGGATCGGTCATCGGTTCGATTGGGGCATCCTCGATGGATTGTCCTAGTACACGCGGAAAGGGGGAAAGTTGCTGGGAATCGCAACGCTGGCTGGTGGCTGCCGATTGGCCAGTACTTACTGGCGGAAGATGCGTGAGGGAAGCGCGTTGGAAAGTTGCAAGGGCGCGGACGTTCGGACAATGTTGCCGGGTGACCCCAAAGCTCCGAGCCGCAGCCTTGTCCGACATCGGTCTCCTGCGCCATGAGAACCAGGACCGCTGCCTATTCGACGAGGAACATGCGCTCTTTGGGGTGGCGGACGGCGTGGGAGGGCTGCGCGGAGGGGCGGCGGCCGCAACCGCCGCCGCCGAAGCCGTCGAGAGCGCGGTCCGCGCCCTGCCGCCCGGCGCAGATCCCGACATGGCTGCGATCGTCCGCGAGGCGCACCTCCAGACGACACTGGCGGGCAAGCCGATCGATCCCGCCTTTGGAATAGCCACCACGCTCACCTTCGGATGCCAGCGAGGCGGGCGCATGCTGATCGCGCACGTGGGCGACTCGCGCTGCTACGTCTGGCGGGGAGGAAAGTGCTTCCGCCTGACCGAGGACCATTCCGTCGAGAATGAGGCGAAGCGGCGGGGGGAGCCCTTCCCTGCCGCGCATGCGCAGGCACTCGTCAGGTCGATCGGCCAGTCTCCGGAGCCCGTGCCCGACCTGATCGCCCGCCCCCTTTTGAAAGGAGAGCGCTACCTCTTCTGCACCGATGGAATCGCGCGCGTCCTAGCGGAAGGGGAACTCTGCGCAATCCTCGGCGGGGACGGGGAGCCCGCCGACGTCCTGGGAAGGCTCATAGCCCTTGCCCTGCGGCGTGGCGGCCCCGACAACGCATCGGGCGTGCTTGTTTTCGTGGACGCAGTCTGAGCGCGGGTTAGATTGACCGGCTCGATGCTGCGGCTGCTCCTTCCACCGAATCTGCCCGCGGCCGCGGCGCGCAACGCGATTGCGGTGAAGCTGGAACTCGACCTTGGCGCAGAGCCGCCGGCCGAACTCCTGCCGGCCCTTGCCCTCCTGTCCAAACTCACCGGAAACGGCGCGGCGTCCGGTCCAGTCCGTGCCTTCCTCCAACTGGACCGGCGCCAGGTGCGCGAGCTCATCGCGGCGGCGCGAGGCCAGCCCGTCTTCTTCCGGTCCGACAGGCACGGAGCGGCGATCGCCTGGCTGGGGGCCGCCCTGGACGGCGTCAGCGAGCATCTCGCGGAGCCCCCGCCCGGATCCGCCCCCCAGTCCGACAAGCCGGGCGGGAGTGCGGCCGCACCCGCGCGCCGCGCTTTGCGCCCATCGGCAACCCCGCTGACGGTGGATGGAGGCGAGCACTTCCTCGCGCTCACCCTCCCCTCCCCGGAGCACGCCTCCTACGAGGATGCCCTCACCCTTGTGCGCAACCGCGGGTTTGTTCTCGAGCCCTCGAATCGGAAGTGGTGGCTTCGGGACCGCCACAAGGTCCTCAACCTCCTTGCGGAGCAGGGAACCCGGCTCCGCGAGGAATTCGGCGCGAATTTCACGCCCAACTTCGAGAAAAACAGCGCGCACCTCGCCCCGGTCGAGATCGTATGCGACGCGGTCCCCAAGGGCCGGGACTTCGACGTCACGGTCGCCCTCAAGGCGGGCGAAGCCGATGCGGCGAAGATTCGAACGGCCATGGCCGAGAGCCGCGGCTATCTGGAGGACGGCGGAACGATCTACCTGATCGATCCCGTCAAACTGCGCCGCGTCGGCGAAGTCCAGCAGGCCCTCGCCGGCGATCCTTCCGCGGGCGTGTCCGCCCGCGCCACCCAGAGGGTCCGGGCTGCAGAAGTCGCGGAACTCGACACGATGCTGGCGGAGCTCTCCCCCGGCTTCCTGCCGCCAGCCGCATGGAAGACCCGCAGCGAGGCGCTCCGCAGCCTGTCGGCCCTCGATCCGGCGCCGGCGCCCGCCGAGCTCGACCGCCAGCTTCGGCCCTACCAGAGGCTCGGTGCGGCCTGGCTCTGGTATCTCCACCAGCAAGGCCTTGGCGGCGTGCTCGCGGACGAAATGGGCCTGGGAAAGACACTTCAGGCCCTGGCGCTCGTCTCCGCCCTGCACGCCCGGCAGGCCGGCGACGCCCGCGCGAGCCTCATCGTCTGCCCGGCCTCGCTCCTCGAAAACTGGCGGCGCGAGGCGAGGCGCTTCGCCCCGACCCTTCGCGTGTTCGTCCACCATGGCGCCCAGCGCCTCGCGGCAGGGGTCATTCACGAATACGATCTCGTCATAACCTCCTATGGCACCCTCGCCCGCGATCAGACGCTCTTTGCCGCCATTGAGTTTGCATGCGTCGTGGCCGACGAAGCCCAGCACATCAAGAATCGCCACTCCCAGAACGCGAAGACGCTCCGCTCGCTCCAGGCCTCGGCCCGTTTCCTCCTCACCGGCACCCCCCTCGAGAACTCGCTCGACGATCTTCGCTCCCTCTTCGAGTTCCTCATGCCTGGCTATATCGACCCCGTCCCCGCGGGGACCCGCGGCGAGGAGCGCTCCTGGTATGATGAGCGGCTCCGCGCAAAGACGGCGCCATTCATCCTCCGTCGCACCAAGAAGGCCGTCGCACCGGAACTCCCCGAAAAGCTCGAGCAGGTGGTCTGGTGCGAATTGGGGCCGGACCAGGGAGCCCTCTACCGCTCCATCCAGGAAAAGGGCGAACGGGACCTCTTCGATCTCGAGGCCGGCGGCGCGAGCGAGGCGAGCGTCCGGCTCGCGGCCCTGACGCAGCTTCTCCGCCTGCGGCAGATCTGCTGCGATCCCCGCCTCATTCCCGGTGCTCCCTCGCCGGGTTCGGCAAAGCTCGACGCCTTCCTCGAACTCCTCGACGAAGCCGTGGACGACGGCCATCGCGTCCTTGTCTTTTCGCAGTTCACCTCCCTCCTCGCCCTCCTCCGGCCCGAACTCGAGGCGAAGGGCCTCGATCACTGCTATCTCGACGGAACGATGCCACCGAGCGCACGGCAGGCGGAGGTCGACCGGTTTCAGGGTTCGGCCGATGTCCCCATCTTCCTCCTATCCCTCAAGGCGGGCGGCACGGGCATCAACCTCACGGGGGCCGACACCGTCGTCCACTACGATCCCTGGTGGAATCCGGCCGCCGAAGCCCAGGCGACCGACCGCGCGCACCGGATCGGACAAGTGCGCGCCGTCACGAGCTACAAGCTCATCGCAAGCGGAACCGTCGAGGAAAAGGTCCTCGGCCTCCAGGAGGAGAAACGGGCGATGCTCGCGAACGTCTTTGAGGCGAGCGATGCGGCTGCGGCCAAGCTCTCTGTCTCGGATCTCAAATCCTTGCTGAAAACGGACTGACCCGTAGCTTGAAGCGGCGACGGCTCGAAATTGGTGCCAGAGGCCGGGATTGAACCGGCGACCAAAGGCTTATGAGTCCTCTGCTCTACCACTGAGCTACTCTGGCATCGCTAGTGCCTGTACGCTTGGCAGTTCCGCTCCTGCGGCAAGCAAAAATGGTTAGACGCATTACCTACAAGGACCTACGCTCGCCAGAGCGATGAGCTTCGCCGCTTTCTTCACCCCATTCGGTTACTTGCTTTTGCTGGTCCCCCTCGCAGCGCTCGTCATTCTGCCCGGTCTTTTAGTCAAGTTTGCGGCGTTCGTCATGGGCCGCGCCCGGATCAGCTGGAGGCAGTGTTTCATCTTCGGCATTCTTGTGGCCTTGAGCAGCATCCCGCTTCGGGCTGTTGCGCTT
>Ga0265319_1002255_pt1 | contig 10685 bp, 8 predicted proteins | sample 4824metaG_FD_192443 | JGI IMG/M metagenome (GOLD analysis project Ga0265319, IMG submission 192443) | Rhizosphere microbial communities from Carex aquatilis grown in University of Washington, Seatle, WA, United States - 4-8-24 metaG | ecosystem: Host-associated > Plants > Roots > Rhizosphere >...
GGTCGGGATTGTTGGCATAGGCAAAAGACAAACTGTAAACGGTGCCCACTTCGGTGGCGAAGGTCTGGGAAATTGGGCCCGGACTGCGGCCATTCAATTGCAGGCACTGGTCCCCCTCCACCATGTGGCCCATCAGAACATTGCCCCCGCCGGAATCATACCCGTAGCCCATCAGGCCCGCCTTTCCGCTCTCAATCGTCCAGCCAAAATCAGGGGGCGCGGCGCTCGCGGCCAAGCCCATGATATGTGTTCTTCCGCCGGAGGATCGGGGCGCCGGCGGAGCGTTGCCGGGCGGATAGGCGTCGTGCGGCGTCACGGGTTTCTCGAAGCTGCCGTTGACCAGCAATTCCGCTCCGACGACCGTGGGCCCCGCCGGGCCGGAGGCTGGCCGGCACGCCCCCAGCGCCAGCATTCCCCCGAGCACAAACCACTTCCCCGCCCGCGCCATTTTCTGCCGGGGACACATCTTTTGCGGGGAATTGTTTTCCAAGTTCATGCGAAATTGACGTTATTTATCAATCCGGCGGTGCCAGCGCGCGCAAGAAGAATTAACAGCTTGGCGCATTCCGCCGTACGCGATTTTCGCCGAATGAGTATGATGATGCCCGTGTGCCTTCGCATGGGCAAAAACCTCGTGGTCTGGCGCGGTGCGGCCGATCACCGACTCCACCCGCGCAACCCGATGGCCCTCCCGGAGCAAAACCCTTGCGAGGTCTTCAGGCACGTCATGGTCCAGCAAAAAATTCACGTGGCGTTTTCAGTCATTTGCCGGGCGACCAACCGGTCAATTTCGGCGCGATGATCTTCATAGTAGGCCAGGCATTCATAAACCTGCGCCTTGGTCAGCCCGGGGAAGCAAAGCAGCACACTGTCCGGATTTTCGCCATTTTGCAAGAGCCCGATCACATCATGCACCCCCAGCCGTGTGCCTTCAAGGCAGGCCCGCCCGGAGCGCACTGCCGGGTCGCGGACGATATAACGATAGGCCGTCGCAATCATGGAATTACGCTATCCCATCTTTTGCCCCAGCGCAAGCCCACACCGAATCCCCGTATTTTCCGGGGTTGAAATCCCTGCGGCGGTTCCTATGCTGGCGGGCTTGGTTGGTCGTTTGTTGCCCCGCTCCACCCTTACCCCCCATGAAATTCCCCTTGCTTGCCTCCTTGTTCCTATCCCTGCTTTCCGCGCCGCTGCTTAGCGCCCAACCCGCCCCGGCCACCGCCGACGCCCCGGACCCCAAAGCGCTTTATTTTGACCCAAAACAGCCCATCGCCGCGCGCGTCGAGGACTTGCTCAAGCGCATGACGCTCGAGGAAAAAGACCTCCTGATTCACGCCAGCGGCACCTTCCCCACCGCACCCATTCCGCGCCTCGGCATTCCCGAACGCTGGATGGACGACGGCCCGAACGGCGTGCGCGAGGAAATCCAGCGCAATAATTTTAACGACGTTTTCCCCCGCACCGACATGCAGGATGCCTCCACCGCGTTTCCATCGGGCATCGGTTTGGCCGCCACGTGGAACCCGGCTCTGGCCAAGGCCGAGGGCCAGGCCATCGGCGAGGAAGCCCGCGCCCGGAAAAAAGACATCATGCTCGGGCCCGCGGTGAACATCCAGCGTGTCCCTCTGAATGGCCGCAGCTTTGAATACTACGGCGAAGACCCGTGGCTCTCCGGCCAAATCGCCGTGGGTTTCATCCAAGGTGAGCAGTCGCGCGACATCGCCTCATGCGTGAAGCACTACGCCCTTAACAGCCAGGAAACTCAGCGCGGCAGCATCAACGTCAACGTGGACGAACGCGCCTTGCGCGAAATTTACCTGCCCGCCTTCGAAGCCGCCATCAAGCAGGGCGGTTCGCTCTCCATCATGGCTTCTTATAATAAGGTCTTTGGCACCTATGCCGCGGAAAACGATTATCTCCTCAACGAAATTTTGAAAAAGGAATGGAACTTCAAGGGCCTCGTCATGACCGACTGGGGCGCGGCGCATTCCACCCCCGGCAGCGCCACCGGCGGCCTCGACCTTGAGATGGGCTCCCGCCAGGGCCCCAATAATGATTACGACGCCTTTTATCTGGGCAAGGCCTTCCGCGACGGCGTCCAAGACGGCACGTACCCCATGGCGCTAATGGATGACAAAGTCCGCCGCAATCTCTATGTGATGTTCGCCTCGCATGTTTTCGATCCCGGCCGCCTCGCCGGCTCCATTAACACTCCCGATCACATCTCGACTTCGCGCAATGTAGCCGAGGAGGGCATGGTGTTGCTCAAGAACGAACAGAACGCCCTGCCGCTCGACGCGGCGAAGATTAAATCCATCGTCCTCATCGGCGATAACGCGACTCACTTGCAGACCATGGGCGGGCAAAGCTCGGGCATCAAGGCCCTGCATGAAACCAGCCCGCAAGACGGCATCACGACGCGCGCCGGCAAGGGCGTGACTGTCACCTTCTCGCAAGGCTACACCACGCCCAATAAGGGTGGCGCAGGTGGTCGTCGCGGTGGCGCGGCTCCGGCCGACCCCACGGCCATCGAAGCGCAGCGCCAGACGTTGATTGAAAACGCCGTCGCCGCCGCCAAACAGGCGGATATCGCGATCGTCTTCGCCGGCCTCAACAAAAATTTCGACACCGAAGGCAGCGACCGCCCCGACATGAAATTGCCCGGCGGCCAGGATGAATTGATCCAGCGCGTCGTCGAGGCCAACCCCCACACCATCGTGGTCATGGTCTCCGGCTCCCCCGTCGAGATGGGCCCGTGGCTGCAAAAAGTGCCGGCTCTCGTCCAAGCCTGGTACGGCGGCTCCGAAGCCGGCACCGCCATCGCGCGCGTGCTCTTTGGCGACGTGAATCCCTCCGGCAAACTGCCCTGCACCTTCCCCAAGCAGCTCTCCGACACCCCGGCGGCTTCGTTCGGCGCGGAAGGCTATCCCGGCGTGAACGGCCAGGTTTACTACCGCGAAGGCATCCTCGTCGGCTACCGCTGGTTTGACACCAAGAACATTGAGCCCCTGTTCCCCTTCGGCCATGGCCTTTCCTACACGACGTTCAAATACTCGAACTTGAAGCTCAGCCCCGGCGACCCGGCCAAGGGCATCCTCGCCACGGCCCAATTCGACGTGACGAACTCCGGCACGCGCGACGGCGCGGAAGTCGCCGAGTTGTATATCCACCAAAACACCCCCGGCATGCCGCGCCCCGAAAAGGAACTTAAGGGCTTCCAAAAAGTCCTGCTCAAGGCGGGCCAAACCCAGAGCGTGACCATTACGCTCGACCAGCGCTCCTTCGCCTACTTCAACACCGACCAGCGCGGCTGGCTCGCTGAAGCTGGCGACTACCAAATCCTCATCGGCTCCTCCTCCCGCGACATCCGCCTCAAGGACACCTTCAAATTGGCCCAGACCAGCATGACCAGGTAATGGACAATGGATAGTGGTCAATGGATTGTTGATAGTGGACAATGGAGTCAGAAGACCGACTTGAAAACTCCGCGCCTTCGCGTTGAAAGCCCCAATTCCCCCAATTCTGTTAATTCTGTCAAAAAAGGTCTTCCGTTCCCTTCGTGGATAAATATTTCACGGAACTTCTGCCCCAATTCGCGGTTGACATCTTTACTTTGCCGTGCAAAGTAAAGACATGGAAGCCGCGTTGAACCCACCCGACCTGCGCGAACTGCCCGTCCTGCTGCGGGGGGAACCGGAGCCCCTAACCGCCTGGATCAAGCAGTGGAGCCTTTTCCGCCTCGCCCTGAACTTGAGCGTGATCGTGCTGGGTTCCGCCGCCTTCGGCGCGGCCATGGGTGCGTGGCGGGCCCCCCAGCAGGCCGTTTACACCGCGCTTAAATTCCCCCTGGTCATCCTCTTGACCACGCTGGGCAATGGCCTGCTCAACGGGATGCTCGCGCCCTTGCTCGGGCTGGATTTGCGTTTCCGGCAGTCGCTGCTCGCCGTGCTGCTGAGCTACAGCATTACGGCGGCGGTGCTTGGCGCGTTTAGTCCGATTGTATGCTTTCTCGTGTGGAACACGCCTGCCATGGCGGCCCACTCCGCCGCCGCCCAGGCCGGGCACAATTTTCTATTAATCTCCGAAGTGGCGGTCATCGCCGGTGCGGGCCTGGCGGGCAATCTGCGACTGCTCGAATTGTTGCAGGGTTTGGCGGGACGGGCGGACGTTGCGCGAAGAGTGATGGTCGCCTGGCTTGCGGGTAATCTGCTGCTCGGAAGCCAGCTTTCGTGGATTTTGCGACCCTTTATCGGCTCCCCCAATCTCCCGGTGGAATTCCTGCGCCCAACCGCCTTCCAGGGAAATTTTTTTGAAAGCATCGGGCAAATCATCCGCCATGCTTTGTTCTAAAAAACTCAACCCACTCCCACCATGAACGACTCCACTCCTCCGCCGGTGATTGCTCCCTCCGACGCCGCGGCCACGGCCGCTGATCTGGCGGAACGCCAGCCGATCGCCAACTCCATTGCCGCTTTTGAAGCAGTCCTGCGCCAGCCACGCCGGATCATCTACCGCCTGAGCCAGGCGGACGCCGGCGACCTCATCGGGCGGCTGATCCTGGTGGCCGTGACCTTCAATTTGCTTTACGGCTTGGTCGTCGGCTCGTTTTCCGGCGGCGTGCAATGGTGGGCGGCGCCTGTGAAAATCACCGGCGGGCTGGTAGTGACGGCGCTGATTTGCCTTCCGAGCCTGTACATATTGGCATGCCTGGGTGGGTCGCGGGCGACACTGCGGGAAATCGCCGGGCTCGTGGCCGGGCTGGTGGCCTTGATGTCAATCCTCTTGATTGGCTTTGCGCCGGTGGCTTGGGTGTTTTCGCAATCCACCGAGTCGGTGGCGACGATGGGCATGCTCCATATTTTGTTCGCGCTCATTGCAGTCGCCTTTGGGTTGCGCCTGGTGGAAACGGGACTCGCCAGCTTTGGCGGCAACGCCACTGCTGGCCTGCGCGTGTGGACCCTCGTCTTCCTTTTCGTGCTCATGCAGATGACGACCGCCCTGCGCCCGCTCGTCGGCACCGCCGACACCTTCCTGCCAACCGAAAAGAAATTTTTCCTCAGCCATTGGTGGGACACCATGGACGATTCCGGGAGGAAGACGGCGTCTCAATCGGGCCGGGCTGCCGACACGCTGGTCTTGCCTCGATAGCCGCCGAACCGTAGCGTGCTTCCTTTGCCCCCCCGCCATGATTGCCATCCGCCCCATCACCCCCGACGACATTCCCGGCCTCAGGGAAGCGCTCGACAGCGTGGCCCGCGAACGGCGATATCTCGCGAAGCTGGAGGCCCCATCTCTCGAAAGAATGCGCGATTTTATCGGCCATAATATTGCGCAGGACCACGCCCAGTTCGTGGCGGCCGAAAATGAGCGTGTTGTCGGCTGGTGCGATATCACTCCCGGCGCGCACGGCGAAAAACATGTCGGCAAGCTGGGCATGGGCGTGGTGAAGGATTACAGGGGCCGCAGACTTGGCCGGAAGCTGCTCGAAGCCACCCTCGCCAAGGCGCGCACCAAGGATTTCGAGAAAATTGAATTGCAGGTGTATTCCTCCAACTCCGCCGGGTGCGCCCTCTACCGGAAATTCGGATTCACCGAGGAAGGCCGCCGCCAACGTGCCCGGCTCGTGGACGGTATTTACGACGATATTCTTTTGCTCGCGCTGTTTTTGCGCTGATGCCGGGGTCTGAAAAAGAGGGCCGGTGGGGCCAAGGGCCTCTTGCCCATGAGATTGGAGATTCGGCCTTTGACTAACGACCGGATAATTCCTGAAAATGGCCACTTCCATGAAATACTTGTCCCGCTGCCTCGCCTTCTTTCTGCTCTGCGGCCCGCTTTTCGCCGCCGACCCCCTGCGGCAGGATCTCACCCTCAATCGTGAGTGGAAATTCAAGCTCGGCGATTATCCGGGCGCCGAGGCGGCGACTTTCGACGATTCCGCCTGGGACCCCATTGGCCTGCCGCATTCTTTCAGCACGCCCTATTTCCAGGGCAAGGATTTCTACACCGGCTACGGTTGGTACCGTAAACATCTTGAGCTAATGCCCGCCTGGGCCGGCAAGCGCATTTTTGTCGAGTTTGAAGGCGCGTTTCAAGACGCCCAAGTGTTCGTCAACGGCAGGCTCATCGGCAACCACAAGGGCGGATACACCGGGTTCTCGATGGAGATTTCTTCCGCCATTCATCCCGGCGACAATGTGCTCGCCGTGCGCTTGAACAACAATTGGAACGCCCAAATCGAGCCGCGGGCCGGCGATTTCAATTTCATCGGCGGCCTTTACCGCAACGTCCATCTGGTCGTGACCGACCCTCTGCACGTCACTTGGTACGGAACTTTTGTCACGACGCCCCAGGTGTCCAAAGACTCGGCCACCGTGAACGTCAAAACGGAAATCCAAAACCAATACGCCGTCGCCAAAACTTGCGTGGTCACCACCGACCTCCTTGACCCCGACGGCAAGCCCGTCGCCCATTTTTCCTCGACGCAAAATGTGGACGCCGGCGCTACCGTCACCTTTGTCCAGACCAGCCCCGCCCTCGCCGCGCCCAAACTTTGGCATCCCGACCATCCCTTCCTTTACACCGCCGTCACCACCGTCGCCGACGGCACCCAGGCCGTGGACGATTTTCGCACTACTTTCGGCATCCGCTCCATCGCCTGGACCGCCGACCAGGGCTTCTTCATCAACGGCGAACATCTCTATTTTCACGGCGCGGACGTGCATCAGGACCATGCCGGCTGGGGCGACGCCGTCACGGAGTATGGTTCCTTTCGCGACGTGAAGCTCATGAAGGACGCCGGGCTCGATTTCATCCGCGGCTCGCACTATCCCCACCAACCCGCCTTTGCCGGCGCCTGCGATCAATTGGGCGTCCTCTTCTGGTCGGAAAATTGTTTCTGGGGCCTCGGCGGCGCGCATAAGGAAGGCGACTGGACCGCCAACGCCTACCCCACCGTCGCCAGCGACGACGCCCCCTTCGAGCAAAACGCCCTCGACACCTTGCGCGACGAAATCCGCATCTTCCGCAACCATCCATCCATCGTGGCCTGGAGCATGTGCAACGAAGTTTTCTTCTCCACCAATCAAGACAAGGTCAAGGGCCTGCTCACCAAACTGGTCAACCTCACGCATCAACTCGACCCCACCCGACCAGCTGCCATCGGCGGCTCGCAGCGCGGCGGCATTGACAAACTTGGCGACGTTGCCGGCTACAACGGCGACGGTGCGCGGCTCTATATCAATCCCGGCATCGCCAACGCCGTCACCGAATACGGCAGCGTTACGTCGTACCGCCCGGGTAATTACAACGGCCAGTTCAAAGCGTCCGACCAGATGAACTTCGACACCCCGCAATATCCGTGGCGCAGCGGGCAGGTCGTTTGGTGCGGATTCGATTACGGCACGGTCGTCGGCCCCGCCGCGGGTTCAAAGGGACTCGTGGATTATTTCCGCATTCCGAAGCGCTCGTGGTATTGGTATCGCAATGAGTATGCCCACATCCCGCCGCCCGAATGGCCCCAACCCGGCACCCCGGCAAAACTGGCATTGACGGCCGACAAAACCGTCATCCACGGCACCAATGCCACCGATGATGCCCAAATTCTCGTCACGGTGCAGGACGCCAATGGCAACGCCATCAGTAATTCGCCGCCAGTCACCTTCACCATCGAATCCGGCCCGGGCGAATTCCCCACCGGCCGCTCCATCACCTTCGATCCGCAATCCGACATTGCCATCCGCGACGGTCAGGCGGCCATCGAATTCCGCTCCTATTACGGAGGAAAATCGGTGATCCGCGCATCCTCGCCCGGCCTGCAGGACGCAACCCTTACCCTCACCACCGAAGGCGAACCCGCCTTTGTTGCCGGCAAGACCCCCGTCGTCCCCGACCACCCCTATGCCCGCTATGTGAAGCCCGCCGTGTCTGCCGCCGACAACCAGAACGTGGCCCTCAACCGCCCGACCAGCGCGAGCAGCGAAGCCAACGGCCATTCCGCCGCCGCCGCCGTGGATGGCAATGCCGCCACCTATTGGTCGGCGTCTGATCAGAAATCCGCCGCATGGCTCCAAGTGGACCTTGAACACCCTTATAACCTCATCTCCATCGAAACCACTTTCCCCGACGTCGGCCCCTACCCGTACAAAATCGAAGGCTCCCCCGACGGCACCACCTGGACCGTGCTCACCGACCAGACGCAAAACGCCAGCACCGAAAAAGTCCGCACCGACCCTTGCGCCAAAAACGACCACTGCCAGTTTGTCCGCCTAACTTTCACCGCATTGCGGCCGGGCCAATTGGCCGCCATCGGGGAAATAAAAATGTTCGGTAATTATTCGCCGTAATCCCCACGGCAACCATTCCCGGCCTCTCCAAACCTCGCTCCAATTGCCTTGTTTATAACCGGTAAAATGGGTTTAAGCCCCGCAGGGGCGAAAGAATGTAACCCAGCATTTTAATGCTGGGATTCCATGAATATTAAATCCTGAGTCCCGTAGGAACGAAAGCAATGCCTCATTCACCCAGTTGCCCCTCGTCGAAGTGCAGGCCATGCTACCCGTAGTATGGAATTGCCTGGCGAGGGGAAAGGGTTGTCGAAGTGACCGATGAGGCGAAAGGACTTCATAAAGATTTTCGTTGGTGTGGCCATCGTGGGCCTGGTGATTTGGTGGTTAGGACGGGGAATGTCGGTTCCGACGAAGGGAACGACTGGAGTAATTACAATTACACAGCCCATCGGGAATGTAGCGTCCCAGCAAATAGCGTTGCCGAAAATTCGGCCTGCAATCGTGCCGGATGCCATGAAACGTTCGTCGGCAGCTCCGGCTTCAGAAACCGCAGTTGACCCGCAAACTGATTTGAAAACAGCCATCGTCGATATTGCAAATTGTTATCGCATTGGAACTCTGGCTGATTTCTATAGAACTTACACTCAGCCCCAACGTATAGACCCTGAACGCTTAAGAGCTTATCAACAAACCCAAGAGATCATTGCCCGAGATGGCATGCATGATAACCCAATGGCCGATGCCCAAGTACGCGCTTGGGAGGAACTCGAAAGCCAAACACCGGTTTTCAACGCCACCGGCGACGAGGCCACCTTCCAATTTACGCTGGTATATCCCCCCGTCAACGATGGTGCGCCAGACGTCGAACCCGCGCCACCAGCAGAAACCCGGCCGATGAAATTCATCAAGATCGACGGCAAGTGATATTTTAATAATTGAGACAATAGCGGGTCAATAGATGACATGAGGCGGTCGACGTCAGGGCTCGGACCTGTACGCTGACCGTTGTTATGAATACACTACCGACGAATATCCCTACGATTGAAACGCCGTTGGTGTCCAGCGAGAAGCGCGCGAAGCGCATCAAGCTGGGCGTTGACGTTCACGCGGACCACTATGTGGTGGTTCGGCAGATAGATGAAGCGGCGGCACAGCCGCCGCAGAAGTTCACCCCGGAGCTATTTTTGGTGTTTGCGCGCAAGCAGTTGGCGCTGGCCGAAGAGGTGCACTGTTGCTACGAAGCCGGGCCGTTCGGTTACGTGCTGCACCGGCGCTTGACGGCGATGGGGGTGCACAACCTCGTGGTGCGACCACGCAATTGGAGCACCTATGGGGAGGCGGTGAAGACGGATGGCCGGGACGCGGGGGCGTTGTGCTCGTGTCTGGACCGGTATCTGGCGGGTAACCGTGGCGCGCTGGCGCCGGTGTGGGTACCCAGCGAAGCGCAGGAACAACTGCGGGCGGTGGGCCGGCAGCGGCAAAGCTTGCGGCAGGAAAGAGTGCGGCTGACCCTGCAAGGCAAGAGCGCGGCGGTATTGTGCGGCTTGCGTCTGCCCAAGGAGTGGTGGGAGCCCAAGCGGTTCGCGGCGCTGGTGGGCGAGTTGCCCGTCGCGCTGGCGACGCAATTGCAGTGCTGGCAGCGAGTATTGGTGTGCGTGGACACGGAGCTGACTGCGCTGACGATGCCACTGGAACAGCAGCAAACTGCGCCGCGCCCGCTGGGAGTGGGCGCGTTGACCCTGGAACTGCTCAGTCGGGAAGTGGGCGACTGGCACCGGTTCAAAAACCGTCGGCAAGTGGCCAGTTACACCGGACTGTGTCCCAGTGAACACTCCTCGGGTGCGACCCGCCGCCAGGGAGCGATCACCCGGCATGGCAATCCGCGGCTGCGCCACCTCTTGGTCGAAGCGGTGTGGCGGCTATTCAAGTTTCAGCCCCACTACCGCGCGCTGGTCAAATGGCACGGGGAGTTGCTGGATCCGAAGCTGACGCGATCCCGCAAAAAAAAGATTATTGTCGCAGTGGCCCGGCAACTGGCGGTGGATCTGTGGCGTCTGGCCACGGGCCGCACGGACGCCGCCACGCTTGGCCTGAAACTGAACGCCTAAACTTTGGAGCGGCGGGTCGCCCGTACTGACCCGTGGGCGTGAGACCCACGCCCGTTCAAATAGATCGGGCGACCCGTTTGCTCCTGTGCGTCCCACTTGGATACATCATTGTGCGCTGACTCCGCCCTGGCGGGTTCATGCGCGGATAGCAGGTTAAGGTTCGGTCGCTGACCGCACCGTTCGCACCGGAGACGTTCCACTACTTCCTTCGCACCATGAAAACCACCGCGCGCAGCCCACCCAACCAAAACCAGTCAAAAAATAGCACTTGACGTTGGAAGCCTCATAGCAG
>Ga0265319_1002257_pt1 | contig 10682 bp, 11 predicted proteins | sample 4824metaG_FD_192443 | JGI IMG/M metagenome (GOLD analysis project Ga0265319, IMG submission 192443) | Rhizosphere microbial communities from Carex aquatilis grown in University of Washington, Seatle, WA, United States - 4-8-24 metaG | ecosystem: Host-associated > Plants > Roots > Rhizosphere >...
GCAGGGGGCGCGCCAGTCTATGGATGGTAAGGAATCAAAATCGCCTATAGCGAACATAATCCTGGCTAGACCGTCTTGTCAAAACTGAGGCGTCTAATCATCATCTCCTGTTTTAATTTACCGATTTGTTCGACGACCTCACTGTGTGAAAGAAGGCCCTTCTTTGCGAGCGCTTCGAAAAGCGCCTCCGATAAGAGGAGGGAGTATGCAGAAATCTGTTCGAAACTAGTGTCTACTGGACTTCGGTTAGCCATTCCTTGAAGCCTGCTTTCTGGTTTTTTCAAAAGGAAATTCTAGGTACTGAACCCAGCGATTCCAACTTGAGCAGGGTGCAAGATATCAAACCTTTCAGAGGGACGACAAGAGCGGAGACACCCCGGAAATGTCCTAAGATCAATCAAACAACCAATGAATACACGCACGCACTAATGCCTTCGATGTTTAGTAGTCTAAAGTGTAAGGAGGCTACTCAAATTCAATCTTGTTAAAATCTTCTTAGAATGCGGTCACGATTGACTCAAAAACAGAGAATGTCAAATGTGGAGCAAATCTTTGGGGTTTGTGCTGGTAGGATCGTCGTCGCGGTAACTCTCAAGATTGCAATTTCTCCAACATCGCCTTCCCTTCCGATTCAGTTAGAACTCCCTTCTGGATGAGTGTAATCAGAAGCTCTTTCAGGACGGAATCCTGTTCTTTCAATATTCCGTTTGTTACTCCCGGCGCATCTCTTTCGGGGACATCCTCCGAGGGAGGAACTTCCCCGCTAACTTCGAGCAGCCATTTTTGAAACAACTTTACATGCTTTGGCATGGCTGAGACAAAGGCAAGTCCCATGCCCATGCCGTCTTGTGAAAAAGAAACCTTTGCCTGGGCCTCGAATAAATTATTGCCCCTCGTAATGCGGAGAAATACATCCGTACCGGGTGGGAAGGAACTAAGAGCATCAACGTAGCAACCTCCCTGCCCTAAATCGCTGGTGCGACCTGTAATTCGTGCTCCGGATTTAGACTCGATAACTTCGACAGATGCAATGAACGGGAAGCGTAAGTGGCGACGCTTCTCGGAGGATGATTCGACAGAGATGTCAGTCTCTTTTTCAGTAGGTGATGTCATGCCCTATGAATAATGTAGCCACTCTGACTGTCCATGGCTGGATCTATACACGCCATTGTAGTCCATGGCCAACAAGAATGTTATATGCTGGGCTCAGTAAGGCAAGTACCGACTCGAAAACAAATGTTCGACTTGTCAATATGCTCATCAAAGATCGAAATTCGAGGGAGAATGCCGGCATTTAATTAGGAAAACAGCTCTAGACGATCACGCCCTTATCCTAAATATAATTTCAATGGGTTCGTCCATCCGCAAACTTCACTGGCTCAAGCAATCTATACAGGTCGTCTCACCGAGTAAACCGCCCCGTGATCCCCCATAACTTTCGCCCAAGTGCTGGTCAATGATAAAGTAAACCTCGTGACCAATCAGATTTCAGGAACTGAGCAGCAGAAAAGGCTGCGTGCTGCGCGCCGCGCAGTGATCAAGTTGGGCACTGGCATCGTGACTGGCAGCGACGGCCAGTTTAACGCCGAGCATCTGGCGCCGGTTGCTCGCACCATCGCACGGCTGAAGAAGGATGGCCGACAGGTCGTCTTGGTGTCTTCGGGCGCTGTGGGCCTGGGGCGGGGACGCCTGGGCCTGCATCGCGACCGCCTGAACGATCTGGTGATGCGCCAGGCTTGCGCCGCCGTCGGCCAGAGCCTGTTGATGCACGAGTACGAAAAACTCTTCCAGACGCACAGCGTTCATCTCGCGCAGGTGCTGCTCACCGAAGGTGATTTCGTCGATCGAACGCGGTATTCCAATCTGCGGGAGACGATGGAAACGCTCTTGAAACTTGGTGTGTTGCCCATCGTCAATGAAAACGACACCGTCTCCACCGCCGAGCTCGACTACTTGAATATTCGCGCGGGCGAACGCATCTTCAGCGATAACGATCGCCTGGCGGCGCTGGTGATGAGCCACATCGATGCCGATGTGCTGGTCCTGCTAACCGATGTGGACGGGCTGATGGAATTCGGGCCATTGGGTTCGAAAGACTCGGGCGGAAAAGTAATTCCCCTCGTCGAAGAAATTACTCCGGAATTGAAATCTCTGGCGCTCGGGCCTTCCGAAGGCGGGCGCGGTGGTATGCTGACCAAACTGGACGCCGCGGAGATTGCTACGCAAGCCGGCGGGATCGCCGTGATCGCCAACGGCAGGAAGCCGGAAACACTGGACCGCATATTCGACGGCGAGCCGACTGGCACTGTCTTTTTGTCCAAGACGCGCATGGCGGGAAAGCGCCGCTGGATCGCTTACGCCGCCGGTGTCCGCGGGCGCGTGATCGTAAACGCGGGCGCGCGCGAGGCGCTCACGGGGGGCAAAGCGAGTTTGCTGGCTTCGGGAGTAGTCAATGTGGAAGGCGAATTCGACGCCGCCGAGGTAGTCAGCATCGTAGATGCCGAAGGACTGGAATTCGCGCGCGGAATTTCGGATTTTTCCCGCGGAGACGCGGAAGGCATGATCGGCGGCGCAAACGGTGCATCGATCGGCAGAGCCAACGGACGAGCGGGTGTGCTGGTCAAGCGTGATAACATTGTTTTATTGGATCGCAAATGAACGTAACGAAAAACCAACTCGAAGGTTCGGAAGTCCAGCGCACCGTCCGGCGAGCGCGGCATGCGGCGCATATCCTAGCGGCGGTTTCCAGCGAGCGCCGCAACGACGCATTGCTCGCTGCGGCGAACGCGATCGAATCGCGCTCGGCGGAAATTCTTGCCGCGAATGAAAAAGATTGCGCGCTGACATCCAAGGCCGTCGAGAGCGGCGAGATGTCCCGCGCCCTGTTCGCGCGATTGCGAACGACCGAGCGCGGCGTGGTGGAAATGGCGGCACGAGTGCGCGAAGTGGCCCAGTTGCCCGATCCGCTGCACCGCCGTCTGTCAGCGATGGAGCTTGACGACAAACTCGTTCTTTATAAGGAATCGTGCCCGCTCGGCGTAGTAGGAGTCGTGTTTGAATCACGACCGGATGTTGTGCCGCAGATTGCGTCGCTGGCCCTTAAGTCCGGCAACGCCGTGTGCCTGAAAGGCGGAGCGGAAGCAACCGAGACGAATTCTGTGCTGGTTTCGATTTGGCGCGACGCGATCTCTGCCTTCCACGACATCCCGGTGGACTCGGTCGTCTTGTTCCACACGCGGGAAGACGTAGCGCAAATTCTAACATTGAACGAAGATATCGATCTGATCGTGCCGCGTGGGTCGAATGCTTTTGTTAACTACGTGAAGAAGAACAGCAGCATCCCCGTCCTCGGCCACGGCGAAGGCATCTGCCACGTTTACGTGCACGAGGATGCGGACTTGCAGAAGGCATACGACATCGCGCTCGATTCCAAAATTCAATACCCGGCGGCCTGCAATGCTCTCGAAACTTTGCTGGTTCACCGCGATGTCGCCCGCGCGTTCCTGCCGCAGATGATTGCGCAATACCGCGCCGCAGGAGTCGAAGTTCGCGGCTGCCCCAGGACCATGGAATTTGCAGGAGCGGAGGAAGTTCCCCCAGCGACCGAAGACGACTGGAACAAGGAATATTCCGATCTGATCGTTTCGATCAAGGTCGTGGACGGAGTCAATGAAGCCATCTAGCACATCAACCGCTATGGCTCCCGGCACACCGAATCCATCGTCACCGAAAGCCATGACGTTGCGGCGCGATTCATGGAATTTGTGGACGCGGCGGGCGTATATCAGAATGCTTCCACGCGATTTTCGGATGGCTTCCGCTACGGCCTGGGCGCGGAAGTGGGCATCAGCACTGGAAAGCTCCACGCACGCGGCCCTGTGGGACTTGAAGGGCTGACCACCTACAAATACAAACTCTTCGGCGATGGGCAGACTGTCGCCAGCTACAGCAAGGGCCTTCGCACGTTCAAACACCGCGCGCTTTAGTGACAAAATAACGCTTCTGAAACCACAACGATACATTCACAAGCCCTAACAGCGCCGGCACTTCCACCAGTGGGCCGATTACGCCGACAAAGGCCTCCCCTGAATTGAGGCCAAAGACCGCCACCGCAACGGCGATCGCCAATTCGAAATTATTGCTCGCCGCAGTGAAGGAAAGCGTTGCGGTCTTCGAATAGTCCGCGCCAAGCTTGCGGCCCATCCAAAAACTCACCAGAAACATAAAGACAAAATAGATCAGCAGCGGCAGTGCGATGCGAAGCACGTCAAGCGGGAGACGGACGATCAGGTCGCCCTTGAGGCTGAACATCACCAGAATCGTGAACAAAAGAGCCACCAGAGTTAACGGACTAATACGCGGAATGAACTGAGTCCGATACCACTCGTCTCCTCTGGCGCGCAACAGGAAGAAGCGCGTGAGAACGCCCGCAATGAACGGCAGACCCAGGTAGAAAAAGACGCTTTCGGCAATCTGTCCGATGCCAACACGGACAACGCTTCCCTCCAAACCGAACCACGTGGGAAGAACGGTGATAAACACCCACGCATAGACGCTGTAGAAAAGGACCTGGAAGATGCTGTTCAATGCAACTAAACCTGCGGCATAGTCCGTGTCGCCGGAAGCCAATTCATTCCAGACAATAACCATTGCGATGCAACGCGCTATTCCAATCAGGATAAGCCCGCGCATGTACGCAGGCTCGCCGTGAAGAAAAATAATCGCCAGGAAGAACATTCCAATCGGTCCAATCACCCAGTTCTGGAGGAGCGAAAGCGCAAGTACGCGACGATTGCGAAAGACTTCGGCGAGTTTTTCATAGCGCACCTTGGCCAAGGGCGGGTACATCATGATGATTAGCCCAATGGCAATGGGAATGTTTATAGTGCCAACCTGAAATCGTTGAACAAAAGTCGCCGTCCCCAGAATGAAATGCCCCAATCCAACACCGATTGCCATTGCGAGAAAAATCCATAGTGTGAGGTAGCGGTCCAGGAAGGAGAGACGGGCGCGCGCGATAGGGGAGCAGGCGGGACCTTGGGCGTAGGGAGTGGTCATTCATTTCACCTGAGTTGCGGGAACAGGGATTTCATTGGTTGCCTATGCGGTCGATCTCTCTTTTGATGGCTAGCCGGTCGAGAGTAGAAATTGGCAAGCTCAGAAAAAGTGAGATTCGACGGTCGAGAGATACAAAACCTTCTCTAAAAGCGCGCTGAATTTCCTCCTGCGTGCCTTGTGCGGCCGCAGGATCCGGGACACCCCAATGTGCGGTCATCGGCTGTCCCGGCCAAATCGGGCAAGCTTCGTTCGCTGCGTTGTCGCATACCGTAAAAACGAAATCCATGCGCGGAGCGCCGGAAGTCGCGAATTCATCCCAACTCTTGCTGCGAAAACCCGATGCTTGTATTCCCGCATTCTCGATTTGCTTCAACGCCTCAGGCCGGACTGCCCCCGATGGATGACTGCCCGCGCTATAGGCGTTGAAATTCGGACGCCCCTTATGACCGAGTATGGCTTCAGCCATGATCGAGCGTGCGGAATTTCCGGTGCACAGAAATAGGACGTTGTAGCGTTTATCCATCATGCTCTCTCGCGGCTGTCAGAGTCTTACTGCTGCCGCCGGGGAACAGCAATCCGGTCCGCAGCAGGATTTTTCCGTCGCGACTTTTTCGGGCAGATTGTCTTCGAGAACCGCAAACACTTCCCATTCGTTTCCATCGGGATCGCGAACCCAGGTCTTATCCTGCAACGCATAGCAGCATTCCGTCTTCATTTCGTCGCGGGTCAGCAATCCCCGTTCTTGCCACTGGCGGCGTACAGCCAGCACGTCTTCGGTTGACGCAACCTGAATTCCCATGTGGGATAAAGCGCCGCGCACTTCATTCGCTCCCTCGTTCAACGTAAAGTTGAGCGGCGGATTGGATACGTCGAATTTCGCGTATCCGTTGCGTATCTTCGAAGGCTCGATGCCGAAGAGATTTCGGTAGAACGCAATACTCTCTGAAACATTTTTCACGTTGATTGAGACGTGGGCCTTTAATGATCGAATCGTGGCCGTTGGCATGGGGTTCTCCTATGGCGCTCACAATACATATGCAAATGCATATATGAATAGACTAGACGCCTTGTATACATCTGTCAAGCCATATATAATATATTGTCATGCCGGAAAAAGAAAAACCGGTTGCCCTTGATCTGCTCTTTCGTGCCCTGGCCGATCCCACGCGCCTCCGCTTGCTCAACTTGATCGCCGACCGCGAAATCTGTGTCTGCTATTTCGTGGAAATCCTGGCCATGAGCCAGCCGAAGATTTCCCGCCACCTGGCGTACCTGAGGCGAGCAGGCATTGTGGAGGCCCGGCGGCAGGGCCGCTGGATGCACTACCGACTGACTCTCCCGAGTGACGCGGTGGCTTCCTCAATCCTAAAGGAAACATTGAAAGGCCTGCGGGAAATGCCGGACATGCAGCGCGATTTTGCGATGCTTTACACCGCTTGCTGCACACCAGGTGAGTTTTCGCTTCCTCAAAGAGCCCCACAACCTTCCCTGGTATCCATAGCCATTCGATAGCCTTCGGCTCAGTGCAGTTTTCTCTGCTGAAACGCCCTCTTGTTCCCTCCTCCAGTCTTGTAGTACATTGCGAAGGCGAAAGGCGCCCAGCCTCTCCGTCCTCAGAGCACGTCGCGTGACGCAAGTCGGTTCTCGTGGAGGGAATGCCATCCTCGGGAAATATTATTGCGGGTCCAAATCCGCATGTGCAGTCACAAGGCGTAACTAATACGAATCCATAAATTTCAGCGTTTTCGACGCCTGAAAGCTTCAATGTTAGGCTTAAAAACTGACCGTGGGGTGCATTTGTGGCGGAATCCAACGTTAGTCCCGAGATAGATTCACAAAAACGGCGCAGCACCAGAATTGTTCAAGCCGTCCCGCTGACAGTGACGGGCGTGGACGCACTGGGCAGGCCGTTTCAGGAGCGCACTTCCACCCTGATCATTAATTGCCACGGTTGCCGCTACCAGTCAAAGCATTACGTTCTGAAGAACATGTGGGTAACTTTCGACGTGCCCCATAATGAGCCTGGCCGTGAACCGCGAACCGTACGTGCTCGCGTGAGTTGGATTCAGCGTCCGAGAACAGTGCGCGAGTTATTTCAAATTGGCGTGGAGCTGGAGGTGTCGGGCAACGTCTGGGGTATTGCGTTCCCCCCGGGAGATTGGTTTCCATTCCCTGAATCTGAATCTAGCCAGGAAATTGCGAATTCAATCGCTCCCACTGAAATAGCATCACCCACACGAGACCGTAATTTGGACGTGCGAACATCGAGTGAGTTGCCGGAGCCGCCAGAAGACAACGTTCGCGTACTGCCAATGCCCGGCGGCACAGATGCGTCGCTTCAGTTGGCACGACAACTCGCACGCCTGGTAGCCGAAGCAAAGCAACAGGTCCAAGGGACGGTGCAGGAAGCTGCTACGCGGACAATCGCGGCGGAAACCCGTCCGTTGCTCACGGCGTTGCAAAAACAGGTCGATGAAGCCGCTCAAAAATCGGTTCAAGCTGCGATTGCCTCGCACCTGGACCGCCTGCAGATCGCCGCAAAGGATCGCGGCGCCAGCGTAGAGGCAATGCGACATGAATGGTCGGTTGAACTCGATCAGCGGCTGTCGGAAGCGCGGCAGGAGATCGACTCCCAACTTGCGGAAGTGGAACGTACGCGACGAATTGATTTCGAAGGCCAGATTCAGAGTCAATTGCAAGCTGCGATTGAAAAATTGCAGACCTTGACGGGTACGCTGGATTCGAACTCTGGCGACGTCAAATTCACAATCGATCGTTTGCGACGTAGCTCGGAAGAGGCGACTGCGAACGAACTTCGCCAATGGCAACAGCTGATGGATGAGCGGGCCTCGGAGGCGCAGACCCGTGTTGCCCGGTTGGAAGAAGCGGCCAAGCACTTGGGTGCCAAAATCGCGACCGAGACTTCCGTAGCTGAAACTGGGTGGCGCGGACTGCTTGAAGCTGATATTGCCGCAGCGACTTCGCGCTGGCACGAAATGCTGGAAACCTCTCTCGAAGCCGTCTCGCGACAGGCGTCCGAACGGCTTGCTCGAAACAACGAAGCGGCCACCCGCCAGTTGGAGCAACAACTGCAGCAAAGAATCGGCATGATTGGCAGTGCCTTTTCACAAGTTACCGCGGAAGCAGAAAGCGCCCTGGGCACGCTGCGGGCGGCGATCGGTAAGGAAGCCGGCAAGGGCCAGACGGCAATCGAGCAGTTGCAAAGATCTTTTGAACAAGTGGAAGCCAAGAAGAGCGAGATCTCCTCGCTCGCGCAGTCTGCATCCGATGAACTGGCGCGACGCGGAGAAGCGCTACTCGAAGCGCAGAGCGCGGAGATGAACCGCCGCGCGGAGTTGGCAGCTAACGGAATGGCCCAGCGGCTTCAGCCTGTCCTCGAATCCGCGGGAAATCAAACCATCGAGCGCTTGGCGAATGAGCTCGATCAGCGGTTTGCGCCGCAAATCGCGCGCGCCATGGAAATATTGAGCAAACTTGCGCTGGGTCAGGATCAGGCCGAAAAGGGACTGGCCGATCACCAGCAGAGACTTTGGCAGGCCTCGGAACGCAGCGTCCAGGACTCGGTCGCACGCGCCAAGGAAGTCCTAGCGGAGGTCGAAAAAGAGTTTGGGGGGTCGGCGCAGAATACATCCGCGAAATGGATCGCGGACCTGGAAACCAAAGCAGCCGAAACGACGCACACCACCTTCGAAGCCCTTTTTAAATCCGCTGATTGGTACGAAAAGAAGGTTCAGACGCAAATGCAATCGACCATGGAAAAAGGTCTCGATCAGGCTGCAACTACCCTGCGCGAAAAAGCAAGGGATCTTTCAGCTCTATTCGCCACCGAACTCGATCACTACAGCCGCAGCTACGTGGAGCACTCGCAGAACCAGATGGAAGAAAACGCGCGCGAAGCCGCGGAGCGGGGCGGCCAACAGATCGCACAAGCAGGCGATGCCGCCGCCGCAAGTTTCACTGGCCGCGCGGAACAGATCACTCACGAACAATTCGATCGGTTCAACGCAAAAGCCAATTCCGCGTTCGAACAAAATGCCGCACGTCTCGAAGCGCATACGGTGCAGGTCCGTTCGAAACTGCAAAGCGATGCCCGAGCGCTGGTCGGCGAATTCGGAAGGGTCATTTCCCAACAGGCGCAGCAAAGCCTCGCGCAAGCTAAGGTGGATATAAACTCCCAGACCGATCTCTCCAAAGATAGTTTGCGCATTGAGGCACAATCGCTCGACCGCCAATTGCGAACTTCCATGCAATCGCTTGGCACGACCGGCCTCGAGGATTACAAGCAGCGCCTTGAAAACACCTCGAACACCTGGCTGCTTACCACTGTCAGCAGACTGAATAAGCAATCCGAAGGTTTGATCGATCAACTGGCAAAATCAACCGAACTAAGATTGCGTTCGGCTTGCAGCAGCGTTTTCGCCGACCTCGGTGAAACGCTCCGACAGCGGCTGGCAGGACTCGCAATGTCTTCCACGGCCCAGCCGATCTCCACTAGCACGCCCACTCCAAGCAACTCACCTGAAATCAACCCCGAAGGGCAGAACTAGCGCACGAGGCCGGCGCTGCAGATTTTCGGTCCTGAGACCGAAGCCTGTATAATGGCGCGATGCCCAATCGCGCGTATGCCAGCCTGTGGATTCGAAATTTCGACGAATCGAGCATGCTCAACTATTTCGAGCATTTCCTCGCCACGGTTCCATTGGCAACGGGCCCCATTGGATTTACAGGGATGGTGATTCGCGCAGTGGATTCGACAGAGTCGCCCCTTGTGGAACACGATCTACGCGGCCAGGTACTTGCCCCCCCTGAGATTGCCCATCTGGTCCGGGAATATCTTGCTGACGACATTTGCATCGAAGTGACCGCGCTGTGGGACCTGTGGCTGCGCGACATGGAAACCGTCAGTTGGAAAAAGAGTCCCGAAAAAATGCTGATCTCCTGCTTTGGGCAGGATTATGACAACGGGATCTACGCCGAATCCGGCCATTTTTTGGTCGATCTGGGCTTCGAGCACATGTTTACCGGGCATGCAGGCTTGCTGTCGCGCGAAGGGGGACCCGTTGCGGAACCTGCGCATCCGGACGAGGCGCGGTTCATGATGTGGATGTCGCAGCCAAAGAACTTGCGAGAGTATCAGGAAAAGACGCGCGAAAATATCCAAAAACTGATGGCGTGGATGCGTTTAATCGAGGAAACTCTGCCGGTTGAGCGGATGCGCCTGTGGTCCGAGGGAGAGGAGAACTTTGAAGCGCGGTTGGATGAAATTGTGGATTTGCGTTAGTTTGCTCCCTGCCGGATTGTGCATTGCTGCGTCGTCTCCTGCGGCTCAACGCAGCCTGCACCGGGCGAATGAAACATTGCTGGCGGGATTGCGACCGGGGCACGATACACTGGCCGTCGCTGAAAAAAGGTTCAAGTCGAAAAAAGCGGCCGACATACAGGATTCAGGAATCAAGGAATGGCGTGACGAGTGTTCCGGACGCGCGATCCGGCTTGAACTTAATTCCAAATCCGTGATTCAAAGCGTAACGATCACGACGCTCGAATCCCAAGAAGGAAAATGCGGCGAAAAACACCTGGATTTTCTCGATCCCAAAACTGGG
>Ga0265319_1002260_pt1 | contig 10670 bp, 9 predicted proteins | sample 4824metaG_FD_192443 | JGI IMG/M metagenome (GOLD analysis project Ga0265319, IMG submission 192443) | Rhizosphere microbial communities from Carex aquatilis grown in University of Washington, Seatle, WA, United States - 4-8-24 metaG | ecosystem: Host-associated > Plants > Roots > Rhizosphere >...
ACGAGGAGTTCGCGGCGCTGGCGGGCGCCGGCGAGGACGGGCGCTGATGGTGGCCCTCCGGCGAGGACCAGCGCTGATGGCGGCCCCCGGCCAGGACGGGCGCTGATGGCGGCCCTCCGGCGAGGACCAGCGCTGATGGCGGCCCCCGGCGAGGACGGGCGCTGATGGTGGCCCTCCGGCGAGGACCAGCGCTGATGGCGGCCCCCGGCGAGGACGGGCGCTGATGGCGATCTCGCGCGTCTGCGTGATCGGCGCCGGAACGATCGGCAGCCTGATCGCGGGGCACCTGGCCGCCGTCTGCGACGTGAGCGTGCTGACCCGGCGTCCCGAGCATGCCGCGCAGCTGCGCGAACACGGCCTGCGGATCAGTGGCAAGCATGAGCGCAGGGCCGCCCTGTTCGCCACCGCCGAGCCGGAGCAGCTCCCTGCGTTCGACGTCGGCATCATCGCCTGCAAGGCGCTCGACCTCGAGCGCACGGCATCCGCGCTCGCCGGCCTCGCCGGCTCGGCCACGATGATGACCGTCCAGAACGGGCTCGGCGCCGAGGCTGTCGTCGCGCGGCATGGGGACTGGCCGGTCATCTCGGCGGTCACCTTCATGAGCGGTATCCGCCACTCCGACGTGCACGTCGAATACGAGCTGGACACCGCGACCTGGATGGGGCCATGGGCGCAGACCCGGACCCCGTACGCGGTCGTGGCCGATCTCGCTGAGCTGATGAGCTCCGCCGGGCTCGAGGCCGAAGCGATGGAGGACCTGCTGCCGGCGCAATGGTCGAAGCTGATCTTCAACTCGGCGATCAACACGGTCGCGGCGCTGACCGGGCTGCCGCACGTCGGCCTGTTCGCCGCCGAGCGCGAGTTCGGCGATCTCGGGCAGCTGGTGCACGGGCTGATCGACGAGGGAGTCGCGGTCGCCACCGCCGCCGGCGTGGAGCTCCACGACGACCCCTGGGAGATGAACCTGCTGGCAGTCGCGCGCGGCGAGACCGCCCACAGCGACTACGCGCACCGGCCGTCGATGCTCGAGGACGTGGCGGCCCACAGGCCAACCGAGGTCGAGTTCATCACCGGGGCGCTGGTGCGCGAAGCCGCGCGCGTCGGCGTCGCGGTTCCGCTCAGCACCGCGATGTACAGGCTGATCCGCGGCCGCGAGGCCTCGTGGAACCCGGCGCCGGCGGTGGTCTGAGCATGCGCGTGTGCATCGTCGGCTGCGGCGCCGTCGGCAGCCTGTTCGCCGCCCACCTCGCGACGCTCGAGGATGTCGAGGTGTGGGCGTACGACGTGGTCGAGGAGCACGTTGCCGCGATCAACCGAGACGGGCTCCGGGTGAGCGGGCGCGCCGACATCGTCGCCCCCGTTCGAGCGCGCACCGACGCCCACGAGATACCGCCGTGCGAATTCGGGATCGTCGCCACCAAGGCGATGTTCACCGAGCAGGCGATCGCGGCGAGCGCCCACGTTTTCGTCGACGGAGCGGTCTGTAGTGTCCAGAACGGAGTGGGCAACGAGGAGCTGATCGCCGAGCACGTGCCGCGGGTGATCCGCGGCACGACGTTCCCGGCCGGACGCGTCGTTGCCCCAGGCGTCGTGCAGATGGACACCGGCGGGGACACTTGGATCGGTCCGTTCGAGGACCGCCCGGCGTCGGCGGCCGAGATCGAAGCGCTCGCCGACGCCCTGACCCGCGGCGGGATGCCGACCCGCGCGCTCGCCGACGCGCGCGGCGCCCAGTGGACCAAGCTGATCTTCAACGCCGCGAGCAACCCGCTCGGCGCGCTGACCGGGCTGACACACGGCCGCCTGTGCGAGCTGCCGGCGACTCGAAAACTGATCACGGGCCTCGTGCGGGAGGGCGTCGCGGTCGCCGACTCGCTCGGCATCACACTCGACTCCGATCCCGACGCACTGATCGACCATGCCGCGCAGGTCGCCTACGACCACCGCGCATCGATGCTCCAGGACGCACTCGCTCACCGGCGCACCGAGATCGATGCCCTCAACGGCGGCATCGTGCGCCTCGGCTCCCAGCACGGCGTGCCGACACCGCTGAACGAGACGATCGTCGCCCTGATCAGCGGCATGGAGCACGCCTGGACCGCACAGCCTGAGGGTCACGAATGACCGTCGCGGCGATCAGCCCGTCCGGCGATCCGGCGCGCACGCCGAGTGCCGCGGAGGTGGCGCGCCGCTACGCCAACGCGCGGGCGGCGATGGCTGCGCACGGCGTCGACGCGCTGCTGATCAGCGGCAGCGAGTACAGCGGCTTCGAGGGCGCGGTGCGCTACATGTCGGGATTCCGGATCGTCCACCGCTACGCCTACGTGCTGCTGCCGGCCGAGGGCGAGCCGCTCAGCGTGTTCCCGAGCGAGGCGCGCTGGGTCGGCGATCACGCCGACGGCTGGATCGGCGACCCGGTCTTCGCGGAGCATCCGGGATCCTGGCTGCGCGACCACCTGCGCGCCACGAACGTCAAGCGCCTCGCCGTCTACGGTCTCGACTACGTCATGGCGGTGCGCGACTACCGCGCGCTCGCGCAGGGCCCGTTCGAGCTGGTCGACTTCGATGTCGCGTTCGACCTCTCGCGCGCGATCAAGAGCGCTGAGGAGCTGGAGCTGGTCTGCGAGAGCATGGCGATCAACGTGGCCGGCTTCTGGGCGGTGCACGAGGCCTACGAGCCGGGGCGCACCCAGGCGCAGCTGATGGCCGCCGCCGAGGCAGTGTTCGCAACGCGCGGCACCGGCCGCCAGACGATGGACATGGTGCTCTGGGGCCGCGCCGGGTCCGCCACACCGGAGTTCCGGATCCCCGACCAGCAGACGCCGATCGGCGCGGACGACATGCTGCTCTACTCGCTCGAGGTGGCGGGCCCCGGCGGGCATTGGGTCGAGTTCTCACGCCCGCTGACGCGGGGAGCGCCGGGGGCGGACACGCTGCGCATGCTCGAGGCCTACCAGGAGTACTACGCCGCCGCCCGGGCGACGATGCGCGCCGGCGCCACCGCACACGACGTCCACCGCGCCGTGTCGGCGCCCTTCACCGAGCGCGGCTACCCGCTCGGGCACGTCACGGGACACTCGATCGGGATGACGATGATCGAGCACCCCAAGATCGGCGAAGGGGTCGACATCGAGCTGCAGGAGGGCATGGTCTTCTCGATGCACCCGCACGCGATCGCGTCCGAGGCGCGCGCCTGCCTCTACATGCAGGACACCTGGACCATCGGTGCGCGCACCGGCGAGCCGCTGGCGAACGTGCCGCTCGCGATCTTTGACGGCCATGAGCCGCGCCCGAACGCCGACCACCTCACAGAAGGGACCTGAGCGATGCTGCTAGCTGCCACCGAGTACGTGCGCCCGGCAAGCCTCGAGGAGGCACTCGCCGCGCTGGGTTCGCGAGCAGGCGCCCGCGTGCTGGCCGGCGGCCAGACGCTGATCAACGTGCTCAAGCACCGCGCGGCCTCGGTCGAGCTGCTGGTGGACGTCAGCCGCCTCACGGAGCTGCGCTTCATCGAGGTCGCCCCCGACGGTTCGGCGCGGATCGGCGCCGCCACGACCTACGCGGAACTGGAGCGCTCGACGCAGCTGCGGGCTGCGGCGCCCGTGATCGGCGAGGTCGCGGCCGGCACGGTCGATCGCCAGGTCCGCGCGCGCGGGACGATCGGCGGCAACGCCTGCTTCGCGGACCCGGCGTCCAACTATCCGCCGCTGCTGGTCGCGCTCGGCGCCTCGATGGAGATAGCCGGACCGGACGGAGGCCGCAGCGTCCCGGCGGGCGAGTTCTTCCTCGGCCTCTACCGCACCGCGCTGGGCCCAGGCGAGCTGCTGCGCGCGATCGCGCTGCCGCCACTGGACGGCGCGGGCGTCGGCTACCGCTCGTTGCAGCTGGCCGCGGACTCGTGGGCTCTGGCACGCGCGGTCGCCTGGGTGCGGCTGGGCGCCGCGAAGCCGCGGACGATCGAGGCGGCACGGGTCGTGCTCGGCTGCGTTGCCGGCGCGCCCGTCCGCGCGACGGCCACCGAGTGGCTCCTGGCGGGCGGGCCCGCCGACGCCGACGCGGTCAGCGCCGCCGCCGCTGCGGCCGGCGAGGGGCTCGATCCGCCCAGCGACGTGCATGCCAGCGGCTCCTACCGGCGTGAGATGGCGATCGTCATGGCCAAGCGCGCCCTGCTTGACGCGATCGGCGGCGCGGCATGAGCGACGGCAACGCGGTTCGAACACGACGAGAGGCGGAGGTGGCTGATGGCGACTGAAGGCGCGGTGCACGCGGTCGAGTTGACGGTCAACGGCGTACCGCACTCCACGACGGTGCCGGCGCGGCGGCTGCTCGTGCACTTCATCCGCGAGACGCTCGGCCTACGCGGCACCCATATCGGCTGCGACACGGGAAACTGCGGCGCCTGCTCGGTGATCTGCGACGGCCAGCTGATCAAGAGCTGCATGATGCTCGCGGTGCAGGCCGACGGCTGCGAGATCGAGACGATCGAGAGCCTCGGCGAGGGCGTCGACGGGCTCGACCCGATCCAGGAGGCGTTCAAGGAGCACCACGGGTTGCAGTGCGGCTACTGCACACCCGGGATCGTGCTGAACGCCAAGACGCTGCTCGCCGAGAACCCCCACCCCAGCGAAGCGGAGATCCGGCGTGCACTGAAGGGCAACATCTGCCGTTGCACCGGTTACGTGAACATCATCCGGTCAATCGAAGCCGCGGCCGCCGGCGCCCCGGGGAGCGTGACGCGATGAGCACACCAACAGGTGAGACCACCTTCTACCCCGAGGTCGAGCAGAGCGAGCGGCTCGGGGCGTGGTCCGGCAAGAGCGTCCCGCGCAAGGAGGACAAGCGGCTGCTGAAGGGGCAGGGCGAGTTCGTCGACGACCTGTGGATGCACCGCCAGGGGCACGTCCATTTCGTGCGTTCCCCCCACGCCCACGCGCGGATCGTCTCGATCGACGTCTCGCGCGCCGAGGCCGTGCCGGGTGTCTACGCAACGCTCACCGGCGAGGAGGTCGGCGTGCTGCAGCAGCCGTTCTTCCAGATGGCGCCCGAGCCGGCCGGACTGATGCGGGACTACTGCATGGCGGTCGGCAAGGCCCGCTACATGGGCGAGCCTGTTGTCGCGGTGCTCGCCGAGTCGGCGGAGCTGGCGCGCGACGCGGCGGAGCTCGTCGAGGTCGTCTACGAGCCGCTGGCGGTGATCGTCGACGGGATCGCGACGATCGAGCCCGACGCCCCGGTGCTCCACGATGAGATCGGCTCCAACGTCGCCTGGCACGGCACCTACGACTATGGCGACGTCGACTGGGCGCTCGAGCACGCCGACCACGTCGTGCGGATCGACCGTCTGCACTTCCACCGCTTCTCCTCGACGCCCCTGGAGACGACCGGGGCGCTGGTCAACTGGGATCCCGGTACGGGCGTGGTCGAGTTCCGCTCCAACAACCAGATGCCGATGTTCGCGGCCATGTTCATCGGCCCGGCGATCGGCCTGGGGATCGACCACATGCAGTTCTCGAGCCAGGACATCGGCGGTGGCTTCGGGATCAAGATCACGAGCTACACGTATCTGACGGCGCTCGCGCTGCTCTCGCGCAAGGCCGGGCGCCCGGTCAAGTGGAGCGAGTCGCGCTGGGAGCACCTGGCGGCGTCCGCGCACGGCAACGAGCGAACCTTCCTCGACATCGAGGTGCCGGTGATGAGCGACGGCACGATCCTCGGCTTCAAGGTGCGGGCGTTCGACGACGCCGGCGCCTACCTGCGCTACGAGCCGCTCGGGGCGGTGATCTGGTCGCAGGTCGTGCCCGGCAACTACCGCTTCAAGCATGTCCGCGTCGACTACACCGAGACGCTGACCAACAAGTGCCCGGTCGGCCCCAACCGCGGCTACTCGCGGTTGCAGCACCTGTGGCTGATCGAGCGCATCGTGGACATCGTGGCAAAGGAGCTCGGTTTCGATCGCGTTGCGCTGCGCAAGCAGAACTACGTCCAGCCCGAGGAGTTTCCGTACGAGACGCCAAACGGCTGCGTCTACGACTCCGGCGACTACCCGGCGATGCTCGAGCGGGCGCTCGAGCTGATCGACTACGAGGGAGCGCTCGAACGCCAGCGCAGTAGCGCCGGAACCGGCAGGAGGATTGGCATCGGCATCGGTTCGACGCTCGATTCCGGCACGAACAACTTCGGGCAGTCGCGAATCATCAACTCGGCGCTCCCGTTCTCCGGCAACGGTGAGGCGGCGATCGTGCGGCTCGACCTCTACGGCGAGGTGACGGTGACGATCGGAACCAGTCCACAGGGGCAGGGACACGAGACGACGGCGGCGCAGGTCACCGCCGACATCCTCGGCTGCAGCCCCGACCAGGTTCATGTCGCGGCCGGATACAACAAGGCGGCGAACACCTACGTCGGCTTCTCCGGGACATATGCGAGCCAGTTCGCGGTCACCGGTCTCGGCGCCGTGATGGGCGCCGCCGAACGGCTGCGGGGCGAGATCATCAAGGTCGGGGCGTGCATGCTCGGCGCCGACGAGTCGGACATCGAGCTGGCCGACGGGTTCGTCCGCCTGGCCGCCAACCACGAGGCCGCGATCCCGTTCATCGGCATCGCCGCCACCGTCTTCGCAAACGTGGCCGAGCTGCCCGGCGAGCTGGCCGACTCGGTGACGCTGAACTGCCGCTACGTGTACCGCCCGCCGTTCACCGTCCCCGACCACGAGACCAAACGCGGCAAGCTCACGCTTACCTACGCGAGCCAGGTGCACGCCGCGGTGATCGAGCTCGACGAGGAGACCGGTCAGGTGACGATCCTCGACTACGCCGCCGTCGATGAGTGCGGGCGCAAGGTGAATCCGAAGATCGTCGAGGGGCAGGTGCACGGCGCGACCGGGCACGGGATCGGCGCGGCGCTTTACGAGACGTTCGAATACGACTCGGACGGGCAGCTGCTGAACTCGACGTTCATGGACTACCACGCGGCGACGTCGCTGGACGTGCCGCACATCCGCACCGGCGAGATCGAGTGTCCCTCGCCGTTCACGCCCAACGGCGCGAAGGGCATGGGCGAGGGCGGCGGCGCGCCGCTCTCGACGATCGCCAGCGCGATCGAGGACGCGCTGCCCGAAGGCGCACACATCGTCTACGACAGCCACAACAACGCCGAGCGCGTGCACGAGCTGCTGCGGAGCGCCGCCGCCGCCGGCCCGCGGGGCGTGGAGGTGATCTCGAGATGATCGTCAGCGGCCAGAAGACGTTGGCGGCGGCGCCGAGCGAGCTGTGGGCCGTCCTGAGCGACCCGGCTCGGCTGGCTGAGACGCTGCCCGGCGTCACCGACGTCAGCGTCCGGGACGCGAACCATTTCAGCGCGGTCGCGCACCCGGTCACGGCGCTCGGCGAGACGCGCGTGGCGCTGGAGTTCGAGATCGCCGACCAGCGACCGGATGAGCATGTGCGCATCGTCGGCTCGGGCAACTCCGGGGAGAACCTCGTGGCGCTGACGATCACGCTCGATCTCGCGCCCGACGATGCCGGCACGGCGGCCAGCTGGCGCGCGGAGGTGCTCCTGCGGGGCGTGCTGCGCTCGCTGCTGCAACGCGGGCTCGGCGAGCTGACGCGCGAGCAGGTCGATGCGGTGCTCGGCGCGGGAGCGGCGCTCAGTGCTGCGGACCGCGGGGGCTGAGGTGGCGGCCGGGCTCACCAGGCTGGCCGCCAGCGGGGTCGTCGAGGGCCACCGAACGCTCGCCGACCGCGCCTTCGCGGCGCTCCACGATGCGATCGTCACCGGCCAGCTCGAGCCCGGCGAGCGGCTGCCGATCGAGGAGCTGGGCGTCGCGCTGGGAATGAGCGCGATGCCGATCCGCGAGGCGCTGCGCCGTCTTGACGCGGCGGGGCTGGTCGAGAACATCCCCCACCGCGGCGGCCGCGTGACGGAGCTCTCGATCCCGGACCTGGCGGAGGTCTACGACGCTCGTCTGGCGCTCGAACCGCTGGCGGTCAGGCGCGCCGCCGAGCGCTTCGGCCCGGCCGAGACGGCGCTCGCGCGCGAACGCCTGGCCGCGCTCAACGACCTGCCCGACGACCACTCGCTCGAGACGTGGGCCGCGCACACGGCGTTTCATTTCGCGCTGTATGACGCCGCCGGTTCGCGTTGGCTGCTGCGCCTCATCGAACCGCTGTGGGAGACCAGCCAGCGCTACCGCCTCGCGGCCAACGTCGCGCCGGCGCTGCGGGCGCGCAGCGAGGAGCACGACCTGATCCTGCACGCCTGCGCCGAGCACGAAGCGGACCTCGCCGCGCGGCTTCTGCACAACCACCTGGCGCGGACCGCGAACGTCGTCTCCGAGGCGATGGGCGGCGAGACCCTGTTCGCGGCGCTCGCCGACGCCTGAGTGCCCGCCGGCGCGCGGACCGGCGACGGACGCCGGCGGACCGCGGCGAAGTGCGCGAGACTAGCGCCGCGATGCGCCCGCCGGCCAAGACCTCCGTTCACGTGCGCCGGCGCCGGATCGCAGGCGCGTCGATCGTTGCGCTCGCCGCCGTCGCCGTCGCCGCGGTCCTGCTGAGCAGCGGCGGCGGGGGAGCGCGGGCACCGGCGGCTGCTACGAACACGCCGGCGGCGTCTGGTCGCCGCGTGCGCCAGGTCGTGCACAACGGCCCGCACGGGACCGAGCCGGTGCCGATCCTGATCTACCACGTGATCCTCGCCGCCCCGCCGGGCGCGCCGTTCCCGGGCCTGTATGTGACACCGGCCCTGTTCGCGGCGCAGATGCACGCCCTCGCCGCGGCCGGCTACCACGCGGTCACGATGAACGAGATGTGGGACAACTGGCACTACGGGCGGCCGCTGCCCCCGGGCAGGCCGATCGTGATCAGCTTCGACAACGGCTACGCGACGCAGTACACGGCCGCCTTCCCCGTCCTCCAAGCGCTCGGCTGGCGCGGAGTCGAGAACCTGCAGCTGAGCGGGCTCGGACCGTCGCAGGGCGGGCTCTCGCGACACCAGGTGCGCCTGCTCGACCACGCCGGGTGGGAGCTCGACACGCAGGGCTACAGCCACGCCGACCTGGTGACGGCGACGCCAAGCGAGCTGAACTTCCAGGTGGCCGTCGCGAGGCGGCGCATCCGCGCTCTGTACCACGTCAAGGCGGAGTGGTTCTGCTACCCGTCAGGTCAGTACAACGCGGCTGTGATCGCGGCCGTGAGAGCGGCCGGGTTCCGCGGGTCGACGACCGTCGTGCGCGGCTGGGCCAACCCGACGGAGAACCCCTACGCGCTGCCGCGGCTGGAGGTGCTGGGCGGAACGAGCCCCGAAGCCCTGCTCGGCGAGATCGCCGCGAGCCGCGGCGACGCTCCACCCGGCCCGTCGTACGTGACGTAGTGGAGCCTCCGCCCGCGCCCCGGCGCGTGGTCCGGCCACGGACATACGCGATCCGCCGCGCAGCCGCGGCGGCGGTCATGCTCGCCGCCGCTGCGGCGACGCTGCTCGTGGCGCTCGGTCCGGGACGCCACGGCGCGAAACCGCAGGCCACGCTCGCGCTCGCGGCTCCCGCGGGGCCGGTGATCACGATCGGGCGCCACACGGTCGGCCTGAGCGTCGAATATCCGCTGTTGGCGCGCGACCTCGGCAGCGGCAGCTGCCCGCCTCCGGCATTGGTGCGCGCGATCGCCGGTCTCGGCTCCCCGGTCCTGCGAATCGGCGGGGACTCCCAGGATCAGGTGGCGCCGGCCGGCACGCCGGCGCAGGCCGGCCTCACCGACCTGCCCGCGGACTTCTGGACGCAGGTCGCGTGCCTGGAGCGCGAGACGCGGATCCCGATCGTCGTGGGCCTCAACCTGGCGTGGGGCACGCCGAGCTGGGCCGCCGAAATGGCCGCCGCCGCGCGCTCGGCGATACCGCGGCGGCTGCTGAGCTTCGAACTCGGCAACGAGCCCGACATCTACGGCGACCCTGTCAAGTGGTGGGACGGGAGCGCGCTCGTAGCGACGAGGATGCCGTTGGCGACCTACCTCGCGCGAGCGAAGGCGCTCGAGGCGGTGCTCGAGGCGACGCTCGGTTTCCGCGCCGACGTCGAGGGCCCCGACTTCGCCTCGGGCCGCTGGACCGCGAGCGTTCCGGCGCTGGCAAGCACCCTGCGCCTCCACATCATCGACGCTCACTACTACCCGCTCGAGGGTTGCGGCGGGCAGGCCGACGCCACCGCCGCCGCGCTGCTCACCCGCCAGGTCCAGGGGAAGCTCGACGAACGGGTGCGCCTGGCGCGCGACGCCCGCGCCGCCGGCCTGAAGGCCGTCATCTCCGAGGCCAACTCGGTCAGCTGCGGCGGCGCCAGCGGCGTGTCCGACCAGCCGGGGAGCGCGGTCTGGGCGCTGCGGATGATCGTGACCGCACTCCGCGACGGCTTCGCCGGGGTGCGCTTTCACTCGAGCGGCGGCGCGTACGATCCGTTCGTGGTGACCGCCGGCACGGTCGAGCTGCGGCCGCTGTATGCAGGCCTTGCCGCTGCCGCGCGGCTGCTGGTAGCCGGCGCGAAGCTGCAGGCGATCCCGAACGCCGCGGCGCTCGACGGCGTCGCGATCACCGGCCCGGGAAGCAGGCGAGCCGTCGTGCTGAGCAACTACGGCCGCCGGCCGGTCTGGGTCTCGCTCGCGACCGGCGGGCGCGCGCGGATCCTGGAGCTG
>Ga0265319_1002261_pt1 | contig 10667 bp, 16 predicted proteins | sample 4824metaG_FD_192443 | JGI IMG/M metagenome (GOLD analysis project Ga0265319, IMG submission 192443) | Rhizosphere microbial communities from Carex aquatilis grown in University of Washington, Seatle, WA, United States - 4-8-24 metaG | ecosystem: Host-associated > Plants > Roots > Rhizosphere >...
GCGATTGGGTTCTGGGGTGGTGGCGGCGGGGGAAACGGTTCTACCGGAGCAACTAGCCCCGGATTTGCGAGCGGTTTCGGTGGAGGCGGCGGCGGAGGGGGTAACACCGCCGGGAACGGTGGTGTCGGAGGACAATCTATTTATGGGGGCGGGGGTGGTGGTGGCGGCGCAAGCGGCTCGGCCGGGACCGGCGGCGGCTCGGTTTATGGGGGCAATGGCGGTGCCTCGACTGTGGTAGGACAGCCACCGGGCGGTGGTGGTGGTAGGAACGCGGCCGGGGCTGCGGGCGAGTGTGATATCTGGACGAGCGGGTAGGTCATGTGGAAGGATTTTGACAGGACCCCATATAGTCGAGCGGCCTTCGCGAGCCGTGTCGCGGCCACGAGCTGGGGGCAGTTCTCGCCCGAGCATGCCAGGCCAATCGGGATCTGCCTCCACAACACCGGGGCGCCGAGCCTTCGGCAGTGGGCCGAAAGCGGCCCAGCGCACGATCAGAGAATCCTTAACCTCCAGCGATATTACGAGGGCCTTGGCTGGCATGCCGGGCCGCACTTGTTCATCTCGCGGCAGTTCATCAATGGGTTTACTCCGCTGACCGAGTGGGGCATCCATTCGACCTGCTTCAACCACAGCCATCTGGGAATCGAGATGGTCGGGGACTACAGCACGGAACAGTTTGACTCGGGGGACGGGGCGCTTGTTCGGGATAATGCGGTGTTTGCTCTAGCAGTGCTGTTCCTGAAACTCGGTCTGACGCCCGAGCATGATCTGGTGTTCCACAAGGACTGCCCGGCGGATCACCATGACTGCCCAGGCGGGCATGTTGCCAAAGGCGATGTGGTGACACGGGTTCGGACTCAGATGACAACTCTGCAGATTGATCCTCGGGCGACCTGAAGAAGGAGACGAAAGATGAAATGGATTGCTGGAATAACACTGGCTGTGATGCTGGCAGGGTGCTCGACCACTCTGCCCAACCCGGTTAACAATAACTCCGAGGCCACGGCCGAGTCGGCATACATTGGAGCTGCCGGAGTCCTGACCGCCTATTTGGCTCTTGGCTGGTGTCCTGCTGGCACACACTTTGCCCTGGCAAAGCCCTGCAAAGAGACCGCGGTTATTCATCAGGCGAAAGCCGATGAGAACGTCGCGTACACGGCGCTCTTGCAGTTGCGGGCTTTCCAGAAGGCGAACCCTGGGAACACAATTGGGGTTTCGAATCTGGTCTCGGCCGTGATCTCGGCCGCGCAGGCGCTGCGCGACTTCTTGCCCCTGAAAGGAGCCTAACCCATGCTTGCGATCATTGAAGAGATTCTGGCCCTTGCCACTCAGCTTGGACCGACCATTGCAACTCTGGCAGTGGACTTCGGCCCGGTGTATTCGGCCATCGCGACCATCCTATCAGGCAAGCAGGTCAGCGACGCGCAGGAGGCACAGCTGCAGGCGATCTCTGATCAGCTTCACGCGGCGATCCAGGCCTCGCCGGAGTCCCCCACATGACCCAGGCACAATGGGAATCCCTAGCCCTGACCATTCTGAAGGTCCTTGGCGGGACTGCCGCAGGCGGTCTGGTGTTCTCCAAGCTCGGGATTGATCCGGCGAACTTGCCAGCGTTGGTCGCGGGGCTTGGTGGACTTGTGGCTGCTGCCGCGACGGTCTGGAGCCTTCTCGGCCATACGGATGCCAAGACCGTGGAGAAAGCCGCGAAGATCACCCCAATAAGTACGTCCAACCAGGTCGCGGCTGGCGTGCCGATGGCAAATACGACTCCGCCCAGCCAGGCCACTAACAAGAACACAAACGGAGGTTGAGGCTATGTCCATTGGGCTTATTCTGGTTGTGATTCTGGTCATCGTGCTGCTGGGTGGGTTCGGTGGCTTCGGTGGTGGGCCGTTCTACGGCACAGGCTATTATGGGGGCGGAGTCCTCGGCCTTGTGGTGCTCGTGCTGGTGGTCTTGCTGCTGCTTGGCCGACTGTAGGACCGCTCCCGGTGCCTCTCAGCGACGCAAACATCATCGGGTTGTACGGGCTGCTGGGAGCGGTTGTCCCGTCGCTGATCCCGGTGGTGGTCATCTTGCTGAGTAACCGTTCGGCCCAGCGAGCACGAGAGGCCATTTCGAAGTCAGTCTCGGACATGCACAAAACCGTGGATGAGGTCAAAGCCCAGACTGATGGGGTGATTGAGAAGATCTCGGCCCTGGCCGAATCGGCTGGAGTGGCCAAGGGGAATTTGGCCGGGCAGAAAACTGGCGAAGCCACAGGCAAGGCCAGAGCCGAGGAAGTGCAAGCGATCGTGACTGAAGCAGTGGACGCGGCGGCGAAAGGAAACACAAGATGAACGGCAGGAACTTTGTAGGACTGGTCTTTGGGCTCTGCCTGGCGTTAGCGCCCGCGATGGCACTGGCGGCTGCTGGCCAGCCGGTGGTGACGCTGCCGGAACCCCGGGCCTCGACCGGGGGGAATGCCTCGAGTACGATCGCAAGCACCAACACGTTTCAAAGCCTGTGGGCGGCCAATGCCGTCCGGGGAAGCTGCACGATTGAGAACAATGGCACGAACACGATGTGGGTGTTCTTTGGACCGATTGCCTCGGCAACTGAGGCAACTTCCGTCCAGCTCGCCGCGGGTCAATCTGTGAACTGTGACTCGGCGCATGTCGTCTCGACGGATCAGGTGAGTATCACCGGGACCTCTGGCGATACGTTTTTTGCGCAGCAGCAGTAAGGGCCGATATCATGAAACATCACAGGTTCTTGCTTGCAGCTCTTGGCCTGGTGCTTGCACTAGCAAGCCCTGCTGCTGCACTTCAAATTAGCACCCCACCGGGCTCGGGGGGTGGAGGGTCTGGGACTGTCACGACTGTCTCGGTTGTGACCGCGAATGGAGTCTCGGGCTCGGTTGCCAATCCCACAACGCATCCGGCGATTACACTATCGCTCGGGGCAATCACGCCGACCTCGGTGGCTGTTGGTGGAGCCACTATTGGGACGGATGCGCTGGGTGTGACGGGAACAAGTACGCTTGGTGGGACGCTTAACCTCGCGCCAGCGGTTAATACAAATGCGCTGAAGGTCACGGGCTACTCCCTGACCGGGACGGACACGCACTCGCTGATTGATCTGGCGGGGACGCTGAACACCAGCGGCTCGCCCGATGTGTTTGCGCTTCGGATCACGGACACGGCGCGGGGAGCGAGCACCAAGTTCTTCAACATCTATGGCGGTGCGAGCGGGACGACGAGCGAGTTCTCAATCGATCGTACGGGCAATCTTTTCATAAACGGAGTCTACGGCGTCACTACCGGCTCTGCGCAATTAAACTCCGGTAACGCCAGCAGCATCACGACCTTAGCTGGCGGTGGCACTCCATATCTTAATACGCTGACAACGTACCTTAATATCTCCGGTTCGCAATTTGGTATGGGCAGCGTAAGCGCCCCCGACGTAATCATTGCCCGCGACGCCGCCAACACCCTCGCCCAGCGCAACGGGGTGAATGCTCAGACCCTGCGCGTTTACAACACGTTCACGGATGCTTCTAACGGTGAGTGGCTGTCGGTAGATTATTCGTCAATAGCGGCAAATCTGGCGACGATAGCAACCAAAGCAAACGGGACAGGAAGCGCGCGCAACCTAGCATTTAGTACGCCCGGGTCGATTTTCTTTTACACTGGCGGAACCGGTACTACGCAAACGTGGTCTATACAGTCCACTGGCCATATTCTTGCTACCACCGACAACACCTACGACATCGGCGCGAACGGGGCGACGAGGCCGAGGAATTTGTATCTCGGTTCGTCTGGTAGAATTAGCGGCGATGTTGAAGCTGTCGGAGGTATGTTTGCGGCAACATCATCCGCATTCAGTGCAGGGGCAGGGTTCAAAGCGACAGTCGCCAATCAGCTTACATTGCTGAATTGGGCGCTGTCTGACGCCCCGCTTGTGCAATGGGGCGGCACCACCTCTTCCTTCCCCGCCCTCAAGCGGTCTACGACGATCCTGCAAGTCCGCCTCGCCGACGACAGCGCCTATGCGCCGCTTGAGGCCAGCACGCTCCGCACGTCAGGCTTCACCGTCGCGGGGCTGCCTGCGGCTGGCACGGCCGGTCGTAAAGCCTACGTCACCGACCAGCTCACCACTTGTGCCGTGGCCGGTGCGGCGCTGACAGGTGGCGGTGCCGTGGTCTGCCCAGTATTCGATAACGGCAGCGCGTGGGTAGGCGACTAACATGATCCACAAAGGAGAACTCAGAATGAAAAAGCTTCTTCTCGCTTCGGCGTTCGCGCTCTTGGCCTTCCCGGCTTGGGCTGTCCCCGTCACGCTCACCATCGGGGCCTCGACTTACTCCACTACGATCACTGCGCCCAATGCCCAGCGCGGGCTGGCGTGGGCCACGGCGGCCTATCCCACAATTCCGAACCCGGCCTACGATCCGAACTGCGACCCGGCCAAGGGCACGTGCGCGGCAGCGACCCTCCCGAACCCCGATCCGGTCAAGTCCGCTCTGGCCGCTGTTTGGCAGGGCATCATCGCTAACATCCAGTCGAGCGAGAAGGCCACTTCCCAGAAGGCCATCGTAGACCCGGCCCCGGTGAACTAGCATGAAGCGTCTGCTGTTTGCCCTCGCCTTGCTCTCTACCCCAGCCTTCGCCGCTGACGCTCCCAAACCCATCTCGCTCTCGGCCACACCCGAAGAGCTCCAGGCGCTCGACACCCTTCTCGATCTGGCGACCAAGTCCGGCGGGCTGGCCGTCGCCAACAATGCCCTCGCGTGGCACAACAAGCTTGTGCAGGCCGTCGCGGATGCAGCGAAACCAGAGCCTACGGCTCCACCTTTGGCCTCGGACAAAAGCCCTTCTGCGGCAAAGCCGTAACATGGAGTAACGCCGTGCCGATGTTTGGAGAGATGAAGTTAACTGGAGTACTTGCGATGATTAGTACAGTGGCAGGGGGAATTGTACTTCTAGGATCAGTCGTCTCGACGGTGCCGCAGCTGGAGCCGCTTGCACCAGCAACGAGAGAGTTCGTCCGAGAGCAACTCGCAGAGGCCACGAAGGCATATGCGAACCAGTATAGTCAGATTAACACCAATCTGGAGAAGATCACGGCCGGGATTTTGGACTCGAAGATCGTTGCCCTTGACGGCCAGATCCAGGTCCTCACGACTCAGGCCGCAGACATCGATGTCAAGCTGCATGATGCGCCGGGAGACCCGCTGTTGCTTGGGCTTCGCCAGACGATTAAGAATAGTCTGAGTATACTGGAAGACCAGAAGAGCTCCGCGGTGTGTGCGAAGCTCCAGGCACAGGTTCCGGGGTCGGTATGCTAGCTTCCAGCCCAAGCGGGTACAGGACAGTTCGAGGCCTGGTCTCGGCCCGGGCCATCGAGAGGCCCAGCAACATTCCCGTCTCGCAGCCCAGGGGTGCGAAGGCAGCAGGGCTGAGGTACGAGCGAGCGCTGGCCCGCATGCTGCCTGGGGCGACTCATGGGCAATGGTGGGAGTTCTGGGACGCCAATGGGCGGGGCGTGTGCCAGACGGACTTGTTTCTGACTGTTGGTGACGCCGTGGTGGTGGTGGAGGTCAAGTACACCTGGACCCTTGTCGGCCACGGGCAGCTCGAGAATCTCTATTTGCCGGTGCTTCGCAAGGCCACAGGGCGAGAGGTCATTGGCCTGGTGGCCTGTAAGAAGCTTGTTCCAGAGGTACTGGGCGTAGCTCAAGTAAGCGGAAACTTCGTAGAGGCTTTGGAAGCAGCGCGTAGCGCCCGTAGCGTGCTGCATGTGGTGGACCCGAAGCCACTACGGCGGGCCGCAAGGCCCCGCCTATCTACCGCCCCGGGCGCATGGGGCGTAGTATAAAGAGAGCCGGGGCACGGTCCCCAACACAGAAAAGGAACTGACTCAGATGATGAAACCAGTAGCGAAGGAAGCCAAGATGAACCGAGGGGAGGCCAAGGAGCCCAAAGGTGGGCACGAAGGGCCAGCCGCGAAGCGGGGCGGCTCGGAAGTCGGGAATGAGACCAAATCAGCGGTCAAGTACGCCACCGACCGGCAGGGCCCGGAGGATGGGCTGCGCGGGGCGATCAATGAGCTGAAGCGGCAAAGCGGGCCGGATGGGCCTGGGCCGGGTGCTCCCAAACCGAAGTCCAAGAACGAGATCGGAGGGCGCAAGTGATGGCAAAGAGACTCAATGACACCCGGGCGCTGGTGGATCAGCCCCCTCGGTATGGGGAGAACCACACGGTCTCGACTCGCAAGATCGACAACGGATTTTTGGTCTGTGAGTCTTCGTGCGATCCGAAGACTGGCGAATACCGGAGTTCGGAGCAGTTCTACAAGGAAGCCCCCAGGGTCATCCCGCCGAAGGTCGCTCGGGGGCAGAACCCCGATGCTGGGTCTGCACTTGCAGATACGATGAAGTACCTCGCCGATGGCGAATAAGAAGAGGGGCTTTGTCCTCTCTGATGGTCGTGGTTCCGTCGCCACTACGACTGTCGGTGCCTCAGCCTGGCGACTTTTGGAGAATGCAATGAAAAAGCTTTTTGTTGCCTTGATGGCTGGGGCGCTCTGCGCAGCCATGAGCTTCCAGCCGGCACTTGCCGCTGGGCTGTTCACGAACGGTGTCCCACCGGCCGGTGGAACCCAGTACCCCACCACCATCCCCCTGACTGGGATTGAGACCCTGCCCGCGGACACGAATCTGACCTCGGGCTTGAACCCGGCCTCGGAGGCCATCACGACCCTCCAGATGGCTGGGTATGGCTCGACCCTTCCGGCGAGGGCCAATGTGCTGATTGGCGGCGATGCCACCACCAACCTCTGGCAGCGGGCCACCACTGGCGCAAGCCAGACCACCACTGTTGCTTATGGTGGGCCGGATCGGTGGGCTTACTGGTCGGGCACCAACACAGCAGTTACTGTGAGCCGGGACTCGACTGCAAGTGATATCACCCCAGCGTACCAGTACGCCTTCAAGATGGCCCGGACCTCGGGTCAGACGGGCGTCGTGCAGGTCTGTATGGCACAAGAAGTCGAATCGGCCAACTCGTACCAGTTCCAGGGCCAGACGGCGGAACTGGACTTCCATGCCTACACCGGAGCGAACTTCTCCGGGGCTTCCGCCAACATGACGGCGTATATCATCACTGGAACGGGCTCGGACGAGGGCATGCAGAAGCTTGCCTGGGGCCTGAACGCCGGTGGTGGTGGAAGCGTAGGCTGGACTGGTCAGGCCAATGCCACGGCAGCGGTCATTAGCCTGGGCGGAGTTTCGACGGCTGGCAGGTATGTAGCCGTTGCGACGATCCCGGCGACGGCAACTGAGATTGGCGTGGCTCTCTGCTGGACCCCCGTCGGTACGGCTGGCACGAATGACTACCTGGCATTTGAAGGCATCCAGCTTACTCGAAATGCGGCCTTGGCTGCTTATGCCTCGACCACCGTCGGGTACTCGGCTGCTACCATCCCAGCGTCGAGTTTTGAACGCCGTACCAACCAGCAAGAGACCTCGCTCCAGCAGAGGTATTATTATGAGCTGGATGAGTCGGCGGCCATCTACATTGTCGCACCGTGCTCGGCGGTGGATACGACCCATACGAACTGTATTGTTCAGCTGCCCGTGACGATGCGAATCGCCCCGACGATGACCTACGCTAACGGGTTTGCCAGTCCGACTTCGACGACTCAGGCCACCCTCGGGGCCTGTACGACCCTGGCAAGCGCCGCTACTGTCACAAGCACGGTAGCAAGCCTGAACCAGGTGTTGGTGAACTGCACGGCCACCACGATTCCGGCGGCTGGCATTGCGTCGTTCTTGTACTCCAATAACTCGACTGGTAAGATCAAGGCCAGCGCAGAGTTGTAAGGCGAGACGGGATGGGGGGCTTCGGCCCCCCACACCCACCTTTGACAAGCAAAGCCCCCTCTCGCACCAACTGGCGTAGTCCATGTCCGTTCAGGCAGATTTCCCCAAGGCCCTACAGTGCCTCTTCGAGCCCAAGCGGACCAAGGTCCTGTGGGGCGGCCGGGGCGCTGGAAGAAGCTGGGGCGTAGCCCGGGCGCTTCTGCTTATAGGTACTGAGAAGCCTGCCAGAGTACTCTGCGTAAGAGAGCTCCAGAATTCCATCACCGAATCCGTCCATAAGCTGTTGTCGGATCAGATCGAGGCCTTGGGTCTCTCTGGGTTTTATGACATTCGGGCCGCCAAGATCATCGGGAAAAACGGCACGACCTTCTCGTATGAGGGGATCAAGAATAACTCGGCCAAGATCAAGAGCTATGAGGGCATTGACTATGCCTGGGCCGAAGAGGCCATCAAGATCTCGAAGCAGAGTTGGGGGGTGCTGATCCCGACCATTCGGAAGCCCAACAGCGAAATCTGGATGACCTTCAACCCAGAGCTCGAGACCGACTACACCTATCAGAGATTTGTGAAGGGAGCCGATCCGGATACCTCGACGGTTGTCAAGATGACCTACAGGGACAATCCGTGGTTTCCAGAAGTTCTCCGGGTTGAAATGGAACTTGATCGGGCTCGCGACCCAGACTATTATGCTAATGTCTGGGAAGGCCATTGCCTTCAGATGCTTGAGGGCGTGGTGTATGCCAAAGAGCTCAGGGCAGCCCAGGTCCAGAATCGGATATGCTCGGTGCCCTGGGACCGGGAATGGCCGGTGGATACGTATTGGGATCTGGGCCGGGCTGACAACACAGCCATATGGTTCACGCAACGGGTGGCGATGCAATACCGGCTCCTGGCGTATTTTGAAGATTCTGGGCAGGACATCACCTATTTCTTGAGAGAGTGTCAAAATCGGGGGTATGTGTACGGGACGATGAACCTCCCGCATGATGCCAAAGCGAAGAGGCTTGGATCGAAACGCACTATCGAAGAGACCGTCCGGCAGGCCGGCTATCGGGTCTCGATTGTGCCGAAGCTCTCCTTGGTTGATGGCATCAACGCGGCTCGGATGATTCTCCCGAACTGCTGGTTTGACGAAACCGAGTGTACCGATGGGCTGAACGCTCTACGGCATTACCGTTATCGGATTGTCGATGGCCAGCAGTCAAATGAGCCGCTGCACGATTGGGCCTCGGACGGGGCAGATGCTTTCAGGTACTTTGGGGTGGGCGCCAAATCAGGGTCCAAGGACAAGGGTTCAGTCGCAGACCGGCTTCGGTCTGCCGGTGAGTCAACACGGAAAGCCATCATGGATCGACTCTCGGATAGCCGCTCTAGCGGCCAGGGGTGGCTGGGATGAGTGCAGGGGATGATCCGGCGGTGCTTGCGCTAACTGATGACCCGGTTGTGCAAGAGGCACGCAAGCGCTACGATCGGTGCGCGGAGTGGGAGGGGAATGCCCGGGGCAGATACCTGGATGACATCAAGTTCGCCATTGGCGATAGCGATAACGGCTATCAGTGGCCGAATGCCATCCGGCAGTCTCGCGAGGTCGCTAACCGGCCCTGTTTGACGATGAACATCATCAAGCAGCACAATCTCCAGATCTCGAATGAGGCCAGGAAGAATAAGAGCTCGGTCAAGATCGTGGGGCTTGGAAATGGGGCGACTGTTAGTTCGGCTGAGATGTTTCAGTCGGTGATACGTCGGGTCGAATACGTGTCACGAGCCCAAAGCGCCTATACGGTCGCGCGGGGCTGGCAGATCGATGGGGGTATTGGGTGGTGGAGACTTACCACTGACTATGCCGACCCAGATACGTTCGACCAGGAGATTTACATCCAGCCGGTGAACGACCCTCTGTCCGTGTTTCTGGACCCGGACATACAGCAAAAGGATGGGAGTGACGCCAAGTTTGGGCTGGTGTTTGACAACATCCCCTGGGAACAGTTCGAGGAAGAGTACCCGAAGTTCAAGCGGGACTCGATTGGGATGAGTCCCCTTGGCATAGCCGGAACCGACGACGACTGGGTGAGTCGGGACCACATCAGGTTGTGCGAGTACTTTCGGATTGTGAACAAGTCCGATACGCTGATCTCGTTCGTCCACATGAACGAGCGGAAGACCATTCGCAAATCCATGCTGCCGAGGAACATGTGGTCCATCCTGGATGATCCGATGACCCGAACCAGGCCGGTCGAAGAGCCCACGGTTGAGTGGAAGTTGATCGCCGGAAGCAAGATCATTGACGAAACGATCTGGCCGGGGAAGTACATCCCGCTGGTGAGGGTCATCGGGGAAGAGACGGTGGTTGAAGGCCAGCTTGACCGGAAGGGCCATACCAGGGGCATGAAGGATGCCCAGCGGATGTATAACTACAATGCCTCGGCACAGGTCGAGTTTGTGGCACTCCAGGGCAAAACTCCTTGGGTCGCGAGTGCCAAGGCCATCGAGGAACTCGAGTCGATGTGGAACACTGCGAACACCACAAACCACTCAGTTCTGATCTATAATGATGTGGATGATGATAATCCCGAGCGGGTCATCGCGCCCCCTCAGCGCACCCAGCCACCCAATGCCGCCCCCGCTTATCAGCAAGGCATGGAGACTGCCTTCAACCAGATGATGATGACCTCTGGTCAGTGGCAAAATCAGATGGGCATGATGGGGAACGAACGTACAGGGGCCGCGATCGGGAAGAGGCAAGAACAAGGGGATACCGCGACATTCCATTTTCAGGACAACTACGAAGTAGCACTGCAGTACA
>Ga0265319_1002263_pt1 | contig 10654 bp, 6 predicted proteins | sample 4824metaG_FD_192443 | JGI IMG/M metagenome (GOLD analysis project Ga0265319, IMG submission 192443) | Rhizosphere microbial communities from Carex aquatilis grown in University of Washington, Seatle, WA, United States - 4-8-24 metaG | ecosystem: Host-associated > Plants > Roots > Rhizosphere >...
CACCCCAAAAACCATAACTAAAGTGTAACCCATGTCCCTAGACGAAGTGTTACCTATGTCCGGCTCGCACCCTATTCGACGTTGAAGGCCGCCGATAGGGTCAGTTGTTCATCCTTGTAGTTGATTTTTGGTTCAATCGGAATTCTTCCACTCCACGATCAGCAGCGAATCCGCGGGCACGCCGCAGGCCAAGGCTGCCTGAATCCATCGCTTCTGGGATTCCCGGATTTTGTCTTTTCCGGCCCGTTTGGATTCGGCAAAGACGAATTTCGGCCCATTCCAGCAAAAGACGTCAAAACACCCGGCCCTGGAGCCAGCGGCCTTAAAAATCGATTCCAGCAGGAAGGCTCGGTCCCGGGGAAGGGGAACTTCATCCTTCGGCCAGTAGCGTGTGCGGTATTTCCGCCGAAAAGTGTCAATCCAGACACCCTGCCATCCGGCCCGCTCAAAAATCCGCAGGATGCCCAGTTCGGCGAATTGAGGTTCGCCATAGAAGTCCAAGACGGCTTTGCCGCCGTAGTTTTCGGCGACCGGCTGGCCAGTCCAGGGTTTGAAGATGGGCTGGGCCTTGGGGATTTTGACTATTTGGCCGGAGGGGAGCTGAATTACTTCAAAGGCAGTGGGTTGGTGGAGGGCGGGGAAGGGCATGAGGTGGATTCACAATACAAAGGGAGCGAACCCAGTTCAAGCGTCGCTACGCGACGCGGTGGCCGGGCGATTCGGGGGTTCCGTGGATTGAAATCCACGGTTACATTCATGGCCTCGCTACGCGAGGCTCCCAGCGGGTCAATTGTTAATTCTTTCAGTTCAATTTTGGTTCATTCCGGTATGCTCCATTCGACAATCACGAGGGATTTTAAAGGCACCCCGCAGTCCAGAGCCGACTGAATCCAGCGCTTTTGGGATTAGATCCGCGCCGGCCATGCAGATGCATGGGCGTTTTTCCCTTGCCACTTTTGCGGATTGCAAATGAGCCGATGCCCGTCAGATTCATCAAGCGCGTATCCAACAAAAGGATTATCATGTGGACCAACATTCGAGCGGAATGGAAAGAGTGCGGTTTGAGGCGGTTTTGGATTTGGCTGGGGCAAATGTTTGACGCCATCTTCCGCGTGCTGGCCGAGTTGCCAAGTGCAAAATCCCCAGAGCCGGTGGCTTATCTGACGCTGGTCGTGGCATTTTTGGCCCTCGTGGTCGGCGTGCCTGCGGCAGTATTGTCGACCTGCCAAATCAAAGAAGCCGCCGGCGAGGTCGAAAAATCGGCGCAAAAAATGTTGAATGACAGCCGCAACAATCTCTATAACAGCGACGATCAGGTTGATCGAATGCAATTGGAATTGGCCAAAGGGCGTACATGGAGCATTTTTTGGCGACCAAACACCAGCGATCCCCGGGACTATTGGAACCAACACGTGGCGTTCCTACTGGCGGGAACCGGGGTGCCAGTGACGGCGGTGCAGACGCCAAGGCAGCTCTATGAGTTGTTTACCAGCCCGGCGACCCTGGGAGATTCACTGTCGCTGCCGGTAAATTTTGAGGAAATGCGGAAGACCTACATCCTGTTGTCAAAAACCCTCGACGAGATATACTCGGCCTATGACAATTTCTGCCTCAAGGTGATTGACGAGACCGAAATGGAGACTTGGATCGGTTATCTGCGGTCGATGGGGCCGCATCCCATGTTTTTGGCCACCCTCTATCACTGGCAACAAAGCCATTATATGACCCAGGACTTCGCCAAATTCCTGCAGGATAGATTGCTCAATGATTGCACCTTTATCGCCGGCCAACTGACGCGTAAGCCATTTTATGTCAATGACCTCAAGCTCACGAGCAGAGAGGTCATCGAACAGGTTTATCCGGAATTCGCCACCAAGGAATTTTGGGAGGAATTGCCGGAAAAATCGGAGGAGACACTAAAACGAGAGGCGGCGGCAAAGTGAGAATCCGTCGTCGTCAAAGTCTTCAGAGTTTTTCCACGGATCACACGGATGGCGCGGATAATTACTTGGAAGCTGGAAGTTAGAACGGCAAACTCCGCACCCGTCGCCAGAGGCCAGGAACTGGAATTTTGCCTTTCGCATTCCTCCCTAGTTCTTGGGTCTCAATAAATCGATGTTCAACGTTCAACGTTTGATGTTCGTTGCCCCATCCTTCATCCATTATCCTTCCCGTATCGCAACGCAGCCACCCTCCGGGTGCAACTGTTTTGACATTGACGGGACTTTAGAATGGGCTTAACCATTAATCCGTATTTACCGCTATTGCTTTTCAACGACCTAAAGCCTCCTGCGAACCATGCCCATTGCCATGCCTCCAGACGCCTTCAGCAAGTTCAACCCGGCGACCACACTTTGGGTTCCCGACAATGCCCGGGCCCTGGTCTACGCCTCCAACCTCGCCTACGGCGATTCCGCCGATTCCATCAAGGCGGACGCCGCCGCTTGGGGCTTTGATCCCAACCGGGTCACCGTGATCGCGCCGAGCAGCAGTGTGCTGCAAGTGGTTGTCCTGGGCGGGGCCAATTTAGTGGTGGTGGCTTTTCGCGGAACCCGGCCGGACCAAATTCGCGACTGGATGACAGACGGCGAAATTGGGCAGTCGCCCTTTCCGGAGTATTTCACCGCGCCGAATGTTGGGTCCGTCCACGATGGTTTTGCGCAACTGCTGTCCAGAAACTGGAAGGACGTGCTCGGCGAAGTGAACCGTTTCCAGGACAACGGACAAACCCTTTGGATCACCGGTCACAGCCTCGGAGGGGCGCTGGCGGTGATGGCGACGGCGGCTTTTACTTTTTCCGCTCGTCTGCCGGTCAATGGTTTGTACACCTTCGGCCAGCCGCGCATCGGTGACTTGGGTTTTTGCACGCAATGTGACAGCCATTTTGGCGATGTTATGTTCCGCTTCGTCAATAACGAAGACATAGTCACCCGCGTGCCGCCGCGAATTGTCCCCCATTTTCCCTTCCCGGATTTCTATGGGCACTGCGGCCAACTCCGATTTTTCGACGCCCAGGGAGTGCTACACAGCGACGATCATTTCTGGAACTCATTCCTGCTCAATGTGGACGTTGGTTTCGAAAATATGGGACGCTTGCTGGAAGCGCCCGTTGCCGACCATGCCCTCATTCCGGGCTACGCGGCGAACATCGAGAGATACCTCGCTGCAGGTGCCCCAGCACTTCCTTAGGAACCCGTGGTACTCCGCTTCGTAACGTCAAGCGATGAGGGATCTGTGCATCAATTTCAACCAGGGTGGGGCCGAGCGTGGAAAAGTACCTGATACTTTTCCGCAACGCTAAGTTGTTTCGGGAGCATTCATACTATGTGGCGTCCAATCGAGGGACGGGACTGCGCCTTGAGTCGCGGGTTTGGGCTCCTCCTTTGCCTTGGGCTGGGCGAAGACCAAATTGCCGATGTGTTCACCCAATTTGCGATAGCTCTCCCATTGGGCTTCATTGAAGAATTGATCGGCAGTGGACTCCTGGGGGAAATCGGGCTGGGATGTTTGATATTCCAGCACATCCTCCGGTTCATCGCCGGTGAGGCCCGGCTTCAAAAAGAGCATCCAGGAGAATTTGTCGGTGTCGAGGTAATGCACCCTGGCCAGCAGGGCATGGGCGGAGCCAAACGGCTTGGCGGGTTCCTTGGCGTCCGGGTCCCGGGCGCCGGGAACGGGCACGAAATCCTCCGGCTCTCCGATTACAAGGAGTAATTCGGGATGCACCACCTTATTGAGCGGCGGCACCGGGTATTGCGGCCGGGTTTGGGCCGGGTCGGTCGCGGATTCCCGCCGCAAGAATTCGATCTCGGCATTGAAATCAATGCGGGCCTTGCGCACGAGGTTCGCGACATCTACGAAGGTGGAGGTCGCGTCCCGCCCGGCATCGCTGACGATGATAAAGTCGAGGCGCCGGCGGATGAGCTCGTAGGCGGCGGTGTTCTCAAAATGACCACCGTCGGAGAGATACCAATCGCGGCGGGCAGGACCATGAAAGCGCGCCAGAAACTCATCAATAAGGTAGGATTGCGCGGTAAACAACCGCGCGAAGGTGGCCCCCACCCAGGCCGAAGGGCTGGGTTTCGTCCGTGCCTCTCGGTCCCGCGGGTTCACGCCGCTGTTCCACCAATAGCCGAGGCGGACATTGGCCAGGCCCAATAAGAGGCTGAGACCAACGTTCGTGTTTGCGCCCATGCCGGTCGCAACCGCAGCCCCCGAAATGGAGACCCACTGGCCCAAGTTTAGCGCTTCCACCTTATGGGGTGAAAATTTAGCCACTTCGCCATCGTTGGCCGGTTGCAATTCCTCCTTGCCGCGCAGCGTGTTGAAATCATTGACGTTTGTTTTGGGCAACGTAGTGATCGAGCTGCCAATTTCAACCTTTTTATCCTTTGTCCATAAGGCATGATCCTTGTCGCCGACGCTGATTCCACAAGGGCCAATGGCCATGGATAAACCTTTGCGATCCTGCTGGTCGATTTGGGACTTGCCGGAAACAGTCTCATTGACCGTGACGTTTATGATGTGCAGTGGCCCCCCATGCTCGTCCGGATGATACTCCTTGAAGGCAATGTCGTCATCGTCCTGCGGGTTGGTGATATCGAAGCCTTTTTGGTCCTTGTTGTTCATGCGGTCCGGGTTCGAAGCTCCGATGTAAGCGCGTTTCAGACGCGCCGCATAGATTTGCTGAAGGGACGACAAATTTATGAAACTGAGGTCCCAGCCAAAGAACAGGGATAGAGCAAACAGGTCCAGGGCGACGAGCCCAAGTGTCATTCGATGGGGCTCCGCGCCGTGGGACCACGGCGGGAGACCCTGCCAGGCGAGGAGATGCGCCACGAACGACAGGCTGACGGCAATAAAGGCGACCCAAACCAACGCCACCAGCGAAATTATCAAATTCACCGGTATCTTGACGGCCCGGTGCGAGGGCATTTTTTCCAACAGCCCCGCGAGTTTTTTCGCGCCCGCCAGAATGACTGCGCCGACGGCGGAAAATCCGATCCATGTCTTGGGGACGCCGAAACCCAAGGCGACCCATTTGGCGTAAAGAGTTTGACCTGCGGAATCAACGACGGCAAACACCGCGAGGGCCACGGCGGCCATCAGACCGATTGTAAACCCATGGGTTAATCTGTTCCGGCTTTTGTCGCTTCCGACAAACCAATAAACAAAACCGGTCGGCAGCATCACCGCCAAAAACGGCAACATCGGTAGCAACAAACTTGGGCTCAATTGAATTCCAAACAACTCGTGCTGAGCCATGTACCTCTCGTAGACGAACCGGAAATTTGTGCTGGCCCAAATCTGGCCCCAAGCCAAATTGGCGAGCGTAAACTGCATCAGCAGGAACGTGAGGAGAACCACATGAATCGCGGTGCAGTTGCGCAGCATGGTGCCGACAAACACCCACAGGCCACCCGCCCCGTTGGGGGACAGGTATCGCCCGTTCTCCCGCAACCAGCGCACCGGCCAGGATTGCGGATCGGCCAGGGTCTTCTCGACGCTCTGAGTAGGGAGGGAATCCTTACGCTGGTAAAGCGCACCGAGAAAACTTCCGAAATACCCGCCGCCTGAAACAGTGGATAGAAAGTCGACATGCTTAAGGAGGTTTTGCCCCGCTAACGCTTGGAACAATCCCAAGCAAAACGTGGCGCTGCGAATTCCCCCGCCTGACAGCGCGACGCCGACCCGCGGCGCGCTCCAGCACTTACTGCAAGCCCCATGCCGCGCGCCAACCTTGCGGTCCTCCGCAGTCTTCAATGGCGGCGGATAAACCAAATCTTGGAGCGAATTCATAAGGTAAATTTGGGTGGTTTGTATGGGGGCAGTTTGGGAAAAGGCTTGCCGGCGCGTTGCCAGATCAGCGCAATATCCGGAAATCTTGGGCCAAGTGACGGTGGGAACCAGCACACACCCAAACTCTGGGTGATTGCCCAATTCTCACCCAAAATTCCGGTGGAACGGCCGCAGACAATTCCATAAGCCCAAAAGAATTAAGCGACCCGTAATTCCAGAGCGCGACGACGGCGCTAGCGACTGAACGACAAACTGAAAGTGGTGGTTTGATTGACATAATGGCGCGCCGCCCCGATCCCGGCGCCGTAAGACACATTCAGGGCAAAGGCCCCTGAAATGGCAATGGAGCCCTTAATGCCATAAGTCGAAAACGCGGTAGTTACGTTGGTCGAGTTAAACGCGCGGTCAAGTGACCTCTCGTTACTTACGTGTCCGGCGACAAAACCCTCGAGATTGATATAATTTGGGCTGACGGACGGACTGACCGTTTTGGCCGCAGCCGTGATGGGGTCGGATATAACGGACGGGAGTTCGGCGAAAAGGCCTACGCCCGCATAGGCCGTAAACATCGGAGCAATCGTCAGGTCCTTCAGATTGGTTTGAATTGCCTGGCCGCCCAATCCGTTCGAAATATACAATTCATTGAGAAGATCGATTTTGCTGCGAGCGATTGGAAAATAGCGATCAGTGGAGAAGCTTTTGCCAGTCAATCCGTGGTCTACGATGACCGAATTGGGTGTTACAAACCAACTCCAATACCCGCTGATCAATCCTGAAAACGGATTTGTCACCTGCGCGCTGGTGTAAGTGCTCGCCGTCGGCGAATTGACAGCCACCGAGGCATCAAAGCGCAGGCCTTCCACGACCGAATCTTTGTCAACAGGCATCGAGCGATTTCCAGTCCAGCTCAGTTCGGTTGCATATAGCTGCACGGAGGCCACTGCCTCGCCATTGCCATAGCTGATGCTCCCGCTTGGGACAAGTGCTCCGGCCTTGTCCGGGCTAATGGTCGGGTTTGCAGCGGGCGGCGTGGACGTTCCTTGAGCGAAGGCCGACAACGGCCACGACGCTGCGAGGCCAGCGGCCAACAGACATGTTCCAAGACGATGTGGGATTTTCATAGGGGAATGCGTTTGGGGTGTAGACAAATGACATTTGCCAATTTCACTTAGTATTCAAATTTCGCTGCGATTAGGTGCCTTGACCCATGGAGTGGCAAGAGAAATTCTCGATTTAACAGAAAAAATGTTTAAGCAAAACCTCTGTTGATAGAGACCCTCCAGAGGTTGGGGCTGTGGTCATGGGGTAAGTACCCCATAAGGCCGGGAGAATCACTGTATTCGCATGGAGCTGGCTTATAAGCTGCGAGGCAAACAAGTGAACTTAATTATGCACATCATGAATTCCGGTCAGATGCGCCTTGACAGAGGAAAATATTGCTCGTCTATTGCTGCTTACGAAAGGGTCAGCGTTCTGACTGCCTTGGAGTCCCTGCGCCGACATTTGCTCCATGCCGCAAAAAAATTCCTGGGTCAGCAATTTATTGCCCGTGATGTTGACGCTTCTCTCGTTAACGTCATTTCAATTTTTAAGACAGCCTGACCTGCACTCCGGCCGGCCGGAAGAAAGCCTCGCTGCGGGCATGGGCAGTAATCCAGTTGATCAAGATTATACTCCATTCACCACAGTCACGCCTCCTTTGTGGGCAGACCCCTTGGCGCCGTTGGTGGATATGATGAACGGAGTCCCGGTACGACCGGGCACACCCAAATCGAACGCTCTAACGGTCCGGACTCGCGCGGACGTCAAGCTAGCGGGAGTGGTACCGCTTCCCTTTTCAAACCTGGTCGCAACCTTAAGAGAACAGAAAGAAGACAATTTGATTGTGCTCGGGATTATGCTGCCGCCCGGAAATTCGACTCAAAATGTCGAGAAGCGCCGCCAGATACGCTACGCGACCCAAATGGCATTGCGTGCCGCCAACTTTTCCCCGGACGACAACAAATCCTTGACCATTCTCGACTTGTTTGACACCGGGCTGGATAAAGGTCCGGTGGCCGGCGTCACCCAAGATGAGCTCAAGAAGATGCAGAATGACCTCAAGGTGAGACTGGCCGATATCTCAAAGAAACAGATTTTTATCGACCAGAACCCCGCTGAAATTGCCAAGAGTGCCAAGGACGGAAAGATAGGATTGGACGTACCCAATGAAATGAAAACGTCCGCGAAAAGCCCACAAACCGGCCTCGACAAGGATAAGGCCAAGCTTCAAAAGGACCGGATTGCGGCGGACAAAATGCAAGCTGCCTATGACGAGAAAGCGAAATCCTGGTTGGTTCCGGCCGAGTTCTTCATGAAACAGGTTGATCCCAAAGATCCAAACGGCAAGCAGGACTTGCGGCCGGTCATGGTACTTTGGTTGTCGGAAGAATATCTTCAATCTGACAGCGACTACTTTCTGGAAAGATTTGACGAGGCCATGCACCAGCTGCAGCAGCCGCCCACCGTTGCGCTATTCGGCCCAACTTATTCGAGTGGGTTGACGACGCTTGCCCTTGGGGAGGTCTGGCGGAGTTTACTCGAAAAGAACAATGACTTGAATGGAAGGCCGCTATTTACCGAGCGGCTACCGATTCCGATTTATTCCTACCGCGCCACGGCGTCCACGGAAGTTATGCGGGAGGAATTCATCGGCAGCATTGAGGGACTGAAGAATTTGCGCGGCTACAGGCCGATCACCTTTGACGACGCGATGAAATTGGACGGCGTGGTGCGGCGCGTGGGCCCGCTGGACGATGAGCTTTGCACCGCCCTGCTGGAGGAGCTCGATCGCCGAAACGTGACCCTGACCATACCGAAGGGATCGGGACCCGACCCCGGGCAAATCGTTTTGCTGGGTGAATGGGAAACTCCCTTTGGTCGGGGCTTAAAGGAAACTTTTGATCGGAAATTGGATGAATTGGCCCAGAAGAAAAATGCCGACAAAGTCAGAGTGGCTTGGTATCCCTATCTTGCTGGTCTCGATCTTGGCTTAAAAGCGAGCAGCAACCTTGCCAGTGCGGGAACCAATTCCACGGCTGGATTGGGAACGGTCGCGAACCTGGAAAAAGAAGTCGAAAATAATGTCTCGAACACGCCGCGCGCCTTCGGCGACGAGCAACTCGATTACCTCAAACGGCTCGCCGACCGCATCATCCTGCATGAAAGCGGCGCCAATGTCCGCGCCATCGGCATTCTGGGGACGGATGTGTTTGACAAGATTTCGATTCTCCGCGCCTTGCGCGAAACCTTCCCCGGGGCGGTATTCTTTACCACCAATCTGGACGCCCAGATGCTCGACCCCCGCAATACCCGTTGGACGCGCAATCTGGTGGTGGCGTCACCCTTTGGCCTTAATCTACCGGATACCGAGGAACTCAAGCTCAACGGCTGGACGCCGCCATTCCGGGCCACCAGCCAAACGGCCCTTTTTTACAGTCTGCTGGACGCCCTCTACCATGCCAATGCATCGAGCTACCAGCCGCCGCGCGACATTCGCCCGCATATCTTTGAAATTGGGCGCCACACTGCGGTGGATCTTACCCCCATGCAAGCCCCGCAAGATTACGATCCCACCGGGAACCCCAATACTCGCTCATGGACAAAGATTGAAACCTTAATTTATGGCGTAGTGACGGCGGTCTTTTCGTTTGGGCTGGCCTGGCTCCTTGCCTTGCGGATTAGAGGATTGCAAATGGAATACGCCAAGACTGAGCAAGCAGGATTGCCTGTCGAGAAAGCTGGCAGTTGGAGCTTGCGCCAGCCTCGCTGGAAATGGTTGGCGCCATTAATCTGGGTGGCGGGGTGTTTTGGGGTGCTTTTCGCGTTTGCCTGGTTGATTGCAGTGGATGCCGCCAGTGGGATTGGCGAACCCTGGAACCTGCTCGAGGGAATCAGCCTGTGGCCCACCGAAATCCTGCGGGCACTGGCTCTTTTGCTCTGCGGCTATTTTGCGTTGATGATTTACCTGCAACTTCAAATCGTGCGAGTGCGCCTAAACCGCCGCTTTGGTCTCGTGCCTATAAAAGCACCCGAGACCCAGCAAAAGGGATTGGCCCGCATCCCGGAAAGCTTTGTGCACTGGAAGCGCCACTTGCAGGGGCTGAAAGTCAAAGCTGGCCACCACACCGGCGGGGCGGAGCCTCTGGTAGAGAAATCGGGAAAGCAAATCAAGGACGCTGCAGAGATCTGGAACGATTTCACGCATATTCTGCTGAGTATCTGGTTCTGGGTGTTTATCGGCATCGGCGGTATGCTCATGGGCGGGGTCATTTATCATGAAGTCATCGTGGGTGATCACCCCTACATGCCGGTGCGCGGTCCCATCATCACCGACGTAAACCACTACCTTATGCTGGCCAGCACCATGGCGGTTTCGGTGCTGTTGCTTCTGGTCTGGATAATTACCTGGCAGACGATTCGATTCATCCGCGCCATCAGCCACCCGGAAAACAAATGGCCTCCGTCAACCTACTGGCAGGATTTGGTGGGTTCGCAATTTTTCGACCTGAATGACGCAGGCAGAAAAAGTGATTTGAGTAAAACGGCAATCACCGATAACTATGAGTCCCTCGTCTTTCTTGATCCCCTTTACAACCTGCGGTTTATCGCCGCGATGACTCAATACACTGGAGAATTTGTCATATACCCGTTTATTGTACTATTGGTGGTGCTTATATCACGCATTGACCTATTGGACCAATTTGATTGGACTCCATGGTATACGATTGCGATGTTCGGGGTCTTTACCGTTTCGGTCCTCCTGGGGCTGACCTTACGTTATGTGGCGGAGAAGCGTCGCGGGGAATCGCTGCGG
>Ga0265319_1002268_pt1 | contig 10637 bp, 6 predicted proteins | sample 4824metaG_FD_192443 | JGI IMG/M metagenome (GOLD analysis project Ga0265319, IMG submission 192443) | Rhizosphere microbial communities from Carex aquatilis grown in University of Washington, Seatle, WA, United States - 4-8-24 metaG | ecosystem: Host-associated > Plants > Roots > Rhizosphere >...
AACACCGACACCCACGATCACTTTAACCGTGACCAAGACCTTGACTCCCACCCCTACAGTGGTTTGCGGCACAAACAACACGGCACTGACCTTGCTGGAGGAATACACCAGTTCCTGCGCGGCTAATTCCGTTTACCACTTGTTCGCGATCATCAACAACGGCGCGGCCGTGACGCTTTCGGACATCACCATCAAGTTCTGGCCTTACGATACTTCGGGTGTCAATTTGATGGGACAGATCACGACTGGAGGATGTATTTGGAATCCAACTTGTTCCCACAACGTGACGGGAACAACGATGTCGGCGATCCATTTCACTCCGGCCTGTGGCCCAACCACGACCCAGATGGCTAATTGGGAAATGACGATGGCCACTACGGACAATACGGTATTAAGCGGCGGTACAAGTTGGGTGGGACTCCAGACTCTGGTCACTCGTTCAGATTCACAGCCTTTTGTCCCAGGGACTTCATTCTGGTACAGCCCTTGCGTCAATGCCATTGCTTACTCAACGAACACCCATTTCGCGATTTACCTTAGAGGAAACTTAGTCACGGCAGCAGGCGGGTTCCCTCCTTCTTGCCGACCGCTCGCCACTTGTACACCCAATGGCGGCGCGGCGCCGATAGCACTTCGCAATGGGAGTGAATCCGACATCACACCAACCATAACACCGACTCCTATGGTTCAGCCCAACCAGGGTTTGATCGAATCAGTGGCGGCCGCGCCCAATGTTTCGGATTGCCAACAACCGATTCGGTTTTTGTTGAAGTTGAACAAAACCGCCCAAGTAAGTTTGAAACTATTTACCTTAACGGGGGAACAGGCCTATGGAACCCAGAGCCAGGGAAACCAAGGGGTGAATACGATTGTTTGGAACGCCCGGAACAATGAAGGACATTCAGTCGCTAGCGGGCTCTATCAGTACCTTCTCCAAGTAGAGGATGGCTTTACACCAGAAATAAGGCGGGGAAAGATCGTTATTCTTCGGTAATTCCAACCAATTCTTGGACTGATTTCCGTCATATCCCCGCTTGCCAATCCCTGGTAAAAGATGGAACATGTTGGGGCTCCCAACCTCTTATCCGTGAGGCCCTTTATGCCGCGAAAGAAAAAAGAAGAAGCCGAAACCAAGGCCCCGGTGAAGCCCAAGGCCCCCGCCAAGCCTAAGGTCGCGCCCAAACTGAAGGCCCAGTCCTCTAAAATCCTGAAGCCGGCAGCCGCTAAAGTGCCCAAGGCAGCGAAGGAAACGAAGGCTGCCCCGGCACCGAAAGCCGTTAAAATCCCCAAAGTCAAAATCGAGAAGGCCCCCGCCGCCAAAAAATCAACAGCCCCCCGGATTCCCACCTCGCCCCTGAAGAAGCTCCAGCGGAAGGGCGAGACCCAAATGGTGGCTTTCATCCGTGATCCCCAGTGCCTTTTCACATATTGGGAAGTGACTTCGGAAAGCATCGAGTCCGTCAAGCAGCAGCTCCAGGACGAGTTCCGCCATAGCTCCATGGTCCTGAGGGTTTTCCGGAAGGATTCCGGCGGGAAGGTGGAGCTGATCCAGGAAATTTTCGTGGAGGCGGCGGAAATGAACCGCTACATCACCCTCTCCGATCCCAGGGGAAGCTACTTTTTGGAAATAGGCCTGAAGGCCCCCTCGGGCCAAGTATTCGTTTACGCCAGGTCCAACGATCTGGTCGCGGGGCCCGACGGATTCACCGGCTCCACCTGGAGCGCGCCCTCGAAGGACCCCCAATGGGAGACGCCCGCGGGCCTTCTCGAGTATTTCTCCCAGGAGGAATACACCGAAACCTTCCTGACGCCGGGAGGTGTTTCCTCCGCGGACAGCCTCCGTCGGAAAACAGGCAGGCATTTTTCCTCCAATATCCGTTCATAGGGACCAGGTGCCAGGCGCAAGTTTCCAATTTTCGGCGAAAGAAATAATAATGACCTCCCCGATAAAGATTTGTGGTGGGTTTTTTGAAGTTTTTAAACCTGCCCCTAGTCCCTGGTCCCTTGACCCCGCTTTATGACCGGTTACCTCTCCCTCGTCCTTCACTGCCACCTTCCCTTCGTCCGACATCCGGAGCATGAGTATTTCCTGGAAGAGAATTGGTACAACGAGGCCCTCTTTGAGACCTACCTCCCCCTCTTGGCTGTATTTGAGAAGCTGGAGGAGGAAAAGATCCCCTTCCGCCTCACCCTCTCGGTCTCCCCAACGCTCCTTTCCATGTGCCTGGACCCTTTGCTCCAGCGCCGGGCGCTCCGCTATTGCGATGAGCTGATCGGATTGGCGGAAAAGGAGGAGAAGCGGACGAGAACCCTGCCCGAGCTCCAGCCGGTCCTGCGGATGTACCTGGTGAAACTCCGGAACTACCGGGAACAATTCGTCAACCGGTACCACCACAACGTCATGGAAGGCCTCAGGCGTTTCCAGGACCTGGGCCGGTTGGAAATCATCACCTGCGGGGCCACGCACGGCTACTTCCCGCTATTGGGGAGCCGGGAGGCGGCGGTCCGGGCCCAAGTCCTCACCGCCTTGGACCTTCACCGGTCCTTTTTCGGCCGCGAGTCGATCGGATTTTGGCTGCCCGAGTGCGGCTACCAGCCTGGTCTCGAGTCCTTGTTGAAGGAAACAGGGATTCAATATTTTTTTGTGGAGTCCCACGGCCTGCTCCAGGCTTCCCCCCGTCCCAAATACGGCACCTTCGCCCCCATCGTTTGCGCGTCCGGCACGGCGGTATTCGGCAGGGACATGGAAAGCGCCAAGCAGGTTTGGAGTTCCAAGGAAGGCTATCCCGGCGACCAGGACTACCGGGAGTTTTACCGGGACGCGGGCTACGACCTTTCCGAGGGCGATCTCCATCCCTTTCTCAAGCCCGAGGGACTGCGCCGCTTCACCGGCTTGAAGTACTACCGGGTGACGGGGGCCACGGACCAAAAAGAACCCTATGATCCCGGCCGGGCCCTTAAAAAAGCCGAGTGGCACGCCCTGGACTTTCTGGAGAGGCGGAAAAAACAAGCGGCGGAGGTGTCCCAATGGATGGACCGCCCTCCCCTGATCAACTGCCTCTACGACGCCGAACTGTTCGGCCATTGGTGGTACGAGGGGCCGGATTTCCTCTATTTTTTCCTCAAGCAAAACCACCAGCAGGGATCGCCCTTGGAACTCGTCACGCCGTCGGATTACCTCCGGAAGTTTCCGGTGAATCAGCCGGCCCAGCCGGTATTTTCCTCCTGGGGCTTGGGCGGCTATTCGGAATTTTGGCTCAACGAGACCAACGATTGGATCTATCCCCATTTGAACAAGGCCTGCGATGAGATGGTCCAATTGGCGTCCCACCCTGTCCCCGCCGCCGGCTTCGCCGCCAGGGCCCTGAACCAGGCAACCAGGGAGCTGTTATTGGCCCAGGCCAGCGATTGGGCCTTCATGATGAAGGCGGGGAACTACCGCTCTTACGCCGAGAAGGGCGTCAAGACCCACCTGATCCGGTTCCACCAATTGGCCCGTCAAATCCTCCACCAGGATATCGACGTGAAATACTTGGTCGATTTGGAGGAAAAGGACAACCTGTTTCCCCAGGTGGATTACCGGGTCTTCCGGACCGAGGAAAAGAAAAAGAATTACCTGGAAACCGACGAGTGGGACGACCGGAGATAAGGCGCAAGCTATTAGCCACCGATGAACGCCGATGAACACCGATTAGGCCGAAAGATTCTTTTGCTTTTGAAAGTCTTATCAACAATGGATTTTAAATCTTGTCTCATCGGTGTTCATCGGCGTTCATCGGTGGCTCAAATGGATAGGTTTTTTTGGATTTTTAACCGTTTGATTTTTGGCACCCCCAAAATCCCTTGTTTTCCTCTGGTTCTTCGCGCTTGCGGGGTGATATTTTTTTTGATGATTTCGCCTTCCGCCCTTACAATATCGCCACTTTGTTAATCTTCAGGAGAAATTCTTGAAAACAGTCATCGGGGTGGACCTGGGCGGCACCAATATCGTGTCAGCCGTGGTGGACCAAAAAGGGAAAGTCCTGGGCAAGGACAAGCGCAAAACCATGGCTCCCTTAGGGCCTGTGGGGGTCATGAACCGCATCGCGGACAGCATCCACGCGGCCAGCCAAGCCAGCGGATTGCCCTGGGCCTCCCATATCGGCGTGGGCATCGGATCCCCCGGCCCCCTGAACCCCAAAAAGGGCCTGATTATCTATACCCCGAATCTCAATTGGAAAAATGTCCGGATCGTGGATTATTTGAGGAAAAAACTGGCCAAAAAAGTCGTCCTCGAAAATGACGCGAACCTGGCGGCGCTGGGGGAATCCTGGATCGGCGCAGGCCGTAATGAGAAAGTCGTGCTTTGCCTTACCTTGGGGACGGGTGTGGGCGGAGGACTCATCCTGGGCGGCAAGATTTATGAGGGCGCCTGGGGCGTCAGCAACCATATCGGCCATATCGTCGTGGATCCGCGGGGTCCCAGGGCGCCTTATGGCAACAGCGGCATCCTCGAGCAATATTGCTCCGCCACCGGCATCGTCCGGATGGCCACCGAGGCGGGGCTGAAACCCCCTGCGGGAGAGCCAATGGAAGCCTATAGCTTTCAAAAGATGGCCGAGGCCGGAAACCAGAAGGCTTTGGGGGTTTACGCCAAGGCCGGCCAAATGCTGGGGGTGGGACTGACCACGGCGATCCATCTTTTAAACCCCGGGATCATCATCTTTAGCGGGGGTGTGGCGGGAGCGGGTGATCTTTTGATGAAGCCCATGATGAAGGAACTCAAAACCCGCTGTTTTGCCTCCCACCTGAGGGGATTGAAGTTCAAGATGGCTAAATTAGGGGATAATATGGGGGTAGTGGGGGCCGCCAGGCTGGCTTGGCAAACCTTCTTAAAGGGCTAAAACCCCTGAAATGAAGGAAAAAGCCATGGTTTGACCGAAGAAAAAAAGTTGAATTACCGTTTAAACACCCCTAAAATGACGCCTTTAATTGACCCCGTGCTTCGGCACTGGGTTGATTTTTTGTAAAACGACGGGTTTAACCGTTGTTTTAAATTCAAGGAGGATTTTCATGAAGCGTTTTTTCGCCGCGTTGTTGGCTGTGTTGTTCTTGGGTATGACCAGCGTTGTGATGGCTGACGAAGCCGCTGCTCCGGCTGCTAGCACTGCCGCTGCCGCCCCCGCCCCGAAGGCCAAAAAGGCCAAGAAGGCGAAGAAGATGAAGAAGGCCAAGGCTGCCGCTGCTGCTGCCCCGGCCGCTTCTATGACTCCCGCCGCTAAGTAATTTTGGGAGTTTTAGTTTCTTAAAGTTTCGGGTTGGCAACAGCCTGAAACTTCCAAACCATCGGGTGGGTCCTTCGGACCCGCCCGATTTTTTTTGCCCAAAACCCGCCCCAACAACCACAAAAATAACTTAGCCACCGATTAACACCGATGAACACTGATAGGTTTTATTCTTTAAATCCAAAGAATATATTGCCTTATCTGTGTTAATCGGTGGTCATCGGTGGCTAAAGGGATGTTTGCCTTTATTTGGAATTGAACTCGTCCGTGACGGCGCCTTGGCTGGCCGAGGAGACCAGGTAGGCGTACTTGCCCAGCACACCCTTGGGGTAGGGATTGGCGATGGGCTTCCACTTGGCCCTGCGTTTCTTCAATTCGGCCGTGCTCACGTGCAATTCCAGCTTCTTCTTGGGCGCGTCGATCGTAATGAGATCCCCGTCCTTTATCAAACCGATAGGCCCCCCCACCTGGGCTTCCGGGGCGATATGGCCCACCACGAGCCCGTGGGTTCCGCCGGAAAACCTTCCATCCGTGATCAATCCGACCTTTTCACCCAGTCCCTGGCCGACCAGGGCCGCGGTGATGGCCAGCATTTCCCTCATGCCGGGACCTCCCTTGGGGCCCTCATAGCGGATGACGACCACGTCGCCGGCCTTGATCTTCTTTTTCTCGATCGCGGCGAAGGTGGCTTCCTCGCCGTTAAACACCTTCGCCGGACCCGTGTGTTTTATCACTTTGAGACCGGAAATCTTGGCGACGGCTCCCTCGGGGGCCAGGTTGCCCTTGAGGATCACCATGGGCCCGGTCGGGTGCAGGGGATCGGACAGGGGCCTGATGATAGGCTGGTTCTTGGACAGGGGAGCGGCAACCTTCAGGTTTTCCCTCACCGTTTTGCCCGTCACCGTCAGGCAATCCCCGTGGATGAGCTTGGCTTCCAGCAGGAGCTTCATGACGGCGGGAATGCCGCCGATGCGGTCCAGGTCCGCCGCCACGTATTTGCCGCTGGGTTTCAGGTCCGCCAGATGGGGAACCTTGTCGCCGATGCGGTTGAAATCATCAATGGTTAAATTCACCCCGATGGATTTGGCCATGGCGATCAGGTGGAGCACCGCGTTGGTGGAACCGCCCAGGGCCATGACCACCGTGATGGCGTTCTCAAAAGCCTTCTTGGTCATGATTTGCTTGGGACGGATATCCTTCCGGATCAAGTTCACCAGGGCCGCTCCGGCCTGGTCGCACAGGATCCGCTTGGGCTCGCCGATGGCGGGCTGGCAGGAGTCGTGGGGCAGGGCCATGCCGAGGGCTTCAATGGCCGAGGCCATGGTGTTGGCCGTGTACATGCCGCCGCAGGAGCCGGCCGTGGGGCAGGCGTTGCACTCGATGGCCTTCAATTCTTCCTTGTTGATTTGTCCGGTGCTGAATTTACCGACCGCCTCGAAAACCGAGACGATGTCGATATCCTTGCCCTTGTAGTGGCCCGGCATGATGGTGCCGCCGTAGATAAAAAGGGAGGGGATATTGAGGCGGCCCATGCCGATCAGGCATCCCGGCAGGTTCTTGTCGCAGCCGCCGATGGTGACCAGGCCGTCAAAGCGCTGGGCGTTGGAGACGGTTTCCACCGAATCGGCGATGACTTCGCGGGAAACGAGGGAAAATTTCATTCCCTCGTGGCCCATGGAAATGCCGTCGGAAACGGTGATGGTGCCGAAGGTCTGGCCCATGGCGCCGGAGGCCTGGAGGCCGTCCTTCACCCTCTCGGCCAATTCGTTCAAGTGGTAGTTACAGGGGGTTATCTCGCTCCAGGAGGAGGCGATCCCGACGATGGGCTTCTCGAAGTCCGCGTCCTGGAATCCCACGGCGCGCAGCATGGCTCGGTTGGGCGCCCGCTTGTCTCCCTCCGTCATCATGGAGGAGCGGCGTTTCATTTTGTTTTTCATGTCGGGTTCCTTGTGGTTTTTGTAGGGGCGGCCCCCTGGGGCAGCCCTGGTCAGGCGCGGCGGCCTGACCCTACAGCATAGGTTCCAAAGTTAAGCGGGTTCGAAACGAGTGGGCATTGTAATGCGGTTGGGGAGGCGACTCAAGCCGTCCAGAGCCGCAATAGGAGGAAGGTAAAGACCCCGAAAAAGAGGAAAAAGAGGAAAAAGCCGGCTCGAAGGCTGAGGGGCTCGTACCTCAAGGAGACGAGGTTGTCCCCGGTCCGAAGCGGGACCGAGATCAAAACGCCGGAATTTCGTCCCAGTTTTGTCGGAACGCCGTTGAGGGCGGCTTTCCAACCGGGCAGAAAAGTTTTTTGAAGAAGTAAAAGGTCGGGCAAAATGAGGCCGTCCGCCCCATGGGCGCCTTGAACCCTTGATTCGCTTCCTTTCGCGTCAATGGCCAAACGAGTCTCGTCCCATTGAAGGACTTTAAGTCGCGTGCTTTCGAGGTCGAGGGCCAAGGATTTCATGGGTTGGGCGCCAATGCAGGCTTTTGGATAGGCGCCCGGCAGCGAATAAACAAAAGGGTAGTGATCCCGGACCGTTTCAAAGGGATCGGGAAGATCAAGCGCCTTATCGGATACGATTTGATCCACTCCTAATAGTCGCAGTTCCTCGATGTGTTTGCTGAATCCCACCGGATCCCGGTCCTGGTAAACCCAGGAAAACCAGCCGAACTCCTTCAAAATTTTATCGTAGCCCGGCAGGGCCGGGTTGGCGTCGATGACCAGGTTGGGGCGGCCTGACACCAGGTTCATGTTGGGATAGGCCATTTCCCCATACTGGGGAGGCAGGGGCGAGGTGTTCCGGTAAAGCATCACCAGCGAACGGTTCGCGGGGGCTTCGTAAGCCGGCGCCGGGATATCGGAAGGTTTGTAAAAGACATCGCCCAATGGCATCTGGAAAATCATCAGGTCCGCGAAAACCAGCGCCAGCAAGATTCCCTTCTGAAGATCCAGGCTTCCATTTTTACGGTTCAAGATGACCGCCGCCAGCGCCGCCAAAAACAGGAAGGGGAATAGGACCCAGGGATTGGCCGGATTGAGGCTCTCAGTCAGGGCTCCCAGTTTTTCCGGAAGGCGCGCCAGATAAGCGGACAGGGGCTGCTGGTGCAGGGAATCGCCCAACAGGAAACGCTGGATGGCCCAGGCGGCGGATTGGACCAGGTAGGTCCTGCCGAAGTGAAGGAGCAGGCCTCCCAGGAGGACCGCTAGAAAGGAGAAGCCGGCCAGACCTAGGGCTAGGTTACGGCCTAGCCGGAATAACGGCTCGTCAATATATATCCCCCTCACCCTACCCTCTCCCTCCAGGGGCGGGGGAATCGATGTTTTAAGCTTTTGCGCTGTTCCCCTGGAGGGAGAGGGGAATAGCGCTGTTTTTTTATTATTTCCCCTCGCCCCTGGAGGGAGAGGGCTAGGGTGAGGGGGACTTGTATTAAACCACTCATCCCAAGCATAAGCCGCCCCTAGGCCGACCACCCAAGTGATCAAGTGCCAATAGCGGGCGGGATCGCGGAACCACGAGAAAATGGGAAGGGATTGGACTAATCCATATACCAGGAAAAATTTACCAAGGGCCATGGCCAGTCCGAACAAAGCCGTCCACCCGATCCAGCGGCGTTGCGGATTTTTTCCCAAGAGGAAGAGCAGGATGAAGAAAAGGCCGATGATGGAAAAGGCCACCTGCATTTCCACGAACTGGTACTGCCACCAATAGGTGGAATCAGCCCGGTCAAATTGGTCCCTGCCGAAGAACCAGGGAAAGAGGAGGGTCAGGAAGTTCAGGGGAGTCCAAGAGTGAAAGAAGCGGTCCACTTCGCCCCATTGAAAATGAAAACCGTCCATGCCGAGATTCTCGAAAGTGAAAAAGAGGAGGGGTGAGGCGACGATAAGCGCACCAAGAAGTAATCCTGAAACGGCAAACAGTCGTCCATTAAAAATCCCCCTCACCCTGGCCCTCTCCCCTTGAGGGAAAGGGGAAAGGCGAGAATCGGCGGATAAAAATGCCCAGCTGAGGAAAAAGAGTCCCTCCAAAAAGAATATCTGGGGATGGCCGGAAAGGAGGTTCAGGCCCCAAAACAACCCTGAGAGCGCCAGCCAAAAGAGGGAACCCCTCGAGTAATGGCGTAAGAGGGCCCAAAAGGCCCAGGGGAAAAAGGCGCAGGCCCAAGCCACGTTCCAATGGTCCAATTGGGCCATTCTCTGGCCGTTATAGGTCCAAAGGAAGGCCAGGAGCAGGCAGGCGGAGACCGAAAACCCCATTTGACGGCCCAGGACATAGGTTCCGAACAGGAAGATGGCGAAGGGCGCGAGGAAAATTAGATTCGTCATCACCACGGGGGAGGAGGCCAGGTGGAAAATCCAAAGGACGGGGGAAAGGACCCCCGCCATGGAAACGGCCGCTAGGGGCGCCCCGTGATAGGCCAGGTCGCAGATCAGGGGGAGTTTGTCCTGGGCCAGGTGCTGGTGGACCCATTGGTAAACCGGGTAATAGAGGACGGTGGAATCCAGCGAGAGAAAAATCTCGGAATTGAAACGGGAGAACCAATCCTTAAAACAAAAAAGGAACGACGCGGTTAAGGCCAGGTAGGGGAGGAATTTGTCCCAGGGAGCCTCGGCATGATTTCCCCTCTTGACCAAGGGGGACACAGAGGGATTGAGCCTCTTCTTGAGCGTCTTGATGGGTTGGGTTTGGAATTTGAGCTTGCGCCGTTTCTTCAAAATCCCCCCTAAACCCCCTTTGTTAAAGTGGGGGAATTAGAAATGTTAAACCAAAATGGGGATGTTTTATTCTTTATCGGCGTTCATCCCATTCATCTGTGGCTAAGAATTCTTTTCGAGATACTGTTGAAGTTCGCCCGTGACCGTTCCCAGGCAGATCTCCTCCACCGGGCCCTTCATGGTCAGGTCGAACTTATCGCTGATCTGGAGGGACAGGTCGCCGCCCGGCATGTGGATGGTCAGGTTCTTGTCGGTGAAGCCCCTTTTCACGCAGACCGCCGCCACCGCGCAGGAAGAGGAGCCGGAGGCCAGGGTATAGCCCGCACCCCTTTCCCAAATCCTCACGGAGACTTCCTTCCGGTTGTCGACCACGGCGAATTGGACGTTGGTCCGGTTGGGAAAGAGGGGATGGTGCTCGAAGAGGGGCCCGAACTCATGGGCCATGGCCTCGGCCTGCTCGAGGTTGTCGGCGAAAATCACGCAATGGGGATTCCCCATGGAAACGCAGTTGATCCGGAAACTTTTTCCCGGCTTAATTTCCGGGATAAGCCTGTCCAGCACCTCGGCTCCGCCGTCCGGGACATTGACGGGGATCTTGGACGCCTCGAACTCGGCCCTGCCCATCTCCACCGTCACGGCCACGGCCTTGCCGATCACCAGGTGCAATTGGGCTTGGA
>Ga0265319_1002272_pt1 | contig 10607 bp, 5 predicted proteins | sample 4824metaG_FD_192443 | JGI IMG/M metagenome (GOLD analysis project Ga0265319, IMG submission 192443) | Rhizosphere microbial communities from Carex aquatilis grown in University of Washington, Seatle, WA, United States - 4-8-24 metaG | ecosystem: Host-associated > Plants > Roots > Rhizosphere >...
TAAATGCCGATAGGTGATATTAAATTCCTATGGGCGAATCCCTCCACTGCGACTTGTGTGGCAAGCCCGCCCAGGTCCACCTGACGCAAATCGTCAAAAACCAGATCCAGAAAGTGGACCTGTGTGAGGAGTGCGCCAAAACCTCCGGCGTCACCGACCCCGAAGGCTTTTCCCTCGCCGACCTCCTCGCCAAGAGCTTCGCCGGCCCCGCCGAGGACACCGAGGGCGTCAACCTCGTCTGCGAGCAATGCGGCCACTCCGCCCGCGATTTCAAGAAATCCGGCCGCCTCGGCTGCGCCGCCTGCTACGTCGCCCTCCTGCCCGTGCTCCAGCCCCTCCTCGCCGGCCTGCACAAAGGTGGCCGCCACAAAGGCAAGGCCCCCGCCCGCCAATGGCGCCGCCTCGAGCTTTCGCGCGAAATCGAAGCTTTGGAACGTCAGTTGCTAGTAGCAGTCAAAGAAGAAGACTTCGAAGCCGCCGCGCGCTGCCGCGACCAACTCGGTGCCCTGCGCGCCAGACTGGCCACCCCCCTCGCCGCCTCCTGAAGCCTTTCTCCCTCGTGAAATGAACATTCTGCCCATCCTGGACACGCCCGCGGAAGTCGTTCCCGGCGGCTCGCCGCCCGGGCCGATTGTGCTCAGCACGCGCATCCGCCTGGCCCGCAACCTGCGCGACTTTCCGTTCCCCGGGTGGGCCAAAGAGGCACAACGGCGGGAAATATTTGCCCGCTGCGCCCAGGCTGCCCAGCAAGCCGCGCCGATGAAAAAGGCCTACGTGCTCGATTTGGCCACGCTCGACGATCTCGAAAAGCAAGTCCTCGTCGAACGCCACCTCATCAGCCGCGAACTCTCCGCCGCCTCCGCCGGCGCCGGCGTCATCATCAGCCGCGACCAAAGCATGGCCGTCATGATCAACGAGGAGGACCACCTCCGCGTCCAGGTCATGCGCCCGGGCTTCCAATTCAAGCGCGTCTGGAAAATGGCCGACGGCCTCGACAACGGCCTCGAGGAAAAACTCGACCTCGCCTTCTCCGCCGAACTGGGCTACCTCACCGCCTGCCCGACCAATGTCGGCACCGGCCTGCGCGCCTCGGTGATGATGCACCTGCCCGGCCTCGTCCTCGCCAGCCAGATGGAACAGGCCATCCGCGCCGTCAACCAACTCGGCCTCGCCGTGCGCGGCTGGTATGGCGAAGGCTCCGAAGCCAGCGGCAGCATTTTCCAAATCTCCAACCAGCAGACCCTCGGCGAAAGCGAGGAAGAAATCATCAAGCGCATCACCTCCGTCCTCCAGACCATCGTCGAGCAGGAACAAAACGCCCGCGCCAAACTCATGGAGAGCGACTCCGCCAAACTCCTCGACAAAATCGGCCGCGCCTTCGGCACCGTCCGCAACGCCCACGTCATGACTTCCGTCGAAGCCATGAACTGCCTCTCCCTCCTGCGCCTCGCCGCCGACCTCGGCCTCCTCCCGGACACCGAACGCTCGCGCATCGACCGCCTCTTCATCGAGAGCCAGCCCGGCCACGTCCAACTCGCCGCCCGCGGCACCCTCGAAACGCAAAAGCGCGACGTCGCCCGCGCCCGCTTCCTGCGCGAGCAGGTCGCCTCCCTCCCCGTGCTCAATTTCGACCGCGCGTTCGAGAAAAATTAACCCCGCCCCCGTCAATTTGCCCAACCTATTTTCGCTTTGCGCTGACCGCCGCGCTTCGATTTAATTAATCCCATGGCCGAACCACAAAACAACTTCACGCCGCGCGCCCAGCAAGTGCTGGCCCTCGCGCGCAAGGAGGCCGACCGGTTCCACCACAATTACGTGGGCACCGAGCACTTGCTGCTGGGCTTGATTAATCTCGGCCAGGGCGTCGCCGTCAGCGTGCTGCAAAAGATGGGCCTCGATTTGGAAACCGTCCGCAACGCCGTGGAAAAACAAGTGGGCACCGGCCCCGAGGCCAAGCCCACCGGCAACATCCCCTACACGCCCCGCGTACGCAAAGTTCTGGCTCTCGCGCAAAAAGAAGCCAAGGCCCTCAACCACTCCTACATCGGCACGGAGCACATTCTCCTCGGCCTCCTCCGCGAAGGCGAAGGCGTCGCCGCCCGCGTGCTCAAAAATCTCGACGTCGACATCGAACGCTGCCGCAACGAAATCCTTCAGGAACTTGACCCCAATTTCTCCGGCGACCCCGGCGCCGCCCCGCCCGAGGAAGCCGCCGCCGCGCCCGCCCAAGGTGCCGCCACGGCCCCGACCCCGCCCGCCAGCCCCGACGATAAGAAAGAAATCAAGACGCCCGCCCTCAAGGCGTTCGGCCGCGACTTGACTGAGCTGGCCCGCAACGGCGAACTCGACCCCGTCATCGGTCGCCGCGCGGAAATCCGCCGCGTTGTCCAAACCCTCTGCCGCCGCACCAAGAACAACCCCGTCCTCATCGGCGAGGCTGGCGTCGGCAAAACCGCCATCGTCGAGGGCCTCGCCCAGGAAATCGCCTCCGGCATCGTCCCCGAAATTTTGTTGGACAAGCGCGTCATCACCCTCGACCTCGCCCTCATGGTCGCCGGCACCAAATACCGCGGCCAGTTCGAGGAACGCATCAAGGCGGTCATGGACGAAATCCGCCGCTCCAAGAACATCATCATCTTCATCGACGAGCTGCACACCATCGTCGGTGCCGGCGCCGCCGAAGGCGCGATGGACGCCTCCAACATCTTCAAGCCCGCCCTCTCGCGCGGCGAATTGCAGTGCATCGGCGCCACCACCCTCACCGAATACCGCAAGTACATCGAAAAGGACAGCGCGCTCGACCGCCGCTTCCAATCCATCAAGGTCGAAGCCCCCAGCGTCGATGAAACCGTCCTCATCCTGAAGGGCCTCCGCCCCAAGTATGAGGAACACCACAAGGTCGTCTTCACCGACCACGCCCTCGAGCTGGCCGCCAAACTTTCCGATCGCTACATCACCGCCCGCTACCTTCCCGACAAGGCCATCGACGTCCTCGACGAGGCTGGCGCGCGCGCCCGCATCGAGGGCCTCAACCGTCCGCCCGAAATCGAAGCCCTCTCCAAGGAGATCGAAACCGTCTGCGCCCAAAAGGAAGACGCCATCGCCAAACAACACTTCGAAGAAGCCGCCAAATACCGCGATCAGGAAAAGCAGCTCCGCGCCAAACGCGAACAGCAAATCGAGCAGTGGAAACTTTCCCGCGAGCGCCGCACCATCACCGTCGGCGAGGATGACATGCTCCAGGTCGTCTCCGACTGGACCGGCATCCCGCTCTCGCGCATGGAGCAGAAGGACAGCCAGAAACTCCTCAACCTCGAAAAGGAACTCCAGGCCAATGTCATCGGCCAGGAACAGGCCACCGAAGTCATCGCCAAGGCGCTCCGCCGCTCCCGCGCCGACTTGAAGGACCCGCGCCGCCCCATCGGCTCCTTCCTCTTCCTCGGCCCCACCGGCGTCGGCAAAACCCACCTCGCCAAGACCCTCGCCGAGCGCATGTTCGGCAATCAGGACGCTTTGTTACAAATTGACATGTCCGAGTATATGGAGAAGTTCTCCGTCTCGCGCCTCATCGGCTCGCCCCCCGGCTACATCGGCTACGAGGAAGGCGGCCAGTTGACCGAGGCCGTCCGCCGCAAGCCCTACTCCCTCGTCCTCTTCGACGAAATCGAAAAGGCCCACCCCGACGTCGTCCAGCTCCTCCTCCAGGTGCTCGAGGACGGCCGCCTCACCGACTCCCTCGGCCGCACCGTCGACTTCCGCAACACCATCCTCATCATGACCTCGAACATCGGCGCGGAGTTGCTCCAGCGCCCGTCCTCGATGGGCTTTGATGTCGGCCGCAGCACCACCGGCGATTTCGAAAAGAGCAAGGACCGCATCCTCGAGGAAATGAAGCGCCACTTCAAACCCGAGTTCCTCAACCGCATCAACCAAATCGTCATCTTCCACCAGCTCGACAAGACGCACCTCAAGCAGATCATCGACCTCGAGCTGACCAAGGTCCGCAAGCGCCTCGCCGGCCAGAAAATCGAAATCGAACTCGACGACGCCGCCAAGGAATTCCTCCTCGCCAAAGGCTGGGACGAAAAATACGGCGCCCGCCCCCTCCGCCGCGCCGTCGAAAACTTCCTCGAAGACCCCCTCGCCGAAGCCATCCTCCGCGGCGAAGTCCGCGTCGGCGAACCCATCCGCATCACCCACGCCGGCGGCGAAGCCCTCAAATTCGAGCAAACCCAGCCGGTCGTTTAAGTCGGCGGCGCTTTTGTTTTGCCCGTCCGCCCCGTTCGTGGCATCGCTGGACTGTGAAAAAAGCGCGTCCTCGCCCCGTTCGTTCCGTTAAATCCGCGAACTCCGCCGCCATCCTCGAGCCCCTGCTCGCCGAACCGGTTCACCGTTGGACGCTTCCGAACGGCCTCGTCGGCCTCACCAAGGAAGACCGCGCCGCCGGCCTCGTCAGCGCGCAGGTCTGGATCCGCAGCGGCAGCATCCATGAGGGCGCGTGGCTCGGCACCGGCCTCTCGCACTACCTCGAACACCTCGTCTTCAAAGGCACCGCCAAACGCGGCCCGCTCGCCATCAGCGCCGAAGTCCAGGCCGCCGGCGGCAGCATCAACGCCTACACCACCTTCGACCGCACTGTCTATTATATCGATGGCCCCGCCGAATCCGCCCCGCTCTTTCTCGATGTCCTCGCCGACATGGTCTTTGCGCCGAAGCTCGACCCCGCCGAGGTCGCCCGCGAGCGCGATGTCATCCTCCGCGAAATTGACATGGGCCGCGACGACCCGCAGTCCCGCGTGATGGAGGGCCTCTTTGCCCTCGCCTTCCGCGCCCATCCCTACCGCTACCCCGTCATCGGCGTGCGCGCCCTTTTCGAAAGTCTCACGCACGCCGACCTCGCCGCCTACCACGCCGCGCGCTACGCCCCCAACAACGCCGCCGTCGTCCTCGCCGGCGCTTTTGCCGAAGACGAAGCCCAGAGCCTTGTCGAAAAATATTTCGGCGCGCTCACCCCGCGGCGAATGCCCACGCCCGCCATTGCCGCCGAACCGCCCCAGCTCGCCGCCCGCCGCCAGACTGAACGCGGCGACGTCAACGTCGTGCGCGGAGTCGCCGCCTACCGCGTTCCCCACCTCGCGCATCACGACGCCCCCGCGCTCGATTTGCTCGCCCTCGCCCTCGGCGGCGGCCAGGCCTCCCTCCTCTGGCAAAAACTCCGCGAAGAAAAAAAACTCGTCCACCACATCTACGCCGGCAACTGGAATCCCGGCGACGCCGGCCTCTGCTGGATTTCCTATTTGTGCGACGATGGCAAACGCGCCGAAGTCGAAACGGCGCTCGCCGCCGAACTCGCCCGCGTCGCGCAAAAGGGCATCTCCGAGGAAATGCTCGCCCGCGCCCGCCGCCAAATCCTCGTCAGCGAAGTCGACAGCCGCCGCACCGTCAGCGGCCAGGCCTCCCGCCTCGGCCAGGCCGAAGTCGTCCTCGGCGACCTCGATTACCCGCGCGTTTATTTTCAGCGCCTCGCCCAAGTCCGCGCCCGCGACCTCGCCCAGGTCGCCGCCCGCTATCTGCTCCCCGAGCAATCCAGCGCCATCGCCCTCGAACCTGAAATCAAAAAATCCGCGCCGAACATTTCCGTCGCCAAAAAATCCTCCGGCTGGCCCGACTTCGAGGAAATCCGCCTGCCCAACGGCGCGCGCCTCCTCCTCCAGCCCGGCGGCGCGCTGCCCAAGGTTCACATCCGCGCCGCGCTCCACGGCGGCCCGTGCTACGAGGATAAAAACACGCGCGGCGTCACCTCGCTGATGGCCACGCTCCTCACGCGCGATGCCGGCGGGCGCAGCGCCCTCGCCGTCGCGCAGACGGTCGAAAACGCCGGTGCCGTCTGGCAGGAACACACCGGCAACAACAGCCTCGCCCTCGCCTTCGAATCCCTCCCCGGCGATTTCGCCCTCGGCGCGCGCACCCTCCACGCCGGCCTGTGGAAACCCGCCTTCGCCGCGCGCACCTTCGCCGTCGAGCGCGACAGCCAGCTCGCCGATCTGCGCGAGGAGGACGACGAAATCGTGGACTACGGCTTGCGCATCCTCCGCGCCAAATATTTTCAAAAGCATCCCTTCAGCGTCGGTGCGCTCGGCACGCTCGACTCCGTCGCCGCGCTCACCGTCGACGATGTCCGCCACCAGCACCGCGCCCTTGTCGTCGGCCCGAATCTCGTCGTCGCCGTTGCCGGCCAATTCGAACGCAGCCAGGCCCTCGACCTCCTCGGCCCCGTCCTCGCCGCCGCGCCCGCCGCCGAATTTTTGCCGCAAACCCCCGACTATCCCGGCCCCAAATCCGCCGCCACCTTCGTCGAAAAACTCGACCGCGAACAAACCGTCGTCTTCGACGCCTATCCCGACGGCGGCGTCACCTCCCCGGATTTTCTCACCGGCGAAATTGTCGACGAACTCCTCAGCGGCATGTCCAGCCGCCTCTTCGTCCGCGTGCGCGAGGAACTCGGCCTCGCGTATTTCGTCGGCGCGTCCCGCCTCACCGGCCTGCGCTCCGGGCTGATGTATCTTTACGCCGGCACCCACCACGCCGCCAGCGCCACCGTCCTCGCCGAATTCGACGCCGAGGTCGCCCGCCTGCGCTCCGGTAAAATCGACGACGATGAACTCGCCCGCGCCCGCGCCCGCCTCAAGGCCAGCCTCCGCGTCGGCCGCCAATCGCCGAGCCACCGCGCCCAGCAAGCCGCCCTCAACGCCCTCTACGGCCTCCCCCTCAACGACGCCAAAATCCGCGAGGCCGCCTACGACGCTGCTGACGCCACCGCCGTCCGCGCCTTCGCCCAAAAATATTTACGCCCCGAATCCCGCATCCGCCTCACCGTCCAGCCGAAGAAAGCGTGACCACCACGCCCGCGCGCGTCCCATACAACACTGCCTCCGCCGGCGCGCCCGTCATCGCCGCCAGCGCCCGCGCATAGACCTCCACCTGCGCCGCATAGCGCCGCCGCAATTCCGCCGCGTAATCACCCTCCACAAAATCCGTCTTCCAGTCGACGACGAGCCAACGTAATTTTTTCCCGTCCCACACCGCCAGGTCCACGCACCCGTCAAACGCCCGCGCGTTTTCCGGCTCCGCCCACAAAAACGGCGTCTCCACTGCGAACTCCAGCCCCGGCGCCGCCAGTCGCGCCGTCAAATCCGACTTGAGCAACCGCGCAACCTCCTGCTGCGCGCGCGCCACATCCGGCGCATTCGCGCACGATTTCTCCCAAAATTCCGCCCACGCGTTTTTGCCTGCCATCCACGGCGTGCGCTCCATGACGCCGTGCCACCAGTTGCCGTAGTTCACCGCCGCGTCCGGCGGCGCCTGCTCCTCCGGATATTCCGGCGGCGCGAGCAAATCCGGCTCCGCCCGCTCCGCGCCCGCCGCCGCGCCATGTTTCGCCAGCGTGCTCGGTCGCACCCGGCGCACAAAATTTCCCGCCGCATCCGCCGCCGTCGCAAAAACTTCCCCGCCCCACTCTGGCAACGCCCACGCCACCGGCTCGTTTACCGGCTCAATTTTTTTAAAGGGCGCTCGTTTGGTTTTTTTAATTTTCTCCCCCGCCGCCGGAATTTTCTCCCACCAATCCCACGCCGGCCCCCGCGGCGTCACGCCCAAAATTTCCGCCAAGGAATCACCCGCCGATTTTTCCTCATCCGCCAGCGCCGTGGCGTCCATCAACATCAGCGTGTGCCGCGGTCGCGTGACCGCGACATACAGCAGCCGTTCGAATTCCGCCCGCATCTCGCCCACGTCGCCCGCCTGCGCCCGTGCGTGAAATTTGTCGAACTGGCACGTCGGTGCCTCCCCCGGCTCGCTCGCTGACACCCATCGCGGATACTCCGGCGCCGGCACGCGCGGTTTGAGAAACAATCCAAATTGCACTACCACCGGCCACTCCAAGCCCTTCGCCTTGTGATTGGTCAGCAGTTGAATCTCCCCCGGTTTCGCCACCGGCTCGGATGCTTCCGCCGGCCCGCGCCGCCACGCGCGCGCCAAGGCCGCCAAGTCATCCCCGCGCGCCTCCGCCGGCGCCGCCTGGTCCAGCAACGCCTCCAGTCCCGCCGCCGCCACGCCAATTTTTGCCAGCCGCTCGCGCAAGCGCGCCGCCCCCGCCACCCGCGCCACCGCGTCGCGCAACGGCCGCCCGGCAATTTCCCGCCCGAGCTTGTCCAAAAATTCCGCCGCCGCTCGCGCCCGTGGCGCCGCCGCCGCGTTGCCCTTTCGCCAGTGATACAATTCATCATCCGACACTCCGAAAATTTCGCGCATCACCCCGATGATTTCGAATTCATCGCCCGGATCCGCCAGCACCCCCACCAGCGCGCCCAGCCACGCGCGCGCCGGGTCCGCCCCCCGCGTGCGGTCATCCGCGTGCAATTGCGCGCGCAGCCCCGCCGCCCGCAGCGCCACCGCCAGCGTGCCCAGCCATTTCTTGCGCGGCGCAAGCACCGCAATCTCCTCCCACCCCTCCGCCCCCGCACCGCCCGGCCCGGCGTTTTTAAACCAACGCGCCAGCGCCCCCGCCTCCGCGCGCAGCAAATCCTCCACTTTCGCCTTCGCCGGAAAATTTTCCGGCCGCGCCACCGGCAGCCGCCACACGCTCCCCGCGCCCGCGCCCGGCCGCGCCTGCAAGGGCACAAACTTCGCCTGCCCGCCGCGCCCGTGTAATAATTCCCCATACTTTTCATTCACATGCGCCACAATCGCCTCGTCGCACCGCAGCGTGACATCAAACGTCAGCCGCTCCGCCGCCCCCGCCCGCACCAGCCGCGCGTCCCAGTCCTGGTAGACGCGCACATCCGCGCGCCGGTAGATCGACTGCTGCGGATCGCCCACCATGGAAAATCGCCCCGGCGCGGGCCAGGCCTGCGCGCCGCCCGCCGCCCGCGCCACGCCGAGTAACACCTCGAATTGCGCCGGGTCCGTGTCCTGCGCCTCGTCCAGCAAAATGGAAAACTCCTGCGCGCGAATCCGCTCGCCCAGCACTGGGTCGTGCAGCAGCTTCGCCGCCAGCCGCGTGAAATCCCCGTAGCCCAGACTCCCGCGCTGTTCCTTGAACTCCGCATATTTTTCCGCCAGCCCCGCCGCCGCGCCGGCCGCTGCGCCGGCCAGCCACTCGCGCAACGGCTGCAACGCCTCCGCCCACACCCGCAAAAATTCCCCGCCCCCGCCCGCCGCCACCGGCAAACCCAGCGCCCGCGCCTCCGGCCCCGCCGCCGCCCACTCGCGCAACCGCTCGCTCGAGCGCCGGATGTTTTCCTCCGCGCCCTTGTGCTTCTTCGCGCGCTGGAAATCGAAAATCTCCGCCAAATTTATTTTTGGGCAAGGCCCCGGTGCCAATGGACGCGCCGCGCCGTCCGGCCACGTCCACACCAGCGGCCACACCGCCGCCGCCGTGCCGTAACGCCGCCACGCCGCCCGCGCCGTCTCCGGCATAAACGCCGCCGCGTCCGCGGTGTCCCGCTGAAACGCCAGCCGCAGCGCCGCGTCCTCCGGCTCGACCGCGAAACTCGTCGGCCACCCCGCGAGCGGCCCGAACCGCCGCAACAGCTCGAAGCAAAAACTGTGGATCGTGCCAAAAAACGCCTCGTTGAACCACCCCAGCACCGCCGGCGGCAATTTCGCCGCCACCAATTCCCCCCGCGTGCGCTCCCGCATCTCATCCGCCGCCTTCCGCGTATACGTCACCACCACCAGCCGCGGCAGCCGCGCCGCCGGCGCCATTGCCCCGCGCCCGCGCGCCTGCTCCCGCGCGTGCGCATCCTCCCGGGCGATGGCCAGCGCCCGCTGCGCGATCGCCCGCGTCTTGCCCACCCCTGCCGGCGCGATGACGGAAAAATTCCGCCCCGTCTCGGTGGCGAATCGCGTGCGCGCAGCCTGATCGGGTAAATTCATACAATCGGTGAATGGGTGATTTCCCATTTTTTGCGCAAAATTTCGACAGGCACCGGCAAGGTCGCCGACGGATAATCGCCGGAATTTTCCCGCTCGTCGTCCAGATCACAGTTCTCGCCCCAGCGCCCCTCCGCCAGCTCGCCCAGAAGTTTCCACACACCCGCCAGCCGCACATCCGCCAACTGCGCGCCCGTCAACTGCGGCTCCGCCTCGCCCTCAGCATTCAGCAACGTCAACGCCACTTCCCCCGCGCCCATCGCCCGCAGCGCACACGCATACAGCGCCACCTGCAAGCCCTCGCCCTCCGCGATTTTTTTCAGCGTCAAGGGCTTGTCCGCGCCCGTCTTGAAATCCACCACCCAGGCCTCCGCCCCGCCGAGTTGCCCCGGCGCAAACACCACCGGCCTCCGCCACAACACCAAATCCATCTGCCCTGTCAGCGCCAGTTCCCCGCCCGCGCCGGGCAACCCGCCGCGCAAATTCGCTGGCAGGGAAATTTCCCCCAGCGCCTGCGGCCAGTCCGCCTGCTCCGCCAACGCCGCCACCCACTGCCCCGCCACGCGCGCCGCCCGCGCCCAGGTGTCCAGCCATGCTTCCGGCAACGGACGCTTTGCCGCCGCAAACGCCGCGGCCGCCGCCGCGCGAATTTCTTCCGCCTTTCCCTGCGCCAT
>Ga0265319_1002274_pt1 | contig 10600 bp, 12 predicted proteins | sample 4824metaG_FD_192443 | JGI IMG/M metagenome (GOLD analysis project Ga0265319, IMG submission 192443) | Rhizosphere microbial communities from Carex aquatilis grown in University of Washington, Seatle, WA, United States - 4-8-24 metaG | ecosystem: Host-associated > Plants > Roots > Rhizosphere >...
GGGTTCAGCGGACCCGACGCGCTGCACGTCTACCGGGCCCTCTTCGGCTTCCTGAACGGCCACGTCCTCAACGAGCTGCAAGAACTCGTGGAGAACCCCGACGAGACCGACGACCTGCTACGGCTAGGCATGTACCGGCTGCCGCTCAGCGAATTCCCGCTGCTGCGCAGCCTCGCGCACGACCTGGCCTGCTACGACGGCACCGCCGAACTCGAACGCGGACTCGACATCCTCATCACCGGGCTAGCTGCCACGCTGCCGCTGCCAGGCACCGGCCGCCCCCCTGTCCTCGCCACGCACGACGCGCCCGGCGACCTGACCGATGGCGACGGCGAGCAGTGACCGGTGCAAGCCCGGCCGCGGAGAGGATCACGCAGATGACGGACGGCAAGGTCGCCGACGCATCCGGCCAGGAGACCAGCCCGCGCCGCTGCTGGGCGGTCATTCGGACTGACCGCGGCTGGGAACGCTGCCACCGTGATGAACATGACCCGAGTGCCCGGCATCACGTGCGCGACCGGTCGTGGCTATCGACGACGAACACGCCGCGGCTTCGGTTCGGCCAGCCTTGCGGAGCGGCCTGCACCTGGCCGGACCAGGTGATCCGATATCGCAGCGGGATAGGCCGCAGGGCGTGACCTACTGCGGGCGGGCGTCCGGCGATGTGCTCGTCGAGCGAAGTTTCCGTTGGTGGCGCCGGTGGAGCAAGGCCGCGCACCGCGCTCGACCACTGGACCGCCTCCGACGGCCACCTCGACCTGGATGCCCTGCTCGATGAGGCCTTTACCGCCCTAAAAACCGCGTTAAGCACGCTCAAACATCACCGGGGCAGCCGGAGCGCTCCCGGCACCGCTGGCTGCCTCGTCCACGCTGGCGAATACCAGCCCGCGACTGACCACGTCGCAAAGGCCGAGCAGGCGGAGCACGATCGGCTGAGGGCCGGCCAGCACCAGGTCGCCGCCCGCCCGCTTGGCCTGCTCCCGGGCTGCCATGATCTCGTTCAGCGAGTAGCAGTCCATAAAGGCCAGTTCCGCCAGGTCAACGATTATCTGTGCCCCGGCGGCGGCCGGGGCGGTGAGCGCGCTCAAGCCGTCTGCGGCCGTGCAAACGTCGAGTTCTCCGTGCAGCGCGACGACCACGCAGCCTGCACGCGCACTCTTCTCTGCACTGACCCCGGGCATGGCCCTCGCAGTCATCTCTGAGCCTGCGGGGTCTCGGCACGCACTTACGGGTTCTCGCTCCTGTAGGTAAGCCTACGCCAGGAAGCCCGCGCCGTCACCCGCGCCAGCGCCGCGATACCCGGCACGGCCGGCGATATCGTCCCCCATCCCCGGCACCCGCAACCCCGAGCGCCTCCGCGAGAACCTGGCCGCCGCCTCCGTCACGCTCACCGAGGCGGAGATGAGGAACATCGACGACACCGCCAGCAAGATCAGCATCACCGGAGACCGCGGCACCGGGCGCGAAGCCTATGGGTGAACGCCCGCGGCAAGCACCGGAGAGCACCTGGCAAAGAAGGGACCCACGCGATTAGCTGGGTGAGGCGAAGGTGACGGTGACCGTGGTGCCGGCGGCGTCGCGGTCCAGGATCACCTGGTCGGCGACCTGGTCGATGAGCCACAGCCCGTGGGCGTGCTCGCGCGGCCATTCTGCCGCGTCCGGGCCGGGTCCGTCCTGCTTCGCCGGGCCGTCGTCGCTGACCTGGAGGTGCAGGGTCATGCCGTCTGCCCACAGGCGCAGCCGTCCGTGGCCGGCGCCGTGGCGTACCGCGTTGGCCGCCAGCTCGTGCGCGGCGGAGACGACGTCGTAGACCCGCTGCCGCGGCAGCCCGGTCTCGGCAGCGTGGGCCGCGACGGCGGATCGCAGCGCGTACAGGGAGTCGCGGTCGAAAGCCTGCTCCAGCACGGCGGTGCGGGCGCTGGGCGCGGCCTGGGCGGGCCCCGGGTCACTGCTCACGGGCGCTCACCAGCCTGACGCCGGGCAGGCCGTCGAGCCCGAGCCGGGCGAACCCGGCGGCGGCCTCGGGCAGGCACCGCAGGACCACGGCGCGGGACCCGGCCAGCATCCGCGCGGTATCGGCGATCATCCGGGCGCAGAACCCGTCGATGAAGGCCAGCGCGCTCATGTTGACCGTGACGTCGCCGCCGAGGCGGACCGCCTCGGCCAGGGCCAGCGCCAGCGGCTCTTCGGCCTGGTAGTCGATCTCGCCCGCGATCCTGATGCCGGGCGGGGCATACTGGCGGCAGATCCGCAGCACCGCGTCCGCGTGGTAGCTGGCGGCCGCCACCGAGCGGGTGTGGAACGCGGCCACCGATGCCAGCGTGACCGGGTCGAAGCGGTCCCGGTCGTACTGGCACAGCACCGACGCCGCAGTGCCGGCCAGCGCCGCGGCGACGCCCTCCTCGAACTGCGGCAGCTGCTCGACCCCGGTCACTGGCCGCAGCGCCCAGCCCATGTCGACCGCGATCCGCAGGCCCGGGAACCCCAGCTCCCGGGAAGCGGCCAGCTGCCGGGCGAGCCACCCGATCGCCGCATCAGCGCTGAACACCTGCCCGGACAGCAGCCGGCCCTCGCACCCGGCCGCCGTCATCTGCCCGGCGTCCAGCGCCGGCGCCACTTCGACTCCCCGCCGCGACAGCTCGGTCACCGCCTGCCCGGGCGCGGCGTCGCTGAGCCATATCACCTTAAGTCCCGCGTCCAGGCCGTCCCGGACGAACGCCGCGGTCAGGTCGAACAGTTCCTCCGCCTCACCGAACGTCAGGCACGCGTGATCATCCACGGTCAGCTCCGTGATCTGCGCACCCGCGTCCGCCGCCACCCTGGTACCTCCGCCTGGCTGGCCCGCTCCTGTCTGGCATCCAACCGTACAGGCGCCCGCCCCGCCGCCATGAGGCCTTCGCTGGCATTTCGCCGCCCTCCTTTCCCGCCCGTGCTCACCGCCAGCCGCGCATGCCACACGCGCGCGCAAGGGACCGCCTGCTACCCGCTGCAAGTCAGCTCATGCGTCATTCACGTGACCCGCGCCAGGCCAGGCTGGGCCGGCCGGGATTCCGGCACCCGCTGGAGCGCTTGCCCCCGGGGCTTGCCGGGCGTAGCGTTTAGGGTGGAGTGGTGGCGAGTGCGGCCACTGCGCCGAGATCATGAATCCGGCTGCTCCAGACCCCGGTGGCGTCGTGCGCGTACGTGCCGAGGTGCCCCATGCCAGGATCTGCCCGTCAGCCTTTCCCGTCCCGGTGGTCAGCGTGAATCAGCCGGCCACCTTCGTGCACTGGTCGATCTTTGACGTCACGGTCGCCAACCTGGTCCTGGTCGCCGTCATGGTCGCCATCTTCGGGGCCGCGCTGCTGCTCCCGTTCCCCAAGGGGCGCCTCGTGGAGGACGCCGCCGTTACCGGTTCGGCCGCGGGCAGCGCCGCGGATGCCGGGGTGGCCGAGCTGCCCGATGACGGCTCGGCCGGCCTGTGGACGGCCCGGCTTCGGCGCCGCGCGCTTAGGACGCTGCCGCCCGCGAAGCTGCTGCCCGACAGCCAGCCCGCTTACGTCGCATCCTGGATCTACGTGTTCGGCGTGGGTTCCCTGGCCGCGCTCGGGGTGGCGATCGCGAGTGGGTTCGCCCTGGCACTCGGCGGTCCTGACTGGTGGCATTACAACCCGGCTGGGCATTTTTTCAACAGCCTGCACATGTGGAGCGTCGAGCTGTTCATGGCGCTGCTGGTCATCCACCTGTGGGGCAAGTTCTGGATGGCGGCCTGGCGCGGCCGGAGGACGTGGACCTGGATTACCGGCGTGGTGGCGTTCGTGGCCTCGGTGGTGGAGTGCTTCACCGGCTACCTGTCGCAGCAGAACTTCGACTCGCAGTGGATCGCCGCCAGTGGCAAGGACGCGTTCAACCCGGTCGGGGTCGGCGCGTTCTTTAACGTGATGAACTTCGGCCAGATGCTGATGTGGCACATCGTGCTCATCCCGATCGTGCTGATCGCGATCGTGGGCGGACACGTGCTGCTGGTGCGGGTGCACGGGGTCTCGCACCCGATCAACGCGCATAACGGCGAGGTCACGGCGACCGGGCGGGTACGGCGGCGAGCCATCGCCGCCGCCGACGCCGCCCCGTGGCGCGGCCCGAACCGCCGCTACGACATCCTCAAGGAAGGGACCATCGCCGCGGCGATCGTGCTGGCGCTCACCCTGGGCCTGGCCGCCGCGCTGTCCTCCCCCGACGTCCCGCCGGTCACGATCGCGACCTGGGCCAGGATCGCCCCGGCCGACTTCCTGGCCACGGCGGCGAGCGAGCTCAACGGGACCAGTGAGACCGCCACCTACGGGCCGCCGTACAACAACCAGAGCGGCAGCGTCCAGCGGCTGCTGTTTTCCCCGCAGACCATCCCTGGCGTCACCCAGCCGGTCAACGCCGCACAGGACTTTGTCCTGGGGCCGCTGGCCGAGCTCGCTGCCACCGACCCCGGTGTCGCCGCGCCGCTCGCCGTCTACCGGGCCGCCCCGGCCGCACAGCAGCTGAAGTGGGCCAACGCCTACGTCACCGCGGTGGCGAAGGTGACGTTCGTCAACGACAGCCCGGTCGTCCCCGCCGCTGCCGACGGGCCGGTCCCGGCCCTGATGGCCGGCGAGCTCACCCTGGCGCGCAGCGGCGGACTAGACACCGACCTACTGTCACAGCAGCCGTTCTACGGCACGAACTTCACCAAGCCGCTGCTGTTCCTCGAGGACGGCGCCTACTTCGCCGGCAAGGCCACGGCGCTTGGCCTGACCGGCGAGCAGTGGGGCGTCATGAACGAGACCGGCAGCTACCCCGGCCAGCCCTGGCTGTGGCTGTACACCCTGTGGTACCAGGTGCCGGGCTGGACCAACTCAGCGAACATCGACATGATCGCCGTCTACATGACCGGCGCGGCGACCATCCTGCTGCTCTGCGTCCCGTTCATTCCCGGCCTGCGCGACATCCCCCGCCTCATCCCCGTGCACAAGCTCATCTGGCGAAACTGGGACGGCACACCGCCCCAGTCCGACGCAGGAACCGAGCAGGTCAGCCCTCAGAGCCCAGACCACGTAACGTCCTGACGGCCCTGGAGTTCTGATAATCCGGACGCCGCAGGCTGAAAATGTCCGTGCTAGCGTGGAGGCATCGCTCCGGACCTCGGTGGTCACAGTGCTCTGTCTGAAATTCGCCGATATGTTCGGAGTTTTGATGCTGAATTCGGCAAGGCACCCCCGGCCCGGGATTTACCGATATTGCCGTGGTCAAACGTGACGGCGGACGCGCCAGCGGCCATCCGTCACGGACCAGGCCTCCCCGCAAGCGACGCCGCCGCGGACAGCATCTCCGCCCGGGCGCCGGCGGAGGTCTACGGTGCGCTGGAAAGCTCCGCCCAGGGCCTGACCGCGGCGACGGCAGCATCCCGGCTCGCGGCGCTCGGCCCTAACGAACTGCGCGCGGCCAAGCGGCCACCGGTCATCGGGAAGGTGCTCGCGCAGTTCACCAACCTGTTCGCGCTCGTGCTCCTGGGTGCCTCGGTCATCACGTTCGCTTCCTACCTGATCCAGTCGCCCCGGGATACCGGGAGCCTGGAACTGGCCGTCGCCATCCTGGCGGTGGTCGTGCTCAACGGCGGGATCGGGTTCTTCCAGGAGTACTCGGCCGAGAAAACGTCCGAAGCGCTCCAGGCGCTGGTACCGCACACCGCCAGGGTGCGGCGGGGCGGCGCCCTGGCCGACATCCCCGCGCGCGGCGTCGTCCAGGGTTAACCGACGCCGGCGACCAGCTGGCCGACGAGGCACTGCGGGTCCTCGCCGTCGCCCGCCGGCACCTCGGCAACGACCACCCCGACCAGGACCTAGCCGAGCATGGCCTGACCCTGCTGGGGCTGGTCGCCATGATGGACCCGCCCCGCCCCGACGTCATCGACGCCGTCGCCGCCTGCCGCAAGGCCGGCATCCGGATCGCCATGGTCACCGGCGACTACGGGGTAACCGCCGAAGCCATCGCCCGGCGCGTCGGCATTATCACCGCACCCGACCCCGGCGTGATCAGCGGCCAGCAGCTCGAGGCGATGAGCGCCAGCCAGCTCGAGGACGAGCTCAGCTCCCATCCCGAGATGGTGTTCGCCCGGGTCCGGCCCGAGCACAAGCAGCGCATCGTCGCCGCCTACCAGCACCTCGGCCAGATCGTCGCGGCGACCGGGGACGGCGTCAACGACGCCCCCGCGCTCAAGCAGGCCGACATTGGCGTGGCCATGGGCGTGACCGGGACCGACGTGGCCCGCGAGGCCGCCGTCATGGTGCTGCTGAACGACTCCTTCACCTCAATCGTCTCCTCGGTCGAACTCGGCCGGTCCGTCTACGCCAACATACGCAAGTTCATCATCTACATCTTCAGCCACAACATTTCTGAGATCGTCCCGATCCTGCTCGCCGCCGCTGTCGCCTTCCCGCTGGTGCCGCTGAGCGCCCTGCAGGTGCTCAGCATCGACCTCGGCTCCGACATCCTGCCCGCCCTGGCGCTCGGCGCGGAGCCACCGGACTCCGGCGTGATGAACCGCCCGCCTCGCCCAGTCACCGAACGGCTGCTGTCCAGGGCGGTCGTCGGGCGGTTCCTGTTCCTCGGCGCCATCCAGGCCGCCGGCGTGTGCTTCGCCTTCTTCTGGCGTATTCACTCCGCCCACCTGGGCTTCGGCGACTTCACCGCGGCCAACCCGGTCTACCGGGAAGCCCGCACCATGGTCCAGGTGGGGATCGTGGTGAGCCAGTTCTTCAACTCCCTTACCGTCCGCAGCGACGACCAGAGCATCGTCACCATCGGCATATTCACCAACCGCAGGCTCCTGCTCGCCGGGGCATTCGGCATCGCCCTCGTCAGCTGCATCAGCTACGTCCCCGTCCTGCAGCGCGTCTTCGGCACCACCGGGCTCAGCGTCTGGGACTGGCTCATGCTCACCGGCTTCGGCCTCGCGCTGCTCCTGGCGGACGAGGGCCGCAAGCTAATAGTCCGCCGTCGGCGGCCGCGCCTTCCCGTCAGTTAGGAACGGCCTTCCAGCTTCACCACGGTGCCCCGCGTGCCCTGAACCAGGCCGGCCGCGTCGTCGAGCTGGCCGATCATCGCGGGCTTGCCGGTTGCCTCGGCGAAACGGCAGGCCGCTTCGACTTTGGGCCCCATCGACCCGGCCGGGAACTTCAGGGCCCGCAGGGCGGCGGGAGTGGTGCGGCCGATGGGCCGTGCGGCGTCTGTGCCGAAGCCGGTCTCCACGTTGGCCACGTCGGTGAGGATTACCAGGGCGTCGGCGCCCAGGTCCCGGGCCAGCAGCGCTGCGCTGAGGTCCTTGTCGATGACCGCCTCGGCTCCGTGGAGGTGGCCGTCGTCGTCTTCCAGCACGGGGACGCCGCCGCCCTGTTCCGCGCCGATACTGGCGGGCCGGGCGGCGGGACCGGCGGCTGGCCGGGCGGCACTAGCTGCGGGGCACCACCGGGTCACTAGACAGCGACATCGAGTGCCTTCTCCCGCAACTGCCCCGCCGTGCCGGCCGCCTCTTCAACCGTCGCGTAAACAGAGAAGGCGTCGATCAGGCGGGTGATCGTAAGAACCAGCATCACTTCGCGCTGCGGGGCGGCGAGTACCAGGTCACCGCCGGCCTGCCAAGCCTGCCTCCGGCCACACGCCAGCGCGGCCACGCCGCTGGAGTCAATGAACTCCAGGCCCGCCAGGTCCACGATGATTTGCGGTTCGCCGACCGCGACCGCGGAAAGCGCAGCCGCGACCGCCGCGGCGTCGACCAGGTCAAGCTCGCCCCGCAACGCGACCACGACGCGATCATCACAGCTGCGGGTACTCAGGTGCGTGCTGAACACAGGCAGGCCCTTCTCGCTTCTACAGCAAGGCAGGGTCCTGACCCGGCAGCTAACTCTCGACGTCCTGCCACCACAGTACGCCCCCGCAAACTTTTGCCGCTGCCGCCCCCCCCCGGGAATCAAAAGTGAATCCTCGGAGAATTTTGCCCTGGCGTTTTGCCTGCCCGGCCGCCAACCTCGCCAGCCGGGAGCCCCGAACTCGCCCCGGCTTCATCCCTGGCGGTCTCGCTGAAACCTCTACGAGAAAGCCGCAGCCCGACCGCGGCCTTACCTCATGCCGGTCTTATGATCGAACCGCCGAACTACTCCAGACTCCGGTAGCCGGCTGAGGTTCCTACCGGAGGTACGAACATGTCCCGTGTGCTGGGTTCTCAGAGGTGGATGCTGCGCGGCGCCTGCCGGCAGGTGGATCCTGAGCTGTTCTTTCCCCCCGCGGCCGAGGGCCCGGCGAAGCAGCAGGTCGAAGCGGCGAAGGCGGTCTGCGCCGCTTGCGCCGTCCGCCCGAACTGCCTGTCCTACGCTCTCGAGGCCAGGCCTGATGGCATCTGGGGCGGAACGACTCCTCAAGACCGCGTGATGAAATTGCCGGGCAGAACCCATGACTCGCACTTAGCCGGGGCCGCAGGCGAGGGCCAAGTTGCCTGCGATGGAATCGGCTCGGCGGCGGACCCGGTAGAAAACGACTGCGGTTGAGCGCCCCGTCTGGGGTGATCTGCCGGGGTGATTACTTTTGCCCGGATTGCTCATTTCCGTCTACTCGCGGATGGCCTTCACTGGGAATATGCGTATCGCACCTGTGCTACTTCTCGTCTGGCTGATCATCGGCGCCATTGCCGGCGGCCAGCGCCATTACTACGACAGCGCCACCACGAACTGCGCCAAAGCGGGCACCATCGTCGTGACGGTTCTCGCGGGCCCGCTCAACTACGTGGGCGTGAACCCGAAGACCTCATGCAAGACACCGCAGCCGAGCAGTTGACCTTAAGGCATGCCCGCCCGGCTAATGTGTCGGCTGGCTGGCGGATCTTGTCGTTCTTCGAGGCGAAATGGCACCGCACCCTCGGCGGGGTCCCCGTCTGAGTACGGTGCCGCCTGACCGCCCGGCAGCCCGCGACGGGATGCAGTGGGCGGTCAGGCAGAACCACGATCCCGTTCGGAAGATCCAAAGTCTTTATCCAGAACGGATGCTGGCTCCGCGCCTACCTCTGCCACGTTCCGGGGGCGGGCCGACGCGTCAGGATGCTTGCTCCTCCTCCGGGTCGAGCAGGCGCGAGCGGAGGTACCCGAGCGCACGGGCACGCAGCCGGGAGACCTGCATCTGGGAGATGCCGAGCCGCCGACCGATCTCGGTTTGCGGCATGCCGCTGAAAAAGTCCATCAGCAGGATCTTCTGCTCACGCGCGGGCAGCTCACCCCAGTGCGCGGCCACGGCGTTCATGCCGAGCACGTGCTCTATCCGCGGATCCTGCTCGCCAAGGCAGTCGGCCAGGGTGCCCATGCCGGGCTGGCCGGCCAGCGGCCAGTCCAGCGAGGACGGCTGAAGGGCCAGCTCTGCCCGCCGGGCGTACCGCAGCTCATCGGCGCTGACCCCCAGGTGCTGAGCCAGGTCGGATTCGGCCGGGATTCGGCCCAGCTCCTGGGCCAGCTGCCAGGTCGCCTCGCGGACTTCGAGCATCAGGTCCTTCACGGAGCGCTTGACGTGCACCTGCCACCGCTTGTCACGAAAGTGCCGCTTAAGCTCGCCGCTGATGCACGGCCGCGCATACGCGGCCAGGCTGCCGCAGATGGCCGGATCGAAGTTGCCGATCGCCTTCAGCAGGCCGATATACCCCACCTGCATCAGGTCCTCCGCCGGCTCGGGGCTGTACAGGTACCGCCGCACGCAGGACCGGACCAGCCAGCGGTAGCGGGACACGAGCAGCTCGCACGCCGCCGCCCGCCGCTCGCTGTCGCGCGACAGCGAGCCGACGATGCCAAGCAGCGCCCGCTCGTCCAGCTCGGCCAGGTCGCTGGTCAGCATCCTGGCTGGCCAGGCCGGGAAACCGGGCTCATGATCTGTGGCCCGTGCTCTTCGGGAAGAAATCGCAGTCATACCAGCCTCGGCTCGCAGAAACCCAGTTAAGGTCCGCCGAGGTCCGGGGCAGGCAGATGCGTCACCGTGCGCTTGCGGCACGCTGACAATTGCGCTATTAATTCCCGCTATCGACCAGGTTATGGCACTAGAACACCGGCGGCAATGCCCACGGTGCGGTAATCCGCCCGATGTCATGCCTCACGGAGTGTTGAAACAGCCTGCGCAGAACGGATGGTGGCGACTGTCCATTCGGTCACTGTCCCGGTCGGGCTCACCATGCCGCCCAGGGAAGAGGTCAGGAAATCGCGTCCGGCGAAGAAAACCAGGACGGGCCGGTGGGAGGGGTTACGCCACTAGTCATCCCTGCTCTCCTCCCCTCGCCGCAGCCGACGGTAGTACATCAGCTCGCTTCTGGTGATGATCACCGGGTCGCTAGATTCCGGCGCAGGGTAGTCCGGAGTCCGCCAGCCGGTCGGGTACCGCGGAACCCGGCCGGGCTCCTGCGTCGTCTCCTGGTCGTAGACCCTGGACCCCGGACGCTGCGCCGGCTCCGGCTCCGGCTGGAACTCTGGCTTTGCCTGCGGCATCTCGGTGTCGAGGCTCACCGCGATGTGCGGCGACAGGGTGCGCGTTGCCGCAAGGCCAAGCAAGAGCACAAGGCCGCCGCACC
>Ga0265319_1002278_pt1 | contig 10592 bp, 10 predicted proteins | sample 4824metaG_FD_192443 | JGI IMG/M metagenome (GOLD analysis project Ga0265319, IMG submission 192443) | Rhizosphere microbial communities from Carex aquatilis grown in University of Washington, Seatle, WA, United States - 4-8-24 metaG | ecosystem: Host-associated > Plants > Roots > Rhizosphere >...
CACGAGGTCGTCGCCGAGGCGATGCGTGTCCTCTTCGAGCTCGGCTCGGAGCATGTCGAGGCGATCAACGCGGTCTCGGGCGACCGGTGCAGTCCACACCCGCACGTCTTCTCCGACCGGCTGATCAGGCCCGGAGACCAGGCGTTCTTCGACATCATCCACTCGTTCATGGGCTACCGGACCTGCTACTACCGCACGTTCAACGTCGGCTATTCCACACCGGCTCAGGTCGATGCGTACAAGCAGTGCAGGACCTGGCTCGACGACGCAATCGAGCTCGTCCGCCCCGGCGTCACGACCGACCAGATCGCCGAGGTGTGGCCGACGGCGGGAGAGCTCGGCTTCGAGAGCGAGGAAGCCTGCTTCGGGCTTCAGTTTGGTCACGGTCTCGGCGTCGGCCTGTACGAGTCTCCGATGATCTCGCGCCTCCACTCGTTCGAGGATCCGGTCGTGATCGAGGAGGGCATGGTCTTCGCGCTCGAGACCTACTGCCCGGCGCGCGACGGACGCTCCGCCGCGCGCATCGAGGAGGAGGTGCTCGTCACGGCGGACGGACACGAGATCCTCACGCGATTCCCCGCGGACGAGCTGCTCGTCACCGGCCGGACCTACGTCCGGGGCGCCGACTTCGTCACGGAGGCATAAGCCGGCGATGTACGTCGTCGGCTCGCTCCAGGACGTCGCGCCCGACGCCGGCTTCTACGCGGGCCACGAGGACGGTCTGACCCGGCGCCCGCTCGTCGACCGCTTCAACGGCTCGGCCCACCAGGCGTTCGCGCACGGGACGCTGGCGCCCGGCGGGAGCGTGGGCCGCCACCTCCATGCGTTCGAGGAGGCGATCTACGTCCTGTCCGGGGCGCTCGCCCTGGACGTCGCCGGCTCACGTGAAGAGCTCGCCGCCGACGACTTCGTCTGGGTCGAGGTCGGAGTCCCGCACGGGCTCGCCAACAGTGGGCCCGAACCGGCCACCTGGCTCGAGCTGAGCGCCCCGATCCCGGGAGCCCAGCTCGAGGACACCGTGTTCACCGAGGGCGCGGGCGCAACGCCGGAGGTCGCCTACCGCCGCGGCCACTTCGACCCGGCGGAGCTGCCCGAGCCGAGCAGCACGCTCGGGCTCGCCGGCGCCGGCAGCGCGAACGTCGGCGGGGCTTCCTTGCGTATGCTCGTCGACGCTCCGCTCGGCGCGAGCCAGTTAAATCTGATGGCGCTCCGCTACGTCGCCGGCGGCGCGATCAAGGAGCACGACCACGCCTTCGAGGAGGCGTTCTTCTTCGTCGAGGGCGAGATCGAGGTGCTGCTCGACGGCGAGACGCACACGCTTCGAGCCGGTGACTTCTGCTGGAGCGCCGTCGGCAGCATGCACGCACTCACGAACCGCTCCGACGGCCCTGTCCGCTGGATCGAGACGCAGGCCCCGCAGCCGCCCGGCCGACACCAGTTCCGTTATCGCGGAGACTGGGAGCGGCTGGCCGGTCTCGCCTGAGACCGGCCAGCTCGAGCTCGAGGGTTACTCGGCCGTCTCGGGCAGCGGGTTGTAGAACGCACCGAGGTGAAAGCCGTACACGGCGTGCCAGACGTAGATGCCGAGCACGGTCTTCCAGCCGAGATTGTTCGCGAAGAATCCCGGGTGGAACTCGGGGAAGTTCCGCGGCACCCACAGCAGCGCGCTGAACGTCGCGAGGATGCCGCCCCAGATCAGCGCCTTGGCGACGTTGCCCCAGAACGTGTTCCGGATCGGAAGCAGCGGGTGGACGAGGAAGACGAAGATCAAGCCGAAGCAGATGCCGGTCATGAAGTGATACACCGACCCGGCCCAGAACTGCTGTGCTCCGTTCGTCGACGAGCCGGGGTGGCCGAGCAGCAGGATGCCGTTGAACTGCGGCCAGCCCAGCGTCGGGATGCCGATGATCTTGTACCAGTACCCACTTACCGTGGCCACGTGTGTCGCAACCGCCGCAGCGAGCAAGGCGTAGCCGACCCGGTGCTTCGAGACGTTTGCGCGCCAGACGTTCAGCGCGGCGAGATTTCCCATAGCCCTTCTCCTCCGTCGGAGTTGGCATGACAGCGGAGCCTCCGTACGCCCCGCTGTTCGGCACGATCCTCGCGGAGTTTGTCAGGGTGTTAAGCACCCCGTCAAGCGCTACTTCACAGCGGGATCACACACGGCGCTGAACGGGAAACAGGCGCAGCCGGTACCGCTCGGCGACCGCTCCCCAGACGCCGCTCCGCGTCCAGACGGCGACGACGAGGGCCACGCCCCCGAGGATGATCAGGTACCAGACGCCGCGGCTCGCAAGCTCCTGTTGCAGGGTGAAGAAGAGGATCGTCCCGAGGATCGGACCCTCGATCGTGCCCAGCCCGCCGATGACGACGATGAAGATCATGAACGCGGACCAGTTGACCGTGAACGCGGCGTCCGGCTGCACACGGAGCAGCGGCAGGTTGTACACCGCCCCCGCGAGTCCGCAGCCGAACGCGGCGAGCACCCACACGATCACCTTCGCGCGGACGACGCCGACCCCGACGCTGCGCGCCGCCGTCTCGTCGTCGCGAATCGACGCCAGCGCGAGACCGAGCCGCGACCGGAGCAGGCCGTAGGCCACGAGCACCGACCCGACGCCGACGCCGACCGCCCAGAAGTAGGCGCCGTCCTCGCGGAACGTGCGGTCGAGACTCGCCGCGGAGTAGATGAGCGTCCCGTCGCCGCCGCCCACCCAGCGCAGATTGACGGCCAGGAGATGGAAGACCTCCGCGATCACCCACGTACCGATGGCGAAGTATCCACCGCGCAACCGAAACGCGACGGCAGCCGCCGGCAGCGACACGAGCGCGGCCGCGAGGCCGGCGAGCGCGACCGCGGCGAACGGCTCGACCCCCGCCTTGTCGCCGAAGACGAACAGCGCGTAGGCGCCAAAGCCGATGAACGCCTGCTGCCCGATCGAGACGAGCCCGGCGTAGCCGGCCAGCAGATTCCACATCTGCGCCATCGCCAGGTAGCAGAAGAACTGCACGAGGTCCAGCCTCTGAGCCTCCCCGAGCCACCAGCGGCCCGAGACGAGCACGGCGACGACGACGGCCAGAGCCGTCCACCACGCGGCGCGCCGGCCCCCGATCACGCGGGCGCCGCCTTCCCGAGCAGGCCGGTCGGCCGCACGAGCAGCACGGCGAGGAAGACGAGATGCCCTGCGAGCACGCCCCAGCCCGGATTGACCTGGTCACCGACCCCCTGCGCGACGCCGAGCACAATCCCGCCCAGGAGCGTTCCCCAGAGCGAACCGAGGCCGCCGATGATCACGGCTTCGAACGCAAAGATCAGCCGCACGGGACCCGCGTACGGATCGAAGGTCGTCCGCATCCCGAGGAAGATCCCGGCGACGGCGGCGGTGCCGAGCGAGATCGCCATGGCGATCCCGTACAGCCGCCGGTTGTCGATGCCGACGAGCTGGGCGGCCCGCTGGTCGTCCGAGGTCGCGCGCAGCGCCCGGCCGAGGCTCGAGTGCTGCAGCCCGAGCTGGAGCCCGCCGAGGAGCACGAACGCCGCGACGAGCGTGAGCAGCGGGAGCCAGCCGATCGAGATCTCGTTCGTGACACGGATGCTCCGGGTTGCGATCGAGCCGGCGTTCAACCCCCGTACGTTCGCGGTGAAGCCCTCCTGCAGGGCGTTCTGGACGATCACCGCGAGCCCGAAGGTGGCGAGGAGCGGAGCGAGCCCGCTGTCCAGCGTGAAGTTCAGGACCGCGAACTGCAGCACGAAGCCGGCGGCCGCCATCGCCGGCACGACGACGAGCAGGGATAGCCACGGGCTCAGCCCCTCGTGGTCGGCGAGCAGCACGGCGAGGTAGGCAGCGAGAATCGCAAGGTCGCCGTGCGCGAGGTTGACGAGCCTCATCACGCCGAACACGAGCGACAGGCCGGCGGCGAAGAGCGCGTAGAGCCCGCCGACAAGCGCCCCCTGGACGACGGCGTTGACCCAGACCATTACGTCCGCACTCCCCCGAAATAGGCGTCCGCGACCTGCTCGCGCGTCATCGAGGCGGCAGCCCCGTGCAGGGAGACGCGGCCCTCGAGGAGGCAGTAGGCGCTGTCCGCCGTGGCGAGCGCACGCCCGACGTCCTGCTCGACGAGCACGACCGTCGTCCCCTCTCGCACGATCTCGTCGATCCGCGCGTACAGCGCCTGGATCACGATGGGCGCGAGCCCGAGCGACAGCTCGTCGAGGAGCAGCAGGCGAGGGTTGCTCATCAGCGCGCGGCCGATCGCCACGGCCTGCTGCTCGCCGCCGGAGAGCACGCTACCGGGCCGTCCCGCGATCGGCTGGAGCAGCGGAAAGAGCTCGTAGATGCGATCGCGCGTCCAGACGCCGCTGCGCCCGACGCGCGCGCCGACGCGGAGGTTCTCGTCGACGGTCAGGCTCGGGAAGATCCGGCGGCCCTCCGGGACGAGCGCGATCCCGAGCCGCACGCGCCGGTGTGCCGGAATCCGGCCGAGCGGCAGGCCGTCGAACCGGAGCTGCCCGGCGCGCGGCTGCAGGAGTCCTGCGATCGTCGCGAGCAGCGTCGACTTCCCGGCGCCGTTGGCACCGATGACTGCGAGCGTCTCTCCGTCGGCGATCCCGACGCTGACGCCGAACAGCGCCTGGAAGTCCCCGTAGAAGCTGTCGACCGATTCGACTTCGAGCAGCATCTCCCGCGGCCTAGAGCTCCTGCCCCAGATACACGTCGCGCAGGATCGGACTGCCCATGACCTCGGCCGGCGTTCCCTCGAGCAGGAGCGCTCCCTCGGTGAGCGCGACGAGCCGGTCGACCATCGAGACGAGCGCATGCAGGATGTGCTCGATCCAGACGATCGCGACGCCGGCGGCGCGCAGGCCGCGGACAGCCTCCACGAGCTCGTCGACCTCCGGCTCCGTCAGGCCGCCGGCGATCTCGTCGAGCAGGAGCACCCTCGGCTTCGTGACGAGCGCGCGCGCGAGCTCGAGGCGCTTGCGCTCGAGCAGGGTGAGCGAACCGGCCGTGTCGTTCGCCCTCGACAGCAGGCCCGCCGTCTCGAGCGCGGGCAGGCACTCCTCGCGTGGCGTCCCACGGGCGCCGCGCCGGCGCCCGTACGTGTACGCGACGAGCACGTTCTCGTAGGCGGTCAGCCCACCGAAGGGGCGAGGGATCTGGAAGGTGCGCGCGATCCCGAGCCGCGGGCGGTCGTGGCTCCCCAGGCGCGTGATGTCGTGACCGTCGAAGAGGATCTGCCCGCGATCCGTCCTCGTCGTTCCCGCGATCAGGTTCAGAACCGTCGTTTTTCCGGCCCCGTTCGGCCCCACCACGCCCAGCGCCTCGCCCTCCGCGAGGCGCAGGCTGACGCCGCGGACGGCCTGCACCGAGCCGAAGGACTTGGCGACGTCGCGAAGTTCGAGCAACGCCGCCATTCTCGGTCGATCAGCTGTATGAAATCGGCTCGAGCTTCCCCTGCTTCTTCAGTCCCGGGACGCGCTTGTTGCTGACGACGACCAGCTCGTACTTGTACGTCGTCCCCTTGCGCCACTGGGCGCCGGCAAGCTTGGTCTTGGCGACGTTCGGCACCGGGCCGTTCTTCCACGAGATGTGGCCGACGACCGTGTTCAGATTCGTCGCCTTGATCGCGTCGACGATCGTCTGCTTGTCGTCGATGTTCGTCGCTCGGCGCAGCACGTCGGCTGCGACCTCGAACAGCGCGTGGTCGAAGCCGATCGGCTGTGTCCACTGCTGATGGGTCGACTTCTCGTAGGCGGCTGCGAGGGCGGCGGCCGACTGGCCGGTCAGCGACGACTTGTACGGATGGAACGGGCTCCACCAGAGCTCGGTCGACATGCCGGCGCCGTGGCTTCCGAGCGCTTCGACGGCGGACGGGAACAACAGTGCCTTCCCGACGGAGGCGACCTTCGGACGGAACCCCTGCTGCAGTGCCTGCGTCCAGAACGTCGTGAAGTCGGGCGGGATCGGCACGCCGGTGACGATGTCGGCGTTCGCCGCCTTGAACTTGGAGATCTGCGTGGAGAAGTTGTCGTTCCCGTCCGGGAACCGCCCGGGATCCGTGATCGTGTAGCCGGCCTTCTTGAGCGGCGGCGGGAACCCGTTCTTCGGATCTCCCCACGCGTTCCCGTCCGGGTCGTTCGGCCAGATCGCGCCGACGCCCTTGTTCGTGGGGACCTGGCTCCACATGTCGAGGAACACCGCGATGATGTCCTCGAGACCCCAGAAGAAGTGGTACGTCCACTTGAATCCCTTGGCGGGGTCGCCCTTGCGGCCGAAGAACCACGGCTGCCACGGCGCCACAGACGAGATGCAAGGGACGCCGTTGGCCTCGCACGTGTCGGAGACGGGATTCGTGATGTCGGGCGTGTCGCTGACGAGCATCAGGTCGACGTTGCTCTTGAGGATCAGGTCCTGCGCGACCGTCGCCGCCCGGTTCGAGTTCGACTGTGCATCGGCTGTGAGGATCTGGACGGGGTACGTGTTGCCGCCCGAGCGGAGGCCCTTGTCGAACACGTGCTTCATCTGGCCGATCACGTACGCGTCGGCCGCCCCGAACGCGGCCAGCGGGCCCGTGCGCGGGGTCACGTAGCCGATCTTGATCGTCCGCGAGGCGGCGAACGCGCGCGACGTCGCCACCCACGGCGCGAGCACGAGGCCGGCACCGGCCGTGGCGGCGCGCCTCACCAGCCTGCCGCGGTCGATCTTCTCCGTGAAGAGCGAGTCGAGACCGCCGTCATACGGGTCGGGAGACGCCATCTTCTCCTCCTTGCCGTCCGCGAGTTAACAGTGAACGCATGAACATGCCCACGAGCACCCGACTTAACCCGATTACGGCCGATGGTGTCAAGTGCTTCTGAACGCTTACGCTCGCTACAGTCGCTTACCGCTCGCTACAATCGTCACGGTGACGTCGACTCTGAGGAAGCAGCCGCGGCCGCGCGGACAGCTGTACGGGCTCGACGTCAGGGAGGACGTCGGGAAGCGCATCCGGAGCCACCGCGAGGAGTCCAACCTCAGCCTGCGCGAGCTCGCGCGGCGCCTCGGGATCTCGCCCAGCGCTGTCTCCCAGATCGAGACCGGCAAGTCGAAGCCGTCGGCCAACACGCTGTACGCGGTCATCCACGAGCTCGGCCTGTCCGCGGACGACCTGTTCAGCCCGATGGGTCCCGCGGCCGCGCCGGCTTCGCCGGGCCGCCGGGTTGCGGTGACCTCCCGTCGCTGGCCGATCGGGCTCGACGTCCGCGAGGACGTCGGGCAGCGGATTCGGGCCTATCGCGAGGAGTCCAATCTCAGCCTGCGCGAGCTCGCGCGGCGCCTCGGGATCTCGCCCAGCGCGGTCTCCCAGATCGAGACCGGCAAGTCGAGGCCGTCCGTCAGCACGCTGTACGCGGTCATCGACGAGCTCGGACTGACGGTCGACGCCCTGTTCAGCCCGATCGGACCGGCGCAGGTGCCCAACCCGCCCGCGGCGCGGGCGGCCGCCGTACAGCCCGGGCTCCCACCGGTGGACGGCAGCGGGCTCGTCCAGCGGCTCGAGGACAGGGCGACGATCGAGCTCGAGTCGGGCGTCCGCTGGGAGCGCCTCACGCCCTCCGGCGAGGACGACCTCGAGTTCGTCCACATGGTGTACGAGGTCGGCGGATCGTCGTCTCCCGACGGACGCTTCATCCGCCACCCGGGACACGAGTACGGCGTCCTGCTGAGCGGTACGCTCGAGGTGGCGCTCGGCTTCGACGTCCACCGGCTCAAGGCCGGCGACTCGATCCGGTTCGACTCGACGGTGCCGCACCTCGTCCGGAACGCCGGCGACAAGCCGGCGACGTGCATCTGGTGCACGGTCGGACGGCACGACGTCGAGCCCCCGGCCTCAGGGCCCGCCGATGGTGTTCTGTAAACTGAACACCCCCGCGCAAGCGTCCGAACAGATGCCATGGCAGACGATCTAGCCGCGCTCGACGAGTCGCTCTTCCGCGAGGCGATCGGGCATTTCGCGACCGGTGTGACCGTCGTCACGACGCTGCACGACGGCCGCCCGGCCGGGATGACGGCGAGCGCGGTCGCCTCGCTCTCGCTCGACCCCGTTCTCCTGCTCGTATGCATCAACAATCGCCTGCCGACGCACGAGGCGATCGAGTCGAGCCGCCGGTTCGTCGTGAACGTCCTCGGGGAGGACCAGCAGGAGCTGGCCCTTCGCTTCGCACGACCGGCGCCGAACAAGTTCGAGGGCATCCGCCTGCGCGAAGGCAGCGAGCTTCCCGTGCTCGAGGATGCAATCGCCCACTTCGTCTGCGACGTGCACGAGCGCTTTCCGGGCGGGGACCACTCGATCTTCACCGGCCTCGTGCGGGAATGCGGGGCGCTCCGGGGCCGCCGGCCTCTCGTCTACTTTCGCAGCGGCTTCGGGTCCCTCCGCGACCAGCACTCTGAGTCGCTCGACGACGCCGTGAGCTGGGACATGCCGTCTCTCGTCGGGTCGGCGCCCGCCTACCTCAGGCTCAAGCAGTAGCGACAGCTCACGGACGCCGCCCCTTGCCGATGATCCGCACGTCGTCGGCGTTGATCAGATCCGGGACCGTCCACCCGTCGAGGTCGTACTCCGCCATGCACTGCTCGGCGAACCCCTTCATCCGGTCGACGGTGCCATCGCCCTGCGCCATCCAGAAGCATTCGAGCTTCGTCAGCTCGTGACTGCCCGAGTACGAGCGCTCGTACAGCTCGTGGCGGCCGCCGAACTCGCTCCCGATCGCATCCCAGAGCAGCTTGACGAGCTTGATCTTGTCCACCGCCGGATAGCCGGCCGAGCCGCGGTAGAACTGGTCGAGCAGCGGCCGTAGCTCCGGGCTCTTCCAGTCGAGCGAGCTCGAGGGATGGGCGATCAGGGCGCCGCCGGTCTGGTTCTCGATGATCCCCTTGATCACCGGGTACGCCTGATTGGAGAGGATCCGATACGCCGAGGCGGCCTCGATGTTCGGGAGCACCGACCCGTTCGCCGACGGAACGGGCTTGTGGCACATCGCGTCCGTGAGCGACCAGAACATGTTCCGCCAGGCGAGGATCTCGCCGATCGAGGCCTGGATTCCGCGGAACTCGATCGTGCCCGTCGCCTCGACGGCCTTGATGAAGAGCCCCGCCAGGAAGTCGAGCTTCACGGCGAGGCGCGTGCAGCCCTGGAGCAGCGCACGCCAGATGAAGCCCGTCAGGTGGTACGTGCTGGCGATCTCGAGGTTCCCGTAGATCAGGAAGTTCTCCCACGGGATCAGTGCGTCCTCGAACACGAGCACCGCGTCGTTCTCGTCGAAGCGGCTCGAGAGCGGATAGTCGAACGGGCTTCCGATCGTCGCCGCCATGAACTCGTACGAAGGCCGGCAGATCAGCTTCGTACCGGGCAGGTTCATCGGCGCGAAGAACGAGAGTGCGTACTCCTTTTTCTTGATCGGCAGCGCCCCGTGGTAGGAGACGAAGTTGTAGTTCGAGATCGCGGAGCCGGTCGCGACCATCTTCGCTCCGCGCACGATCACGCCCTCGTCGGTCTCCTTGACCGCGTGGATGAAGACGTCGTCCACCTCGTGGATGTCCCTGTTCCGGTCGACCGGAGGATTCACGAGCGTGTGGTTCATGAAGTACACGCGCTCCTGCGATTCCTTGTACCAGCGTCTCGCGTTCTCCTCGAACGGTGTGTAGTAGTCGGCGTTCGGCCCGTAGGTGGCGAGGAACGCGGCCTTGTAGTCGGGGCTCCTCCCCATCCAGCCGTAGGTCTTGCGCTGCCACTCCGCGATCGCGTCGCGCCCGCGCACCAGATCCTCGGCCGACATCGGCGCGCGGAAGAACGGATGCGTGTAGCCGCCGCTGCCGGTGTCGGTCTCCATCGTCAGCACGTCCTTGTACGCCGGGTCGTGCAACGCGTCATAGAGGCGCGCGACACTGCGCGCACCGTTTCGGAACGCGGGATGCGTCGTGACGTCCGGGACCTTCTCGCCGTAGATCCAGACCTCGCGGCCGTCGCGGAGGCTCTCGAGGTATTCCGCGCCGTTCATCGGGCGGCTCGACGATCCGCCGTGCTTCTGTCCTTCACCTGCAAGCTGCGCCATCGGGTCTACCTCCGGAAGGTCGAGACGTTAAGCAAATTGGCAGAGGCTTGTTCAGGAGACTTTACGCAGGTCGGTGTCGTCTTCCGCAAGCACGAAGTCGCTCTCGACCGCGTACCACTCGCCTTCGACGCCGGCGGGACGTTCGGGATCGTCGGCCGGCCGCCGGACGAACCGGCGGACGAGCGACCGCTTGACCGCGAACACAGCGTCCGAGTCCAGGTACTCGCTGTCCCCGTCGAAGATGTGCGTGGCGACCGTCCGGTAGCCGGGTGCCCGCACGATCATGTGGATGTGGGCGGGCCGCCACGGGTGCCGGCCGGTGGCATCGAGCATTCGCCCGACGGGGCCGTCGTCCGGGATCGTGTACGGGACGGGCCGGACCGCGAGGAACGCGTACCTCCCGTCCGGCCCCGTCCGGAAGCGGCCGCGGAGGTGATCCTCCGCCGCCTCCGCGCGCTGGACGGCGTACAGCCGGTCGTCGCCGTTCTGCCAGACATCG
>Ga0265319_1002279_pt1 | contig 10592 bp, 4 predicted proteins | sample 4824metaG_FD_192443 | JGI IMG/M metagenome (GOLD analysis project Ga0265319, IMG submission 192443) | Rhizosphere microbial communities from Carex aquatilis grown in University of Washington, Seatle, WA, United States - 4-8-24 metaG | ecosystem: Host-associated > Plants > Roots > Rhizosphere >...
CCTGGCGGGCGGTTTGGGCGGCGATGCGGCCGAGCAGGGAGGGGTCAATTTCCTTGGTGATGATGTCCCCGAGCTTGGGGGCGGCGGAGTAAAGGTGGGCCTTTTCGACGTGGATTTCCGTGGACGGGTCGGCGACGGAGTCCACGACCTTGAAATTGGCCCAGGCTTTGAGGGCGCCGGTCTTGGGGTTGATTTCGACGCGCAAGTCCTGGCCGAAGCCGATGCCCTTGGCCGCGGCGCCGCGAATGGCCTGGGTAATCGCCGCGATCATGTCGTCGCGGCTGATGCCCTTTTCCTTTTCCATATGTTCCAAAACAGAGAGGATTTCTTTGCTCATGGCGGCGGAGGGGTCGGTAAAATGGGATAAAAAAAAGCGGGTGCGTAACACCCACTTCTTTTCGGAGAAGTGTTGTAGAATCCTGACGTTTACCAGCCCAACGAGTGCATGTCAAGGATTGGTGGGAGGGGGTGGCGGGGGGGCAGTGCCTTTGGGAAAGCATGCAGCTGCGGGTGGTCGCGGCAAAATTGCCCTCGATTTATCGGTGAACGCATCGTAGGCTTTCATTTCAGGCAAGTGGCGTTCATCCAATCACCCTGGTCTTCGCGATTGGTCGAAAATGCGATTTTTCCGTTTCAAACTTTTCGCCTTCGGCGGCCTGCTGGCACTCGCCGGCGGCGGTGGAATGATGACCATTCAGGCCCAATCGGCAACGGGAGTGGACGTTGATTTTGCCGACAAAGCCGGACAAGCGCTGGACCAAGGTGATGCGATTCGGGCAATGTTTTGGGCGGCGACTGCCCTGCAAGGCGACGGACAGAATACCCTGCTGCGCTACCAAGCCGGAAATTTAATCCGGCAGGTTCCACGGGTGCGGCAGGTCCTGCGCCATGACGGAGCCGTCAACAGCATTAAATTCAGTCCTGATGGCAAATCAGTCGTCACGGCCAGCCAGGATCATACTGCGCGAGTGTGGGACGTCGCGACCGGGCGCGCTTTGACGAAACCGCTCGCGCACGCCGATGCGGTTTATAGCGCGGTGTTCAGTCCGGACGGCAAATGGGTTGTGACGGCGAGTGCAGACCAAACGGCGCGAGTGTGGGACGCAACCACCGGAGATCCGGTCACGCCACCTTTAAAACATGATGGGGTGGTGGAGGACGCAGCGTTCAGTCCAAATGGGAGGATTGTGGTGACAGCGAGTGCGGACAAGACGGCGCGGGTGTGGGATTCCGCGACCGGCCGACCGTTGTTTCCACCTTTGGCGCATGGCGGGGCGGTATTGCGCGCGCGTTTCAGCCCGGATGGAAGATTGCTACTTACGGCGAGTGATGACAACACGGCGCGGCTGTGGGACGCCGCGACGGGCCAGCCCCGGGCAACGCCGCTCATGCATGCGGATGCAGTGGTGGATGCCGAGTTTAGCCCGGATGGAAAAAAGGTGATCACCGCAAGTGACGATGAAACGGCCCGTCTCTGGGACGCCGCGACCGGCAAGCCGCTTGCCCCGCCGATGAAGCAGGCGGGCGCGGTGACTCATGCGGCGTTCAACCCCGAAGGTGACATGGTGGTCACAACGAGCGCGGATCAAACGGCCCGGCTCTGGAATGCCACGACGGGCGAAGAAACGACGGCCCCGCTGCGGCATGCGGGTAAGGTGCTGTTTGCGGCTTTTAGTGCCGACGGTCTTTCGGTTTTGACGACGAGCGCAGACAAGACCGTCCGCGTCTGGAGTCCTTCGACGGGGCTGCCGCGGCGGGCGCCGATGACTGAATCGGACGCGGTGGTGTGCGCCGAATTTAGCCCAGACGGCAAACTCATTGCCACGGCCGGCGCCGATGGGGGCGTGCGCATTTGGGACATAGATCCGGACCGCAGCGCATTGCCAGTTTTTCACCACGACAATTCGGTCGAGATGGCGACCTTCAGCACGGACGGAAAGAAAATTCTGACCGCCAGTTGGGACAAATCCGCGCGGGTGTGGGATGCCGCAAACGGGCAGGCGATCACCCCGCCGATGACTTATTCGAACACGGTGCAATTTGCGGCGTTCAGTCCAGATGGGAAAAGTGTGGTGGCAGCCTGCTACAGTGATCCCGCACGCGTTTGGGATGCGGCCACCGGTGTGGCGCGGCCGGCGGTTTTTGCACAGAATGGCGTTCGCCATGCGGCCTTCAGCCCGGACGGCCGCAAGCTGGTCACCGCCAGCAATGACCAAACGGCGCGAATTTGGGATGCAATGACTGGCAAAAGCCTGGCGCCTCCTTTGGCGCACACGGGTTCCGTGGTGGACTGTTCCTTTAGTCCGGATGGAAAAATTATTTTGACGGCGAGTTCGGATCACACGGCACAATTATGGGATGCGGACACGGGAAAAGCGCTCACACCCCCATTGCAACATGGCGATTGGGTGAACAGCGCCGAATTCAGCCCGGACGGCCAATGGGTGGTCACGGCGAGCCAGGACGGAACTGCGCGCGTGTGGGACGCGCACACCGGGCGGTCGCGTACGCCGGCGCTCAAGCACGGTGACGCGGTGTTTTTTGCGGCGTTCAGTCCTGACGGCAAAAAAATTGTGACGGCGAGCAATGATTGGACGGCGCGAATTTGGGACGCCACCACTGGCAATCCATTGACGCCGCCATTGCCGCATGCGGATGCGGTGGTCCATGCGGCGTTCAGCCCGGACGGTCGAATGGTGGCCACGGCCTCCGACGATTACACGGTGCGGCTCTGGGACGCGGCCACCGGGCGGCCTTTGGCGCAACCGTTCGTGCATACTTTCAATGCGCGCCATGTGATGTTCAGCCCGGACGGGGGCCGATTGTTAACGGCCAGTTGGGACAAGACGGCACGGATCTGGGATGTCTCGCCGAGTGCCTGGCTCAGGGAGGATATTTTGGAATTTGCCGAATTGGAAAGCTCGAGCAAGTTGAATGAACGCGGGCAACCCCAAGCACTCTCCCTGAACGAAATCGCAGCGCGGTTGGAGCATTTGCGCAGAAATCATCCGGAGGTCTATGGGCGGCCTTAAGCGGGCCCCCAAGCACAAGGTTTCGGTCAAAATTTGAAACTTGGCATATAGTGCCCGGTAAACGGTGGAGTCATTCGAGAATTCGAGGCTGATTTTTCCTTGCCTAACAGGCTGGCAACAGTCTATTAAGTGCTGTTGTAGTTTCCCTTAAACCTATGCCTAGCCCAGGTACACCCCACCTGAACGCCAGGGAACGGTCCCGCAAAACTCCGCGGTCCTTCCTCCGAGTCAGCTTTGCCTTGACGATTGCCACCGCCGCGCTGGTGGTGAGTTTTGGCGCCAAAATGTCAGGAGCGGCCACGCCGGCTGCGGCGAATCCGGTCTCTGCTCCGGCGACGCCCGCGAAGGCGGCGGTGTTAAATTTTGCGGATTTCCAGAAGAACGTGCAGCCCTTTTTGGCGGCGCATTGCTACAAGTGCCATGGCCCCGACGATATCGAGGGGGAAGTTCGCCTGGATCAGTTCACGGATGACGCCGCACTGGTGAAGGGCATGCCGACGCTGGAGAAGGCGTTAAAGATGCTCAGCGCGCGCAAGATGCCGCCCAAAGATGAGACCCGTCCCGGCGAAGAGGAATACAGCCCGGTGGTGGCGTGGATAGATTCGTACACCAACAAGTTCTACATGGATGGGCCGATCAATCCCGGGCGCGTGACGCTGCACCGGCTCAATCGCACGGAGTATAACAATACGATTCGCGATTTGCTCGGCATTGATTTCCGGCCGGCGGATGCCTTTCCGGTGGACGACGCCGGCTACGGCTTTGACAACAACGGCGACGTGCTTTCCATCGCACCCATGTTGATGGCGAAATATCTCGATGCGGCTTCATTGTCCCTTGAGAAAGTGCTTTTTGCCGATCCGATTGTGCCGGCGCCGTTGAAACGCTGGGACGCTTTGACCGAGGTCCAAACGGATTTGCCCGACACCGGCCGGGGATCGCGCTCCGGGGCCGTGGCGGTGGTGACGCGGGGGCGCGGAACGGCCGTTGGAAGGATTTTCCCGCGCTACGGCAATCTGTGGGTGGACTACGACTTTCCCAAGGATGGGGATTACGTTTTCAGTTTCCGTGGATATAATGCCGGTCAGGGCCGGTCCGATGTGCAGTTTTTTCTGGATACGACCACGGTCAATGCGCGGGCCTTGAGTGTGAATGAAGCCAACGCCGATGCGAAGCTGTTTTCCACGGCTCCGGCAACCTTCCATGTCACAGCGGGCAAGCATCGCCTCTACCTGTCTTTCCGTAATGGTGCCACAAAGGAAGAATATGACGCCGCAGTTGCCGCGTTCAATGCAGCACCCCCGGCGCCGGTGGCGGATAATGCGGCTCCTGCGGACCAAGTCGCGGCTGTTGACCCTGCCGACGTGGATCCGGCCATTGCCGCGGCGAATCCGCCCGCTGCGGCCCGGCTTCGCGGTGGTCCGCCGGCAGCCGCCGGGCCGTCGGTGCCGGGCCGTCCGAATCTCGCGGTGGTGTTCATGCAAGTGGAAGGCCCGATGGCGATTACGCCGGAGCGCATGCCGGAAAGCTATCGCAAGTTGATGATTGCCATGCCGTCCGCGACGATGCCCAAACCGGTGGCCGCGGAAAAGATTATTCATAATTTTGCCAACCGGGCGTTTCGCCGCCCCGCGACGGATGCGGAAGTGAAATCGTTGCTGGGCTTGTGGACGAAGGCCGACGGTGACGGGCGCACATTTGAGCAGAGCATTGACGTGGCGCTGCAGGCCGTGCTGGTTTCGCCGAGTTTCCTTTTCCGCGTGGAACAAGACCCGCAGCCGGGTGAGGCGGATAACGTTCACACGCTGAACGATTACGAACTGGCTTCGCGTCTGTCTTATTTCCTGTGGAGTTCCATGCCGGACGACGAACTGTACAATCTCGCCGCCAAGGGCACGTTGCGGGCCAATCTCGACCAGCAGGTGACGCGCATGCTCAAGGACCCCAAGGCGGAGGCGCTCGTGGATAATTTTGCCGGCCAATGGTTGCAATTGCGGCAGATGGACAATGTCAATCCCGACACCGCCCAGTTTCCGGCCTTCGACGCCGGTCTGCGCTCATCCGTCTTGAAGGAGACGCAGATGTTTTTCATGAGCATTGTGCGGGAAGACCGGAGCGTGATGGACTTCATCAATGCGAACTATTCGTTTGTGGACGAGCGCCTGGCAAAGCTCTATGGGTTGCCCGACATCAAAGGCGATGACTTTCAGCGCGTGACCTTCCCGAAGGATTCGCAACGGGGCGGGTTGTTGACCCAGGCCAGTTTCCTCACCATTACCTCTTATCCCGGCCGCACCTCGCCGGTCCTGCGCGGCAAATGGGTGCTGGAGAATCTGCTCGATTCCGCGCCACCCCCGCCCCCGCCGAATGTGCCCGCCCTGGCCGAAGGCGAAAAAGCGGACCTCAACGGCACGCTCAAACACCGCATGGAGCAACATCGCGCCGACCCGAAGTGCGCCGTCTGCCACGAGCGCATGGACGCCATCGGCTTCAGCCTGGAGAATTTTAACGCCATCGGCGCCTGGCGCACCGAGGACACGAACAAACAGGCCATTGACGCCTCGGGCGCGCTGCCCGACGGAACCAGCATCAAGGGCGTGGCGGATTTGCGCCGCGTGCTCGCCTCCCAGGAACAACAGTTTTGCCACACGCTGGCGGACCGGCTGCTCACCTACGCCCTCGGGCGCGGAACCGAACCCGCCGACCGCCGCACGGTGACGAACATCGTCGCGGATCTGCAAAAGAATGGCGACAAGTTTACCGCGCTGGTGAAAGCCATTGTGCATAGCGACCCTTTCCAAAAACAACTCGGCAAACAACCAGGAGATAAATCATGAGCACTCCCCACACCCTGTCCCGGCGAATGGTTTTACGCGGATTGGGCACCGCCATGGCGCTGCCCTTCCTTGAATCAGCGTTTCCGACCCGCGTATTTGGCGCGACCGCTTCGACCAAGCTGGCGCAGGCGGCAGCCGGCCCGCGGCGCCTGGCGTGGCTCTACGTCCCCAACGGCATTGACATGCAGAATTGGACGCCCGCGACTTACGGCGCCGACTACGAAATGACCCCGACGCTCAGCACTCTGGCCGCGTATCGCGACCGGATGCTCGTGGTCAGCAACCTCGTTTGCGAAAAGGCCAATCCCAATGGCGACGGCCCGGGCGACCACGCCCGCGCGCAGGCCGCGTACTTGACGGGGGTCCAACCGCAAAAAACCGAGGGCGCAAACCTGCATGCCGGCATTTCTGCCGACCAGGCCGCCGCGGAAAAAATTGGCCACTTGACCAAATTTGGTTCGATCGAGCTGGGCATGGAAGAAGGTCAGCAAGTCGGTCGTTGCGACAGCGGTTACAGTTGCGCCTACATCCACAACCTCTCCTGGCGTAACGACAAAACGCCGATGGTGAAGGATTGCGATCCGCAATCCGTCTTTGACCGGCTCTTCTCCAATGGTGACCCGCGCGAGAGTGAGGAGTCCAAGGCCCGCCGCCAGAATGACCGCAAGAGCATCCTGGACTTTGTCATCGGCGACGCCAGCTCCCTTCAAAAGAACCGCCTCGCGACGACGGATAAGCAAAAGCTGGATGAGTATTTGACGGCGGTGCGCGACATCGAAGTGCGCATTCAGCGCATGGCCACGGACGCACCAGTGAAGATTCCCGATGGCGCCGTCCGCCCGGAATCGTTTGACCGCAGCAGCGTGCACAACGTAGGTGTGTCCACCTCGAGTAGCGTGTACCCGGAACATATCAAGCTGATGCTCGATATGATGGTGCTGGCCTTTCAAGCCGACCTCACCCGCGTGATCACGATGCCCTTTGCGGACGAGCAAAGCAACCAGAGCTATCCCTGGGCGGGCGCGGGCAATGCCGCGCACCACGGCACCTCCCACCATATGGGCGACCCGGCAAAAATGGCGATTCTGGCGAAGATCAATGTCTTCCACTTGCAACAGGTAAACTATCTCCTGGGCAAGTTGGACGCCATCAAGGAGGGCAACGGTTCCATCCTCGATAATTCGCTCATCGCTTATGGCAGTGGCAACAGCGACGGCAACCGTCACAATCATGACAACCTGCCGACGATTCTCCTGGGCAAAGGTGGCGGCACCATCAACACAGGTCGCCATATTGACGCCAAGAGCGTGCCGCTCAACAATCTCTGGCTCTCCATGCTCGACCATGCCGGCGTTCAGGATGACAAGCTCGGTGACAGCACTGGCAAGTTGTCGTTGACCTAAATCCAGGCGGTGTCGGGTCCAGTGGCGCGGCGCTTTAGCCTGAGTTCGCCAGTATGGACCTCCATGAAATTTCCTCCTTTTGACCTTCAATAATTTGTGGATTTCAGGGGGGCTTTCACTCCATTTTGGTTTATTGGCTGGATTTCGGCTGTGACCTTACCTTTGGTTTTCGGGCCGACCAGATGAAGCCCATCGCCCAACCCAGGGAGGCGAGGGTAGAGAAAAGGATTCCGGCCTTAAGCGAGGACGGGGCGTATTCGACGACAAGATGATGGTGGCCGGCGGCGAGGGGGATGGCCCGGACAAAATAGTCTGCAGGCAATATATCATAGTGAGGTTGGGTGCTGCCGGGTAACGGACGGGCGCGCCAATCGCGGCTATATAAATCGGTAATGAGCAACAGGGATGGCGCGGGCGTGTCTGCTTCGACAGTGAGCGAATCGCTGGATGAGTCTGACACTTTTACGGCGCCATTGGCGGCAATAGCCTGGGGTGCAGGTGAAGGCTCGGTTTCAAGGTAAACAATTTTTTCCGGATCAAAGTCAGGTTTGAATAATGCGGGGAGGATGGCGTCGCGGCCGGGCAGCACTTTATAATTTGCAACCAGCAGGGCATGCGGCAGGGGGTGGAGGTTGGTTTGAATTTGAAAGGTTCCCGGGGCCGCGGGATTCGGGTCAATCACGGCGCCAAAACGCACCAAACCGAAGGCTTGGGTCACATGGCGAATGGGGGCGTATTGGTTGGCCAGGTCGGGGTTACCGCCTTGGGAATAAGCGATGAATTCTGCATACCGTTTTAACACGTTCGGATTGTTGCCCCACATATTGGCGGCGCCAAGAAAATAGCTGTCGTCGGGTCGTTCAGGAGTGAGCACCCGGTAATCCCCGGGATGGGTGGCGATATATTCGCGCACGGGTTGGGGTGCGAGGTTGGCAATGCGGGTGCTCGCGAAATTGGATTGGGCGAATGCCACCATTTCCATCGCCAGCAGCGCCAAGGGTACCCAGCGCCAAAAGCGGCTCGTCCGTGCACGCCACAGGGCGAGACCGGTGGTGGCTAACAGGGCCCCCCCGATTGCCAGGGAATGTCCAGCGTGCCGACCTGCGTCGCGGACAAACTGTTCATCATTCATATTAATCGCGGGCAGGTAACCATCGGGGTCGTGTTGCAGGCTGGCCATCAGCCCGGCAATGCTTCCAGGGTGAAGCCATAGTAAAACTCCGGCCCCGATTGCGAGCGCGCCCGCCAACGCCAGCAAAATGGGGTAAAACCTCGGACATTGGCGCCCGCGAATCAGGGCGTCAGCACCGAATGCGAGGGCCGGTGTGGCGAAGAGGGTCAGGGGAAAAGTGAATTTCGCCAGGCAGCGCAAGCGGTCGAAACCAGGGGCATAGTAGTAGAGTACGCGCAGCAGCGGTGTGTGATCGCCCAACGCCAGCACCAGGAGCAACGCAGCTACCAGCAAGTCGCACCCTGCCCGCCGTCCTTGCTCGCGGGTCAGCGCGGCGAATCCCGCGAGCGCCAGACCGGTTGCACCGATGAACGGGACGACTTCCCACAAATAGCAGCGACCCCAATAGCTGTTGGAGGCCAAGTCACCGAAAAAGCCCGGCGCCAGGAACGTTAAAAGATTTTCGGGCGGAAACGAGAATGACCGCACAAAACTATAATCGAGCCGGCCCTGCCGCACGCTCTCTGCCAAGGCGGCGAGGCCCGGCAGCAACTGTATGGCAGCCAGCGCGGCCCCGCCCGCGTAGGCGGCCACCACCAGCGGCAGGGCGCGCCGACGCACGGCTGGGTCAAAAACCGATTGCACGACGGCGTGCAGGCAGGTGGCGATGGCCACATAGAATACGTACTGGAGCTGGCCCGCAAAAATTTGCAGGGAGACCATGGCCATGGCCAGCAGCAATGGTCGCAGGATGGGCCCGCGCCACGCCGCTTCCAACGCCAGCAGCATCCAGGGCGTCCACGCCATCGTGCAAAGATTGGGCAGATGGCCCGAATATAAACGCGGAAACACCGGCCCGCTCAGGGCGAGGACCAGGCCCGCCAGCACGGCGGCAAGGGGATGGCAGCCGCGGCGCGACGCCCACAATCCGGCACCCCAGCCTAAAATCGACAGATGAAGAAGAAACGACAAGTTAACTGCGCGTGCTATAGGCAAAAAAAAGACCACATTGGGCGGATACAACAGAGCGGATTGGAAATTCCCCAGAAACGGCTGTCCGGAATAGACCAAGGGGTTCCATAGGGGGAAATGGCCGGCCCGGAGGTTGTCCGCGGCAAAGGCCCGGGCCGACGCAAATTGCTCCAAATCCCCGGTGGGCGAGGACAGAAAGAGGTCGGCGGGCAGCAGCAGTGCGGCCATGAGGGCCGCGGCGACGCTCGCCAGCACCCACAGCCAAAGACGGTGATGCTTAAAGCGACAACCGGTCATGGGGTATCGTGACCCATGCAAGGAAACACCAATCATCCGTTTGCGCAATATTTAACTGGGAGAGAGTTCGCCGCCTCCGTCTCTTTTGCGGGAAGCGCAGCCATCTGCAACCCATGACCGGCCACCTGCCCCCATCCCTCAATTCCGGTCCACCCAGCGCTGGCGCAGCAATTGCAGGGCCTGTCCGTGAATTTGGCAGACGCGCGCCTCCGTCACTTTGAACGCTTCGGCAATTTCCGCCAACCGTCGGCCATGAAAGTAATAGAGCATGATCACTTGGCGGTGGCGTTCCGACAAAAGTTCCAGCGTCCGCGCCAGGGCATGGAGGGACTCCTCATGCTCCATGCGGGTATGCGTCGGCGGGGTGTTCTCGTCCGCGATGCATTCGTGGAGGTTCAACATGACGCCGGCGCCGTTGTCGCGCTCCACCGGCCGGTCCAGCGGAAGAAAACGAATGGGGCGCACGCGCTCCTGCAGTTTGTCAAAATCTGTTTGATTGAGACCGAGCTGCTCCCGCGTTTCGTCGGCGGTGGGGACACGGCCCAAGTTCTGCTCCAGATCATCCACGACTTTGCGCAATTCGCGGGCGCGGTGCCGGGCAGCGCGGGGCATCCAGTCGAGGCGGCGCAATTCGTCGAGGATGGCGCCGCGAATGCGCATGGCGGCATAAGCCTCAAAGGTCTTGGCTTGGGAAGGATTGAAGCGCCGGACGGCGGCAATGAGTCCCGTCAGCCCAACGCTGTGTAATTCATCGAGGTCGGCGCAAGTGGGCAGATTGCTGCGCATCTGCGAAACCACGGCGCGCACCTGTGGATAATGCTTTTCCACCATTTGGCATTGCTGCGGCGTGAGGGGACGGGTCGCAAGCGCCGTTGGGTGG
>Ga0265319_1002280_pt1 | contig 10583 bp, 6 predicted proteins | sample 4824metaG_FD_192443 | JGI IMG/M metagenome (GOLD analysis project Ga0265319, IMG submission 192443) | Rhizosphere microbial communities from Carex aquatilis grown in University of Washington, Seatle, WA, United States - 4-8-24 metaG | ecosystem: Host-associated > Plants > Roots > Rhizosphere >...
GTGGAAAGACGCAGATTCGGGCCGGAAGAGACATATTCCAACCGGTAACGTCCCGGTGGCGAGGCTCTTTGCTAGCAGGGTCCGGAACCGCCTTCGACTGAAAATCTTTGCCGGGTGGCGTTGGATTCTTGCGCCGCAGCCACCCTTCCGCTTGGTTTTTAGAATATCCCATCGGATCGGCGGCTGTCGCTTCCCGTCCGGTTCCGCGCTGAATTCCCCTTGGCCGCATGAAAAATCTCCTTTGCTTCCTCGCCCTGCTCGCTCCGGCCTTCGGCGCGTCCGTCGAAAATTCCGGCATCGACACGGTTGTGACCGGCATCCCCGCCGGCGCCTCGCAGATCGCGGTTGCGATCGACGTGGTCGCGCCACCAGCCGCGCCCGAATACGATGATGCGGCGCAACCGGCCGCGGCGCAGCAGCAGGTGCTCCAGCAATTGCCGCCCCAAGCTGCGGCTGCAGCCGTCGCCCCGCAGCCCGCGGCTGGCCAGGCGGCGGCCGCGGGAGCGGTGCCGCAGGCCGGACAGCGCCGGGGCCGCCGGGGCCGGCCCGGGGGGTTCGGTGCAGGACCCGCCGTAGTGTCGCCCTCTTATCTCACCGCCATTCCCACAAAGGGAGCTGCCTCGCTCACCGTTCACATGAGCGTAGCCGCCGGGAGCAATTATCGCGTCCGCGTCGTGGCCATCAAGGGCGACGGTCCCTTTCCCTCTGTCCTCGGCGGTGGCAAAACCGCGGGCATCAAGGCCGAGGCCGACAAGATCGCCCAGGCCTCGGTCCTGGTCACCGCACCCGTCCTGAAGCTTGCCGCCGGCAACCGCGCGATCGTTGCGGCCGGTTCCCACTACACGCTCTCCGGCACCATCACCGATCCCAGCAGCTTTCTCGGGACCAAGACCCGCATGCGGGTCTGGCTCAACGAGGGCTCCGCCCCCGCCGCCAACTACGACGGCGTCCAGGTTTCCACCGTGAACGTGACCATGAAGGATGACGACATCACCTTCAATTTCGACCTCACCGCGCCAAAGAATCCAACCACGCTTTATTTTCAACTCGGCGAAGTCAGCCCGGACTTCGCGAGCAGGGACGGCTCTCAGGCCGCCTTCCTGATACTACCTGACCTGAGTGCCGGCGCCAGTCCGCTCCAGCTCAAGGTCGAGGCCGCCAAGCCCTCCGTGGTGTCGAGGGATTGATGGAGGGGAGCCGCCCGCCGGCGCCCTCCTCGATTCGGTCCGCAAGCGGTCTGCAGAGCAAACCAACCGACGACCCGTCGCTCCGGCCTGCCCGTGTCACCGGACAAATGTGCGGAGAAAACCCCGGAGGCGGTCGGGAATGTTCTGTTGCATGTTCAACGCCGACCAGCGGAACAGCTGCCTGATCTCCGTCTCCAGGCGGCTGCCGGTCTGGAACAGCGGCGCCGTGTCCTTGGCCCGGTGCGGCCGGTCGTCGTCCACCAGCGAGAACACGCTGAGGCCGCGGTCGATCGCGCGGCCGCGGACAAAATACTCCTCCACCTGGAACTCAAAATTCTCCGGCGTCGCGCTGCCGTCACGGCGGCACCAGACCGTGAGCTTGGAGTCGGATTCGCCGCTGAAACTCACGCGCTCGAACTCCGGCTCGACGTGCGGCCCCGAGCCGCCGCCTTCCACCCGGACCAGTGTGCTGCCGATCGCGATCGGCACCAGCAGCTGCAGATAGGCGGTGCGGACCTCAGGCTGGTCAAAGCCGAGGGTCAATCCGCAATGAAAGCCCTGCGCCGCCGGCCGGACGTACCGGACCAGGGCGGTGGTCTTGATCTCGAAGCCCTCGAGGATGAAGGCGATCTGCGCCGGCGTGATCGCGTCGGTCTCCGGCTTCTCGTCGACAATGATGCCCAGGCCGCCCGTCGAGATATTGACGATCCGGCCGTGATGCGAGCGGCCGCCGGCGGTCAGCGACACCGCCAGCGGGAACGACTGGCCGACCGAATAACGGCTTTTCAGGCGCCGCTCGACCTGCTTGTGGTCCTCGGCGCGGAATCTGAAAAGTTTTTGGAAGATCATCGGTACGGGCGAAACGGGAGAATGGCAGAGTCCAAGGGCGATAGACCATGACGTGACGGTCCGGCTTCACGCCAGCCGAAATCATGCCGGGCCTGACAGCCACGGGCACGAAAGGATCGCGCCGGATTTTCCGGCGTAGATTTTCCGCCATAGGGGCGCACCTTGCGTGCGCCCTCCGGGCAGACCGACAAACCGGGCGCACGCGAGGTGCGCCCCTACGATTTTCAGGCCAGCGCCACCCGGCCGGTGCTGTCACCGAGTCGTTCCAGCGGAGCGCCGACACGATCCAGCATCGACAACCAGAGGTTGTTGACCGGCGTGCCGTCGAAGCGCACGTGGCGTCCCGTCGCAACCGTGCCGCCACCCTTGCCCATGAGCAGGAGCGGAAGATTGTCGTGGTTGTGCCGGTTGCCGTCGCTGTTGCCGCTGCCGTAGGAGATCAGGCAGTTGTCGAGGATCGTGCTGCCGTTCGCTTCCTTGATGCTGTCGAGCTTCTTGAGCATGTACGCGACCTGCTTGATATGGAAGGTGTTGATCTTGGCGAGCATCGCCAGCTTGGCCGGGTCGCCCATGTGGTGCGAGGTGCCGTGGTGCGGGACATTGGCGCCTTCCCAGGGATAAGTCTGGTTGCTGCCCTCGTCGGCAAAGGGCAGCGTGATGACACGCGTGAGGTCGGCCTGGAAGGCCAGCACCATCATGTCGACCATCAGCGGCACGTGGACGGCGTACTTGTCGCTCGTGGTCGCCCCGCCATTGGGCCGGGTGCCGGTGTGGGAATCAAACTCGGGGCGCTCGGCGCCGGGAGGTGGAGCTGCCGCGGGTTCCAAGGCGGCCTTGCTAAGACGGACCTCGATCTCGCGGACCGAGGTGAGGTATTCGTCCAGTTTCTGGCGGTCGGTCGCGTCGAGCCTCTTCTGGACGTTGCTGGCGTCATCGAGCACGAAATCGAGCACGCTCTTGCGGTCGTTCTGGCGGCGGGCGCGACTTTCGGCCGACTCGCGCGGATCGCCGTTCGAGAACAGGCGGTCGAACACCGACTGTGGATCGCAATCCTTGACGACCGGCGTCGTGTCACTGCGCCACGACACCGTGTGCGAATAGGCGCAGCTGTAGCCGCTGTCGCAGCGGCCGACCTGCTTGCCTTCCTCGACACCGAGCTCGAGGGAAGGAAACTTGGTGAGGTGGCCGATCTTGTCCGCGGCCGCCTGGTCGGCTGAAATGCCAAGGTGGATGTTGGCGCCCTCGGTCTTGCGGGGCTGCGCACCGGTGAGGTAGGCCGACATGGCGCGGGCATGGTCGCCCGGGCCATCGCCGTTGGGATTGGCCTTGTCGCAGACCAGTCCGCTGACCACGGAGAACTTGTCGCGGAATTCAGCGAGCGGCTGCAGCGTGGGGGTCAGCTTGTAGGACGAACCCACGTCCGCGGGCGTCCACTGGTCCATGTTGATGCCGTTGGGCACATAGATCCAGGCCACCCGGCGCGGCACGGCCGCCACCTTGGCCGCCGTCTTCGCCTCAACCCCGAGCAAGCGGGAGGGAATCACCGAATCCAACACGGGCAGTGCAATGGCAGTGCCCAACCCCCGCAACAACGTCCGCCGCGACATGATCAAATCATTCATGAGTCACCTGTTTTTGTTTTTCCGTTACGTTTCTGGAAAGCATCGCTCCGCACGATCTCCTCGATCATCACCGAGAATTTGTTGCCCTGCTGCTTCATCGCGGCGGCAATCGCGTCGGTGGTCCGGCGATCGTAGGACTCAAGTCCCCGGCCGAGGGCAAAGGTCATCATCTTGCCCGCCACGCAGCGGCAGAATTCGTCGCTCTGCGCCTTGATGATCTCGCGGAGCTCGAGGGGGCCGCTGAAGGTCTTTCCGCCCGGAAGGGTTCCGGCCGGGTCGATCTTCTCGTTGTTGATGTCCGTGGTCCGCCACTCGCCGATCGCGTCAAAGTTCTCCAGCGCGAAACCGATGCCGTCCATGCGCTCGTGGCAGGCCGCGCACTTCGGGTCCTTGCGGTGCTGCTCCATGCGCTGGCGCAGCGTGCCCGTCAGCTCGGCCTTGTCGCCCTCGGCCAGGGCCGGGACATTCGGGGGCGGCGGGGGCGGCGCGGCGTCGAGGAGGTTTTCCAGGACCCACTTGCCGCGCTGCACCGGGGAGGTGCGGCCGGGATAGGACGTGATCGTCAGGACGCTGGCCTGGGTCAGGATCCCGCCGCGCTGGTCCTTGGGCAGGGTGACCCGGCGGAACTCCTCGCCGGTGACACCCGTCAGGCCGTAGTGCTTCGCGAGGCGCTCGTTCACGTAGGTGAAGTCGGCGTCGACAAAATCCATCACGTCGCGGTCCTCCTGGACGATCGCGTTGAAGAAGAGCTGCGTCTCCTTGGTCATCGCGTCGCGCAACGACTCGTCAAAGTTCGGAAAGCGCTTCGCGTCCGGGGTCACGTTCTGCATCGAGCGGAGCTGCAGCCACTGGCCCGCGAAATTCTCCACGAGGGCGGACGACTTCGGGTCCTTGAGCATCCGGTGGACCTGGGCGTCGAGGTTCTTGCGGAGCTGGCCCTTGGCGGCCAGCGCGAAGAGCTCGTCGTCCGGCATGCTGCTCCAGAGGAAATAGGAAAGCCGCGTGGCGAGCTCGTACTCGTTCAGCGTGTGAACCCCGTCCTTCTCGCCCGGCAGGGGCTCCGATTCCATGCGGAAGAGGAACGACGGCGAGACCATCACCGCCTGCAGCACGAGATCGACGCTCTGGTCAAACGAGCGTCCGTCGCTGTCGGCCTTGGACCACAAGGCCATCAACTGGGCGACCTCGTCGTCGCGCACCGGCCGGCGATAGGCCCGGGTGGCGAACGTGCGAATGACCTTCTCGGCCGCCTGCGGCTTGGTCACCGTGGCGGAAGGCAGGGCGACCATCACGCGCCGGTAACTCTCGGGCATGCGGTCGAGCGTGGGCGCCAACGGTCCCTCAAGCTCAAAGTAGGTGACGCCCAAGGTGGGCTTGCCGGTGGGAGAAAGCACGGGGCCGGCAAAACGACCGAAAGCCGGGACTCCGGCACGCGCGCCAGCCGGGCCGGCGGCACCACGCTGTCCCGGTCCGGCACCAGACGCTCGTCCCCGGGCGCCGGCGGCCGGCGCGGGCGCCGGCGAAGCGGCGTTGTCGGCCACGGCTGCGTCGGCCCCATCGGCGGCGGGATCATCCGCCGCGGGTTTGGCGGCCTGGGCGTTGGCGCGTCCGCCACGGCGCCCCGGGCCGGCAGCCGGCGCGGGCGGGTTCGGATTATCGTCATCGCTGGTCGGCGCTGCAACCGGCTTGGCCCCGGTGGCCTTGGCCTTGGCGACCGCCGCCACATAATCCTCCTCCGTGGCGCCATTCAGGAAAGCGAGCGTAATGCGGTGCTTGCCCGCGGTAACGTGGGCCTTTTCCACGGTGTAAACCGAGGTGTTGCGCTGGTCTTCCTTGATCGTGAAGGGCTCCTGCACCTGGAGGCCGTCGACCATGAAGATCACCGAGGGACGCTGGTGCGACGCGGAGCCCTGCGTGCCATAGGCGCGGACGCGGAAATTGTAGTCGCCGTCGGCGGGCACCTCGTAATCGGCGTGAATCTCGCCGTTGAACTCGAACACCCTGCCGGCGGGCAACACCCGCGGGCGGCCAGCGGGACCCGGGCCGGCCTCGGGCACCGTGGCACTGGGATCGCTCTTTGCGAAACTGCCATCCGCCGAGGCCGCATCCCATCGCTTCAGAGGCGGCGGCACCACCGGATCGACGAAGATGGCCTTCTCGAGCGAGAGGTTCGCCGCCGTGAGGTATTTCTCCATCAGCACGGGCGCGAGCGAGAGGACGTCGCCGTTGTTGTCGAAGCCGTAGCCCGCGTCATCGACCGGGAAGGCGTCGGCGGGACGGAAATCGATCGCGAGCAGGTCGCGCACGGTGTTGTTATACTCGGCGCGGTTCAGCCGCCGAATCGTCACGCGACCGGGATTGATCGGGCCGTTGAGCTCGCCCGCGAGCAGGTTCTGCAGGGAAGCCACGACCGGCGCGACCTCCGCCTCGGCCGGCTGCGGCTCGTCGCGCGGCGGCATCTTGTGGGTCTTCAGCTTGTCGAGCGCCTTCTCCAGCTTCGCCGAACCTTGCTCCAGCGAGGCCTGGTCGAGGAATTGATCGAGGCGCATCCCGTTCTCTGCGTCGTCCGGACCATGACAGCTGTAGCAGTGCTGCGCGAGAAAAGGCTGAACCGTCTTGTGAAACTCCGACCACCGGGCCGCAGGCGTGGACACGTTCTTGGCGGAAGCCAGCTGCGAAGCCGGTGCCGTCTGCGACGTGCCCGTGGGGCGCATGCACGCGGCCAACAGAAGGCAGAATCCGGCGAGGGAAGCGGGAACGCAGATCCACGCAGGGGAGCGCATTTTCAGCTCAGTCGTAGTCATCACGGGCAAGGGGGTAAATTGGGCCTTAACACAAGGGGGGACTGACGCGTCAACCTTACCTTTGGTTGCGGATTTTGTCAGGTTAATACTGTTTGCATTGAATTCCAAGCCAGCGGGCTGATTTTTATGGCGCCATCGCTTTTTCTCCATCCGGTCCGCCCGAGTTCATCACCATCGGCTGCACAATGGAAAAGATGCTTGGATGACTCCTCTTCAGGGCCTTGATCGTTCCGTTCAGCTCCTGCACTTCCAACGTGCGAAGGGTCGTCCCGGAATCCAATCGGGACGACGACTCCATCTCAGCAAACATGGTCACGTCCTCGACGGACCAGTCGGTTGGCGAGACATCCCAAAGACGCGCCGTCTTGTCCCAGCAGGCCGACAGCAACCGCCGGCCATCCGGACTGAATGCGACCTCCCGCACGTTGAGCGCCTGCTGGAACAATGGAGTCAGCGATCGACCCGTGGATGTATCCCAAAGCCTTATGGTGTAATCATCTCCAGCCGTCGCTACGATCCGTCCGTCCGGGCTGAACGCCGCGTGAACCACCGAGTCTTCATGAGCGAGCGGAGCGGTGAGCGCCACGCCCGTGTCCGAACTCCAGACACGCGCGGTATGGTCGTTGCTCGCGGTGATCACCTTTCGTCCATCCGGACTGAACGCGGCAAAATTCACGGCGTCTTCATGTTGAAGCGCGGGCGCCACCGGCTTTCCCGTGGCAGAATCCCAAACCTGGGCGGTCTTGTCCGAACTTGCCGTCACGACCCGGCTCCCGTCCGGGCTGAAGGCGGCATGATTCACCCAGAAGCCATGCTGCAACGGAGGAGTGACCGCTTGGCCGGTGTCCGCATCCCACACCCGGGCGGTATTGTCCGAGCTGGCGGTCACCAGGCGTCGCCCGTCGCGGCTGAATTCCAGCCAAACGACCGAGCCCGCGTGGTTCATTGGCGGCACCAGCGATTTTCCCGTGGCCGCGTCCCACAGGTGCGCCGTGCCATCGTTGCCGGCGGTCGCTATTTTCCGCCCGTCCGGACTAAAGGCGGCCGCCCGCACCCGGCCCTGGTCCAGTTTCAGGGAGCTCGCCTGCCCCGTCGCCACCGACCAGACCCGGGCCGGACTGGTATAACTCGTCGCGATCACGGAACGCCCGTCCGGGCTGAAGGCTGCGAATTGGACTTGGTCGGTGTAGCGCAATGGCGGGGTCAACGGACGCCCGGTGGCAACATCCCACACTCGCGCCGTCTTATCCCAGCTGGCCGTCACCAGCATGCGTCCGTCGGGACTGAATGCCGCCGATTCCACTGAATCGCCGTGGGTCATGACCTGCATTTGCTCGCGATTATCCCGGGTCGCCCAGACCCGGACGAGGCCATCCGCCCCTGCGGTCGCCAACTGCTTCCCGTCGGGACTGAACGCCGCCGTGGCTACTCCGAGGATATGATGCAACGGCGGCGTCAACGGGCGGCCGGTGGCTGCGCTCCAGAGTCGCGCGGTGTGGTCCTCGCTCGCGGTGACCACCGACAGGCCGTCCGGGCTGAAAGCTGCGAATGAAACCGTGTCCTCATGCTGCAAGGGCGGGGTCGCTTCCCTGCCCGTCATCACATCCCATATCCGGGCGGTGCCATCCTCGCTCGCCGTCACCACCAATTGCCCGTCGGGACTGAACGCCGCGTCGCGCAACGCGCTTGCCTGTTCGAGCGGCGGCGTGACGGGCTTGCCCGTGCCTGCGTCCCAGACCCGTGCCGTCTTGTCCTGACTTGCAGTCACCACCAGGCGCCCGTCGCGGCTGAATACGGCCCGCACAATCGCCGCGACATGCTGCAACGGTGGCGCGGCCGGATTGCCTGTCGCAGCGTCCCAAATCCGCGCGGTGTTGTCCCGCCCCGCCGTGAGAACCAGGCGGCCGTCCGGGCTGAAACTCGCCGAAGTTACAGCTTCACCCTGTTGCAATGGCGGAATCATTTCCCGCCCTCCCGCCACGTCCCAGATCCGCGCCGTGTGATCGGCGCCGGCAGTGACGATTTTCCGTCCGTCCGGGCTGAACGCCGCCTGCAAGACCGCCGCCGGATGCCGCAATGGCGGCGTGATGGCGCGACCCGTGGTCGAGGACCAGATCCGGGCGGTGCCATCCTGCCCGGCCGTGACAAGACTTCTGCCATCGCGACTGAACGCGGCGCTGTTGATCGCACCCGCATGCGGCATCGGCGGCGCGAGGGCCTGGCCGGTGGCCGCATCCCAGAGCCGGGCGGTTCCATCCTGGCCCGCGGTGAGAATGGTCCGGCCGTCGGGGCTGAATACCACGACATTCACGGCGCCGGGATGGGCAAGACCCAGGCGCAGCAAGGGAACCTGCCGGATCAGGTTGCCGGCCCGCCAGCGCAGCAGCGAATCCTGCGGGTCGGCCTTCATTGCCGCGGCTGTCCAGAGCAGGGCGGCGGAATAATCACCCTGGGCCAGGAGCCGGTCGGCCTCGGCCACGGCGGCCAATTGCGCCGTGGCCGAATGCACGCAGCTCCAGCCAAACGCCAGAATCAACATCCAGCGAAATACCGGGAAAGCAGGGGAACCAAAAAACCGGTTTGGCCACGAAAAGCCACGTAATGACACAAAAAACGGTCCCTCCTGAGGGTTTATTTTCGTGTCACCTTGTACCTCTTCGTGGCGAAAATCCGAAGCCGGCCTGCTTACTTTGCAGATGGCATCTCCGCCGGCTTGAACAGGCCGCGTTCAGCCATCCAATCGGCCACGCGGGCAGGCCAGGAGGCGTGCGGCGCCTTGCCGGGGCGGATGCCATAGCCGTGACCACCTTCGCCGTAGACGTGCAATTCAGCCGGCACGCCCGCCTTCTTCAGGGCGAGGTACATGTAGACCGCGTTTTCCGAGCCCCCGCGATCGTCATTCGAGATGGAGAGAAAAGTCTGCGGCGTGTCCTTCGAGACATGCACGTCCGGCGTCACCGCCGGGGTCGCACTGTCGCGCTGGGCAATGCCGCCGGGATAAATCAGCACGGCGAAGTCCGGGCGCGTGTCCGCCTTGTCCATCTCGTCCACCGGGTCGTAGGTGCGCTTGTCGAAGTTCGTCTCGACATCGGCGGCGAGCTGCCCGCCTGCCGAGAAGCCGAGGACGCCGATGCGCTTGGGATCAATGTTCCACTCCGCCGCCTTCGAGCGGATGATGCTCATCGCCCGCTGCGTATCCTGCAATGAAGCCAGATGACGGGCCATGCCCTCGCGGTCCGGGATGCGGTATTTCAGGACCACGCCCGTGACACCGATGGAACTCAGCCAGACCGCCACATCCGCGCCCTCGTGGCCCATCGACAGCTGGAAAAAGCCGCCACCGGGGCAAACGAGCACCGCGGCACCCGTGTCCTTTTCCTTCGCCGGCCGGTAGACCGCCAGCGTCGGGATCGAAACGGTGCCGGTGACCGTGTTGGACGAGCGCCGCCATTCTTCGGGCGGCATGTTCGGTTTGTCGCCGGGCGGGAGTCCCGGCCAGACGTTCAGGGTCAGCGTCGGGGGCACGACTGGATCCGACGGCGTGGGGTAGGTCTTCTCGGGCGATTTCTGGGCGGCCTTTTGCGGCGCATTGTCCGCGGCCAAGGCGGGCACACTCACGAGGACGCACGCGGCCATCATCAATATTGAGGATTTCATGGGATAGACTGAGAGCAGTTGGGGTTGGGGAAAGTTCGAAGCCTGACGCGCAGCTTGGACGGATGTGACTTGTTTTAACAGGAGGAAACGGAGGACGCGTAAGAATGATTTCGCGCAGAGGCACCGGGCCGCAAAGAAAATTCAATGGATCGGAATGTTTACCGCCCGGATATTTGATTCCATATTCCATGCTCCCGCCCTGCGACTTTGCGCCTCTGCGCGAGAATCCTTCGGGGCTTTCTCCGTTCCCTTTCTTTCCTTCTGTAAACCAAACCCGCAAACGCTGCATTATTGCGTTGCCCGCATCCGCCGGCTTTTCTCTCCCGCACTTCATCTGTGAATCCCGCCTTCAGCCGCACCGCCTCCATCCTGACTGCGATTTTTCTCGGTGCGCTGATCCCCCAGGCCCATGTGTTCACTTGGACCGTGCGGTGGCTGATCATCGGGCAGCTGTTCACGGTGTT
>Ga0265319_1002281_pt1 | contig 10580 bp, 13 predicted proteins | sample 4824metaG_FD_192443 | JGI IMG/M metagenome (GOLD analysis project Ga0265319, IMG submission 192443) | Rhizosphere microbial communities from Carex aquatilis grown in University of Washington, Seatle, WA, United States - 4-8-24 metaG | ecosystem: Host-associated > Plants > Roots > Rhizosphere >...
CACGCCGGTCGGCTGAGCGGTGAACAGGCCGCCGTCGTACAGCGTGGCGGCGGTCAGCGAGGTGCTGGCGATGGTCACCGAAGCCTGCTGGATATTGCGCGGAGCCGGCAGGATGCTGTTCTCCCAATATGGGTTGGTGAACAGGTTGGCGAAGTTCGCGCGACCGCCGACCGAGAACAGCAAGGTGTTGGCATTGTAGCCAACGCCGACACCGGACACCGACACGCTGGTCGTGGTCGAAAGCACCACGGCCGAGACGGTGGCGCTGGCACCAGCCCCGGTCACGGTCAGGGTCGGAACTGCGGCAGTAGCCGACGCCGCGCCATTGTTGGTCACGATCACGGCAACCAGCGAGCCGGTCCCGGTCAGCGAGGTCACGCCAGCTGTGGCGTTGGTGATGTTCGCCAGATTCGGATCGTATGGCGAAGGCAGTAGGGTGATCGATGGCACCGAAGCGTAACCGCCGCCCTGGGCAAGCAGGGTGATGGCCGAAACCGTACCATTCGCGATGGTGGCGGCGGCCGTGGCCGCAAGTCCGGGAACCGGCGGGTCAGGAATGAACACAACCGGCGGAATGGTGTAGCCGGTGCCGGCGGTCGTCACAGTGATCGAGGTCAGCACGCCGCCGACGATCGGCTGGAATACCGCGCCGCCAGACGAGGCCACGACGCTGGTGGTGGACTGCACGTAGGCCGAGCCACCGCCGGTCACCACCGCGCCGATCACGCAACCGGTCAGGTTGGCGACGCGGAAGTTCTCTCCGTCCGACTTGATCTGGATCGGATTCGAGGACTGGTCGGCGGTCGGGAAGTTGTACCAGCCACCGGTCAGCGGATCGAGGTACTGGAGCATCGCGTAGGAGCCCAGCACGATCTCCCACACACCAGGAGGAACCGGAACCGCGTCACCGGGAGCCAGACCCATCGGAGCGGACGCCCCTTGCAGGTTGCCGTTATACAGCTGCGGCGGGGAAACGTACTGGGGAAGCGGAAGCCCCAGTCCAGCGCCACCAAGATTGTTCTGTGACATGAGCGCTACCCCTTAGAATGCGCCGTGAGCGATGCCTGTGATCCAGGCGTTTGCCGAAGGCTTGGCGGTGACGATGTTGTAACCAAGGATCACCACGCCCTGCTGGCCGATCTGGCCAAGCGGAACGAGGCTGTAGAAGCCGGAGAAGTCCCAGGCCGCGTCTTCCGACATGTAGAACGCCGTGTACTTCGTGTTGACGAAGAACATGTTGCCCTTCGGGCAGAAGTGATCGGCGAAGATCGGCACGCCAGCGATATTGATGTTCGGGAAGGACGAGCGGACCGGCGTCTCGATCCCGTACTGGGTGCCGGGACGGACGAAAACCTGCTCGACACCGATGAAGTCGTTGTTGGTAGTCGAGAAATCCGATGGGTTCATCACCCCGAAGGTCGGAGCCTCGCCGCCAGCGGCGTCGGTGATCTGGATGATGTACTGGGACAGCACCTGACGGGTCATGCCCGCAGCAGCCGAGGCGGTGGCCGCGTTGTAATACTGGCCCTTCCAGTTGGCGTTCGCCGCCGTCAGGCGGCTGATGCCGCCGTAGGTCGGATAGTTGGTGCCGTTGTCGAAGCCGTCCTCGAAGCCGTTCGGATACAGGCTGTTGGCTGAGTTCGGAACGAACATGAGCGGCGACAGCGTCTGGACGCTGACCGCGTACACGTCGTTCATGCGGGCCTTCAGCAGGCTGATCTCGCGATCGGTCGCCTGGATGACGGTTTCGCCGAACGGCAGCGGGACCGGAACCACCCAATAGCACAGCGGGAACTGCGCGTTCTGGACACCGGGGGTGATGACCGGCTGGTTGAAGCCGCCGCCGTAGCCGGTGAATCCGCCCTGGACCATCGACTGGCCCTGGATCGGGATGGTGATCTGGGAAAGGCCGCCCGCAGCCTTCTGCGCGTTGCCCATCATGTAGAACCACGACGGCGACGCGAAGTACATCTGCACGAACAGACGCGGCACGAAGGCGCGGCGTGTCGCGGCGGTCAGTTCGTTGTAAAGGGCTCCAGTCGGAACTGCACCCTGGCCCGGTAGCGGCATTTTCTAAGTCCTTCCCTCAGATTCAGCGGTTAGCGCTTCGCGCCCCGCACCTCGCCAATTGCCTGCGGCACCGCCTGAGCGAGGAAAGCCTCCTCATTGCCGTCGAACAGCATCTTCATCATCTCGTCCTTGCGGGTTTCCGGCTGCATGATGTCGAAGCGACCGGGCGCGGACGGGATCGCTGGAGGGGCGGGCGGGTGCTTGCGCTCGAACGCCGGAATGGCGTCCTCGTGGTCGGCGATGCCGCGCTCTTCCATGAACTTTTCGAGGGCCGCCAAACCATCGTCGGTGTAGCCCTCGCCCTTCGCGTAGCCGCGACCGGTGTCCCAGCGCTGCTGAAGGGTCTTCATCTTCTCTGTCTTCTCACGCTCGGCTTCGCGATCGGCCTGTTCCTTCATGAACTTGGCCATTTCCTCACGCATGCCGGAGACGGCATCCATGATCGGCTTCGCCGCATCGATTTCAGGGATCGGAAGGTTCGGATTGATCAGCTTCTGGGCTTCCAGGACTCGCTTGCGCGCATCCGGGTGGGCCAGCATCTTGGCGATCGTATCGCGCTGCCCATGGAGCAGCGCGAGTTCGCCATCATCGATTTCGACGAGCGCCATGGATCAGCTCTTGTTCGGAACGTGAGCGATGCCCATCGCCGCCGAGCTGACCATGTTCGGAAGGTGGTCCTTGCGGCCGGCGATCTCGGACTGCTCCATCGTCACGCGCACGATCATCGAATCGGGCGGGTTCTTCGGGATCGACTTGGTGCTGTCCTGAAAGATATTGACCATTGTCGTCTTCCTATCTCACGCGCCCGGACCGGGCTGCGGTTGTGGTCCAGACGGAGCGGCGGGCGCGCCTCTCATCTGCGCAATCAGCGGAGCCATCTGCTGCTGCTGCTGCATAATTCCCTTCATGGCGGTATTTTCCACGCCGCCCATGGCGGGGTTTGGCGGGACATGGCGAGCCAACTGATTCATTGACTTCGCCATGTCCTTCCAAGGCTCGGAGCCCACCGGCAATAGCTGGAGGGCTCGCTCCATGAGGCGGACGATCACCCCAATCTGCGCCATTCCGGAAGCCTCAAGACCGCGATTCGGCGTGGGCATTGAAGTCGGGGAGGAACCGAAAGGCGGCTGACCCGGCTGTGTGCCCGCACCAGCTTGCGGCATCGACTGCCCTGGCTGGATTGGAGGAACGCCCGTCATGGCTTAGCGGCGACCCTTGCGGTGACCGCGACGGAAACGGATGTTCATGACAAACTTCCTTCCTGCTGGAGTTGCACAAACCCAAGAGATTCCTCTTTTCAGCCGCCGATCTTGCGTCCGTGAGGAAGCAGGAAGGCGGTTGCCTTGGGTGCCCGCATGTTCGGCTTGAGTGGGTGTAAACATCAACAGGTTGATTAAACAGTTTAAGGGTGTTATTAAAGATCAGCGCGATTTGATCGGAGAATGACGATGAGCACCGACACAACCGGACGGGCCGGAAGGGGCGAGTCGCGCACTCCGCTCGATTCGAAGACGTTCGGGAATATGCTGAACACGGCGCAGGCCGCTTACCTGCTGCACGTCTCGCACGACTGGCTACGCGATGCGCGCCGTCGCAAGCACGATGGTCCGCCGTGGTACTGGTTTGGTCAGAGGACCATCCGCTACCGCCGCGAGGACATCGAAAACTACATGAAGGAACGCCTGAACTGGACACCGCCAGACTATGGCGACGAACCAGCCCAGGACTAGGTCACCTGTGGTGCTTGCCGACTTCCTTGGCGAGCAATTCTGGATGCTCCTGGAGCAGCTTGGCGTGCTGCTCCTGCTGCTGCTTGAGGCGAGCAAGCAGCAGGTCTTTGGACGGGAACGGCAGCTCTTCGATTGCTGTTTCGCCGGTAATGAATCCTGATTTGATGCCGAACGCGATCAGCTCGCGATGATCCTCCTCGTAGATCGGGCTTGAGGAGTGGCTGTCCACCGTGATGTGGATGTCATCCGGAAGCTGCGACAGCAGGAACTGGGTCGGCTCCGGATTGTTGGCGTCCGTCCAGTAGGCCGACGCATCCTTGGCCTGGAGCAGGGCGAAGGTCTTGTCGGCCGCCGCCGCGCACTGGCGCTCGACCAGAAGCGAACGGTCGCGCAATCGCGGACTGGCATTGCGAGTCAGCGTCTCGGCGTGAACGCCGGCCCTGACGCCGGACTGGCCCTGGCCGGACAGGATATTGTCGAAGCCGGCGATGGCGTCCATCTGCCGGTACAGCATCTCGACAGCGGTGAAGGCTTCCTGCGGCAGCTTTGGGGTCAAATCCTTGACATCGGCCCCCTGCGGCAGGCCCATATAGCCCTGGGCGCGGAACTGGTCATACAGTTCGTCGGTCAGGCCATCGTAGCCAGGAAAGGCCAGCAGCTTGTCGTACATGGTGCCCATAACGCGGCGGATGTCGTCCCACCATGTCGCCGACAGGTTCTGCGGCTCGATCAGATCGGTAATCTCGGACCGGCCCCAGATGTAGCCCTGCTTGTAGTTGGGCTGGATGATCGAATAGGGCTGCCGGTGCTTCACGAACATGTTCGAGCGCTTGAAGATCGGCGCGATGATCACGTCCGGGTCGACCATCTGGATCGTGGTCCAGTCGCCGCGCTCGTCGTCGACCACGTAGAGCTGGTGGAACTTGATCATCTCCGCCGCCACGTCCGGCCCCATGATCGCATAGCCGGGATCATTGGAAAGCTGGACAATACCGCCGGACTGGATACGGTTGCCGGTGCTGGTCAACGAGGTATCGAGCGTCGATGTCGACAGAACCTGATGGAAGAAGCTGGTTCCGGTGCCGACGCCGCTCTGCTGGCGAGCATTGGTGACGATCCGCTTGTACAGTTTCTCGGCGTCAGGAAGGTGGCTGATCCGACGCCACACCTCGGACTTGGTGAGGAACATCGTCTCCAGGATGGCTTCCTGGTCGTCCAGATTGTTGATCGTCTCGTTGTAGACGCCGAGATTCCACGGCATCACCAGACGCCCGGTCACGCCGTTGAAGGTTTCGTTCTGGCAGATGAACGCCGCCCCGTATTGCAGGGCCGGCGGGACCGCCGAGGCGAAGATCATATCGATGTCGTGGCGCTGCCACTCGCGCGTCAGGACGCGCGATGCCATCTCGGCCTTCTTCAGAAAGTCGGTGTCGTAGGGAGTCTCGAAATCGATATGGAATCGCAAGTCGGACGGGCTGAACAGGTGCGACGCCAGATTGTCGAGATGGGCGTACAGCTTGTTGACCAGGGCACGAACCCCGCTGGCCCGGCCAGTCTCCACCCACTGGTAGTATTGCTGGCAGAGCGCCTGCCTGGACCCCATCGAAATCGAGCACTCGGCCACCCGCTCCTGGGCGAACTTGAGGGTTTCCTTGTGGGAAGTCGGGAAGATCACTTGGCCACCCCCATATTGCCGGCACGCATGACCGACGCCGCCGTTACGTGGTGCTGGCGCTGAACCTGCGAGCGGACCCAGTCTCCGGCCCCAGCGGCCGGTCCCTGCCGGGTCGCGGCGGCGAATTCGGCCCCGACTTCAGGCGACTTCATGTTCATGACATTGGGGTTGTTCTGGACGAAGCTGGTCATCTCTGGGCTGACCGGCAGGGCGGCGGCAGTGTCGCCCTCGCGCAGGCTGTCCTTCAGATTGGTCATCGCCATGCCGGTTTCGGCGGCGCTCTCGCCCAGCACCTCGGCGGCCATCTCGGCCCTGGCCTGGGAACCGGACTCCATGTCGCGGTAGACCTTGTCGGTCACTTTGCCGATCGACTTGGCGATGTGTGGAAAACGCAGATCGCTGATGTCGACCGGCTCGGCTGGCGGCGCTCCTGCTCCATGACAGATCGGGCAGTCGTCCGGAGGCGGCTGGTTGGCCGAGACAAGCGGAACCCAGAACGAACCGCCACAATCAGGGCAGCGATAGCAACGCTCGCGCATCAGCGATATCTCCAGGTGTTGCGACGCAAGTCCGCCGCCAGATTGCGGCGCGTGGCGATCTTACGTTTAAAGAACGATTCGATCTGCATCTTGTTGAGCAGGGCCATCTGATCGGCCAGGGTGAATTGCTTCTTGGCGTTCTCGACAGCGCGAGTCTTGCCCTGCGACACCAGGGCCATGCGCTCAGCCTGCTCCCAGGCCCGCAGCCCCATGGCCATTGAGAAGACCCGGTCGTCCTTGTTGGATGCTTCGGCTTCGATCTTGTCCCCCTCGCGACGGATGGTCTTCATCTCGTCGATCAGGTCCCTGGAATGGATGATCAGCCGGCCGGTCGAGGTGAAGTCCCGACAACGCTCCATGATGGTGACCTTGAGCGAGCTGTTGGTCTTCAAATGAAGGACGTGACCGGCCCCCATCGAATCGGTCTTCGTATATATATAGTGTCTGACGTTGCTGAAGATGTTCTTCAGCCCCAGCTCCTCGGCCACCGGGCGCAGGTAGCCACGCTGGATCACGGCGGGCAGCTGCTGCATCTCGCGCAGCATGGCCTCTCCGGGTCCGTTCAGTTCGATGATCAAGCGTGAGTTCTTGTACCATCCGGCCAGACTCATCATGACCCAGGCGAACTGGTGGGGCTGGAAGTTCGGGCTGGCGAACTCGGCAACCTGCTCTACGCAGTCGGCATAGCAGCGCAGCACCTGAAGGGCGGAGCGATCGTTCTTCTCGTTGTGGCCAAAGGCCGGATCGCCGGACAAGACATAGTGGCCGTGCTCGTCGGGCTCCTCCCACACCTTGAGCTGGGTCATGCGGCGGTTCAGCGCCGGATGAACCTGCATGTAGACGAACTCGGTGGCCGGCACGAAATAGTACGGCTTGTAATTGTCGGTTACGGTTTCCTTGGTGATCTGGGTCAGCTTGTCGGCCGGAAAGAACTGGCTTCCGGTCTGTATAAACGCTTCGTCTTCGGTCCAGGGCTGGTCCTGCTGGAGATAGCCGCTCTCCTCGCCTTCGCCATCGAACTCGTCATCGTCGGCGGCGATCGGATTGGACTTCCAGCGATACCAGGCCAGCTGCTCCTGGTCGACTTCGTAGCCATACTGGTCGCGAACCGCGTCGATCTTCTCCTGTTCGCCCTCGGTTGGCGGCTCCAGGCCGTACAGATCGAAGCCCTTGGAGCCCTTGACGAAGCGCTGGTCCTCGCGCGCCCACCAGCCGATGAACACGGTGCGCTGGGTCAGGCTATCGGCCCGCGCGTCCTGCCACATGCGATACCAGTCGTTGAAGCCGCGCGCCGTCGACTCCCATATATAGAGTCGGTCCTTGTATTTGTCGGACAGCGCCTGCCGGAGCGAGACGATACCTTCCGGGTTTTCCCAGCTGCACATTTCGCTGGCCCAGACCATGTTCAGGCCGCTCGACCGGCCCAGCGTACCGCTGGAGCGATTGGAACGCACACCGGCTGACATGAAGCGGAGGAAGCTGTCGTTGGACAGGCGCAGGCCGTAGCGGTTCTCGCTCTTCTTTCCGGGGAATCCGAAGCGAGCCGGCAGATTGTCCAGGATCGTGGTGATCTCTGCCCTCGCCACTTCCTTGTTGGAGTCGGTGTCGAAGATCATCGCGCCCTGGAGGCCGGGATGGACGCCGAGCCAGAAGAGGGCGAGGGCTCGCGAGATGGTGGAGATGCCGAGCTGTCGGCTCTTCAGGGCCTTGAAGTCATGAACATCTTCAGAGAGCCCGTCGAACACGGAGTCGAGAAAGCGTTGCTGCGCAAAATAGATATTGTCGGCCATGACCGTGAGGCCGCCGGTATCCTTCGAGTTGATGACGACATATTTCAGGAACTCGTAGAAACCGGCCCGGAAGGCAGCAACCTTCTCCGGCGTCCAAGCCCCGCTCTCGACAAGATCGGCCATAGCCACGCATTTAACATTGCGGGGCCGGCCTTTACGATAGAGCTATGCGCGGATAGTACGATTATGACGATTAGATAGCTGCGGCTCTATCTGGTTGGACCACATCTTCAGCGCCGATCCCACCGCTTGGTGCATATCCAGGTAGCGATACGTCGCCAGCCGTCCGCCGAAGAACGTGTTCGGTTCAGACCGCGCCATGGTCGCGTAGGCGTCGTAGAGCATGCGATCGCCCGGCGTATTTACGGGATAGTGAGGCACATCCCCCGGCACCGCCGCCCGGCTGTACTCGCGAGCGATGATGGTTTCCTCTCCGTAGTCACGGTCGGGACGGAAGTGCTTGAACTCGCTGATGCGAGTGAACGGAATGTGCTCGTCGGCATAGTACATGACTGGAATTCCCTGGAAGTCGCCGGCCAGACGCTCCATCTCCAGATCGACCACCCGCCAGTTGAGCCGGCCCAGGCGATAGCCGAAATAGGCGTCGACCGGACCCGTGTAAACGACCGGTATATCCGAACGCAGCGACTTAACTTCGTCCCATTCCGTGTTGACATACAAGCTGATATGGTCCTGGTTCACCATCCTGGAAAACATAGTGTCGTAGCCGTCGATCGGCAGGCCCTCATACTTGCTGGTGAAGTAGCGGTTGTCGTAGGTGTAGCGCACCGGCATGCGCGCCACCGTTTCCGGCGGCAGCAGCTTCGGATCGGTGTCCCATTGCTTGGCCGTGTAGCCCCTGATCAGCAGCTCGTAGAGCGGACGGCCGATCGAAGCGATGGCTTTCTCCTCCAGATTGCCAGGCCGACCCCTGATCTCGGCCGCATGCTGCTCGACCCAGTTCCTCGCCAGTCCAGGCGACATCGCAGCGCCGGTATAGAGCGAAATCGTCGCCAGATTGACCGGCAGGGGCCAGACGCCGCCGCGCGCCACCGTCCAGGTGCGCTGCGTATAGGGATACCAGCCGGTGAAGCGCGAAAGGTAGTTCCAGACATCGTCGGAATTGGTGTGGAAGACGTGCGGACCGTAGCGATGCACCTCGATTCCGGTAGATTTGTCGAAATAGGCGTTCGCGGAGCCGCCGGAATGGCTGCGTTTGTCGATAATCGTGACGTTGAAGCCGGCTGATGCGGCTCTTTCGGCGATTGTCAGGCCGAAAAAGCCAGCGCCGACGACAATCAGGTCAGCGTTTTCGAACAGACTCACCCCGGCACCTCGTTTCCCCACGCATCCCAGCCGAATCGGCGCTGCCTCGCGAACATTTCGAGGTACGGACCGTCGAACATAGCCTCGATCAACCCGTATTGTTCGTCCGGCTTCTGCGAATGGGCGCGGCGCGGCGAAAACAGGAAGTCGCGCACCGACCGGTTCTTCAGAACGGGCTTGCCGCGCCTCGCCAGAAGGCACGGCTCGACGTTCTTCCGCGTCCCGTAGCCGCAACCGAAGGCGTATTTTCCGGTGACGGGGTTGAATTTGATCCACTCCCAGGCCAGACCAGAGTAGGTGAAGCCCCAGGCTTCGATCACCTTCTGCGACCAGAAGATCGTCGGCCAAGTCGCCCACAGGAACAGGACGGCGTCGTCCTCAACCCGGTCGGCGACCGGCAGGCGGCAGATATCATTCAGGGTCATGACCGAATAGTGCCGGTCAGCCGACTTCCCCTTGCCCCTGTCGCTCCAGGTGGCGAAGGACCACGGCGGATCGGCGAGGATGACGCGGTATTTCACCGCCCCCTGATCCCCATCCCGCCCGGCCGCTTCGCGTCCACGCGGTCCCGCTCTTTCTGAACCTGCGTGGCAAGCAGCAGGTAGAACAGATCGGACGCGCCGTCGTTCGAGGCAATCATGGCCATCAGCGGCTGCTCTCCATCGGGCGGAACGATCACGAACGCGCCGCCGAACTCGCTCTCCGCCACGGCCTCGATACGATCGGCCATGGTGCGGAACTGATTCGCGATTGATTGCTTACTCATCGAACATCTCGATCTGTCTTTCGTCAGGCTTCGGCTTGCGGTGATGGATTGGCGGCAGGACGCGCCAGCCCTCATGGACCAGGTGCTCTCTAAACGCTTCCGCCATCAGGACCGTCGCGTTCATCTCTGAACCCATATCGTTCCTTAGCATATGGAGAAGCTCTATCGATAGCCCTGGCAGGGGTACCCTCTTCCTCCCCATCACATCCTCCCGTCTCGCTTCAGTTCCTCTACCGCACAAAGCATCTCATGCGGCGTCAGCTTGCGGCCGACCAGCATCTCGGCGCGCAGGCATTCAATGGCCAGATCGCGAGAACCCCAGCTGTCAATGGTGGATTCTTCTGGCGTAAGCCGATCTTCGCTCATGGACTACACCTCCACCCCATTCCTGGCCAGAAGTTCACGATACACCGCCAGATCATCGCAGTGGGTGAGATAGTCCCAGCCGCGCGGATAGGCGTATAAACAGTTTAAACGTGTCAGCTCATGCCGGTCGTCGCGGTCGCCGCGCAGCGGAAGGATATGCAGATTGTCGCCGAAGAACTTCTCGAACCATACCTCCGGCCACTCGCCGCCGCGCCGCTCATGCGCCCGCCATGCCTCGACCAGACCCATGGCCGCGCACTGTTTCACGTGAAACCCCATGATATTGGTCTCGACGAAGTCGTGCATCTTGCTCCATGC
>Ga0265319_1002283_pt1 | contig 10578 bp, 8 predicted proteins | sample 4824metaG_FD_192443 | JGI IMG/M metagenome (GOLD analysis project Ga0265319, IMG submission 192443) | Rhizosphere microbial communities from Carex aquatilis grown in University of Washington, Seatle, WA, United States - 4-8-24 metaG | ecosystem: Host-associated > Plants > Roots > Rhizosphere >...
AACGCCGAGAAATTTACCTGCGTTAGACCATATGCCACCAACCCACCAATGACTGATCCTCCTGGGAACCAAACATGGAAATAATTGAGGCGTTTGGTTTTTTCCTCGGGATAAATCGTGGCAATAAGTGGATTGCACGCCGCCTCAACCGAGCCGTTGCCAATGCCCATGAGCAACGTCCCAGCATAGAGCATGTTATACCCTGTCGCGCAGGCCGTAACGACGATCCCGGCAAGGTGGCACGCGAAAGCCAGCCACACAATGCGCTTAAGCCCCAGCACGTCGCATAGCGGTCCGCCCAGCATCATAGCCAGAGTAAATCCCCAAAAAGCCGTGCCGCCAATTATACCAATTTGAAGATTAGACAAATTAAACTGCGACCCGAGATCTCCCATGATGTCGCTACGGATGGCGAAACTCATGGCGGTGACAATCAAAGCAACACAACTGGCGGCAAACATTCGGGAACGATGAGTATGGGGCATGGGTAATTGAGGTTGGGGGTGGGCCCATGGTTAAACCCCACAACCCATTCTGCCGCAATCATTAAAAAAGCGCCGCCCGGGCTTTACAACCCCGGCCTCGCGCTCACTGGTTTCGACTGCCGCCGGTCATCTTCCTTCATCCAGCCCCAAAGGCTCCGCCCCACCAGCCCCACCGACACCGCTGCTGCCGTCATTTCCATAATGGACGCCCCAATGCGCTGGTCGTCCATGGCATCGATGGTGGGAAAAATGCGCGGCGCGAATTTGTAAGTGGGATACAGTTCCCCGTCCGACAGCGCGAGCAGCCCGAGAATGGGCATGTGCGCAATCATTAACATAAAGGCGCACACCAGACGCACCGGATAATTGCACGGCGGAAAGACCCGCGACGGACTCATGAACATCCACCACATCTGCATCGCCGTGATGAAAATTGTCAGGTGCTCGAAAATATGGATGGACCGGTTGCGCAACGCCGCCTCGTACAGCTGCGGCAAATGCCACAGCGCAAAGGTCAGCACAAATGCCATGCAACACACCGCCGGATGCAGCAACCGCCGCGCGACGGCCTTTACCCAGGGCCGCGCCAACACCGCGTCCACCATCCACCACGGCAGCCCCCACAACATCAGCGGCGGCGTCACATAGACGATAATCAGGTGCTGCACCATGTGCAGGAAGAACAGGTAGTCCTCGCCAAACTGGTCCAGCGGCGAGCCGACGGCCAGATAGTTCAAAATTAACCCGCTGAAAAACGCCGCCGCCTTCCACCGGGGATACGCTGTCCCTGCCGGCGCCAGCCGCCCGCGCCAGGGCCCCACCCCTACCGCGTAAACCCAGCCCGCCAGCAGGAGGCTGAGCAGCAGCAAAGGTTCATTGTGCCAATGTAATTGGACCGGCATCCCGCCACTCTATCCCCGGTCTTCGGTCCAAGACGAACCAAAACCACCCATTGCCAGCCACAAAAGATTTGCCATGCTCCCGCCGGCGCGTTACCGCTAAGGCGCCCCGTTTGCCCCGGGTTTTACTTCGTTCCACGTCGGCGATTTTCCCCACCCGCGTCATGTCCCGCACTCAGTCGCTCAATTTTAAAAAACTGGTGGAACGCCATTTCGCCAGCCTTTACCGCTTTGCCTATTGCCTGGCTAACGAAGAGCAAACGGCCTGCGACTTGACCCAGCACACGTTCTTTCTCTATGCCAACAAGGGTTCGGCCATTCGTGAAACCCACAAGGTCAAATCATGGCTCTACGCCACCTTGCACAACGAATACTTGCGCCAGCGCGCCGCGCCCCACATTGAACATCCGCCGCCACCACCGCCCATCCGGGCCGACTCCGCCCTGACCGCCCCCGAGAACGTGGCCGCGCTGGACGGCCCCAGCGCCGCCGCCTTGTTCGCAAAACTGGACGAAGCCATGCGTGCGCCCCTCGCCCTCTTCTACTTTCAGGAATTGACCTATCGGGAAATTGCCGAGGTGCTCGGCGCGCCACTCGAAAACATCCAGGCCCGGGTGGCGGATGGAAAAGCCCAGCTCAAGAAAATCCTCGCCGGCCGCGCCAACCACATTTAACCCGTGTCGTCATGACTCCCGCCGAAGCCCAAACCATCCTCAGCCTTTGCCCACCCGGCGACGAAACCAACCCGGATATCCCCGGTCTCGATGCCGCCCGGGAATTGGCAACTGGCGACGCCGCACTGACCGCCTGGTGGGAACAGGAAAAATATTTTGACGAGCAATTTAGTCGCAAACTTGGCTCCCTGACCCCGCCAGCCGAGTTGGAGGCCACCATCCTGCGAGGTGGCGCGACGATCTTTTTCGCCAGTCGGCTCATCGCCGAAACCACCGGCGAAGAACCGGTCACCCTCCCCGAGGGGCCGGATGCCCAGGCCGCTCCATCCGCCCCCGCCGTTTCCCTGTCAGACCCCGGGGACGCCACATCGCCCTCACCCAGGGCTGCGACCTGGTATTGGCGGGCGGCCGTCTATTCCGCCGGTTTCGTGGTGGCCATTTTCCTAATTCTACTTGTCGTGGCGATTCCCGGCATTTTAAAAACCAAAGCCACCCACGGACCCGAATTGCCCGATTTCACCCTTTATGCGGCGCGATTGGCCGATGTCCCATCACTCCCGCCAGCCCCGGGTCAAACCATCGAAGACCTGCGCCGCACCCTGGACGAGGGCCACGCCCCCAACCCGCCGGGGGCGGCCGTACTTGCGATCGTTCCGGGCGGCGCCACGCCCGATTCTGTAGCCATCAACAATTGGAACGTCCACCAGATAACCCATTACGTCGTGCCGTCCGGAGCCAATCCCACCCACATTTTCATCCTGAACCGGGCGGAGTTTCCCCACGATGAGGTCACCCTCGAAGTTTCCGACGGCGACCTGAACAATTATCACGTGCAGACCTGGAGTGCGGACGGCTTTATTTACATCGTGCTCAAGCCCCGGTCGGCAAAACCGTAAAAAAAATGCTTTGGTTCTTCGTGACTTGGTTCTTGGCTCGAAAACCGGTGTCCGGTGTCCAGTCTCGCTTTACAAATTCCAAATTTAAAATTCTGATTTAAATTTCTCGATTCTTAATTCTTATTTCTCCTCCCCCCGTACCCCGTCCTCAATTATATACTGTCAACTATCCATTCTCCATTTTCACTTATCGCAGCCCCCGCACCGTCGCCCGCAATTCATTCTCCAGAAGTTGCCGCGCCCCCGCCGGCAACCGGTTGAACGCTTCCTGCGCTTCCGGTGACTTTGCTCCGAGGGCCGGGGAATTTGTCGGCGCGGAGCGTGTGACCGCAGCCGCAGCCACCGGTGCCGCGATGGGGGGCGGCGCTTCCTCCACTACCGCGCTGTTAGCGGCCTTGCCGACGGGCACAGGCCTCGGCGCGGCTGGCACGGGCGACACCACCTTGGGCGCTGCCGCTTGCACCGGTGGCGCCGTGGGCGGAGTCTCTATTTTTTTTTGGCCGGCTTCCTGGGGGAGGCCGGCGGAGAGTTCCGTGAGGTCTTGGAGCAGTGAATCAATCGCTCGCATTCGCCCCTGTTCTGCCGCCCGCAAGAGAAGCACTTCAAAATTCACGCGCTCATTCAGCCCGGTGCGCACGGAATCCTCGCCCGCATGCAACGTTTCCAAAATCCGCAATAGCGAATCACCGCGCGCGGGCACACCCAGACTGTCAGTTGCGCCCTTGCCGCGCACGGCGTCGAGCAGCGCTTCGCGCAAGGCCGCCTCCAAGTCGTTCAACACCCGGTTGAGGTCGCGGCCGTCGGCGGCCAGTTGGTCCACTTCACCCACCAACGTGGCATATTCACCGGCGGCCAGCGCCCGGGCCAAGGCACGCACTTGTTCGGCGGACGCCAGGCCATAAACATCCAGTACATCGTCGTCGGAAATCTTCGTCCCGCAAAAGGAAATTAACTGGTCGAGGATGGACTGGGCGTCCCGCATTCCACCCTGAGCCAGCCGGGCGATGGACTGCAACGCCGCCGACGTCACACTGATGCCCTCGGCTATGGCAATCTGGCCCAGCTTATTCGCAATCTGCGCGTCCGGAATCGGACGGAACTCAAACCGCTGGCAGCGCGAGATGATGGTCGCCGGAACCTTCTGGGCCTCGGTCGTGGCGAAAATGAACTTCACGTGCGGCGGCGGCTCTTCCAGGGTCTTCAGCAACGCGTTGAATGCCGGGGTCGAGAGCATGTGGACTTCATCAATGATGTAGACCCGGTATTTCCCCTGCGACGGCCCATACTGGCATTCCTCGCGCAGGGCATGAATGTCCTCGACCTTGTTGTTCGAGGCTCCGTCAATCTCCCGCACGTCCATGCAGGTGCCATTCATGATCGCCTGGGCCAGCGCCGACTTGTCATCCGGCGCCACGTTCGGCCCGCCCTCGGCATTGATCGCCTTGGCGAGAATGCGCGCAGTCGTGGTCTTCCCCGTCCCCCGCGGCCCCACAAACAAATAGGCATGCGCCAGCCGGTTCTGCGTGATGGCGTTCTTCAACGTGCGCACGATGTGCTCCTGCCCGACGATCTCGTCGAACTGCTTCGGGCGCCACCGCCGCGCGATAACTTGATAGGCTTCAGCCACCCATTCAGTCGAACGAATCCGGGCGCATGGGGCAAGTGTTTTAGTAAACTTCTCGAATCAAGAAGCTGGAAGTTGGAATCTGGAATCCAGAACCCACCCCCCCAATTCTGTCAATTCCGTCAAAGAACAAGACCTCTTCGTTCTCTCCGCTCCTTCGCATTGAAAAAACACGTTCGCGCCCCTTCGTGGATCAAGATTCCTCCTTTCTCATTTTGCGTTTTGCATTCCATTTCACTCTTCACCCTTCACTCTTCACTCTTTCAAATCCCCGGCCACGCTAATCATACTGAATCACTTCGTTGGGCTCGACGCTGGCGGCAGGCACCGTGGCGGCGAGCACCTCGGCCAATCGCGCTGCCTGCCCGCGAATTTCCGGAATCGCAACGGTTTCCCAAAGCACGCCCTGGAGCAGCGCGCCCAGCGTGTGCAGCCACGGCAGCGGCCGGTGATCAAACCCCTTCACCATGCCATCCGCCGTGGCTTCAACGCCCAGCGCCAACGGGTCATGGGTAATAATGCCCTGCGCCAGCAGGCTGACCAGCAGCGGATGCTGGTATTTGGTGTAGTCCGTCAAAGGGCCCGTGCAGTTCACCACTTTGGCCACCCGCAACTCGCGAATTTGCTGGCTTCGGCGGTCGCGGTATTCCACGCGGGCCACGCCGCTTTCCTCAACAATATTTCTTATCCTGCCGGCCAGAAAATGCACGCGACCGGAATTCGCCAAATCCTGCATCCAGGCACCCACTTCCGGGCAAACGCGGTGCCGGTGCGCCTCCCATATGGGCCGCAAGTGCCGCAGGAATCGGGCCCGCTCCGCCATCGGCCAGTTTTGCCAAATGGCCGGCGTGACCGGACGCAGGCTGTCCAAGACGCTCCGCCAGCCAAATCCAGCTCCACTCGCCTCCGCCGCCTTGATATTCGCCCGGACTACCCGGATCGCTTCCCGCACTGTGGCTGGGAGGTTTTTCGCGTCCACGAACGCCCGCCATGGCGGCTCCCACCGATGCTCCTTGGGCCGGAAACCCCGCCGCGAAAGCAGGTGGATCCGCCCGCGATGATCGCGGTCGGCGAGTTCGAGGGCCAAATCAATGCTGGTCAACCCCTGGCCGACCAGCAGCACCTCATCGTCCGGCTCCAATCCCCGCCAACGATCGCGATTCCAGGCAAAATGCACGTAGCGCTGGGAGCTAAAAAACTTGAGCGGCTTTTGCACCGGATACTCGCTGGGCAACACTCCGAGCGCCAGCACCACTTGATCGGCAAATACCACCTGCCCGTTCTGCAGAAGCACCAACGCTTGACGGCCGTTGTGGTGCAAATCCACGGCCTCCTGGGTGATGACATTGAAGGTCACCCCGCGCGGTGCTTCCATCCTCGCTTGGGCCAGTTGCTGGGCGAGGTATTCCCCATAAATCGCCCGGGGCAAAAAGGAATCCGCCCGGACGGGCGGCAGCAGGGCCAGGCATCCCGATCCCTGCGCCTGCCGCTCCCGCGCCCATTCCAGAAAATGATTGGGCGCCTCCGGCCAACAACTCATATTTCCCGCCGGAACGTTCATCCAGTGGCGCGGGGAACTCGCGCTGAACGCCAACCCCCGGCCAAGTTGTTTGCTCCGTTCGATCAATGTAATTTCAATGGGAGCCCGGCATCGGCGCAACAGACCCGCACAGACGAGACTGCCAGCCGCGCCGCCACCAACAACCGCTATGGAAGGTTGCGCCATGGGGAGATTTTATTCGGTTCGCGTTGGTTTCAGGGCTTGCCGGGCGTCGGCTGGGCCTTCCCCTGTTCTAATTTCGGCGCCGCTGATCCGGGAAGATGGATTTGATCAAAGATCCCGCCGTCATCGAAATGCTCCTTTTGCGCTTTGGCCCAACCGCCAAAATCCGCAATGGTGGCGAGCTTGATGGCCGGAAACTGCGCGGCATATTTGGCGTTGCCGTATTCCGTCGCCGGCCGGTACCAGTTCCGGGCGATTACGTCCTGGGCCTCGTTGGTATAGAGAAATTGCAAATAGGCCTGGGCGGCTTCGCGGGTGCCGTGTTTGTCCACGGTCTTGTCCACCAGCGCCACCGCCGGTTCGGCCAGGATGCTCGAGGACGGCGTGACGATTTCCAACCCATCCGCGGCGAACTCCTTGACCGCCAGGTGGGCTTCATTCTCCCACGCCAGCAGCACATCCCCTTGATGATTCTGGGCAAAGGTCAACGTGGACCCGCGGGCCCCGCTGTCCAATATGGGAATTTGGGAATAAAGCTTCTTAACAAAATCTTTGGCGCCGGCCTCGGTACCGCTCTTCTCCTTCGCGTACGCCCAAGCCGCCAGATAGACCCAGCGCGCCCCGCCACCGGTCTTGGGATTGGGCGCAATACTGGTGACGCCCGGTTTGACCAAATCGTCCCAATCTTTAATGCCCCTGGGATTGCCCTTCCGAACCACAAAGATGATGGTGGACGTGTAGGGACTGCTGTTGGCCGGCAGCCGGGTCTGCCAATCCAGCGGCAAAAGTTTCGCCTCCCGGGCAATGGCGTCAATGTCATAGGCCAGCGCGAGCGTAACCACATCGGCCTCGAGACCGTCAATCACCGCGCGCGCCTGCTTCCCCGATCCCCCATGGGACTGGTTGACGACCAGTTCCTGACCGGTCTGGGCTTTCCATTTTAAGCTGAACATCTTGTTCAACTCCCCATATAGCTCGCGCGTGGGGTCATAGGAAACATTGGTCAACGTTACCGTTTTTGCAGCCGCCGCGGGCGGCTCTCCGGCCGCCGCCAGCCGGCCACCGAATGATTCCAAAATGATGAGGCTCAGGATGCACCAAAAAATTCGGGGCACCCTGACGGCCCCCCAAGAGTTGCACCCCCCGCTCATCGTGACGGCGTTGGCCCGAGTCCGGAAATAATGATTTCGTAACATGGAACAATAATTATGTACGGTGGCTTGTCTCGAAAAACTCAGCCTCACCGCCTGCGGATGATGGGCCGGCTGTTTTCAGGTCGGCGACGTTAGTCCTGAACAAGGGGCACTTTTGCCCATTCCCCGCCTTCCGGCAAGCTTAATCACTACTTTTTTTATATGTATTAATTTGATATAGATTAAGGGGTTTGCACTGACTGAACCTCCACGACCCAAGCGGTTGTTCATGGGTGCCTGCTGGTTCGATGCCGTCAAATCTGCCAGTCCAAATCCGCCCCGGACCGCTTATTCGCCAATTTGTCCCGCACCGCCAGTTGCTTCTCCTCGTAGACGACCAGCGAGTTGGCCGGCACGCTTTGCATCAGAAAAACATTGGCCCCGATCGTCGAATTTGCGCCAATGACCGTCGCCCCGCCGAGAATGGTCGAATTCGGGTAGATCGTCACGTGGTCCTCCACATCCGGATGGCGCTTGCCCCCTTTGACTATGTGACCCGCTTCGTCCTTGACGAAGCTGCGCGCGCCCAGGGTAACCCCGTGATAAAGTTTCACGTGGTTGCCAATGCGGCAGGTTTCGCCCACCACCACCCCGGTGCCATGGTCGATAAAAAAATGGGTGCCAATGCTCGCTCCGGGGTGAATGTCCACACCGGTGCGCCCATGCGCCCACTCCGTCATCATGCGCGGCACAATCGGCACGCCCAGTTGGTACAGGCGGTGGGCCAGACGCTGGATGGCCACGGCTTCCAAAAACGGGTAAGAGAGAATGATTTCCTCGCGCCGGATTGCCGCCGGGTCGCCTTGAAACGCCGCCTCGACATCCGTGTGCAACAAGGTCCGCACCTCCGGCAGCATTTGGCAGAATTTCCGGATGATCGGAGGCGTTCGGCCCGTGGGCTTGTGCGGATTTCCAATCCTCACGCCCTTGCGCACTTGGTCCGCCAGCCGGTTAAACACCGCCGCCAGCCGGATGGCGGTTAATTCTTCGAGCGACCCGTGCTGCACCGCATCCTCATCGTGAAAACCGGGAAACAAAATTTGCAGCAGATCCTCGCAAATCTGGCCCACGGCCCGCTTGGACGGCATGTTGTGCGCGTCCCGCTTGTTCAAGCCGCCGACCTGTAAATAGGAGCGGAGCAGTTCAGGCATGGTCTCGTCCAACGCCTCTTTGATCCAAACTGCGTCCTTGCGCGGTTCCACGGAGGCCGCCGACGGCGGGGATTCTTTGTTGAGCAACAGAGTGGTCATGAATTTTAACGCGGCAAATGTTTATTCCACGGCAGTTTGGCCAGCAGTAGTCCCATCCCGCAGAAATCGGCTATTCCGGCAAAAATCAACCCGCCACCCACCAATCCAGCGAAACCGAAAAACCCGCGGTTGACCAACCAGCCCAACAAGACCCCCGCCAGCACCATGGCGCCCGCCGCAATCCGCACCTGCCGTTCCAGACTGATGCCCCCGGCGCTGCCGCGCACCACCGGTAACCCCGCCGCAATCCAGGCCAGGGTTCCACCTGTGACCACGACGGGCTGGAATCCCGACTTGTCCAGTTTCGTGGCGGCGGTCCTGGCCCGTCCATCGGTCCGGCAAATTAAATAGAGGGGCTGGTCTTTCGCCGCGTGGCCGCCGGCCACCAATGCCTCGGCCGTCAAATCGCCCAGCGGTACACTCCGGGCTTGGGGAATATGGACTTCCCCAAATTCAACCGGCGTGCGGACGTCCACCACGCGCAATTCCGGTTGCAGCGCCAGCAATGAATGAAGTTCTCCCGGAGCGATCGTCTTCATGATTCCCAACTGTTGCGCAGGGTCTTCAGCACGCGGACCAGCGTGTCCACCTCCTGCGGTGTGTTGTAAAATGCCAGGGAGGGCCGCACCGTGCTTTCGAGGCCAAAATGCCGTTGTGAGGGTTGTGCGCAATGATGGCCCGCCCGCACCGCAATTCCCTGCCGGTCCAGTTGCTTCGCAATGCTTTCATTGGAAACTCCGGGAATGACAAACGACAGGACGCTCGCCTTGTTGGCTGCCGTGCCAATGGGTCGCAGCCCCGGCACTTGCGCCAGGGCCTGCGTGGCGTATTCCAACAGCGCGTGTTCATAGGCGGCAATGGCGGGCAGGCCAATCTTCATCAGATAATCAATCGCCGCGCCCAACCCCACCACCCCGGCAATATCCGGCGTGCCCGCCTCAAATTTTTCCGGAGGCTCCTGGTAAACCGTCTCCTCGAAGCGCACGTCTTTGATCATGTGTCCTCCGCCCTGCCAGGGTGGCATGGCCTTGAGCAAAGCCGCCTTGCCGTAAACTGCCCCGACGCCCGTCGGCCCAAAAACCTTGTGCCCGGAGAAAACAAAAAAGTCCGCATCGAGCAGTTGGACGTTAACGGGCAGATGCGGCGTGGATTGTGCCCCATCCACCAGCACCGGCACGCCGCGGGCGTGCGCCAGCGCGATGATTTCCTCGACCGGATTCACCGTACCCAGGGCGTTCGAAACGTGGGCCACTGCGACCATCTTGGTTTTGGAATTGAGCAACTTGGCATATTCGCCGATAACCAATTCGCCCCGATCATTGATCGGCACCACCCGGATCACCGCGCCCACCTGTTTGGCCAGGATCTGCCAGGGCACGATGTTGGCATGGTGCTCCATTTCGGTCAGGATAATCTCGTCCCCGGCGCGGATCTGTTCCCGCCCATGGCTCTGGGCGACCAGGTTGATGCCTTCCGTCGTCCCGCGCACAAAAATGATTTCCTTCGCGTCCGCCGCGCCCAGGAACTGCCGCACCTTTTCCCGGCCCGCTTCAAACAACTCCGTGGCGCGGGCCGCCAGCGTGTGCGCCGCCCGGTGAATGTTGGAATTGTCGCGGCGGTAAAACTGCGCCGTCGCGTCAATGACCGCCTTGGGCTTGTGCGTCGTGGCGGCGTTATCAAGCCAAATTAATGGTTTCCCATTTACCTCCTGGTGCAGGGCGGGAAAGTCCCGCCGCACCGCGTCAATATCAAATGCCGGCAGCAGCGAGCATGACTGCGGGTGCGTGGCCCGGGCGAGCGGCGACCGGAAAGAGGCCTCCCCGGCGCGCAGAAA
>Ga0265319_1002284_pt1 | contig 10577 bp, 11 predicted proteins | sample 4824metaG_FD_192443 | JGI IMG/M metagenome (GOLD analysis project Ga0265319, IMG submission 192443) | Rhizosphere microbial communities from Carex aquatilis grown in University of Washington, Seatle, WA, United States - 4-8-24 metaG | ecosystem: Host-associated > Plants > Roots > Rhizosphere >...
TCATGGTCTGAACCGGTAGCCGACGCCCCACACCGTCTCGATGAAGCGCGGGTTGGCGGGGTCGGGCTCGAGCTTCGCGCGCAGCCGCCGCACGTGCACCGTGACGGTCGAGGTGTCGGTGTAGAACTCGTAGCCCCACACCTGCTCCATCAGCTGGTCGCGCGAGAAGACGCGGCCGGGCCGCGCGGCGAGGAAGCGCAGCAGCTCGTACTCGCGCTGCGTCAGCGCCAACTCCTCGCCGTCGAGCGTGACGGTGCGCGCGGCCTGGTCGATCGTCAACGGGCCGTGCACGATCGGCTCCAGGCCCGAGCCGTCCTCGAGCCCGCCCGCGCCGCGCGCGGCGCGCCGCATGACCGCCTCCACGCGCGCCACCAGCTCTGCCGGGGAGAACGGCTTGACGACGTAGTCGTCGGCGCCGCGGCGCAGGCCGATCAGCCGGTCAGACTCCTCCGCGCGCGCCGTCAGCAGGATCACGGGCACCGGCTCGCCCGGCTGCTCGTGCAGGCGCTGCATCACCTCGATCCCGTCGAAGCCGGGCAGCATCACGTCGAGCACGACGAGGTCCGGCTTGTGCAGCCGCGCCGCCTCCAGCGCCCCCGGCCCGTCGAACGCCTCACGCGCCTCGAACCCCGCGCGCGCGAGGTAGCGCGCGACGACCTCGACGATCGTCGGCTCGTCGTCGACGACGAGCACCGTTCCGCGGGAGCCCTGCGGCATCGCGGAGATCATCGCCGACGGCTCAGCCGAACGTGAAGGCATAGCCCTGGATCCCCTCCTCGGGCTCGAGCCGCAGCACGTGCTGCTCGTCCGCCGGCAGCGAGACGAGGTCGTAGAGGCGCTGGGAGGTGATCGTCGCGACGCCGCCGTGCACGTCGGCGCCGGCGAGCGCGTTCGGGATCGGGCGCCCGTCGAGCAGCACGTGCAGGCGGCGCGCGCGCCCGGGCGACCCGAGCACGAGGTAGACGTGCTGCGCGCCGAAGTGCAGCGCGAGCGCGGCACCCGGCCCGGCGGTCGCGGTCTGGCTCTCGATCGTCCACACGCCGCCGTAGGCGAGCCCGTCCTGCGGGGGCGCAGGCGCCGTGCCGAAGTCCTGGCGGCCCGGCAGGATCGCACCGTTCGCGAAGCGCTCGGCGCGCTCCGAGCCGAGGTAGCTCTCCGGCGTCGTGACGCCGCCTGACGGCACCAGCCCATGCGCGCCGGACGTCGCCGCACCGACGCGTCTGCCCGCCTCCGCCAGCAGCTCGCGGATGACCGCCTCGCTGTGGCCGTAGTCGCCCTCGCCGAAGGCCGCGGACCGGACGTGGCCGCGCGCGTCGACGAAGTAGTCGGCCGGCCAGTACTGGTTGCCGTACGCGTCCCAGGTGCCGAGGTCGTTGTCCTGCACGACCGGGTAGCGGATCCCCTCGCGCGCGATCGCGGCGGCGACGTTGCCGGCGTCCTTCTCGAACGGGAACTCGGGCGAGTGGACGCCGACGATCGTCAGGCCGGCCGCGCGGTAACGCTTGTCCCACGCCTCGATGTAGGGCAGCGTCCGCAGGCAGTTGATGCACGAGTAGGTCCAGAAGTCGATCAGCACCACTCTGCCGCGCAGGCCGGCCATCGTCAGCGGTCTGCCGCCGGGCGTGTTGAACCACCGCTGCGTGTCGGTGAAGTCCGGCGCGAGGCCGTAGTCGCGCAGGCCGAGGCGCTTGGCGGCGCCGTGCGTCGGCGCGGCGTCGACCGGATGCGTCGCCGCGGCGAGCTTCGATCTCGGCGCACCGCGCACGTCGGCGAGCGCACGCCGGGCCGACGCGCTGCTCTCCAGGTGCTTCGTCGGGTCGACGAGGAAGGCCGGCAGGTCCTTCGCGATCGCGCTCTGGAAGCGCAGGTCGTAGTCGTTGAGCATCGCGAGCGCGACGACGATCATCACCGCGCCCATCGCCATCTGCAGCGCGCCGCTGCGGCGCGACAGCGGCGCGGTCAGGCGCCGGCCGCCGAGCATCAGCAAGTAGAGGACCAGCGCCGAGCCGATCCCGTAGGCGAGCGCGACGGCGAAGCGGCCCGCGGTGAACGACTGCGACGCGCTGACGGTGATCACGCCCGCGAGCACCGGTCCCGCGCAGGGCGCATAGACGAGCCCGAGCGAGGCGCCGACGAGCAGGCCGGAGCGGAAGCCGTCCCCCTGCGCGGAGGCGCCGCCGATCCCGCCGACCCGTCCCGCGATGCGGCTCAGCCGCCCCTCGAGGCGCGCCGCCAGCGGCGGCACCAGCAGCGTCACGCCGAACGCGAGCAGCACGACGATCGCGAGCGTGCGCAGCAGGTCGTTCGGCAGCCCGAGCGCGTCGAGCACGTACACGAGCGCGACGGTCGCGAACGTGAAGGAGGCGGTCAGGCCGACGACGATCCCCAGCGGCCGCCGCCGCCCGCCGGTCGCGCCCGCGCTCAAGGCGATCGGCAGCACCGGCAGCACGCAGGGCGAGAGCGCCGTACCCGCGCCCGCCAGGAAGCCGAAGACGATCAGCAGTGCCATCGAGAGCGAGGATGCCAGGCGGCCATTACCACTTCCTGAACTGTGCGCCGAACGTGCCGGCTACAGGCCGCGCAGCAACCGCGCGAACACGCCCTGGAGCGTCCGCGTCGCGTAGGCATGGCTCGGGCTGTCGGTCGTGAGGACGGCCACCGCGACCCGCCGGCGCCCGCGCTGGAGCAGCGCGACCTGGTGCTCGACGGCGCCCGTCCCCGCGCCCCAGCCGCCCTTGAAGAACAGCTGCCAGCCGCGCGGCGCCAGGCGCCCGATCCCCCACCGCTGGCTCGGGACGACCGTCGCCAGCAGCCGCATCGCGGTCGCGCGGTGGCGCGGCACGACGCGCCGGTCGATCGCGCTGAAGAAGCGCGACTGGTCGTCGGCGTCGATCTGGCTGTCGCCCCAGATGACGGGGTCGAGCGCGAAGCGCCGCATCCGTGCGCGGTACGCGACGGAGTAGACGCCGCGGGCGCCGACGAACCCCAGCACCTCCGTGGCGGCCGTGTTGGAGGACCAGCGGATCATCGGGACGATCAGGCGGTAGTCGCCCGGTCCGAGCGCCCGGCCGCGCACGCGCGGGTCGTCGAGGTAGGCGACGAGCAGCATCGCCTTCAGCACGCTCGCCGACGGGACGGTGTCGGTCGCGCGCCAGCCCCACACGCGTGGCCCCTCCCGCACCGAGAAGCGGACCGTGCCGGCGCGCGTGCCGGCGAAGGCGATCGCGGAGCGCACCCCAGGCCGCCAGGTCGGCGCGGCCGCCGCCGGCGCCGGCGCCGGCGCCGGCGCCACGAGCAGCGCGCACACGCCCAGCAGCGGGACGAGCGCACGAGATGCCGGACGGCGGCGCATCGCACGATCCTACGCCCGCGCTGCGTCAGGCCGCGATCCGCACCGGCGTGCCGAGCGGCAGCATCCGCGCGAGCCGCTCGATCGCCGCGTTCGGCAGCCGGATGCAGCCGTGGCTGACGTCGCGGCCGATCCCCGCGGGCGCGTCCGTGCCGTGGATGCCGACCTCGCCGGGGCCGCCGCCGAACGACGTCAGCACCGGCGAGTAGACCGACAGCCCGAACGCCCACGGCCCGTAGATCCCGTGCGGGTCCGGCTGGCGCAGCAACGACGTGACGTAGGCGAGCCCGCGCGGCGTCGGCGTGCCGGAGCGGCCGACGCCGATCGGCGTGCGCAGCACGACGCGGCGGCCGCGCCGCACGACGAGCCGGTGCGCGCGCAGCGCGACGTCGATCCGGTACGGGTCGGTGCGCAGATCCACCCGATCCGCGCGGATCCAGCCGGCGGAGCCGTTCGGCCGCACCGGCAGCAGCACGCGCAGCCAGGCGCCGCGCCGCGCGCGCACGAGCAGCACGCGGGCGCGGATCGCCCTAGCCGGCCGCGCGTCGCCGGGATGGCGGAAGACCAAGAGCGGCCGCCCGCCGCGCACGTTCGCGACGAGCGATGTGCCGGGCGAGAACGCCGGGCGCGGCGCGATCCGCGCCCGCGCCCGCGCGACGGCCATCGGCGGGGACGACGAGCCCGGCGCCAGCAGCGAGCCGGCGACCAGCCCGGCGAGCACGAGGCCCGCCGCCGCGAGCACGAGGCCGAGGCGACGGGCCGCAGCGGTCATCCCGTCATGTGCGCGGCGCTCATCGCCGCACCGTGCATCGCCGCACCCTGCTGGTGCATCGCCGAGCTCGACGAGGTGGACTTCATCGCGTGGCTCGTCGACTTCATCGCCGCGCCGGAGCCGCTGCTCGAGCTCGCGCCGAGTGCGATCCCGCCACCGACGCTCCCCGCCAACAGTCCGACCGTGACGGCGAACGCCGCCCATCTGCGCTTCGCGCGCATCGCATCGCTCCCTTCGAGATGGACCTTCGATCGGGGCGCGACGCTACGGCGCAGATGTGACGAAAGACGAAACTACGCTCTGCGGAACTCCCAGATCGCGACGCTCAGCATCACGAGCGCGAAGGCGGCGACGACGAGCACCTGCACGCCGATCGGCACGTTCCAGCCGAACCACGTGATGCCGGGCAGCAGCGCGGCTCTGGCCGCGGGCGTCAGGTCGATCTGGTCGAAGACGGCGGTGCGGATCGGGTTGACGGCGTAGGTCAGCGGGTCGAGGCGGTTGAGCACCTCCAGCCAGCGCGGCAGGCCGGCGAGCGGGAACAGCGCGCCGGACAGGAACAGCAGCGGCATCACGAGCATCTGCATCAGCGCCATGAACGCCTGCATCTGCGTGATCCGCACCGCGCACATGACGCCGAAGGCGGTGATCATGAACGCGAGCAGGAGTTGCAGCGCGAGCACCTGGAGGATCATGATCGGCACGTACGGCACGCCGACGAGCGGCGCGAGCGCCATCACGAGCAGGCCCTGGGCGGCGGCGACAGTCGCCCCGCCGAAGCACTTGCCGAGCACGATCGAGCCGCGCCGCACGGGCGCGACGAGCATCTCGCGCAGGAAGCCGTACTCGCGGTCCCACACGACCGACGCGGCGCTGAACATCGCCGTGAACAGCACCGCCATCGCCAGCACGCCGGGGTACATGAAGGTACGCAGGTCGACGCCCTCGGTCCCGCCGGCGGCGAGATGCGAGAGCCCGCCGCCGAGCACGAACAGGAAGATCAGCGGCTGGACGAGCGACGTGACGATCCGCAGGCGGTCGCGCCAGAAGCGGATCAGCTCGCGCTGCCAGACGACCTTGATCCCGCGCAGGTCGGCGCGCCAGCCGCCCGGCGGCACGACGACGCGGACGGGCGCCGGGGCGGTCGCGGTCGAGCCGGCCGCCGCCGGAGTCGTTGACGTGGTCGCCATCTAGCGCCTCCCTCGCATCATCGCCAGCATAGGGTCCTGGCGCCCGGCCTCGGCGTCGCGGATCGTCGTGCCGGTGTAGGACATGAAGACGTCGTCGAGCGACGGCCGCGCGACGCTGACGCCGCGGATCGGCACGCCCAGCTCGGCGAACAGCCGCGGCACGAACTCCTCGCCGCCCGCGACGGCGAACGTCACGTGCCCCTCGGCGATCGTCGCCTCCAGCCCGAAGCGGTCGCGCAGCGCCTCGATCGCCGCGGCGTCGTCGTCGACCTGCAGCTGCACGCGGTCCTTGCCGACGCTCGCCTTCAGCGCCTCCGGCGTGTCGAGCGCGATGACCTCGCCCTGGTCGATGATCGCGATGCGATCGCAGTGCTCGGCCTCGTCCATGTAGTGGGTCGTGAGGAAGATGGTGATGTCCTCCTGCCCCTTCAGCGTCTCGATGTAGCTCCAGATCGAGGCGCGGGTCTGCGGATCGAGCCCGACCGTCGGCTCGTCGAGGAACAGCACGCGCGGCGCGTGCAGCAGCCCGCGCGCGATCTCAAGGCGCCGCTTCATCCCGCCCGAGTAGGTCGAGACGAGGCTCTTGCGCCGCTCCCACAGCCCGACCATCTCGAGCACGAGCTGCATCCGCGCGGGCACGAGCGCCTTCGGCACGCCGTACAGCTCGGCGTGGAAGCGCAGGTTCTGCTCGGCGGTCAGGTAGGCGTCGAGCGTCGGCTCCTGGAAGACGAGCCCGATGTTGCGGCGCACGTCGTTGCGCTCGGCGACGACGTCGTGGCCGCCGACGCGCGCGGTTCCGCCGTCCGGCTCGACGAGCGTGCAGAGCATCGAGATCGTCGTCGACTTGCCGGCGCCGTTGGGGCCGAGGAAGCCGAACGTCTCGCCCGCGCGCACGTCGAGGTCGATGCCGCGGACGGCCTCGACCTCGCCGAAGCGCTTGACGAGCCCGCGCACCTCGACCGCGAGCGGATGCCCGCCGTCGCCGTCGCCGGCGGGCGCCGGCGTCTGGATCGTCGCGCCGGTGCGCGGGCCGTCGCTCACGCGCCCTCCCCCGCCCCGCCGGGCTGGCCCGCCTCGGCGTCGCCGCCCTCGGCGAGCATCAGGTAGAGGTCGCGGCGCAGGCCGATCAGCAGCCGCCGCGCCTCCTCGCGCTGCGCGTCGCTGCCCGTCTGAATCACCTGGGTGACTGCCACCATGACCTCGCGCACGACCTTCATGATGGCGCGTGCGTCGTCTCCGACGTCGCGGGCCATCTCCTCCCACGGCGCCGGCTGGTCCTCGCCGCGCTCGGCGACGTGCTTGCGGCCGGCGTCGGTGAGCTGCAGCAGCTTGCGGCCGTCGGCCTGCTCGGAGCGCACGAGCCCCTCGTCCTCGAGCAGCTGCAGCGCCGGGTAGATCGACCCCGCGCTGGGGCTCCAGGCCCCGCCGCTGCGCTCCTCGAGCTCCTGCATGATCTGGTAGCCGTTGCGCGGCTCCTCGGCGAGCAGCAGCAGGACCGCGGTGCGGACGTCGCCGCGACGGGCCTTGCGGCCGCGGCGGAACCCGCCCGGGCCCATCCCCATCGGCCCCCAGCCGAAGCCGAAGCCTCCGCCGAGACCGGGGCGTCCCGGGCCGGGTCCTGGGCCGTGCCCGTGGCGCCCGCTCATCCAGCGCCAACCGGGGTGAAACGTGGCGCGACCGCATTCTGCGGCCTCTGCGCCTGCGAACTGTGGAGCAGTCCGATGCATGTCCAGCTCCTTGCGTTGGTGTATCTCGATGTTTAAAGATATATCGCGATACAGGACGCAATGCAAGTCCACGTCACCGCGCGGTTCACCTGCGGACACGGACGAGAGGAGAACGGCGAACGCCCCGGGCCTGGGAGCTCACGGGGCGTTCGCACTGCCCTGCTCCGGGAAGACCCGGGGAGGGAACCGGCACCGTGTGCCCCTGCCTGCCGTGCCGACGCGGTGAGGGGGAATCACGCGCCGACGAAGCCGGGGTGCCAAGACGCCGGAAATAGCGACTATAACCAGAAAACCGTCTTCCGGTGGAGATTTACCATCAGCAGACGGTGGCTGAACCGTCATCGGTGGTGAAGGTTTCACGGTACGAATGCGTACCGCTTCACCACAGCTCGTCGCCTTCGGTCGCACGCTGCGCAAAGCCCGCCGCGACCGCGATCTCTCGCAGGAGGCGCTCGCCGACGGGGCGGGCCTCAGCGCGAAGCACGTCGGCGAGATCGAGCGCGCGAACAAGGACCCGCGCCTGACGACCGTGCTGAAGCTGGCCAACGCGCTCGAGATGCGCTCGGGCGAGCTGTTCGGGCTATTCGACGAGCGGCTCGACTCCTGACACGACCGGCGCACGCCCTTGCATCGTGTGCGAACATATGTTCGTGTTGTTCGCACAGCGGGATATGGTCCGATGACGACGCGCAGACCGTTCGCGCAACCTGCTCCCGAGCTGCTCGCGCTCGGCGGCGCGATCCGGCACCTGCGGCGCGAACGCGAGCTGTCACAGGAGGCGCTCGCGTTCGCGGCCGACATCCACCCCAAGCACCTGAGCGAGATCGAGCGCGCGAACAAGGACCCGCGCGCGACGACGGTCGTCCGCCTCGCCGACGCGCTCGGCATCACCGTCGCCGCGCTCTACGACCTCTCCGAAGGGCACGGGGGAAAACCCCCGACGTAAAGCACGGCAGACCCCACGAGCACGACGTACCACCGGGCTCGTATGCGAACATATGTTCGTGAATGTCTCCGTTCGCTCACCCCGGAGCGCCGCCGGCCGGTCCCATAGGCTCTCGCCGACAGCTCGGCCGCAGCTGCCCCTTTTCATGGAAGCCGCCTCACTGCCCAATGTCGACACCGTCGCGGACCACGGCGAGGTCTTCACCCGTCGGTGGGTGGTCGAGCTGATCCTCGACCTCTGCGGCTATACGTCCGACAAAGACCTCGCCACGACGCGGGCGATCGAGCCAGCGTGCGGCTCAGGTGCCTTTCTGACCGCGATGGTGGAGCGCCTCGTTCGTTCCGCCCGACTCCATGGCCGCGATCTCGCCGATTGCGACCACGCGCTGCATGCCGTCGACCTTCTTCACGCAAACGTCTCCGCCAGCGCAGCCGCCGTTCACCGCACGCTGCTCGGCGCCGGTGTCGACGCAGAGACATGCGAGCACCTGGCCTCAGCATGGGTGACGCAGCAAGACTTCCTGCTCTCCCCGCCGGACGAGGAGTCGGCTGACTTCGTCGTCGGCAACCCACCGTACATCCGCCTCGAAGCCGTCCCACCGACACGATCAGCCGCATACCGGCGGGCTTGCACCACCATGGGTGGCCGTGCCGATGTCTATGTCGGCTTCTACGAGCATGGCCTGCGCGCGCTGCGACGCGACGGCACGCTCGGCTTCATCTGCGCGGATCGATGGATGCGCAACGCATACGGCGCGCGCTTGCGAGAGCTGATCTCCGCCGAATGGTCGGCGGTGGCGATCATCTCGATGACCGGCGTCGACGCATTCGAGGACGCCGTCGACGCCTACCCGGCCGTGACGGTGTTTCGCCGATCGACGCAGGACACCGGGCCGCTCGTCATCGACGCGTCCGAACGCTTCGGACCGGAGGACGCTGAGACAGTCGCCGCGCTCCTGACCGAGCCAACCGAGCACGTCGTCACGGACTCATTCCGAGCGGCGCGACTGTCAACATGGTTCAAAGGCTCCGGTGGCTGGCCGCATGGCTCACCGGACCGGCTCGCCACCATCTCGGATATCGAGCGACGTCTCCCGCCACTCGAAGACGTGACGAGCGGAACGCGCGTCGGCATCGGCATAGCGAGCGGAGCCGATCGGGTTTTCATCGTCGACGAGACCATCGACGTCGAGGAAGAACGGCTGCTGCCGCTCGCGCTCCCGCGGGATGTGTCGAGCGGACAGGTCGTCTGGTCCGGACGCCAGCTCGTCAACCCCTGGGACGCAGATGGCTTGGTGGACCTCGCCGAGTGGCCCCGCCTGGCGGCCTACCTCGGACGTCATCGGAGCCTGCTGGCCGCGCGTCACACAGCCCGTCGTGGCCAGTGGCACAAGACGATCGACCGTGTGATCGCCGGCCTTCGCGAGCGCCCGAAGCTCTACGTGCCGGACTTCAAGGACGTCGTCTTTCCGGTGCTGGACGACGGTCGCACCTATCCACACCACAACCTCTACTGGATCGTGTCCGACGTGTGGGATCTGGAGGTTCTCGGCGGACTCCTGATGAGCGACGTCGTCAACCTGTTCCTCGAGGCCTACTCGGTGCGCATGCGCGGCGGCTATCTCCGTTTTCAGGCGCAGTATCTCCGCCGGATTCGTGTCCCCGCGTCAGACGCCGTAGACACCGCCTCCGCGGATGCGCTGCGCGACGCATTCCGGGTACGCGATCGCGCTGCGGCGACGCGAGCAGCACTGCCGCTGTATGGCCTCGATGCCGTCCCGGCCTAGCGCAACGGCAGCGCAGACCGACGCGCAACGCCGCGCTTCCTGATTCACTGACGCGCCGTGTCGCGCAGCCTCAAGACAAATGCATCCACCCCGCCGCGTGCGGTACTCGCAACGGCGCTCGCGATGGCCAAGCAGCAGCACTTGAGCACATGGCGCGGCTTCGAGGCCGCGTACCTGAACGCCATGCAGACGTTCGACACTTACGTCGTCCAGGGTCAGGTGAGAGCCGGCGATCTGCGAAACGGCAAGGGAGACGCCTTCAACGACTTCCTGGTGACGCTGCTCCAGAACTGCTCCGGCAAGCTGCTCCATGCGCGTCCGGATGTTCCGGGTCTGAGCTTCCCTCGCCACAAGCTCGACATCGCGTATCCGGACGCTCCGGCACCGGTGGAGCTGATCGTCGAGACGAAGGTCAGCGGGACGCCGATCCACTCGGGCAACAACAGCAGCCAGCGCCATCCCGAGGGCCGAGCTGGCTCAGCCGACACCGAGAAGCGCGTCAAAGAGGCGTCGCTGAAGAACATCGACATCAAGGCTGAGGCAGCGCGCATCGCCGGACGCGGCGGCGGGCCCACCTCCGATCTCGGCTCGTGGATGCGCTCGGCGAGACCGCGTTGCTACCTGCTGATGGCCGTGCGCGTGCGCGACGCGGCTGATCTCGCCAAGACGATCCAGCTTGCGAACGTCGCCGCACAATGGTTCGACCGGTGCGGCGTATTCTGCTTCGGCTGGGACGACGCTCACACGTCCTACGAGTCGAAGCCCGTGCCTCCGCACCTCGAGCTCGACCGCGTGCTGGCTGAGATC
>Ga0265319_1002285_pt1 | contig 10575 bp, 11 predicted proteins | sample 4824metaG_FD_192443 | JGI IMG/M metagenome (GOLD analysis project Ga0265319, IMG submission 192443) | Rhizosphere microbial communities from Carex aquatilis grown in University of Washington, Seatle, WA, United States - 4-8-24 metaG | ecosystem: Host-associated > Plants > Roots > Rhizosphere >...
ATGTTCGAGCAATTCCTCGAAGCGGGCCCACGCGCGCGCCTCCCACGGCTCGCCGCCTTCCGGCCGGACGGCGACTTTGTTGAAATCCGTTTTAAAATCGCCGGGTTGAAAATCAATTACCTGCACGCCACTCCCCGCCGATTCCAGCATCAGGGCGCGGCTGAAACCCGACAAACCCGCCTTCGCCGCCGTGTAGATGCTCAGCGCCGGCAATGGAAATTCTGCCGCAAGGGAGGCGACATTGACCACCGCCCCACGCCGGCGCCCGAGCATCTCCGGCCAAAATGCCCGCGTAAGGTGAATCGGCCCTTCCAGCAACAGCTGCAGTTGCCGGGAAATCTGGTCCTGCGGAAAGCGCGCAAAGCCAGCGAACACGCCCGCGCCGGCATTATTGACCAGGACGTCAGGCGCCCCACCCGCTTCGCGGCCGACTTGCTCAATCGCGGCGCGCACCGATGCAGGCTCGGTCAGGTCCAGCATCACCGGTTTCCAGCCTTCCTTTTCGGCGGTTGCCTCGGGCGACCGGCTGGCACCCCAGATGGCCAGGCCTTCGTCGCGCAACATCCGCGCGAACGCGAGGCCGAGACCCGAGCTCGCGCCCGTAACGAGGGCCGTGCGATGGCCAAATTTGTCCGACAAGCGGCTCATGGGTTTGAGAGTGCGGAAAATTACGCTATTGGCGAGATTAGGTTCTGGTATAAGAAGGAGGGCGCAGCAAGACTGCGCCCCTACGAGGCACGCGTTTTCCGTCGTAGCCCGCTCATCAACCTCCATGCCCACCGCCACGCCGCTCGCCGTGCTCACGCACGAATTCTACCCTTACCGGGGCGGCATTGCTGTTTATGTGGAAGAAACAGCCCGCGCCGCCGCCGCCATGGGCCATCCGGTAAAAGTCTGGGCGCCGGACCAGCCAAAACTCCGGGCGAAGTCCTGGCCTTTTGCCCTGGAGGCGGTGGCGATGCGCGGGACCATGGACTGGGGTTGCCGGCTGGCCCTGGCTCGCGCCGTCGGCGCCGCACGCAGCGAACTGGCGCGATCCGTCGTCTGGCTGCCGGAACCGGGCGCGTTGCTGACGGCCATGTATATGCATGCCTTGGGCCGCCTGCCGGCGAAGAAGCTGGTCCTCACACTCCACGGCTCGGAAATTCTGCGGTTTGCCGGGCGGCCGCACCGGCGCCGGTTGTTTCAAAAACTGGTGGATCGAGCACAACGCATTGGCGTGGTGTCGGAGTTCAACCACGGGTTGCTGCAAAAACATTTTCGCGTGTCGCCGGAAAAGATCGTGGTCGTGTCCGGCGCGCTCCGCACCGACTTTCCGGAGTTGATGCCATCCCCACCAAAGAAAGTTCCGACGTCGCCCCTGGTGTTGCTGACCGTTGGCCGGGTGCATCCCCGCAAGGGCCAGCATTGCGTCCTCGAAGCGCTGGCGCAAATGAAACCCCGGCCCCAGAGCGCGGTGGAATACCGCATTGCCGGGCCGGTGGTGAAACCCGAATACCAGGCCAAACTGGAATCCCTGGCAAAAAAATCCGGAGTCGCCGTGAAATTCCTCGGCAATATTCCGGATGCGGAATTGCCAGGCTTGTATGCGCAATCCGACATTTTTGTCATGACGCCGGTGCCGCACGGCCCGAGCATCGAAGGCTTCGGGCTGGTTTATCTCGAAGCGGCGGCCGCCGGGCTGCCCGTCATCGCGCATCGCACGGGAGGCGTGGCCGAAGCCGTGCGGGATGGGGTGACGGGCTTGGTGGTGGAGCCCGACGACCGCGCGGGACTGGCGGCCGCCATTCGGGCGCTTGCCGAGGATCCGAAAAAGCGCGGGCAACTGGCGGACGCGGGAAGAGTGCGGGTGAGGGAATTATCATGGACCAAAAATGTGGCGGCGTTGTTTGGAAATTGATGAACAATGGAAGATGGAAAAAGGGAAATGGAAAAAGCGTATTCCATTCCCCGCCCCAACCGCGCAGCTCCGCTTTCAACCCTGAACAACCCCGGCGGTGGGGTGGAATATGTAAAAGTTTTCCCGGCGCGAATTACGGAAACTTGCCCGGTTAACCGGCGTTTTTCCGGGTATGAATACTTCGTTCATAAAAAATGATAGAGCTTATCTTCCCAGCCAGGCGGCCGCCGACACCGGCGCGCAGGCCTGTTCCCGCCGGCGCACCGCGCGCGGCTTCACCCTGACGGAAATCCTCATCGCCATCGCCCTCGTCGTCATCATTGTGACCGTGGCGGTCGTGAACCTCACCGGCGTCGTGACCACCGGTCAGGAACATGCCGCCAAGCTGTTCGTCACTGAGGGTGTGGATACCCCATTAATGTGCTACCGTCTGGACACTGGCAGCTTTCCCACGACCGCCCAGGGATTGCGCGCCCTGGTGGAGCAGCCCGCAGGCGTCGCCAATTGGAAGGGCCCGTACTTGAAAGCGGACGCGAAATTGCAGGATCCGTTCGGCACGGACTACAACTACGTCTATCCGGGAACCCACAACCCCAAAGGCTACGATTGCTGGTCCGCCGGCGTGGATAAAACCAACGGCACCGCGGATGACATCGGAAATTGGTGAATGCATTTCTCCATTTCCCAGCCTCCCATCTCCTACCGCAACAACGCCGCCCATGCCCGACCACGCACCCGCAGGCTTGCCCACCAGGCGAACGCGAACGCCCAAGGTTCGCGTTCGCCGCATGGTGGCGCTACTCGGTTTGCTTTTGATCCTTCCCGCAGCGTTGCTCGTGTACGTCAATTTTCAGAGTGTGTCGGGACCTTCCGAAAGGTCCCCCGAGCAACTTTTCGTCGGCGGCGAGATTGATGTCGCATTGCTCCAATATCGATTGGACACTGGCAGTTACCCGACGACGAAACAGGGATTGCGGGCATTGTGGGAGCTGCCTGATGGCGTGCCCAATTGGAAAGGTTCGTACCTCAAGGCTGGCGCTAAACTGCAAGATCCCTGGCACCGCGATTATAATTACGCCTTTCCCGGCGTGCACAATGGCCCGGATAAATATGACTGCTGGTCGTCCGGCCCGGACGGAATCAGCGGAACTCCAGATGATGTCGGGAACTGGCCCCCCCAGGAGGCCAGCGCTGAAACGAAATCGTAAGAATGCTTAACTCCATCGTAACGTTTGCTAATGGAAAAAGTCCGAACTTGTAAATGAAATGTCATAATCGCATGCGCGGCGCGCCGGGACCGATAATAGTTGTAACTTTGCCCATTCAAGCCTGTTTGGTAGATTGTTGAATCCACCCTCAACCTGCTCCCGTTCCCATGGCTACCAAAACCAAAAGCTTCACCCGATCCGTGGCCGCCCCGGCCGCAAAGCCGGCGCGTTTTCACTTTAACGACCTCATTGCCATTCTGGTCGTCGCCGTCATCGGCTATTTTGCGGTGCATCATTTTAGCGCGGCAAATTCGGCCGCCCGGCAACTGGCGGATGTAAAAGCCTACCTCACGACCGATATGGATGCGGCCCTGAAATCATTTCGGAGTGACACCGGTGCCTATCCCACCACCCGTCAGGGCTTGAAGGCCCTCGTGGAGCAGCCCGATAACGTCAACAATTGGAAGGGGCCATACATCAGCCCCACGGACACCGTAAAGGATCCGTTGAAGGACAGTTGGGGCATGCCCCTGCAATACTCCTATCCTGGCAAGCACGGTGGTTCGCTGAAATACGACGTCTCCTCGATGGGGCCGGATAAAAAATCCGGCACTCCGGATGACATCGGCAACTGGTAAAGGCCTCCCGTAATGCGGAGAGAGAATCACTCTTCTACTCTCTGTGCTTGATGAATGTCTCGGCCAGAATTCTACATAAGCGGCCGGGAACCTTCGGGGGCTACCACCCCGGCCTCACGTTGATTGAGGGTCTGGTGCTGATAGTAGTACTGGCACTCACCGTCCTGCTTATCCTCAATCAACCCGGTCCAAATAATAATAATGGCAAGATTTCCGCCGCCCGACTTTTCACCACCCAGGAAATTGATTACGGCCTGCAACAATATAGAACCGACACCGGAACCTTTCCCACCACTGCGCAAGGCCTGGGCGCTCTAATTAATCCACCCGCCGACGTCACCAGCTGGCGCGGACCCTACATAAAAATTTCATCAATTCCCCTGGACCCCTGGAAAAATCCCTACCGCTATGCTTTTCCCTCGGCCCATCAACAGCCCGCCGGCAAATATGATTGCTGGTCATTGGGCCCCGACGGAATCAACGGCACGGCCGACGACATCGGCAATTGGAAGTAAAAAACCCTCTCTAATAATCGCAACTTTTCCCCGCTTTTTTTGTTTCCTCTTGAAGTCGTCACTGACATACTTCACAACTTCTGTCGGCGACCCCACCTCCCTTCTTTAATCAACCTCACCATGATCATACCCATGACCCTCCGGCGCGACCGCGTCGAATCCCCCACCCGCCAGCGCCGGCTTACTCCGGGCTTCACGCTGACGGAAATCCTCATCGCCATCGCGCTCATCGTCATCATCGTGACCGTGGCGGTGACGAACCTCAATGGCGTGCTCGACTCGGGCAAAATCAGCGCCGCCCAGCTCTTTGTCACCCAGGAAATTGACACCGCGCTGATGCAATATAAACTGGCCATGGGCCACTACCCGTCCACGCAAGACGGCCTGCAGGCGCTCATCACCTGCCCGTCGGACGAGCCGGCCGCCAGTTGGCGCGGGCCCTATATCAAAGTGGACCAAGTTCCTTTGGATCCGTGGAAGAATCAGTACCAATATGCTTATCCGTCCACCCACAGCACGACCGGCGGCAAGTATGACTGCTGGTCCATGGGTCCCGACGGCCAAAGCGGCAATGCCGACGACATCGGCAACTGGTCTCCCCCGCAGTAAGCGCCTCCTTTACCCTCGGCGCGAACCTTGAACAATCCGCGACGACTCCGGCCTCTGGTGAACTCTCCCTCCTTCAGTCGGCCGGCTTGCGCTGGCCTCCATTGCCCCACCCGGTGGTGGCCCACTCGCGCCTCAAGGCGGGGGCGGGCAGTGGTGCCGGGCGCCGCAGGATTCACCTTGATGGAAATCCTGGTGGCGCTGGCCCTTATTCTTATTATTGGGGGTCTGGCGGTGGCCAATTTCGACACCATCGCCGGGCAAATCGCCAACGAATCGCCTGACAAAGTGCTAAAGTCCACCATCCGCCAGGCGCGTTTCATGGCGCTGCAGCGCATGAACACCGTCATGCTAACTTATAACGGAGACAACCACAGCTTCGATATACTCGATGACAAGGGCAATGTCCTCGAACAGGAGCCCGATGGCTCGGACAATCCGGACGCCGCCATTAAACTGATATTCAACAAAGTCGTGGCCACCAGCGACATGGGCGAAGAGATCAACCCAAAGGAGGATGACGCCGTCAAATATGAGGACAAGGACCTTACCCGGCTCGTTTTCCACGCCAGCGGAGCCTGCCCGCCGGTAAAAGTCACCCTGTCCCAAGAAGGCATGGACAAGCCCATCGTTTTCCGCCTGGATCCCTTCTCCGAAGGCCCCCCGCCCCGCCCTCCGACCAACGTGCCTGCCCTGCAATGAAATCTACCCGTCATCATGCTGGTTTCTCCCTGGTTGAAACCCTGGTCGCCATGTTTATCTTCATCTTGGCGGTGGGGGTGCTGGCGGAATCGGCCAGCATCGCGATCAATGGCCTCGTCAACTATGAGATCAAGGAAGGCCGCGAACGCGACTACCAGTTTGTCCGCGCCCAGATTTTGACCATTTCCGATACGGACTCACTCAGCATGGGCGGGCGCGTCGGGACACCGACAGCTGGAGACGCCGAATGGCAGCTCGTGGAAACGCAAACCACGGACACACCGGATTTTTTCCAACTCACCGTTAATATTACGCTATCCGGCAATGCCGACGTGCCACCGGAAAGTGCGACCCAAACCATGATGGTGCTGCGCCCCCAATGGTCTCAAACGGACGATCGCGCCGCCAGCTTGAGCACGATCCATGATGGCTTGTCCAACTGGCGCACCCAGCAATCCTGGCCATGAAAACGAACTTTTACCCCATGCTGGCAAATCCCCCAAAGCGTCCGCGATTGCGGGCGGCGCGGAGTTCCGGCCGGGTCGGCTTCACCCTGGTCGAGATACTGCTGGCGATTGCCATCTCGGTGCTAATCTTGATTGCGGCGGCATCGTTTATGTATTCGGCATTCACATTATTGATCAATGCGGAGAGCGATCCAGGTTTGGAGCATCATAAACTTGGGGCGGTGGCATTTTTACAATACGCTTTTCAAAATGCCATGCCCGATACGGCGATTCCGGTAAATCCCAATATGGCGAATGCCACGGCCAATACCACGGCGAATGGAACCAGTAACGCCACCAGTAATACCACCGGCACCTCCGGCAATACGAACCTGGCCGCCACCACCTCCCCGACCCTTGGCAATACCACGACCAGCCGCGCGGGCACAGTCATGGCGCAGACCACCAATTCCCTGTCCTCGGTTACCAGCAGTCTGACCGCGAATACCGGCAACGCCACCGCAAACACTACGGGCAATGCGACCGCCAACGCCACCGCCAATGCCACGGCCGGCCCCGGCGCGGGGAGTCCCGATCCCACAACGGGAACCAACGATCCCGCCCCGGTGGCCAAGACGACTCTGGTGGCGTGGGGCTATCCTCCCGGAGTTACGGCCGGCGGCGACGATCCCATGCTGACCTTTGTCTTGCCGCCGGATAATCCGCTCCTGGTTTGGGATCACGGACCGCGCCCGCCGATTCGCTGTTTTCTCACGTTTAAGGAAAACGAGGGGTTGGAGCTTTTATGGGTGCCGCCCTACACTCCGGACGACTTTTCGCCCAATAGTTTCCGGCGCACGATGCTATCACCCTTGGTCGTAAAAATGTCGTACTTCTATTACAACCCCACGACGAAGTCCTGGGAAAACTCCGACACGCCGCCCAAAGATCCCATGTCCGGCAGTTTCATTCTTCCTGATTTTCTCCGTTTGACCTTTGATCTCGACGGGAAACTCAGCAACATTACCGTACCGATGCCGGCCGCCGCCACCGGCAACACCACCGGGAGCACCCCGGTACCAATTTATTGAGGCATCCCTCCGCCACCCAGGAACTTTTGGCCATGAACTCTCTTTCGCCCAACCCGCCGCCACCGCCGGCCGAACCTTCCGCGCGGGCCTCGCGGTCGCGAGCATTGTCCCGCCGCCGGCGGGGGACAATTCTGGTACTGGTGCTGTGCACCATCATGGTATTGTCGGCGCTGATCACCGCTTTTCTGGAGATCGCCCGCAAGGAGATTATATTACGCAGCATGTATTTTGGCCGTGAAAACATGCGGATGGCCGCGTACTCGGGGCTGGAAGCCACCCTCGCGGTCCTGAACACTTACTTGCAGTTGGACGGCGGCCTCTACGGCCCCAACCAGGGCTGGAAAGACCCCATAAACCAGCGGAGTTGGGGTAATGCCACCAATACCGACTCAAATACCCTTACCCCGGTGTATGTTCCGCTCAATGGCATGACCATCAATGTTACGGTCACGGACCTCACGGGTTACATGCCGATTAATCGCATGAGCGACAATGAGTTTCTGGCCATGTTTGATGCCATGGGCGTGGATCCCACCCAGGGCCAGGTGCTCCTCGACACTTTTCGCGACTGGACCCAGCCCTACACCGGTAACTTCAGCCTGGACGGCGCCAGCAACGACTATTACGAGACCCAGACCCCCGGCTATGACCCGACCTATACCAATATCACGGACTACGACGAATTTCGCTACATTAAAAACTGGCAGGATTTATTTTGGGATGAAAATGGCACGGAAACGCCGATTTACCAGCAGTTCCGCAACATCGTCACGCTCCATGATTCCGGCGGCGCCGTAAACATCAACACCGCCACCGTGGACGTGCAAAACGTATTGGCCGACCAATATCTCGTGGAAATTGATCCCACGGCCATCCAGTCCTACCTGTGGGGCCAGGATCAAATTCCCAATACCGACGACGACCTCCTGGTTCGGAACAGTGATGAAATGACGGTGGCGGGCGTCCTTTCGGCGAATGGAACGGGAAATGCCACGGGTGGAAACACGACCGGCGGCAATACCACGGGCGGTGCGGCGGCCGGCGGAGTGACCGGGTTTAACAATGCCCCCGCCAATAATAATTTGATTTTTGCGGCACTCAGCACGAATCCAGCCCTCATTAATGGTTTGATCACTTCTGCTCTTGGTGCAGGTGGCGGTGGCGGCGGCGGTGCAGGTGGTGGTGGCGCGGGTGGCGGTGCCGGCGGTGGCGGTGCAGGTGCGGGCGGTGCAGGTGCGGGCGGTGCTGGCGCGGGCGGCGGTGGTGCAGGCGGTGGTGGTGCTGGCGGCGGCGGCGCGGGTGGTGCTGGCGCGGGTGGTGGTGGTAGGGGCGGCGCTGGCGCAGGAGCAGGTGCGGGAGCAGGTGCAGGTGCAGGAGCAGGTGCAGGTGCCGGGAGAAGCGGAGGTACCGGTGCAGCTGCCAGCACCGGCGCAGCCGCAGGAGCTCGCGGATCGGGTGCAGCAGCTGGTGGTGGCGGAGCCGCTGGTGGCACTACCGGCACCACGGCGGGAACTGGAGCAACTGGCGGAACTGGCACTGGCGCCACAACGGCTACGACGACCAATGTTGGCATTGGCTTTCTTTGCCGTTTGCTCAAAATCAATGTTACGATTTCACTGGGGGACTCCAATTTTCTACTCTCTGTAATCGTGAAACCGAACAATTACGGAACCGGCGTGCCCACGAGCATTACGTCCGGCACCGGTTCGGCTTCAACCAATTCCGGCAGCAGTTTTACCTCGACCGCCACCAACACGTCCGGCAGTTATCCCTGGACGTTTGTCGGTCTCGCGGAAAACTATGACCTGCCCTAAATTCTTTCATTTTAAACTAATTCGCCGTGAAGGTGAAACTTTCCCCGCCTTGGAGGGTTTGCCTTCGCGGTCTGACAATGATGATTGCCAGACCCGCTTTTTTTCCCAAACTCAAAACTTTGCACAGGAATTGATTTGCCCTGACTGCCCCAGACTCCATTATCCCCCCTTCTTTTACCCGTGGCCTCCATCATCAGTAACCTCCTGGCTGTAGTCAAAACTGACGCTTCCGCGCTTCCCCCGGCAGTCCGGTTTGTGCCCTCCGCCTTTCTTTTCGTACATGCGGAGCCCCTGCCCGACGGCATGCAGCCATCCGAATTGGACGGCTTTGCGAGCGTCACCCTGGAAGGGCTGGCGCCGCTGCCACTGGAACAGCTGGCCTGGGGATATCTCACCCATGCCAAGAGCCGGCATTTATTGCTCTTTGGCGCGTTTAATGAACGGCTGAACCAAGCCGGCCTATCGCCGGAGGAAACTTTTTTCCATGTCCTGCCCTCATTTTTTGCGGCGGCACCCGCCAACGGCGCTGCCCAGTGGGTCTTCCTGTGGGAGGCCGGCCATGTGGCCGCCGTGCATTATCTCGCCGGCGAAGTCATTCCCGCGCGCATTGAAATAGAACGCCTAACCGAGGACACCGTGGCCGCGGCCTTCGCCGCCCGGGAGAATCTCCTCAAACATTTGGGGACCCACGCCCGTAGCGAAGCGGCCCCCGGGCTGCTGGCACAACCGGAGTCCTCCCGCACGGGGCGCGATCGCGTGGCCTTTTCATTTGCCCATTACGAATCCGAAACCGCCGAACCCAAGCGCGTGGCCGGCAACGCGCCGGGTGGTTCAGCCGAGCGCTGGACGGCGGATTTACGCGGCAATATTTTCCGGGGTGCGGAGCAACGCCGCCGCCAGGCGAGCGCCACCGCGGGGTTGGTGTTGAAGTTGGCCGCGGCCTTCGCGCTGCTGCTCCTCATTGGCCAGGGCACGGTGATTTACTTCCAATACTGGGTCAAGAATGCCGATGCCAAAATCAACGACCAGAAGGCGGAAGTTAATCTGGTTGATCAACGCCTCTCGCTCCTCTCCAAAATTACCACGTTTACCGATCACGAATTGCATCCGTTTGAAATGCTGGGGATGATCAATCCTTTGCGGCCAAAACAGATTTATTATACCAAGACGCGCGTGTATGATAATAACAAGCTCAGCATTGATTGCATTGGCACCGATAGCGCAGCCGTAAGTGATTTTGTGGATTCCCTGTCCCGCTCGGGCTTGGTGGATTTGGACAAGAATAAACTCATTATTCAAACCAATCCCCTGGCCAATCCGCCCACCTACAAGTTTACCCTTAATCTGGCTTTCAATTCGGTGCCGAAGAGTCAGCCCATGCCGCCGCCGCCGCCGGAACCGGAGCCGGTGGCCGAGCCGCCGACGCTTTTGCCAGCACCTGATGCGGTTGGTCCCGCCGATTTGGCTGCCGGGCCTGCGGATGGCTCAGTGGATCAGGCTGCGGTCGCTCCAGAAGCCCAACCCAGCGTTCAATCCGGTCCTAACATCATTCGGAGCGCCCCGCCTGAAGCGACGAATCCGGCGCCCGCTCCTGCGCCCGCCGCCGACGCGGCGCCCGCACCCGCCGCAGATGCGGCCCCCGCCCCCGCCCAATA
>Ga0265319_1002290_pt1 | contig 10563 bp, 7 predicted proteins | sample 4824metaG_FD_192443 | JGI IMG/M metagenome (GOLD analysis project Ga0265319, IMG submission 192443) | Rhizosphere microbial communities from Carex aquatilis grown in University of Washington, Seatle, WA, United States - 4-8-24 metaG | ecosystem: Host-associated > Plants > Roots > Rhizosphere >...
GCCGCCATGGCTTCCGCGGATCCCAGCCTGCGGGTAAGGTACGAGACCATCGCCCAGGCCAGGCACCTTCCGCTGCGCCAGGTGATCATCACGGATTTCCTGGTTCCGCCGGTGGTCGATTCCATCGACCTCAGCGGATATCATGGGGCAATCGGGGATCCAATCAGAGTCATGGTCTCCGAAGATGCCGGCGTCATGTCGGTCAGGGTGGCCCTGCATGCAGAAGACGCCAGCTCGCTTGAGCAAGGCGCGGCAATGTTGCAGGCCGACGTTTGGGTGTACTTCGCGACGACGGCCTGTACGCACGGACGGCCGGTGAGAATCACCGCTACAGCCACGGATCACCCAGGGCATTCAGGAAGCAAGGCGGCAATCTGGTCGTAGCCCGAAAGTGACCAAATGACGAACCGCCGGGCGGATCCCCCGGCGGCTTTACGCAATTTGAGGCGAAATCTTGGACGAAGGCAAATGAGCGCAAGTGGATTCCGGGTTTCGGCCATTGATTCCGCGGGAATAGCGGAATCTCCGAGTCGTCACATTCCCTATCCGATTCCGGGATCGCAGACTTCGCTGCACCAAAACGAGTGACTGCCCACATTCGTCTCCACCTGAATACTTTGCCCTTCACACTTATCCTCAGTTCTGGCCCTTTCACTCTCACTTTCACCGTGGTCGTTGTTTCGCCATGAATCCTGTGCTTCACGCCATTGACCGCTCGGCCGCGGCATTCAATGGGCTGCCGATTTGGAAGGGCCAAAGCCAAGTCTGGGGCCAATGCATGATTTCGCCCACGTTTGAGCGCTGGCTTTATCAACGGATACACCGGCTGGGATTCATGGGCAGGGTTGAGCGCAGATTTCTGGGAGCCTATTTCCGCCCCGGCATGCGGGACCTCGGGTTTCGCATCTTCGATCCGGTGACCGGGTCTCAGCTCGACGACGCAGCGATCGCACACCTGGCCGCTTCTCTGGACCGGTCGGGTTATGCCAACCTCGGCGCCGCCCGCTCGCCAATCGGTTCCGGTCCAAGCACACCGTGAGCGGATCCGGCAAAGAAGCCTCGTTTCCTCTGCCGGCCCGGGTAATCGGGCAATGCCGGCTTGGTCCGATGACTCATGCCGCCCGTATCGTTTCGATCCCATGAAGCGTCGCCTGGCAACCTCCATCTCCGCGGTTCCGCGACTCGTGCTCCAGCTGGGCCTGATGGTCGTGGTGGCGATCTTCCTCGCCGGCACTTTGGGCGGCTTCGATTTCACGGACGAGGGCAACTATTACCTCAGCTTCGTCCATCCGGAGAATGTTTCGGACAACCAGACGTCCTATTACCTCTTCGGAGGCAAAATTTTCTCACTCCTCGGACACAACATCGTGGCCATGCGCGTTTGCACGCTGTTTGCCACGGCGGGCGGCACGCTCATTTTTCTGCGCGGCGTCCGGCGCTTCGTGCGGCGCTTCGCTCCCGAGTTGCTGCCCGACCGGGAGCGCGGGCAGTTCGCCCTCTGCTCCACCCTGGTCGCCTCGTTTCTCGGCTACGGCATTTCCCCGGCCGCGTTGTCCTACAACTTTCAAAACGCCTTCTGCCTGCTCGTCGCCACCGGCTTTCTGCTGAGTGCCTGCGCCCGTGAGCCCACAGGCAAATATTTTGACCCCGGCACCTGGCTGGCTCTCGCGGGCTTCGGCGTATTTGCGGGACTTGATTTCTTCATCAAGTTCAGCTCCAGCGTTCCACTGGCGATCGTCGGTTGCCTGTTTTTCCTATTAACGAACCGGCAAGGTCTCGGTCAGAAGGCCTCGTTCCTCAGCGCGCTGCTGGCCTGCTTGGTGGTCACGGCGCTGGCCTATTTCACCGTTTTTCAGAATTTCACCCAATGGCGCGCGGGGATCGCGGGCACCTTCGGAGCTATCGTCGACGGCGGATATGCGGCCAGGGAGATTCGACGCTACGGCGGGGAGATCGCCGAAGTGTACGCGAAGACGCTCGTGTTCTTCCTGCCCGTCTGGGCGGTCGCCGTGCCGGGCATGGCGGCGGTTGCCGCACTCCGCCGCTGGCCGCGTTGCCAGCAGGCCGCGGCAGCGATCACCGGCCTTTGGTCACTGGGCGTACTGGTCTGGCTGATCAATGTGCTCGAATACTATTCCGCGGCCGGTCCCTCCAGCGCATCTTTTTTTCTCGGCACCTTGCTGTTGTTCCTATTGCTGGCTGCCACCTCACGATGGTCCGTGCGCGGGGCCGGTGCAACATGCACTCCCGGCCGCTGGTGCGTCCTACCCGCCGCAGGATTCTTGTTTCTTTTGCCCTACATCGGGGCATTCGGCACCAACAACGCCCTTCATCTCAATACCCTCTATCAGCTCGCGCCCTGGTTCGTTGTCGCCGCGTGGCTGCTGGCGGAAATCGATCGCGTCTGGCGGACATCCTGGCCGAGCCGCCTCGGTCTGCTCCTGTTGGCCGCCGTTGCCGCCGGCCAATTCTATCAGGGGTACTGGCTCCAGCCGTACCGGATGGGAGTTTCCCGGGTGGATCTGGCGGTGCCGACGCCCATAGGTTTCCCGCCCTCCAATCTCCGGCTGACTCCGGAAGCGCACGAGTTTGTCGTTACCAGCCGCCGGATCCTGCTGGCACACGGCTTTCGCCCGGGCGACGATTTGCTCGTTTTCTTTAACCTGCCCGGATTCGTTTTCGCCATGGGCGGCGCTTCGCCGGGGCATCCGTGGTACTTTCAGGGCGACCTGCGCAACTACGAGCTCGACCTCATGCGGCTGCGTTTCATCGAACCGGCGCGTCTTCATCGCGCCTTCATCGTGCGCAATAGTGTCGAGACCGACTGGAATACCTTCCTGCCGTACCTGCGGAAGGCGGGTGTGAACTTCCCCACGGATTACCGGCTCATCACCCCGCCGATGTCATCACCCTTCACTGGCGCGACGTTCGAAATCTGGGCTCCGGTCCGTGCTGCCAGATGAAACGAAGGGCCGTGCACGGTCCCGCCCAGGTTCGACCCGGCTTTTCGGCGTTGCCGAATCGCTGCCGGTTTCCCCTTCACTCCCGATCATTCTTCCACTGATGTCTCCTGCCCTCCCCTCCCATTGCAGTCCTCCATGAATCCATTATTCCGCGCCCTTGACTGGTCCGCCACGGCCTTCAATCACGCGCCCTGGTGGAAGCAGGGCTGTACCGTCTGGGAACAGCGGATGTTCTCCCCCACTTTTGAGCGCTGGCTTTACCTGCGCCTGCACCGGCTGGGCCTGATGGGGCGGACTGAGCGGGATTTTTTCCAGATGCAAATCCGGCCCGGCACGCGGGTCCTCGATATCGGCGCCAATCTCGGCCTGTATTCCATCCTCATGGGCCGGCGCGCAGGTCCGACCGGCCGCGTGATCGCCTTCGAGCCCGACCCCGATCTCTTTGCCGCGTTGCAGCAGAATATCAGGCTCAATCACGCTGACATGGTCGAGGTCCACAACCTCGCACTCGGATCATCGCCGGCCACGCTTACCCTTCATCGATCGGTGCTCAATTCCGGTGACAACCACCTGGGGGAAAGCGAGGGCTCACTTTTCCGGCGAGGCGTGGCGGTCGAGGTCGTGTGCCTCGACTGGTTCCTGCCCGGCCTGGCGGTGGACCTGGTGAAGATCGACGTCCAAGGCTGGGAGCTCGAGGTCCTGCGCGGTATGGAGCTAACTCTGAAGGAAAATGCCGGCGTCCACGTGTATTTCGAGTTTTCGCCGCTCGGATATGTGCGGGCCGGCTCGACCTATCGGGAATTGATCGGTTTTTTGCGCGGCATCGGGTTTCGCATATTTGATCCGTCCGCCGGAACCGAGTTGGACGATGGCGCGATCGAGCGGCTGGCAGCGTCCCTCGGCCGAAAGGGCTACCTCAATCTCCTGGCCGCGCGCCGGCCTCCGGAGGGAAGGCCGTGAGCGACCGAGCAGCGATGCGCCGGTTCCTGCTGCAGCTCGGCCTCGCGGTGGTCGCGTTCATCGCCCTCGTCCTCGTCTTCCACAACTACGTGATGGATATTTCGCCGGTGATCGAGGTCACGGTGGAAAAGGAGCAAATCCGGCAGGATGTGCCCGGATTTCCGTTGACCTACGTCTTTGACTTCGATCGCAGCGAGCCGGACGGGCCCTACGCGAGCCGCAGCCGCACCCGGATCTACCAAGATGAGGTGATGCTGGCGGGTGCGCCCATCATGGCTGAAATCGTCCGCAGTGTCGGCCAAAGCAACTGGGCGCATGAACCCGGCCGGATCATCTTCTCTACCCCGGACGGCACCGATCCCCGAACGAACGGACACAGCTATTCGGTCTCCTATCCGCTCCTCTACGATCATGTCATCGGCCGCACGGCACTCGCCGTTTTCATCCTGGCGGTGGCCGGATTGTACGGGACGGGTAGATCCGCCGTCCCAAGCGTCGCAGGGGTCCCGCCGGAGCGTGGCCGATCCGGGCGCTGGCGCTGGCATTTCTGGGGGGCGACTCTGCTGTTTCTCGGCGGCCTGTATTTTTCGACCGGTACACTGACGCCCTATGCAAACACCGCCATTCCCCACGTCGCCCGGGGAAGCGGCTACCTCTACAATCCCGACCATGTTCATTTTCGCGCGTTGTTTAATTTCGTGGATGGACAGGATCGCTCAACGTGGGACAACGGCCTGCTCCTCCGCCGCATCCTTTACAACGTGATGGCCTACCCGTTCATGAAGGCCGCCGGGTGGGAAGTGGGCGGAACATTGGCCAGCCTCGTTTTCAACGTGGCGGCCTTCATCCTGTTTGTCCGCTCCCTGCGTCGCCGTGTCGGCGAACGCGGGGCGGTCTTTGGCGCCTGGCTGCTCGCCCTTTATCCTGGTGCGGGTTACTGGGCGGGGCTGCCGTATTTCTACGCCCTAATTGTTCCCGGCAGCCTGCTGTTGATGCTGGCGCTCGTCGCCATCGCCGAGGATCCGGGCTGGCGACCCGTGATCGCCGGCTCGCTGCTGATGGGAATCGCAAACCTGGGCTATGAGTTCTTTGTCTTCTTCATGCCGGCGACGGTGCTGCTGCTGCTGTGGCGCAAACGCTGGGTCGCCGCCATGGTTTCCGTCCTCCTGCAGGCGATTCCCGTCATCGTCTGGACGCTCATCCTCAAATACCACTTCGGCCTCAGCCTGTTGAACAGCAACTCGTCCGCCTTCGGCGCAATCTTCTGGTCCTATGCCAATATCAGTGATTTCGACCGGTGGCGGCTGGTACTACGCCCGGTTCCGGATGTCGCGCTGGACGTTTTATTCGGGGCGAACTTCCTGTTCCTGCCGCTGATCTCCATCACCGTGGTCGCGTTGAATAGCGTCACGTCAAGGATCCGGCCGCATCGCGCCGAGGTGGCGCTGCTGCTGGCCGGACTCGCGTTGTTTCTCTTCAACAATCTGGCACCCGACTACGTGAATCCATGGCAGATGCGCGGCACCTGGATCGCCCGGCTCTATCAACCTGTCTTTCCCGCCCTTCTTTGGTTCTGCGCCCGCTGGTACCAGCACCTGCCCTCCCTTCGCCTGCCGGCCAAATGCGGCATCCTCACGCTCATCGGCCTGTTGCTTGCCGGAAATGCCTGCATTCTGTTCGGGCCCGTGCTCAACGATCCTCTGGGCATTTCGGAGAATGCGTTTTATCGCTTTTACGACCACGCCAACCATGCAAATTACGAGATCAACCTGAAGAGGTATGGCCGTCGCCCCTTGGGATTCCCCGTTCCGCATCCGTAGTGTCGCGGGGATGCTGACCTAGGCTCACCGCCCCCGGAGCAATTTGTAGAGAACGAGGCTTCCGTTGGACCGCAATATCACGGCGTCACCGGCCGCGGTTTTTCGGTCCATGTAGGCGTAGAGCACCTCATCGTAATCGAGTCCGCGGAGAATTACATCCAGGTTCGAGTAAAAATACTCGTTCGCCTTGTCCTTGCCGACCGCCGTCCGGGCAAACCCTTCCGCCTTAAACCGGTTGTCCTGCTTGTCACGATGGTTGACCAGGACGTATTCGGACAACGAGGCCGATTCCGGCCAGAGCAACTGATGCCGGTCGGAAAAAAAGACCAGGAGGTCGGACGATGTGCTCAGCTTGGCGTCCCTCGGGACGGGTGCGGAGACTTCGGCGAGGGCGGCCCGGTCGACAAGCCGTGGCACTTGGAATGCGGCACGCCAGATCAGTGTGCAGGATGTCACTCCTTGCTCGATCATGGGTCCCGCCATCAGGCTCGCCAAGGCCACGTAGGCGGTCAGCGGCAGCACGGTCCACCGCTTGGTCAGAGACAGCACCTTCACAAAGGCCCAGACCGTCGCCAGCATTCCGAACGACATCAGCGCATAACTGTGCCAGTCGAGTTCGGTGGTGTCTCCAACTACCTGAAGGCACAAATCCGCCAGGGCCGGCAGTGCAAAGGGCGGCGCCAGCAGCCCGGGCCAGAAATTCGTCACGATCGGCCATTTGAAAGGCCGATCAAGCACTTGATCAATGATCTCGGGATTGAAGAATCGATAGATGATTCCCACATGCCGGTTGTGGGTCCGGAATTCCATCCAATAGCAGCCGGCAAAAAAGGCTCCGCAAAGCGCCAGCCCGATCAGGGCCTTTTTCCTTGGCACCACGCAATTGGTGACCAGGCAGAATCCAAGGCCGGACGCCGAGATGATGGGGAGATTTTCCTTTAGGCCAAGAAAGAGGACGAACAGCACCAAGGCCAATCGCCAGCGTCCTTCGGCAACACCAACGATCGCCCAGACAAGCAAGGGCGGAATGAGGCTGTCGTGGTGAAAGCCATACATGACGTCGACCGTCGCCGAGACGTTCGAGTAGTTGAAAAGGTAAGTGGCGGCGACCAGCGCGGGCAACAAGCCGAAACCCGGTGCCGCCCCGTTCACGTCAAGCAACCTCTGCGTGAGCCGGAAAAGTCCCCAAGCCGCTACCAGGAGGAATCCGGGCTGAAGCACGCTGAGGAGCCAGGGATAAGGGAAGACCCGGAAGACCGGTGAGAGCAGGGCAAGGGTCGGTGAAAAGTGCTCGTTCAGGAACGTATAGCTCCCATGCGCCATCACATCGTGCACGCTGAACAGGAAGTAAAACGACCCCTTCGACACCGACCAGCCGGTATTGTAGAGCATGTTCTGATAATACGCGATGTCACTTGTGAGGGTCCCGGTATCGATCAGGTGAATCTTAATCACGACCATGACGATCAGCCATGCCAGCCCGGTGAACAAGGCGAGGATCCGGGCAACGGTCAGGTGCGAGAAACGGCCCAGGAGGGCAAGGATCCAGGCGGAGGCGGCATCAATCCGCCGGTAGAGCTTGAGGACTTGGCCCATGGTTGGAACCGTGGGATAAGGCCGGAAGACCGGCAAAGTCGAGCGGCATTCCACCGCGCCAAGGATCGAAGCCAGTCGCGGCAGCCGATGCACTTTCCCCTTCACTCCCCCGTCCGCCCGGATATCCCTGACCTGCGACGCGACGCTGCCCCAATCACGAGAACCATGGACCAGCCCAACATAAAGAAGATCGCCATCACTGGTGTCACCTTCGGAACCAATGTCTCGGTGATCGAGCCGGCCAATCTCTATGGCTGCGCAATCGGCGATGATTCTTTCGTCGGGCCTTTCGTCGAGATCCAGCGCGACGCGGTCATCGGACGGCGCTGCCGCGTCCAATCCCATTCGTTCATCTGCGAATTGGTCAATGTGGGAGATGACTGCTTCATCGGCCACGGCGTCATGTTCATCAATGACCTGTTCAAGGAGGGCCGGCCCGCCGGCGGAAATCGTGCAGCTTGGAAATCCACCCGCATTGGCCATCGGGTTTCGATCGGCTCGAACGCCACGATCCTGCCCGTAAGCATCTGCAACGACGTCGTGATCGGCGCCGGCGCGGTGGTGACGCGGGACATTACCCAGCCTGGCATCTATGCCGGCAATCCCGCCCGTCTCCTGCGGTGCCTCGCGAAAACATAAGCGGCGCAAAGCTGGATTTTTTTCGCCGTAGACCAGGGTTGCGGGGATGCAAGCCGGGCAAACCGGCGGTTGGCCCCGCCGGAAACAGCTTTGCCGCCGACCGGCTGATGGGAACGGATTTCCATTCACTTTCGCCATCTCTTTCACTTTCACTCTCCCGATGCCCAGTCTCCCACCCGTCCTGCCGCACCTGCCGGTCTCCTCCGCCGGCATGCGCGTGCCGTACAATGACCTCCACGCGCAGTACCTGACGATCAAGGCTGGCGTCGACGAGGCCATCGCGCAGACCGTGCGCGACTCCGCCTTCATCCGCGGACCCGAGGTCGAAATTTTCGAACGCGCCTTCGCCCAGACGATCGGCGTGAAACACTGCGTGTCTTGCGCCAACGGCACCGACGCGCTCTACATCGCCTTCCGCGCCCTTGACCTCCAGGCCGGCGACGAGGTCATCACGTCCGCCCACTCATGGATCGCAACCTCCGAGACGATCACGCAGGCCGGCGGCCGGGTGGTATTCGCGGACACCGATGCCGTCACCTACACCCTGGATCCCGCCGACGTGGCAAAAAAAATCACGCCGCGGACCAAGGGCCTCGTGCCCGTCCACCTCTACGGCCAAACGGCAGACATGGACGCAATCATGGCCCTCGCCCAAAAGCACCGGCTCTGGGTGGTGGAAGATTGCGCCCAGGCACACCTTGCCCGGTATCGCGGGCGACCGGTCGGCACCTTTGGCGCCATCGCCACCTTCTCGTTTTATCCCGGCAAGAACCTCGGCGCCATGGGAGACGCCGGCTGCCTCGTCACCAACGACGACCGGCTCGCTGATTTCTCGGCGATGTTTGCCCGGCATGGGGGCCGAAGGAAAGGTGACCATGAGATCGAGGGCATCAACAGCCGGCTCGACGGCCTGCAGGCCGCCGTATTGAACGTGAAACTCCCGCATCTCGTTGGCTGGACCCAGGCGCGGCAGGCCCTCGCACGGGACTATAACGAGAAACTTGCCGGAATCGGTGACCTTGTTCTGCCAGCCGTCGGGCCCGGTCGCGACCACGTCTACCACATCTACGCCGTGCGGACCCGTTATCGCGACGCATTGCGCACCCATCTCTCTGCGCAGGGCATTCAGACCCAGATCAACTATCCCACCGCGCTGCCGTTCCTTCCCGCCTACCGCAGATTGGCGCACCAGCCCGCGGATTTCCCCCATGCACACACACATCAGTCGCAGCTCCTGTCGCTGCCGTTGTACCCGGAAATCACTCCCACCCAGGTCGACTTCGTCGTGGAGGAGATCCGGGCGTTCTTCTCCAAACATGCCGGCTAGGGAGCGATGTTTGCAATCCGCCCGGGCTCTTCGGTGAATTCCCGCCTCAAACCCCCTTCGGCCGGGGACACGTCCTGATCGACCATGTGCGGGATCGCCGGCCTGTTCCAATTCAAAGCCCCCGTTGAACGCGACGAGCTCGGGCGTTTCACCGATGCCCTGGCCCATCGCGGTCCGGACGGGCGCGGGTTGTTGCTCGACGCTTCCGTCGGCCTGGGTCACCGCCAGCTGAATTTCCTACGACACGGCCGGAGCGGCCGCGGTCCGATCCCTTTTGAAGACTCACAGGCGGTCGCCGGGGCAGACCGATGGCGCGGCCGAATCGCAGCCCTGGGTCGGTCCGGCTGCGAACAGGCGTCGCTCACCCCCTACCGCTATTGGATTACCTTTGACGGAGAGATCTACAATTCGCCCGAATTGAGCCGGGAACTGCGTGCCATGGGCTATGTCTTCCGCACGCCGACAGACGCCGAACTGGTTCTGGCGGCGCACGCCCAGTGGGGTGCAGCCTGTCTGGCCCGGTTTAACGGCGTGTGGGCGTTCGCAATTTGGGACCGGCAGGAAAGGCGTCTTTTCCTTGCGCGCGATCGCTTCGGCTCCAAGCCGCTCCACTACTATCATACGCCGGCATGTTTCGCCTTCGCTTCCGAACTGAAGGCGTTCCTGGCACTCAAGGATTTTCGTCCCGCCCTCAACGCGGACCTCGTACCCGCCCTGCTCGCGGGCGCCGAAACCGACGAGGGTGCAATCGTCGACACCCTCATGACCGGGGTCAAAAGGGTGCCGGCCGGCCATACGCTTCTCATCGCGGCCGATGGCACCGCGCATATGCGCCGCTGGTGGGAAACCCGGGACCAGCTTCCGGCAGTGCCTCCCCGCTACGAGGACCAGGTGGCCCGATTCCGCGAACTGCTGGTCGACGCCGTGCGGATTCGGCAGGCCGGAACGATTCCCATCGGCACCTGCCTGACCGGCAGCATGGATTCGAGCACGATCGCATGCACGCTGGCCCATGTTGCGCGCGGGGATGACGCAGCCGGCAAGGCTAAGGCTGTACGCCGGACCCGGACGCTGCTGGCTGAATTTCCCGAAACCACACCCGGGATGAAGGCCGTGATGGACGAAGTCGCCCGTGACTTCGGCGGGTCGACCAGCCGGTGGCGACTAACTGGTGTGGATGCCGCTCGTCGGGCGGTGGCATCAGTCTGGAGCTGCGAGGAAGCCGGCGGTGCCCCCGCCGGCTCCTTATTCGGGCTTT
>Ga0265319_1002291_pt1 | contig 10563 bp, 8 predicted proteins | sample 4824metaG_FD_192443 | JGI IMG/M metagenome (GOLD analysis project Ga0265319, IMG submission 192443) | Rhizosphere microbial communities from Carex aquatilis grown in University of Washington, Seatle, WA, United States - 4-8-24 metaG | ecosystem: Host-associated > Plants > Roots > Rhizosphere >...
GCACTATTTTACAGTGGCTATGGCTCAACTGCCGGCCGTGCTGCCGCACATCCTGCTGACCAGTAAAAAAGCCCATGCTGATGTTAGGCAAAACCTAGACAACCACGAGAACTTGCAACTGGAAGGTGACTTCGACAAATTCTTCAACTTACAAGTGGAAAAAGGGCAGGAAATTGATGTCCTGACCATCATAACTCCCGATGTAATGCAAGCATTGATTAACTACAACCAAGCTGAGGACATTGAAATTTTTAATAATAATCTGTATTTCATACTCAATAGCGACAAGCGTGATTACACCTCTGTCGAAAAACTCATCCAATCCGTAGCTGGCTTGTCTGTCCAGATTATTGAGAACCTCAAGCAGCGCGGCATAAGCAAACCTGTGATTCCAGCCGTTACAACCCCAAGCTAATACGACTGGGCTTGCTTGAGCAGCGCGACTATATCACTGGCTCCACGGCCAGGGAACCAAAACTTATCACATCCCGGGCTATTATTATCGTAAAGGTATAGTATCCGGCTGTCCTTGAGTGTTACAGAACCGGCTAGATGGCCGTTGTTTATATTGTCGCCCTTTTGATTGATGGTGAAGCTGACCATTCGCTGCAAACAGGGGACATCGGCAAATGAGTTCGCCAAATGATTGATATTTTGTCCGGTGTTAATTATGGCTTGAGCGGGAGAATTCAGAGCCTTGTCGGCAGCTTGGTAATTATACATAAGGTTGCGCGACAGATCTGACAGGGGCAAATATATTTGCGCTTCGGGCATATAAACCCGCGACTGCAAGGGGTCAGTAACCGTTGGGCTAGCGTAAAGTCCCTTAAGCGCGCTTTGTATATAAACCTTAACATCTAGGTTCATGGCTGGGGTATTTTGGTCCTGTTTCCATAAAATATCCAATTTCTGGCCAAAGTCCCAAAGGATGGCGGTTAGCAAACCGATTATTAAAACTAGCACAAAAATCAGCACCTTATCCGTCGGGTGCTGGAACTTGAACTTTTTCATAAAACCTCCAATATTCTTAAGCGGAATTATACATCAGCCGTACAAAATCTGCTGGCAGGCTATATAATACAAACTATGTTAGATATTCGGTTTATCCGGGAGAACGCCGAACTTGTCCAGGAAAAGTCCAAACAAAAGGGCTACGAAGTTGATATTTCAAAATTGATTAAGATCTATGATACTCGAAACGCAGTAATCAATAAACTTGAAGGAGCCCGGTTTACTCGTAACGAATTTGCGAAACAAAAAGGCGAAGATAATCCAGATCTTCATGCTGAAGCAAAGCAGCTTAGAGATAAAATCAAGGATCTTGAGACTCAACTTAAACCAATTGATGAAGAGTTTGATAAACTGCTGCGCGATGTTCCTAACGTTATGCCTGATGACACACCGCTGGGTGGCGAGGAAGATAACGTAGAAGTTAAGAAATGGGGCGAAACTGGTGATAAAAGTTTTGAAGTTGTTGACCACGCAACTTGGGCCGAGAAGAATGGCTTGCTGGATTTTGAGCGCGGTGCCAAAGTGGCAGGCAACAAATTCTATTTCCTAAAAGGCTCACTCGTGGAGATAGAACTGGCGGCGGCTCAGCTGGGCATGGAATTGGCCAAAAAACACGGCTTTATACCGATGATGGTGCCGCATATGGTCAATACCCGTACGCTGGAAGGCGCTGGGTTTTCGGCCCGCGGCGAAGAAAAGCAAATTTATAAAATAGAAGACGAAGACCTTAACTTAATCGCCACGGCCGAAATCCCTTTAACTGGTTACCACAGCGATGAAATCTTAGCAGAATTACCAATTCAATACGCCGGCTTAAGTCCGGCCTACCGAGTGGAGGGCGGGGCCTACGGCAAATATAACCGCGGCCTGTACCGCACCCACCAGTTTAATAAACTTGAGCTCTACGTTTTCTGCAGGCCCGAACAAAGCGAAGAGTGGCACCAAAAAATGGTGGCTCTAGAAGAAGAATTTTGCCAACTGCTAGAAATCCCGTATCGCATCGTGCGTATTGCCGCTGGCGACTTAGGCGCTCCGGCCTATAAAAAGTTTGATGTTGAGTACTGGAGTCCGGCAGACAAAGCCTACAGGGAGTTAATGAGCTGCTCAAATGTAACCGACTATCAGGCCCGCCGGCTGAATATTAGATTCAAAGATGCCGATGGCAGCACAAAATATGTGCACAGCCTTAACGGCACCCTGGCGGCCATGAGCCGTATCCCCATCGCTATCATTGAGAATTTTCAGACTGCCGACGGCAAGGTAGGGGTACCCAAAGCCCTGCAAAGCTATATGCACGGCCAAACCACTCTGTAGTTTTACCTGCGCTTGCGTTAAAATATAAGGTGACTCTAAATTCAAGCAACTAGAGACTTTGAGCTGACAGGAATAACTTTTTAGTATGGTCAAATTTGTTAATACCAAGGTGTTAAAACGCGTTTTAGGCGACCCGCAGGCCGCCACTATTAAGCGCATGCGCAAAAAGGTCAAAGTCATTAACGAACTTGGCGACAAGTACAAAAAAATGACCGATAAGCAGTTGCGCGATCAAACAGCTGAGTTTAAAAAACGGCTAGAGAAAAAGGGCACCAAGTTGGACGACTTGCTGCCCGAGGCTTTTGCCGTAGTGCGCGAGGCCGCAGCCCGGACCCTTAAGCAGCGCCACTTTGACGTGCAGCTAATTGGCGGCATGGTTTTGCACGAGGGCAGCGTGGCCGAAATGAAAACCGGCGAAGGCAAGACCTTAGTAGCCACTCTGGCAATTTATCTTAACGCCCTAGAAGGCAAGGGCGCCCACTTAGTAACCGTTAACGATTATCTGGCGCAGCGTGACGCCGGCTGGATGGGCCAGGTTTATAGTTTTTTGGGGATGACTACCGGGGTAGTAATCCCCGACCAATCTTTTGTATACGACCCGGAATACAACGACACCAACCACTTTGATGAGCGTATGTTCCACCTGCGCCCATCCAGCCGGCAAGACGCCTACCAGGCCGATATAACTTACGGCACCAACAACGAGTTCGGCTTTGACTACTTGCGCGACAACATGGTGCGCGAAACAGAACAGTTGCGCCAGCGCGACCTGCACTTTGCCATCGTCGACGAAGTCGACAGTATTTTGATTGATGAAGCCCGTACACCACTGATTATTAGCGCTCCTGCCACCGCCAGTGGTGCTGCCTACAGCCAATTTGCTAAAGTCGTGCGCCAGCTAAAAGAAACCGAACATTACGAAAAAGACGAAAAGCGCAAAAGCGTTGTTCTGACAGACGCCGGCGTCGAGCTGGTAGAAAAAATTCTAGGCATCACTAACCTATACGCCACCGAAAACCTGCGCACCATCTATCACCTAGAACAATCGCTCAAAGCCCAAACACTATTTCACCGTGACAAAGATTACGTGGTCACTAAAGAAGGCGAAATTGTCATCGTTGATGACTTTACCGGGCGCTTGCTTAAAGGCCGGCGCTACAACGAAGGTCTGCACCAAGCCATTGAGGCTAAAGAGGGAGTAGAGGTCCAGGAAGAATCCATGACCTTAGCAACCATCTCTTTCCAAAATCTCTTCCGACTATACAAAAAACTGGCTGGCATGACCGGTACAGCCATGACCGAATCCGAAGAGTTCCACCAAGTCTACAAAATGAACGTTATCGAAGTTCCAGCCAACAAACCACTGGTCCGTCAGGATTTATCAGATAGGATTTATAAGACCGAGACTGGCAAAATGCACTCGATCGTTAAAGACGTGGCCGCCAGCCGCGAAAAAGGCCAGCCGGTGCTAATTGGCACAGTCAGCATTGAGAAAAACGAGCTGCTAAGCTCCATGCTCAAAGCCGCCAAGGTGCCGCATGAAGTATTAAATGCCAAGAACAACGAAAAAGAAGCGGCGATTGTCGCTAAAGCCGGCCAGCGCGGCGCGGTTACATTGGCTACCAACATCGCCGGTCGTGGCACCGACATTGTGCTAGGCGAAGGTGTAAAAGAAGTTGGCGGCCTGTTCGTGCTAGGCAGTGAGCGCCACGAATCACGTCGTATTGATAACCAGCTGCGCGGCCGCGCCGGCCGCCAAGGCGACCCCGGCAAAACCCAGTTTTACGTGTCCACTCAAGACGACCTAATGCGTATTTACGGCGGCGACCGCATCGCCGGCCTGATGGACAAACTCAAAGTAGATGATGAAACGCCGATTGAGAGCCGCATGATTACCAAAAGCCTGGAAGGCGCCCAGAAAAAAGTCGAGGGCTTTAACTTTGACCAGCGCAAAAATGTAGTGCAGTACGATGACGTTATGAACCGCCACCGCAAGGCAATTTACGCCATGCGCCGCGAGATTTTGAAAGCCGAAGATATCAGCCCGCGTATCAAGAAACTGATAGACGAAGAAGTCCAGTGGCTAACCACACACCCCGAGTCCACCAGCGAAAACTACGAAAATATCCTAACCGAGACCTTCCCATTTGATGGCGACACCCTAGATAAATTATTTGATACCGCCGCCGATAAGTTTCAGGCCGAGCTAGAAAAAGCTGCCACCAAACAGTACAAAGAGCAGGAAAAATCATTCACACCAGAGACTATGCGCAAGGTAGAGCGCGATGTATACCTTCAAGTCTTGGATGACCTGTGGATGCAGCACCTAGAAAACATGGACCACTTGCGCGAAGGCATCCACTGGATTAGTGTCGGCCAGCGTGACCCATTGGTAGAATACCGCCGCCAAGGCCAAATAATCTTTGATGATTTTCAGGCCACATTACGCCACGATATTGTACGGGCTATAATGTACGCCCAACCATTGGACGAAGCTGCCCAGGCCAGGGTAGTGGAAACCGAACTAACCCGGGCGGCCGCCGGCTCTGTAGATAACGCCAGCCAAATCACTACCGCCGAAGTCTTTGAAGAAACCGACTTTACGCCACTGGCGGAAGAAGAAGCCAAAGAAGCCCGCCTGCACGCCGAGCGCAAAAAAGCCCGTAAAGCCGAACGCCAGCGTAAAAAGAAAGGCCGCAGGAAACGCTAAATGAAACACACTGTAACTGAGGTAGAATTAAAAAACGGCGCCCGTGGTTTATTCATAGATGTCCCAGGAGCTACCGTTACCAGCTACGAGCTTAATTTCCGGGCGGGCGAATACCTGCTTAAAAGCAAAAATAAGTGGGAAGCGCCGCATATCATGGAGCACGTAATACTGGGAGCTAACGAGGAGTACCCGGACAGCCAAGGATTCCAGGCCGAGTTCAACAAAAATGGCGCCTTTACCAACGCCTACACCAGCTATTACTACATCAATTACATCGGCGAGACCGCTGATTTTGAATGGGAGCGGGTGCTAAGACTTCAATTGATGGCTCTAGCCAAACCATTATTCCTAGAAGCCGAGTTTAATGCCGAAGTCGGCAACATCCGCGATGAACTGGTCAGCTATTCCAACAACTACTTCAGGGTGCTTGGTAACGAAATGAGCAAAGATTTTGGCTTTAGAATTAAGACCGACAAAGAGCGCGCCGGGCTAATAGATAACGTTAACCGTCAAGACGTTATTAATCACTACAAAAGCACGCATTTTAGCCGAAACATGCGCTTTATCATCGCTGGCAACCTGCGTGGCCGCCGTCCAGCGCTCAGAAAAGTTCTGGAATCGCTGGAGCTGCCCAAGGGCCCCGCCGGTTTTAAGCTGCCCAACGAGCAGGCTAAAAATCCGGCGCGCACAACTTTCGTACCCAACAAAACCGTTGACAACATCTATCTGACCATCAGCAGCTACGTTAACGATACGCTCAGTACCAAAGAGGATGACGCCCTGGGCCTGGCCCGGATTATGCTAACCGATACACTGTACTCCAACATCTTTGGCCAAGCGCGCGAAAAAGGCCTGGTTTACGCTGTTTATTCCGGCCACAGCCAGATGAGCAAAACTGCCGAATGGTGGTTAAGCAGCCAAGTACTACCGGAAAACGCGCCGGCACTGTGCGACATCATCCTTTCGGAAATTAAAAAAGTGCAAAACGGCCTGATTGACGATGCCAGCCTGGAAGCTGCCAAACAGTATGCACTGGGTTCCTTCCAGCGCTCCATGCAGACCGTCGGTTCGGTGGCTGGCGCTTACGGCCGCTACTTTTTTGATGGCTACATCGAAGACATGAAGTCTGTCCCTGAGCGCATCAAAAATGTTAGCAACAAGGAAATGGCCGCGGCTATGCGCCGGCTGTTCAGCCAAGATATTGGCAGCGTTGGGGTGCTGGGTGGCAGCGACGCTACAATTGGCCCTAAAATACACGAGCAGCTGAAGCCTCTGTGGAGGTGAAGATGGAAGAGTTAAAGAAGCATCTTGATTCTCTAGAAACTGAGATAAAACAATCGGCGGCTAAGCTTAATATAGCTGAGCGCCAGACTGAACTAGCCGGACTCCAAGTCGAAATTGCCAAAAATGATTGGTCGGATAATCTCCGCGCCCAGGACATCCGCAAAAAAGAGGCATCACTGTTTGGCCAGATAAGCCCCTGGACCGACCTGCTTGACGATGTAAAAGGGGTATTAGAGCTGGCTAAGCTAAATGATAATTCGCTACTGCCGGAGCTCCAGGCCCAAACCAAAAAAATCGAGAAAAAGTACGAGCAACTTAAAAAACAGCTGCGTTTTACCGGCCCTTACGATGACCGCGAAGTTATATTAGGCATCTACGCCGGCGCTGGCGGCACCGATGCTCAGGACTGGGCGCAAATGTTGCAGCGCATGTACTTACGCTGGGCCGAAACCCAGGGCCTAAAAGCCGAGATAATTGACCAATCGGCTGGCGAGGAAGCCGGCATTAAAAGCGCCACCATTAAACTTTCCGGCGGCAGTTTTTTGTATGGCCGTTTGGCCGGCGAACACGGCGTACACCGGTTGGTACGCCTCAGCCCATTTAATGCCGATAACCTACGCCAGACCAGCTTTGCCAAGGTAGAGGTTTTGCCGTTAGTTGATAAGCCTGGCGAAGTCGAGCTGGATGAAAAAGACTTAAAGATTGATGTTTTCCGTTCCGGCGGCAAGGGCGGCCAATCAGTAAATACTACCGATTCGGCGGTCCGCATTACCCATCTTCCAAGCGGCATATCGGTTAGCGTGCAGAATGAGCGCAGCCAGCTGCAAAACCGCGAAACAGCGTTAGGCATTCTGCGCTCGCGCCTGGCAGCCCTGCAGCTAGAGCAGCACGCCGAAAGTTTGGCGCAAATTAAAGGGCCCAATCAGTCGGCAGAGTGGGGCAACCAAATTCGCAACTATGTATTGCACCCATACAAACAGGTCAAAGACAATCGCACCGGCTATGAGTCGTCCGACGTAGAGAAAGTGTTAGACGGCAATCTTGATCCGCTTATCACCGCCTGGCTCGAACACAAGCCGAATTAGACATTTTAACTTTCTTATGCTAAAATAAAGGTATCGTTCAAGTTGAATCCGGGTTTATTATAAATTTATTACTCAGGCTTCACCAAATATAACGAGTATTAAATAAACCACAGGGATTCTTTTTTTAATGTATAAAAAAACTTACAGCCGCAGTCCGCGGCGCCAGGGCACCCGGCATTTTGGACCCGACACTAGGCCAAAACGCGGTGGCGGCAAACGCCAAAATATCGACCCGGCGCGCTTTGTTAAAGTTGCCAATCCGGCCACAGTTGCCGGCTACAAAGCCGGCCATATCTTTGCCGACTTTGCCATTCATCCAATTCTTAAGAGCAATGTAGCCACCAAGGGCTACCTAATGCCTTCAGAAATCCAGGAAAAAACCATTCCGCTGGGTCTAGCTGGCCGCGACGTAGTTGGCGTAGCCAACACCGGTACTGGCAAGACCGCAGCCTTTGCATTACCGATTCTCAACAAGTTACTTCACGACCGTGATGCTATTGGGTTAATCATTACGCCAACCCGCGAATTAGCAATCCAGATTGAAGACCAGTGCCGCCAGTTCGCTAAGCACAGTGGGCTATCGGATGCGCTGCTAATTGGGGGCCTGCCTATGGGTCGTCAGCTAACCGCCCTTAAGCGTAATCCGCGCCTAATTATTGGCACTCCAGGACGCCTTAAGGACCATGTTAACCGTGGCACCCTGAATCTAACCAAGGCTTCCATGGTGGTATTGGACGAAGTCGACCGTATGCTAGACATGGGCTTTATTAACGATGTACGTTTTTTGCTGAGCCAATTGCCGCAAAACCGCCAATCGTTCTTTTTCTCAGCCACCCTGAGCCCCGAAGTTAATAATCTAATCCAAACCTTCACCAACAACCCGGTAACTATCGACGTGAAGATTGGCGAAACCAGCGACAATGTCCACCAGGACGTTATCCGCTACACCGGCAAAACCGAACGCCTGGACAAAATGCATGACGTGCTAATCAGCGATGCCGCAGCCAAAGTTTTAATTTTTGGCGAGACCAAATATGGTGTTGAACGCCTATCCAAAGAGCTAGAAGCCCGTGGTTTTAAAGCTGCTGCGTTGCACGGCGGCAAAAGCCAAGGCCAACGCCAGCGCGCCCTGGATAGTTTCCGCGAAAACCGCATCAATATCCTAGTAGCTACCGACGTTGCTGCCCGTGGCATCGACGTAATAGACATCACCCATGTAATAAACTTTGACGTGCCTAAAACCTACGACGACTACACTCACCGTATTGGCCGGGCAGGGCGGGCCGGCAAAATTGGTCACGCGATAACCTTCGTGGAAATCGGCGTGGCTCCGGTATCGGCGGCCCAAAGCCACCCATACCGCGTCCGCCGTTAAACTCCCTGGGCTTAGCATTACCGCCATTTGCTATACTTATAGGCGATGATTCTTCTAGATAGGGTTACTAAAACCTATAATCGCAGGGGCTCGGCACTTGAGCGCGTATCTCTTCATATTGAGCCCAAAGAATTCGTTATTATTGTGGGGCAAAGCGGCGCCGGTAAAACCACCTTATTCCGCCTGTTAACACGGGAAGAAAAGCCCACCAGCGGCAAAATTGTCGTCGGCGGCATGGATTACGACAAGCTCAAAGACAAAGATGTACCGATGCTACGGCGCAAAATTGGCGTTGTCTTTCAAGACTTTAAGTTACTGCCAGGCAAGACCGTTTATGAGAACGTGGCTTTTGCGTTAGAGATTGCCGGACTAAGTAATGCCGAGATTAAGCACACCATCCCTAAAGTGTTAGACCTGGTTGGTCTAAAAGGTAAAGAAAATAACTACCCACTAGAACTATCCGGCGGCGAACGCCAGCGCGTGGCTATCGCCCGGGCGGTGGTACGCCAACCCAAAATTTTGATTGCCGACGAACCCACCGGTAACCTAGACCCCAAGCATGCCTGGGATGTTATTAAAGTGCTAGAAAAGGTTAACAAGTTCGGCACCACGGTGCTACTAACCACTCACAACCAAGAAATAGTTAACGCCCTGCGGCGCCGGGTAATCACCATTAAAGACGGCAAAATAGTTTCCGACCGGGCGGTAGGACAGTACAAAAGCCAATGAAAGAACACCGTTTTATAACCTTTGAACGCATCCTTAAAAACGGCGCTATTAACTTTGGCCGCAACATCTGGCTGGCGCTAGCCGCCATTGCCATGATGAGCATCACGCTGACCATCTTGCTTTTCGCGGTGGTGGCCAACGCCACTTTTAGCCATACCGTTAATGATTTAACCAGTCATATAAATGTCTCAGTCTATCTGGTAGATAGCATCACCGCCAAACAGCGTACCGGGTTAGTCAACCAGTTAAACGACACCCACGATATCAAAAGTATTACCTACCAAGATAAAGCTACGGTCCTAAAACTCTACGAAAAGGCAAACGCCAACAACACCGATTTACTCACCGCCATTTCCGAAACCTCCAACCCGCTACCGGCCAAACTTATCATAAGTCCAACTGACCCCAATAATTTGTCAGCCGTTAAGGCCGTGCTCGATACTCCAGCCAACACCAAACTACAATCTGACCCCACTAGCTACAGCGGCGATCGCAAGGCGGCCATAGACAAAATCACCTCTGCCACCCACTTTTTTGAAGAGGCCGGCATTGTTGGCATAGCGGTTTTTGTTCTAATTTCTATGCTAATTATCTTTAACACTATCCGTATGACCATCTTTAACCGGCGCGACGAGCTGGTAATTATGCGACTACTTGGCGCCAGTCCCGGCTATATTCGTGGCCCGTTTATAGTCGAAACTATGCTCTATGGCGCCGCCGCTGCCGCGATTTCGCTGGTAGTCTGTGCCTCGCTGTTCGCCATCGCCAGCCAAACCTTGCAGGCCAGTAGCCTGGGACTGCTAGATATCAGCTACTCTGGCCACTTCTTCCGCCAACATCTATGGGTAATCCTGGCCGGGCAAATCGCGGCTGGTATAATAATAGGTGCCGCTGCTTCTGCCTTTGCCACGCGGCGCTACCTAAAGAGTAAATAAATAGATTCTAAATAACAGTGGTCTGGACCGGTTTCTAACCGGGGCGGGAACATTGACTAATTATTGGAGGATGGTATATTGAAAGTGTTCATGCTAAAACAAAAACCTAAAACTAATCTT
>Ga0265319_1002293_pt1 | contig 10554 bp, 11 predicted proteins | sample 4824metaG_FD_192443 | JGI IMG/M metagenome (GOLD analysis project Ga0265319, IMG submission 192443) | Rhizosphere microbial communities from Carex aquatilis grown in University of Washington, Seatle, WA, United States - 4-8-24 metaG | ecosystem: Host-associated > Plants > Roots > Rhizosphere >...
CGAGCACGCGGCCGTCCGGTCGCTGGAAGCCCAGCTTGAAGATGCAGTGATACGCGACCGGCAACGTGCAGAGCAGCGCGAGCCGTCCGGACCAACGGTGGGCACGCCCGATCCAGCGGGGCCGCGTCCAGGGGAGCTTGCGGAAGATCCACGCGGCGCTGAAGAGCTGGAAGCACGCGAGCGCGACCGCTGCGCTCGCGAAGCCTGCCTTGAGGTGCACCGGGTCGCTGAAGAAGAGCCGGAAGTAGCCCTTCGACCTCGGCTGATGCCGTGCGAGGAGCCCGGCGGTCAGTGAGAAGAGCGCGAAGGCGAGCAGCGGCGCGGCGAGCCAGCGGGCGGCACGCTGCCCAGGAGCCACCGGCGCCGGAGCGACCTCGGTCATGTCGCGCTATCGAACCCGAATCGCGGGCGGCGATCAAGGGTTGCGCAGGATCACCGATCCGTCCGCTGCCAGCTCAACCGGCGGAGGCCGGCCCTGATGCGGGCAGCCAGCTCGGCCATCGAGGCTGCGGCGACGTAGTCGTCTGCCGTGGCCTCGAGATACGGCGCGGGCTCGTTGCCGCCGGCGTCGTAGGCGACGATGAACGCTTTCGGGTGCGCTGCCCGCAGCTGCTCGATCCGGGACACACGCGCGGGAACGACGGTCGCGGCGGCGTCGGACCAGGACGAGCCCGTCGCCACCCGGTAGGACGGCCCGAGCGCCTCCTGCAAGCGCGGCTGGAGCCGGCCGAGCTCGTCGTCGAGGGCGACCAACGTGAACGGGTCCCCGGCAAGGTCGACGGCCGGCGAGTCTCGCGGAGCGGCCGACCGGTCGGAAGAGCCTCTCGTGCGGCGGATCAGCGCGAGCTCCACAGAATCCCCGTTGTTGCGGCGGCAGGATGCATGACCTACGCATCAGTGAAGCAACCCTCTTTCGGTCACAGGTAAGAAATTGGAAAAGCGTTTTCGCCCCTGCCGGGTCGCGAGGGAGTAGTTGTCCCCGCCCCGGCGCGAAACCGGGGCGGGGACGCATTCGCCGGCGAGGGGCTCGGGGAAGGCGCCGACGAATCTCGGTCGGCGAGCTCAGCCCGCCGTGATCGACCCGAAGAGGCCGTGCGACTCGCCGCTCGGCCCGGCCGCGAAGTAGAGGCTCGTCGTCGGTCCGCCGGCGGCTCCGTTTCCGAACGCGATCGCCCACAGCCCGTCGATCTTGACGAGCGTCTGGTCGCCGAGCCGGAGCTGGCCCTTGTAGACCCACTTGCCTCCGCCCAGATCCTGGTACGCGCTGATCCGCCCGTTGCCGAAGTTGCCGACGAGCACGTCGCCCGAGAACACCCCGAAGCTCGCCGGTGCGAGCGCGAGCCCCCAGGGAGCGTTCGAGGGCGCGTTCTTCCGTCCACCCGGCGCCACGCGCGCGACGAGCTGCCCGTCGGGCGTGAACTGGTCGACGTAGCCGAAGCCGTCGCCCGCGACGTCGTCCTTCTTCGCGGCGTCCTGCTTCGCGTAGGTGACGAAGATGCTGCCGTTGAGCGCCTGGATGCCGAACGGCGCGTACCCCGCCGGCAGTTTCGGGTCGCTGAAGGCCGCGGTCGTGACCGGGTTGAACGACGCGTCGAAGACGTCCACGCGGCCGTTGTGGAAATCCGTCGCGTAGAGACGGTCGGACATCGTCGTGAGGCCCTTGTAGATCGCGCCCGTCGACGACCGGTCGACGCCGGGGATCGCGGTCGCGGCGTTCACGGCCGGCGACCAGCCGAGGATCATCCCGCCTTCGGTCGAGAACAGGAACCGGGCCGCTCCCGACTTGCCGTTCTGGCTGATCACGAAGTCGGTCGCGGAGCCGTTGAAGATCGTCCCGCTCGGCCCGCCGGGCACGGCGACGGTGAGCGCCTGCTTCGCGCCGCTGCCGTTGTAGAGCGTCGAGGTGTTGGTGCCGTTGTTCGACGTCCACCACGGCGTCGTCGGTCCGGCGGAGAGACCCCAGGCGTTGACGAGCGACGCATCCGTCGCCGGTGTGGTGCCCGCCGTGTCGGACACGAGATCGTGGACGGTGAAGACGTCGTCGGCGATTCCGCTGGACGCGGATCCGACCACGAGCACTGCGGCGACCAGCGCCACGGCGACAGTGATGAGACGAGTCGTATTCAATCTGCTCCCCTTTGCTTTCGAACGAGATCCGCAGTCCGCCAAGACGTACGCGGGGAGCCGCGCCGCGGTTTGGACCCGACCCGCGCGGAAGGCGCGGAGCGGTCTGGAATCCGCCCGCGACTCGTCTATAGTCGTGCGATCGACGGCCCGCGCGAGATCATGACGTGGCAGGATCTGGGCGTCGGCGCGCGTCAGCTCGCGCACCAGATCGTGGACGACGGCTACGAGGCCGACATGGTGCTCTCGATCGCGCGGGGCGGCCTGCTCGTCGGCGCGGCGCTCGGCTACGCGCTCGGCATCAAGAACACGTTCGCGATGAACGTCGAGTACTACACCGGGATCGATGCCCGGCTCGAGATGCCGATGCTCCTGCCGCCGGTGCCCGACCTCGTCGACTTCGCCGAGACCCGCGTGCTCATCGCCGACGACGTCGCCGACACGGGCGCGACGCTCGCACTCGTCAAGGAGTTCTGCGAGGGGAAGGTCGCCGAGGTGCGCTGCGCCGTCCTGTACGAGAAGCCGCACACGACGATCAACTGCGAGTACGTCTGGCGCAGGACCGACCGCTGGATCACGTTTCCCTGGAGTGCGGAAGAGCCGGTGACACGTCCCGTCGCATCGCCACCGCCGATCCGTTAGGGTCGGATCGGGGTCGGCGATTGCTCGATCCGGGAGGCGACGGGGCCTCGGAGTCGCGATCCGCGGCGCCGGGGTTTTCGCGTTTTCAGGGGCACAGAGACTCGGGAGGGACCAGGGTGAAGAGAAGGAAGCTCGTCATTTCCGGCGTGTTGTCCGCGGTCGTAGCCGCCTGCGCAGTGCTGGCGTTCGGCGTCGCGGCCGGGTCGGCGGCAAAAGCGGCGCCGTTCAAGGCCGCGTGGATCTACGTCGGTCCGCACAACGACGGGGGCTGGTCGCAGGCGCATGACGCCGGCCGCCTCTTCGTGCAGAAGAGCCTCGGCAGCAAGGTCGTGACGACCTACAAGGAGAACATCCCGGAGGGCCCGCAGGTCGCGCAGACGATCGAGAGCCTCGTCAGCGACGGCAACAAGATCATCTTCGGCACGTCCTACGGCTACCAGCCGTACTTTGCGGCTGCGGCGAAGAAGCACCCCGACGTCAAGTTCGAGATGGCGACCGGGACGGCGCAGTCGACGAATCTCGCCGAGTACTACGGCGCCGGTGAGGACGCGATCTACCTCTCCGGGATGGCCGCTGGGGCGGCGACGAAGAAGGGTGTCGTCGGCTACGTCGCGGCCTTCGCGATCCCCGAGGTGATCCGCCACACCAACGCCTTCGCACTCGGCGTGCAGGCGACGCATCCGGGCGCCACAGTCAAGGTCGTCTGGACGAACTCGTGGTTCGATCCCGCGAAGGAGAAGAAGGCGGCGCAGAGCCTGCAGTCCGCGGGGGCGGACGTGATCGGCCAGAACGTCGACAGTCCCGCAGCGGGCCAGTTCGCGAAGAGCAAGAGCCTCCCCTGGGTCGGGTACGACTCCGACTCGTCGAAGTTCGCGCCGCAGCAGTGGCTCACGGGCGCCGTCTACAACTGGGGCCCCTACTACCTGAAGCGCGTCCAGGCCGCGATGAACGGGACCTGGAAGACGGGCTTCTACTACGGCGGCCTGAAGGACGGCTTCACGATGCTGGCGCCGTACGGCCCGGGCGTGAGCGCGCAGACGAAGGCCGCGATCGCCGCGAAGACGAAGGCGATCGAGAGCGGCTCGTTCTACGAGTTCGCCGGCCCGCTCTACGACCAGAAGGGGACGCTGAAGGTGCCGAAGGGCAAGAAGCTCTCCGTGACGCAGCTCTATGCCATGAACTGGCTCGTCAAGGGCGTGCAGGGGAGCGCAACCGGCTAGCCGGGCCACCGGTCGAGCCCGTTGTCCTCCTGAGCCCGTCCACTCCGATGCCTGCCGTCTCGCTCCGGGGAATCACCAAGCGATTCCCCGGAGCGGTCGCCAACGACGGCGTCGACTTCGACGCGGCGGCAGGAGAGGTTCACGCGCTGCTCGGCGAGAACGGTGCCGGGAAGAGCACGCTCTCGAACATCCTCACCGGGCTCTACCGCCCGGACGAAGGGGAGATCCTTCTCTACGGCGAGCCCGTCGAGTTCCGGTCGCCGCGCGACGCCCTCGACGCCGGCATCTGCATGGTCCACCAGCACTTTCGGCTCGTACCGACGTTCACGGTCGCCGAGAACGTGCTCCTCGGCGACCATCGCGACGAGGGACGGCGCTTCTTCGTCCACCCGCGCAACATCGAGCGGCGTGTCGCCGAGCTCGGCGAGCGCTACGACATCGCTGTCGACCCGCGCGCCCGCGTGTGGCAGTTGTCGCTCGGCGAGCAGCAGCGCGTCGAGATCCTCAAGGCGCTCTACCGCGAGGCGCGCATCCTGATCCTCGACGAGCCCACCGCGGTGCTGACGCCGCAGGAGTCGGAGTCGCTCTTCGCGACGATGCGGACGATGGCCGCCGAGGGCCGGACGGTCATCTTCATCTCCCACAAGCTGCACGAGGTGAAGGCCGTCGCCGACCGCGTGACCGTGCTGCGCGGCGGCAAGACGGTCGCGACGCTCGACGCTGCAGAAACGACGCCGCACTCGCTCGCCGCGTTGATGGTCGGGCGAGAGGTCGACCTCACGCGACCCGCCGGTGGCTCGACGACCGAGCTCGGGCCGCCGGTGCTCGAGCTCCAGGACGTGTGGGCCCTCGCCGAGCGCGGCGGCGACGCGGTTCGCGGCGTGACGCTCACCGTCCACTCGGGCGAGATCGTCGCCGTCGCCGGCGTCGCGGGCAACGGCCAGCGCGAGCTCGCCGAGACGGTGACGGGGATGCGGCCGCCCGCGCGCGGGACGATCGTCGTCGGCGCGCGCGCCTTGCGCGGCGGCGATCCGCGCGAGGCGATCCGCGCCGGCGTCGCGCACGTGCCCGAGGATCGTCTGCACACCGGCGTCGCCCCGAGCCTCAGCATCGGCTCGAACGTCGTGCTGAAGGCGTACCGCGACCGGCACCTCGGCCGTGGGCCGCTGCTGCATCGCGGCGCCGTCAAGCAACAGGCGGCGAAGCTGATCGTGCGCTTCGACGTCAAGGCGGCCGGCCCGCACGTCCCGGCGCGGCAGCTCTCCGGCGGCAACCTGCAGAAGGTCGTGCTCGGCCGCGAGTTCTCCGGCAGCCCGCGCGTGCTCGTCGCCGCGTCGCCGACGCGCGGGCTCGACGTCGCCGCGACCGAGGCGGTGCACCGCTACCTGCGCGAGGGCGCCGCCGAGGGCATGGGCATCCTGCTGATCGGCGAGGACCTCGACGAGATCCTCGCCCTCGCCGACCGCATCGTCGTGATGTACGAGGGCGAGCTCGTCGGCGAGCTCGACGCGGCGACCGCGACCGCAGCGGACGTCGGCCTGCTGATGGCCGGCGGCGGCGCACGCGCGTGAGCTTCCCGCTGCGGATCGAGCGGCGCCTGCGGCAGCCGCGCTGGCTGTCGGTCGCGGTGCCGGTCGTCTCGGTCGTCGTCGCGTTCGGAGCGATGACGCTGCTGCTGCTCGCGACGGGTCATTCGCCAGGGCACACGTTCGGACGGTTGTTCCACTCCGCGTTCGTCGGCCGGAGCTCGCTCGACGCAACGTTCGTCGCGGCGACGCCGCTCGCCTTCACCGGACTCTGTGCGGCGGTTGCGTTCCGGATGAATCTCTTCAACATCGGCGGCGAGGGCCAGCTCTACGCGGGCGCGATCACCGGCGCGGGCACGGCGCTGCTGCTGCACGGTGCGCCCGGCCCTGTCGCGATCTTCGCGATGATCGTCGCGGGCGCGGCGGGCGGTGCCGCCTTCGCGCTCGTTCCCGGCCTCCTGCGGGCGTTCCTGTCGACGAACGAGATCATCGTCTCGCTGATGCTCAACTACGTCGCCGGGCTCGTGCTGACGTACCTCATCTTCGACTCGCGCTCGTACTGGCGCGACACGTCGACGCCGGATGCGCGCGTGTTCCCGCAGGGCAAGACGTTGCCGAACGCGTCGTCGTGGCCGACCGCGCACATCGGCTTGATCGTCCCGCTCGGGTTCCTCGTCGCAGTCGTGATCGCAGTGCTCGTGCACGTCCTCTACACGCGTACGCGCTTCGGCTTCGAGGTGCGCGTGATCGGCGACTCGCCGCGCGCCGCGCGGTACGCAGGGATGCGCACGCGTCGGAAGATCATCGCGGTGATGGCGCTCTCGGGCGCGATCGCCGGCGTCGGCGGCGCGAGCCAGGACGGCGACTTCCGCCACGTGCTCGATCCGCGCGGGCTGCAGCAGTCCGGCTACGGCTACTCGGGCATCGTGATCGCGGCGCTCGCGCGCTACAACCCCTTCGCGGTGTGCGTGGTCGCGTTCCTGCTCGGCGGCCTGCAGAACGCGGGCTACACGCTGCAGGGCGCGGACTTCCCGTCCGGGCTCGTCGGCGTCATGCAGGGGCTGATCCTGTTCTGCGCACTCGGCGGCGAGCTGCTCGTGCGCTACCGGATCACGGTCGACCGGCGCAGCTCGCGCCGGGCGCCCGCGGCCGCCGAGGTCGCACCGTGAACAACTCGATCCTCGTCGTCGTGCTCGCGTCGGCGGTGACGTACGGCACGCCGCTCGCGTTCGCGGCGCTCGGCGAGTTGCTCACCGAGCGGTCGGGCGTCCTCAACCTCGGCGTCGAGGGGATGATGCTCGTCGGCGCGGTGATGGGGTTCTGGGCGGTGCAGCACGTGCCCGGCTCCGGGCCGGTCGCGCTCTGCGTCGCCGTCGCCGTCGCCGCGCTCGCGGGAGGGACGATGGCGTTGATCCACAGCTTCCTCGTCATCACGCTCCGCGCGAATCAGATCGTCTCGGGGCTCGCGCTGACGATCTTCGCCGGCGCGGGCGGGTTGTCGTCGTACCTGGGCGGCGTGCTGAATCTCGCCGACGCGCCCGCGCGCCATCAGTTCAACGCGTTTCTTCCGGCCGGTCTGCGCCATGCGCCGATCGTCGGACCGATCCTCTTCGACCAGACGGCGCTCGTCTACGTCTCCTGGGTGTTCGTCGCGCTCGCGATGCTCTATCTCACGCGCACGAGGCTCGGCCTCAACGTGCGCGCCGTGGGGGAGTCGCCGGAGGCGGCCGACGCGATGGGCATCAACGTCACCGCGTATCGCTACGCGCACACGATCGCGGGCGGCGCACTCGCAGGGATCGGCGGCGCGGCGTTCTCGCTCGCGATCACACCGCAGTGGGTCGACGGGTTGACGGAGGGCGCGGGCTGGATCGCGATCGCACTCGTCATCTTCGCGTTCTGGCGGCCGGGACTGTGTTTGCTCGGCGCGTACTTCTTCGGCGCGTTCGCCGGGCTGCCGTTCACGCTCCAGAGTCGAGGCGTGACGATCGTCCCCGAGCTGTTCCAGGCGCTCCCGTACGTGATGACTATCCTCGCGCTCGTGCTCGTCTCGTCGGCGGGCGCGCGCCGTCATCTCGGCGCGCCGAGCGCGCTCGGGATCCCGCACGTGCGGGAGGAGCGCTAGTGCCGGGTTGGCGCGTAGCGAGGGCCGGGCCGGACCGCGGCATTGTCGACTCCGGCGAGGAGTGCCTCGCACTCGGCAGCGCTTCCGAGCGCCGCGCTCCACAATGAGTCGATGTCGTCGAGCTGGACGTCTGCGCGGGCCCGCGTGTGCGTGGGAAGCCTCCTCGTGGTCGCGACGCTCGTTCTCTCGGGTTTGGCCGCTGGGGGTGCGGGCGCCTTCCCATTTACGGCGCCGCCGCTCGCGGGCCGATTTTCCGAGCCGCGGCACGACGGTTCGCGCTTCGCCGTAGCCGGACGCCTCGGCTCCCGGCGTTCGCGTGGATCGATCGGCGCCAGTTCTTCGATCCGAGCACCGGTGTCGCGCCGATGCGCGTCTAGGATCAGCGCCATGACGTGGTCTGATGACGAGCGGAGCGTGCAGCAGAGGTGACCGGCCCGGCACCAAAGCCACCTCTTCAGGGGCGTGGCCGGCTTGTCACGATGAGCGATATCGCCAAAGCGGCCGGAGTGTCGCAGAGCACGGTTTCGCGGATCCTGAACGACACGCCGCTCTCGATCCCGGTGTCGGTCACGACGCGCGAGCGCGTTCTGGCGCTGGCGCTCGAGTTTGGTTACCGCCCGCATCCGATCGCCCGGGCGTTGCGCGGCTCGCCGACGATGCTGCTGGGCGCCGTGGTGCGCGACGTGACCGATCTACACCACACTGTCTTGACGGCCGCGCTCGGCCTCGAAGCGATTGCCGACCTGGCCGAGATTGTCGGAGTCGAGCTGGTCTCGATCGACGCGGACACCCGTGGCCGCGAGCTCGAGCGCGAGTTGCGCTGGAACCAGGCCTACTACCGGCCGGCGCCAGGCGTTTGAGTGCACGACGAGCTGCGTGCACGCGTCCTGGCCGCGAACCTCGCGATCGTCGACGCCGGTCTTGTCACCCTGACATTCGGGAACGCGAGCGGTGTCGACCGCGCGGCCGGCGTGATGGCGATCAAGCCGAGTGGTGTTGCGTATGACAGGCTCGACGCCGATGCGATCGTGCTGATCGACCTCGGGAGCGGTGAGGTCCTGGCAGGCGACTTGCGGCCGTCCTCGGATGCGCCGACGCACCTTGTCCTCTATCGGAGGTTCGCCGGCGTGGGCGGCATCGTGCACACGCATTCGCCGTTTGCGACAGCGTGGGCGCAGGCCGGCCTCGACCTGCCGTGTCTGGGTACGACGCATGCGGATCATTTCGACGGGCCGGTCCCGGCTACTCGTGCGTTGACCGCCGACGAGATCGGCGGCGCGTACGAGGAGCGCACCGGCGACGTGATCGTCGACGCGATCGAAGCACGCGGCCTCGACCCGCTCGACATGCCCGCTGCGCTCGTCGCGTCCCACGGGCCGTTCGCCTGGGGCGCCGATGTGGAGAGCGCGGTCGAGAACGCGGTCGCGCTCGAGGTGGTTGCCGCGCTCGCGGAGCGAACGCTCGCGCTTCGGCGCGGGTGCAGTGAGATCGGCTCCGCTCTGCGTGAGCGGCACTTCGCGCGCAAGCACGGTCCCAAGAAGTACTACGGCCAGCCGTGAAGGTGCTTCGCTTGCACGGACCGGGGGACCTCCAGTTGCACGAGGAGCCCGAGCCCGAGGCCGGACCGACCGAGGTGCTGCTGCGCGTCACTGCTGTCGGCCTGTGCGGCTCCGACCGGCACTGGTTCCAGGAGGGGTCGATCGGTGACAGCGAGCTCGTCCGGCCCCTCGTGTTGGGACACGAGTTCGCGGCGACGATCGAGACGGGGCCGCGTGCGGGCGAACGGGTTGCCGTCGATCCGGCCGACGCCTGCGGGCGCTGTGCGCAGTGCCTCGCAGGGCTCGACCATCTCTGCGCCAACGGGCGCTTCGCCGGGCACGGCGTAACCGACGGTGCGCTTCGCCCTTTGCTCGCGTGGCCGGGGCACCTCGCGTATCCGATCCCGGACTGGCTTCCCGATCCGGATGCTGCGTTGCTCGAGCCGCTGGGGGTGGCGCTGCACGCTCTCGACCTCGGCTCGGTCGACGCCTCCGGCACGGCGGCGGTGTTCGGCTGCGGCCCGATCGGCCTGCTGCTCGTGCAGCTTCTACGCCTGACCGGAGCGGAGGTATTCGCAGCGGACCCGCTCGCGCACCGCCTGGCCGCCGCGGAGGTGCTCGGCGCGAGTGCAGAGCCGCGCGAGGTGGACGTGTCGTTCGAAGTGGCCGGCACCGATGAAGCCGTCGGCGCGGCGCTCGAGGCGACCCGGCCGGGCGGACGCGTCGTGCTGGTCGGCATCCCTAACGGGGATCGCACGAGCTTCTCCGCGTCCACTGCACGGCGGAAGGGCCTGACGCTCCTGCTCAGCCGCCGGATGACCCGGCACGACCTGCCGCGCGCAATCGCACTCGTCGCGACCGGGGACATCTCGCTCGCGGGCCTCGTCACCGAGCGGCACGGCCTCGCGCAGTGGGACGAGGCGTTTGCCAAGCTGACGGAGCGGCGAGGACTCAAGGTTGTGCTGGAGCCGAACGCATGACGGCGTCGCGTTACACGGTCGGCGTCGACTTCGGCACAGAGTCGGGTCGCGCCGTCCTTGTCGACTGTGCGGACGGCACCGAGCTGGCAGCCGCGGTCTACCCGTACGCCAACGGGGTGATCGACGAGCGGCTCCCGGCGCCCGACGGCGACGTCATGCTCGAGCCGGACTGGGCGCTCCAGGATCCCGGGGACTACAGCCGGACGTTTCGCGAGACGATCCTTGCGCTGCTCGCCGAGACGGGCATCGATTCAGGCCAGGTGGTCGGGGTCGGGATCGACTTCACCGCCTGCACCATGCTTCCGACCCTGGCCGACGGCACGCCGCTGTGCGAGCTGCCCGAGCGCCGGCGGGGGAACCTCAAGCGGTTGCAACTCGACGCGATCCGCTAGTTGACGT
>Ga0265319_1002296_pt1 | contig 10552 bp, 8 predicted proteins | sample 4824metaG_FD_192443 | JGI IMG/M metagenome (GOLD analysis project Ga0265319, IMG submission 192443) | Rhizosphere microbial communities from Carex aquatilis grown in University of Washington, Seatle, WA, United States - 4-8-24 metaG | ecosystem: Host-associated > Plants > Roots > Rhizosphere >...
GATTGATCGGTCGTCACGGCAAGCGATGCAAACCCTCGGCGTGCACCACCCAGGTGCCGTCATGGGGAAACCCGGGTGCACTTGACTCGGACTCGCCGCCTGCCGCACCGAAGCCGTCAGACGAAGGTCGTTCCCAACCCGCGACCATCATGGCAACGGCGGACAGCAGCGCTCCATTGGCGGGCAGATAAACCGGCAGATCCCCGCGCTGCGGGCAGTGCCCGTTCGGCGTGTAATGGTTGTTCGGGCCGTCCTTGAGCAGGAGGTTGACCGCGTCGACCGGCCTTCCGAGGCGGGCGGCCGTCATGGCGATCATCGGGTAGTCCCAGCCCCAGATCTTCGTTTCCCAATCCCACGTGGCCAGCGTCGCATCGAGCGTGCGGCTCATGACGGCCCGGTCCACGCCGTCGCCGGGAAGCATGCCCAGCGCCATCAGGAATGACGGATGGTCATGACGGCTGTCCTTGTTGTCCCAGGTGTCGGGATGCGACTCGAGCGCCACGTAGCGACCGTCCTTCTGCGGCAACGGCGCCAGGTGTGTCCGCATCCGCTCCCATTCCGGGTCGCGCTTCATGCCGAGGCGTTCGCGCCATTCCTGCGCGATCTCGAGCCCGCGGGCCCAATAGCTGAGCTCGAACGTGGGATTCATGCTGGTCGCCTGGTCGTAGATTTCCTGGGCGATCCAAAGCGGCGGACCGAGCAGGTAGCTGCCGCGGGCCTGGTCCCAATGCAGCATCGACGCCATGCAGTCGGCGCTTTCGAGCACCAGGTCGCGATAGCGCGCGAGGATGTCAGGTGTCGGGTCGTTGCGGTAAAGCAGTTCCGCAAGATGAATGACGTGGGGCTGGTTCCAGACGATGAGCGGGTTGCCGCCCGGACTCTCGCGTCCGTCGGGCCCGACCATCTTGGGCCACCGCGCGCCGCGAAGGCCGCGATCGCGGGCGATGGCGCGCGCGACCGGAAGGGTTTTTTGATACCAGGCGAGATTCTTCGCGAGAAATTCCCCGCGGCCCCACAACGCGAAATGCGCCGCATGCCACCAGATCATCTCGGTGTGGTGCTTGCCGTACCAGGTGCTGTCGGTCAGCCCACTTTCCTGCGGCGGGAAATCGCCGGCCAACTGGATGGCGGTGAGGTATTGCGAGAGCACGACCCGTCGCTCGAGCTCGGCCGCCCGCGGGTCGGTGCTGCCGGCGAAGTCGATCGCTCCGCCGCTCCGCCAGAATTTTTCCCAGTAGATGGCGCTGGCGGCGCGGACGTCCGCCGCCGGGACCGGATTCCTGCCCGGCAACGCAGGCGCGGCCGAAAATGCCACGGTGAATTCCAGAACCCCGCCCGCACCGGGCCTGACTTGGAAGGCATGCGGTCCGGTCCGCTCAATGCGCAGTGAGCCAACCGACGCCAGGCTCACCGCATAGGTCGAGGCGTCGCGCATGTGAAGCAGGCGCAGGGTGTGCTCGTCCTGGCCGAGAATTTGCGTGGTGTGGGAACCCGGCTCCGACCAGTCGAGGTCCGGATTGTTCTTGGTCTTGAGATCATGGCCGCGGGGCAGCGCGATCTGCACGCCGAGATGGTTGCCGGTGAGCAGCGGGGATTCGACCCGCACGGCCAGCATGTCGCTCGCGGGATCGCAGGCGACTGTTACGACCACCGCGGCGCCGTCGAGGGTGTATCGGCTGGTGATGATGCCCGACCAGAGATCCAGCGTCTGGTCGATGCCATGAAGGTCGCCGGGCGCCAGCGTCCGCCCGTCGGCAAAGCGGTAGTCGAGACCGATCCGGGGCAGGGGAACGTCCTGCGGGTTCTCGCGCAGCCACATCCCCGCCGAGCCGCCTTGGTCGGTCGGGTATCCGAGGGTCTTTCCGTAGGCGCTGAAAGGCTTATTGGCGTCGGACAGGCGATAACCGTTGGGATTCGCGTTTTCGTGCCATGCCCAGCGCGCAAGGGTTTCGAGGGGAATGCCGTTCTGATGATAGTAATCACCGAAGGTCTGGAGCCCCGAGGCATCCGCGGTGAAGGCGAATTGCCCGTTGCCGACCGAGAGCGGCGACCAGGCGTCGACCGCATGAACCGTCGGATTGTGCCGGACGACCAGGGCATGACGGTCAATTGGGGCATCCGCCGCCCGGGCCGCTTGCAACACGAGGAAGAGCGCGACCGGAAACAGAACCGGAAGAATCCGAACACCGCTCCGATGCGCGGGCTCGCGCTGGGACAGGGTTGGGATGGAGGCGATCATTTCAGCCAATTTGCCAGCGGCAGTTTCAAGGCGCGGATTTCCTCCACGGCCAGCGCGGCCACCTGGCGGGCGCCAGCCTCGACGAAGTGGGTGTCGTCGCGGCTGCCATCCGGCAGTTTCGCGTACTTGCCGGGCTCGATCCACATGAAGAGTTTTTTCGACTCCTCGGGGCCCGCTTTCCGAAGCATGGCGGCGGTGGCCCGCTCCAGTTCCAGCAACGGAACCTTTTCCTCACGCGCGACGGCTCGGACAGCGTCGGGATAAGCCCCGTGGGTATCGACAAGATTCCCGGCGTCGTCGAACTTCCGCCGGCACACGGGCGTGGCGAGGACAGGCACGGCCCGTTTCGCGCGGGCCTCGCGGACGAAACGACGAAGGTTGTCGCGGAACGACGCAGCGGGATCCGTGTAGCGCGCGGGATCCTCCTTTTTCTCGTCGTTGTGGCCGAACTGGATGATCACGAAGTCGCCCGGCTGGAGCTCGTCGAGGACCTTCTGCCAGCGGCCCTCGTCGATGAAGCTCTTGGTGCTCCGGCCGTTGACGGCGTGATTCTGGACCATCGTCGGGTCGGTGAAGAATGCCGGCAGGGCCTGGCCCCAGCCGCGCTCGGGCAGATCCGGCGGCTTGTCGGCCATGGTGGAGTCGCCAACCATGAACACGCGCGGCGGCGCGGTTCCGGCGGCACAGGCGATCACGGGTGAGAGCAGCATCAGCAGATAAGGGCGCAAGGACATGGGCCGGAAGGACAGCAGGGGCGGGGCGGGTCCACAAGCGACCAAGGAAGGGGGCGGAGGTCAACGCGTTCCCATGTGCGGAAGGCGGGTCCGTTTCACCGTAGGCCGCCTGCTCACAGGCGCTCTGGGGCGGTCCTGATTTCGCCGCACATGGTTCAAAATCGTTCTCGTTCTCCTTCTCGTTCCTCGTTCTCGGTTTGGTGTTCGGAGGGAGAACGAGAAAGAGAACGAATAACGAGAACGATAAGATCGGATCGGATGCGAAATCAGGACAGCACCGGGCGCGGGCGCGGCTTGCACGCCGGCGGATTTGGCCGCAAGGTGGCGGCATGGTCAAAAAACTCCTCCACACCCGGATGCGCGTGAACGACATCGAGCGCACCGTGAAGTTCTACGAGCAGGCCCTCGAGCTGAAGGTGGCCCGCCGCAGCGTTTCACCCCGCGGCGCCCAGATCGTTTTCCTCGCCACGCCCAACAGCGACGAGGAGATCGAGATCTGTCAGCTGCCGAACAGCCCCAGCGTACAGGTGCAGCCGGACCTGATGCACTTGGCGTTCGAGGTCGATGACCTGACGGCCTTCACCGCGCAGTTGGAGAAGAAAGGATTCAAGCTCAGCGATGGCCCGACCAAGACCGGCAGCGGCTCGGTCATCGCCTTCATCGATGCGCCCGAGGGTTATGAGGTCGAGCTGATCCAGCGGGCGAAGTGAACCCGCCGGGCCGATAACCGCCCCGGTTGATTTTATATTTTGGCTTGTTGGCCAATCCCTGCGCGTGGGCAAAGGTGGCCGCCGCCCGGAGGTCGGCGGCCACCCTGCGGATCTGGACCCAAACCAACCAATGGGACAGTTAGAGCAATAGGGACACCGCTTGACTGCGCCCGGGCTTGCCGCCTTCGGAAATCGTCAAGCGGAGCCCCTACCGGCGCCCGGCGTACCCCTCAAGTAACCCAATAGGTCACAAGCGGATTTTTTTGGTCCGCCGCTCGGCGGCGAAGAGATATTGCTGGGCGAGTCCTGCCAGCGGTCCGAAATGAACGCGGCCAAAGTGCGCGATCTGGGCCGGCTTCCAGCCTTCCAGGCCATAGCGCAGGCTCATCGTGCGGATGATCCAGACATCGACAGGGAATGCCTCCAGGCGGCCGGCGCCGAAGAGCAGCACGCAATCGGCGACCTTCTCACCGACGCCCGGGAGGGAGCACAGCCGGGCTTTCGCCTCCGGATACGGGAGGACCTCCGTTTCCTCGAGCCAGCCGGGATGGGCGGTGAGAAACAGGGCGGTCCGATGGATGTAGCGGGCGCGAAAGCCGAGCAGGCAGGCGCGCAGTTCGGCTTCGGTCAAGAGAGCGAGTTCCGGCCAGGTGGGCAGGCGGTGGATCCCCTGAACAATCTCCGCGCCGTGCCGCTGGGCGAGCAATGCCATCATCTGCTTGATCTGGACGATCTGCTTCGTGGCACTGCAGAGGAAGCCGAGCAGCGTTTCGCCGAACGGCTGGCGGAGGATGCGCAAACCCGGAAAGGCCTGAAGGCAATGGGCGAGATGCGCATCGCTGCGCCAGGGGAGACAGTCCACTTGCGCGGCGGGATCCTGGTCCACGGCAAGGTAGCGGATGATCTCCCTGCCCACGGAAGCCTGCAGCGTCGCCGGGGCGCGCCACTGGCAACCGGCCTTCGTCAGCCGTATTTCCGCCACGCAGCCGGCCCAAACCCCGAGCCAGACATCGCCGGGCTGACGGTTCCATCGGAAAGCCTGGCCGCCGTCGAGAATCTCGGCCAGCACATCGGCGTCGCAGACACCGGCAAGGGAGGGGAGCGGCAGCCACTCGGACCAGGGAAGAGCGGACATCCGCTCAGTTCAGCATCTTGGCGCCGTCGGTCGAGTAATTGATGAAGGTTTCCTGCACGGCGGCGTGGATGGCGGCGATCTTCAGCTGGATGGCATCAAGGTACTCATGCAGGCCCTCGGCAATCATCTCGGCCATCACCGCCTGCCCGAGTTCCTCATGCAGCTGGGCGATCAGGCGGCGCGCGGGATTGTCGGTGAGATGCGGCGCCTCGGCGGTGATGCAGTCGAGGGCGAACCCGGCGTGGCTCACCGCGTAAAGGATGCTGCGCGGAAAGTTCTCGTCGCAGACCAGGTAGTCGACGACGTGCTCCAGGTTGAGCTGGCCGCGCCGGCTCTTGCGGAACGCCTCGAAGCCGGAGCAGGTGCGGAGCACCGCGGCCCACTGCACGATGTCGAGGGCGGAGCCGACGGCGTGGACGCTGGGCAGGAGCGTGAAGTACTTCACGTCGATGATGCGCGAGGTGTTGTCGGCGCGCTCCAGGTGGCGGCCGAGCTCGAAGAACCACCACATCTCGTTGCGCGGGAGCATCGACTCGGCGATGCCGTAGAACAGCTGGATCTGAGTCTTGACGCGCGTGATGTAGTCGGACGACCCGAGCTGGGCGTAGCGCGTGTAGTCGTCCTCCTTGAGCTTGAGGTAAAACGAGTTGATCTGCTCCCACACCTCGCTGGCCAGCTGGTCGCGCACGCACCGGGCGTTCTCGCGCGCGAGGCTCACGCAGGAAAGGATGGAACTCGGGTTGCGCAGGTCGAACAGCATGAAGTCGACGACGGTGCGCTCGGTGACGTCGTCGCCGTGCAGCTCGGTGAACTCGTCGATGCCGCCGGACACGTTCACGAGGGGCTTCCAGGAACGCGGGTCGTCCGCAGCCTGGCGCGACTGGAGGTCAAGCACGAGCTGGGCGTTGACGTCGATGATGCGCGCGGTGTTCTCCGCGCGCTCAAGGTAGCGGGCCATCCAGTAGACGAGATTGGCGACGCGGGAAAGCATGGGTGGAAGGATGAATTAAGAAGGAAGAATTAAGAATTGCCGGAGATAAGGCAGGGGCGGCGCATGACCGGTCCTCCAGAGACAAAGCTACCCGTTGATTTCATAATTCCTGATTCATCCTTCTTAATTTTGTTCAGACCTTGATCTCCTCCGGCACCGCGATCTCGGGCTCCTCCGGCTCCTCCTCGGAGGCGAGGACCCACGTGTCCTTGGAGCCGCCGCCTTGCGATGAGTTTACCACGAGCGAGCCCTTGCGCAGGGCGACGCGGGTGAGGCCTCCGGGCATGATCTTGATGGTCTCGCCGTTGAGGATGTACGGACGCAGATCTATGTGCCGCCCTTCGAGGCAATCGCCACAGATACTCGGGCAGCGGGAGATGCCGAGGGTGGGCTGGGCAATGAAATTGCGGGGATGCTCGATGATCTTGGCGCGGAAGCCCTCGATCTGCTCCTTGGTGCTGTGCGGGCCCACCAGCATGCCGTAGCCGCCGGCCTCGTTGACGCTCTTGACGACGAGCTTCGGCAGATTTTCCAGGATGTAGGCCAGATCCTTGGCGTCGGAGGAAAGAAACGTGTCCACGTTCGGCAGGATCGGATCCTGGCCGAGGTAGAACTTGATCATCTGCGGCACGTAGTAATACATCGCCTTGTCGTCGGCGACGCCCGTGCCGATGGGATTGCAGAGGGCGACGTTGCCCTTGCGGTAGGCGCTGACCAGGCCGGGCACGCCGAGGAGGGAGTCCTCGCGGAACACGGTGGGATCGAGGAAATCGTCGTCGATGCGGCGGTAGATCACATGGACCGGCGCGAGGCCGTCGGTGCGGCGCATGTAGACGCGGTCGTTTTCAACGACGAGGTCGCTGCCCTCCACGATCTCGATGCCCATCTGGCGGGCGAGGAAGCTGTGCTCGAAGTAGGCGGAGTTGAAGACGCCGGGGGTGAGCAGCACCACGGTGGGGTCGGGCACGTGCTGGGGCGCGAGGTGCATGAGCAGCGCGAGCAGATCGTTCGGGTAGGTCTCGACCGGGCGGACGCGGTAATCGCGGATCAGGTTCGGGAAAACCCGCTTCATGATCTGGCGGTTTTCCAGCACGTACGACACCCCGGAGGGTGTGCGCAGGTTGTCCTCCAGCACGCGATAGGTGCCATGCTGGTCGCGGACGAGGTCGCTGCCGTTGATATGGACGAAGAGGCCGCGCGGCACGGCGAGCCCCACCATCTCGCGGCGGAAGTGCTTCGAGGTCTCGACCATCTCGCGCGGCACGACGCCCTCGCGCAGGATGTGCTGCGGGCCGTAGATGTCGGCGAGGAAGAGGTTCAGCGCCGTCATGCGCTGGATGAGGCCCGCTTCGAGGTGGGCCCACTCGGGGGCGGGCACGATGCGCGGGATCAGGTCGAAGGGAAAAATCTTTTCCGTCCCGCGGTCATCGCTGTAGACGGTGAATGTCACGCCGCGCCGCAGGAACGTCTGGTCGGCGAGTTGCTGGCGCTCCTGCAGCTCGCGCATGCCCTCGAGCCGGGAAAAACGCTCGGCGAGGCGCTCATAGTGGGCGCGGGGCCGCCCGGGCGCGGCGAACATCTCGTCGCAGAAGGAGGCCAGCTCGTAGTTCGCGAAGAGGTCGGGCATCAGCGCGCGGGGGTGCTGGCCGGACGGTCCCAGAGGAAGCTTTGCCGGCTGGCGAGCTCGGTGCCATCGGGAGATCGGACGACGACGCGCCAGGCGACCGCGTCGGCCTTGGCTCCGGGCCAGTCCGGGCCGGTCAGGCCGAGGTCGAAGGCATGCGAGCCGGCGGGCACATCGGCCTTGAACGAGAAGGCCCTCGGCTCCGGCGACGCGGGCGAGACGACGTTGATCTCGAAGGTCGCGCCGGCCACGGCGGCCCCGGGGTTGTCGAGGCGCACGAGGAAGTAATAGCCGTCGCGCGAGGCGGGCCGGCTGCGCAGGAAGCTCTCGCCGCGGGTATCCTCGGGTCCGTTGAAATAGAGCGCGATGCGATCGAAGGACACCGCGGTGCGGTAGGACGGCCAAACCCTCACGACCTCAATGTTTCCGGCGCGAGCCGCGGTGGCGGAGCCGAGGAACAAGGCCAGAAGGACGGCGGGAAGAAAACGCATGGAGGAAGGGTGAGGGGCCAGAAGGCGCGGCTCAAGGTTTGTAAAATGCAGGCGCCATGCCACGCGGGACAAAAATCGGGCCGGAGGGTGCGCGTCAGTTGTTTTTCAACTCGACGAACTGGTAGCGATGCGTCCCGAGGAGCGAGGGGCTCCAGCCCTGGACGGCGGGGTGGATCAGGTAGATCCGGGTGCCGTAAAAGACCGGGACGATAGGCACCTCGTCGAGCAGGATGGCCTCGGCCTGTTGTTGCAGCGCCTGTCGCCGCGGGGTGTCGAGCGTGCGTCCGGACTCGGCGATGAGGTGGTCATAGGCGGCATTGCTCCAGCCCGTGTTGTTGTTGCCGCCGTTCGTGACCCACATGTCGAGGAACGTGTTGGGATCGACGTAATCGCCGATCCACCGTGTGCTGCCCGACTGGTAGGAGAGCGTGGTCCAGTTCTGGATCCAGGTCTTTTGCTCGAGTGGCGCGATCACGATCGAGACGCCGAGCTCGCGTTTCCACATTTCCTGGATCGCCTCCATCACGGCGCGGTGAATGTCGTCGCTTTTGATCTGCATCTCGAAGGGCGGCAGTCCCTTGCCGCCGGGATAGCCGGCCTCGGCAAGCAGCCGGCGCGCGGCTTCAAAATCATCCGGCACGGCCGCCTGCGAGGTGTAGCCCGCGGTCCGGGGCGGAACGAGGGAATGGGCAGGCGTCCGGCTGCCGCGGAGCACGTCGTGGGCAATGGCCTCCCGGTTGAGGGCGCGCGCGAGGGCCTGGCGGAGTTTCTTGTTGTCGAACGGCGGCTTGGTGACGTTGAACCGGAGGAAGAACGTTTCGAGGAAGGGATCGATCCGCAGCTTCTCCGGCGCCTCGGCCCGGTAGGTGGCGATTTTTTCAATCGGCAGTTCGTAGGTGAGATGAAGCTGGCCGCTACGGAAATTCTTCTCGTCCGTGGCGATGTTGTCGTTGGGAAAGAAAATGATCCGCTGCAGCCTGCAGTGCGCGGCGTCCCAGTAGGCCGGGTTGCACTCGAGCACGATGCGGGAGTTGGGCGTCCATTCCTTGAGGAGGAACGGGCCGTTGCCGACCAGGTTGCCGGGGCGCGTCCATCGCGTGCCCTGCTGGTCCATCGGGCCGAATTTCTCGATCACCGCCTGGTGCACGGGCAACCAGGATTGATGCGCGGCGAGCGAGAGCAGCCACGGGCAGGGTGATCCGAGCGTGAGCTGCAGGGTATGCTCGTCGAGCGCCTGCACTCCAACGGCGGAGAAATCCGCGATCTTGCCGCTGTTGAACGCCTCGGCATTCCGGATCGGCCAGAGCATGTAGGAATATTCCGAGGCGAGCTTGGGCGAGAGCATCCGGTGGATGGAATAGACGAAATCGCCGGCGGTGACCGGATCGCCGTTCGACCACCGGGCGTTGGCCCGAAGGTGGAACACCCAGGTCAGGCCGTCCGCGCTGGTTTCCCAGCGTTCGGCCACGGCGGGGACCGGCTGGCTGGTTTTTTCGTCCATGCTCGTGAGCCCCTCAAACAGCGCGAAAGCGAGGTTGCCGTCGGTGAACGCGGTGATGACCTGGGGATCGAGGTCCTTGGGCTCGGCGCCGTTGCCGAGGAGCAGGGTCTTGGTGCGGATGCCTTCCTCGGCGGGCGTCTCGCGCCGGGCGCATCCGGCCGCCAGCAGGACGGTGAACAGAAGACCGAGGACAGACGGCAGTAGGCAGCGACGCATGGACGTGATAAAAGCAGGCGTTGCGCCCGGTGCCAAGGAGGACAAACACATTTTTGGCCGCTGGTAGAGCGGGTTATCCTCAACCCGCCGCGCTTGGCTCCGGCTGCGTCCAACCGGCGCGTTATACCAACGGCTCTTGAAAAATGGACGATCGCAGCCTCGGTGTCCGTGGGTAGGGCGAGGCGTCCCTGCCGAGCCGCGGTCTTCGACCGTGAGCTTGTCGAACGGCTCACCGGGACGGTTCGCCCTACCTTATAGTCCAAAAGTTAAAGGACGTTGGTACGCGCCCCACCATCCCCGGCGGAGTCTTTCTTTGCGTATGAGGGGACACCTCGTTAAAAAGCCCGGAATGGTCTAAGAAACCGCCTGGTCGCCCGTCTCACCCCTGACGCCACGTGAAACCCGCATCCGCCACGATGGAGGACACCGACCATGACCAGAATTCCTGGGTACAAGACACCGTGCGGCAGCATCAGGCTGCACTCATCCGCTACGCCGCGCGCCTGCTCGGCGATCCCGACCGGGCGCGGGATGTTGTGCAGGACGCCTTCGTCAAGCTCATGGCGCAGTCCCGGACGCAGATCGACGGGCACGTCGTGGAGTGGCTTTTCACCGTCTGCCGGCACCGGGCGCTCGACGTCGCCCGGAAGGAGGGCCGCATGAAACCCTTTGCGGACGGCGAGGTGGAGCGCGTGACCGCCGCCGAGCCCAGGCCGGGCCGGGCGATGGAGACGCAGGAAACGAGCGCGGCGCTGCTCGAATTGATCGGGCACCTCCCGCCGAACCAGCAGGAGGTAATCCGCCTGAAATTTCAAAACGGATTCAGCTACAGGGAAATCAGCCGCATCACCGCGCTCTCCGTGGGAAACGTCGGCTTCCTGATTCACACGGCGGTGACCCGCCTGCGCCGC
>Ga0265319_1002297_pt1 | contig 10552 bp, 7 predicted proteins | sample 4824metaG_FD_192443 | JGI IMG/M metagenome (GOLD analysis project Ga0265319, IMG submission 192443) | Rhizosphere microbial communities from Carex aquatilis grown in University of Washington, Seatle, WA, United States - 4-8-24 metaG | ecosystem: Host-associated > Plants > Roots > Rhizosphere >...
AACTCTTCCGGAAACCTCAGGCCATGAAAGCCACCCCCCGCCCGCGTACTTGTGCCCTGCGCTGCGGCCGTTCGCCGGATGGCATCGCCCCAAGTTCCTCCACCGGATACCGGGGTCTTCTCCAACCAGGCGACCCAGCGATCAATCCGTAGTTTTTTAGCCGCAATGTTATTTAACCGATTGTTTTCCAACATTTTATGATTGTTTGAATGATTGAGCAAACGGCATTCGGCACTTCCATGATTGAACATCAGGCGGTGCTCCGCGCGGCTCGTGAACATACGGTAGGGTTCATTGGTGCCTTTTGTGACGAGATCATCGATCAACACCCCGATATAACCCTCATGTCGTTCAATGATCATGGGGTTCACTCCCCTCGCCTTGCAGACGGCGTTGACGCCAGCCACCAATCCTTGGGCTCCAGCTTCCTCGTAACCGGACGTACCGTTGATCTGGCCGGCAAAGAACAGGTTTTCGACCCGTTTTGATTCGAGCGAAGGATAGAGCTGAGGTGGCGGTGCAAAATCGTATTCGACGGCATACGCGGGGCGCAGAATCTCCGCCCTCTCCAATCCTGGAATGCTATGAACCAATTCAATCTGGACGTCGAACGGCAAACTCGTGGAGAGGCCATTGACGTAGTACTCATTCGTCGATCGCCCCTCTGGCTCCAGAAACAACAAATGCCTTGGTTTATCGGCAAACCGGACAAATTTGTCTTCGATACTGGGGCAATATCGCGGCCCAATCCCCTCAATTTCACCGCTATACATCGCGGATTTATGCAGATTTTCGCGAACGATACGGGCGGATTCATCCGAAGTATGCGTCATCCAGCAAGAGACCTGAAATGAGCCTGGAGCCCATCCAATTCGCCGTTCCCCGCTTTGTTCTACGTGGAACAAATCCTCCGGCGCACGCGTATCGTGAAAGGCAAACAGGGTTGGCTGATCGTCGCCTTTCTGCTCCTGCATCTTACTGAAGTCGATACTTCGGCCCAATAATCTCGGTGGCGTTCCTGTCTTGAATCTTCGCAATTCAATCCCGGCTTCCAGAAAACTCGCCGAAAGTGTTTGGGCACTAAAATCACCCAGTCGGCCGCCTTCGTTCTTGTTTTGGCCAATATGCATCAGGCCTCGCAAAAAAGTCCCTGTTGTCACCACGACGGTCTGGCCTAGAAAATCGATGTCGAGATTCGTATGGCAGCCGATGACTTTGCCGTGCGAAAAGATCAATCCGGTCACCGTCGCCTGAAAGACCTGAAGATTCTTTTGCAGCTCCAAGGTATGCTTCAATCGGAACTGATAAGCTTTCTTGTCGCACTGCGCTCTGGGCGACTGCACCGCTAGTCCCTTCGATTCGTTTAGTAATCGAAACTGGATTCCAGTCACGTCGGTGTTGATAGCCATTTCGCCGCCCAACGCATCGATCTCGCGAACCATTTGTCCCTTGGCCTGGCCACCAATCGCCGGATTGCAGCTCATCTGTGCAATGGTGTCGATGTTTCCGGTCAGTAGCAGGGTAGTGGCTCCCATGCGTGACGCCGCCATGGCCGCCTCAACACCGGCATGGCCGGCGCCACAGACAATGACATTGAACGGTATCTTGTTATAGACCATCGGCTTAAACAATTACGAATGAATATCTTACCTTCATTCAAAGCCCAAGGCAAGGGTCCTATTTGCCGATGCAGAATGTGGCAAAAAGTTGATCGAGCATACGTTCGTTATCAATCCGGCCGGAAATTTCTCCAAAAGCTTCCAGTGATCCTCGTAAGTCGCTTGCAATCAGCTCTATGGCTCCTCTATCGCTCATTTTTACTTGGGCCGCTTTCAGGCAGGTTCGGGCCCGCTCCAGCGCGTGCGCATGGCGTGCGTTGATGGCCACCATATCTTCGCCAATGTCTCGCTGAAACGAATCCGCCTGATGGATGATCATGCCCAGAAGGTCGTCGATTCCAGCGCCGGTTAGCGCGGAAACGCGGACTGAGGGGAGGGTGGCGGGAGCAATCGCTGCCGGATCCTTGCGAACAAGATCGATTTTGTTCAGCACCACCACTGTGTTCGATTCCCGCATGCGGGTCGCCAGCGCGTCGGGCAGGGGCGGCGTGGCATCAGTGGCATCAAGCACGAGGAGAAAAAGATCCGCCTCGGCTGCGCGATCGAGGGTCTTCGCGATCCCGAGTTTCTCGACTCCATCGGCTGCGGAATTCAAGCCCGCCGTGTCAATGAGCCGCAGTCCGTGCGGGCCGGCAATGATGCGCTCCTCGATGAAGTCGCGCGTGGTTCCCGGCTCGGGACTCACGAGCGCACGGTCGCGGCCAACCAGACGGTTCAGCAGGCTGCTCTTGCCGGCGTTGGGCGCGCCGATGATGACCGTTTTGATTCCATCGCGCAGCAGTTCACCGTAGTGGCCGGTCGCCAGCAGGCGGTCCGTCTCCACGATGAGCCGGTGCAGTTCGCCGAGAACACCTTCGCGATTCTCGGGGGGCAGGTCCTCCTCTGGAAAATCGATATAAGCCTCCACTTGGGCCAGCACTGCGAGCAGTCCGTCCACCAGGCCCGCCAGGCGCCGTCCAAGTGCGCCGCGCAACTGCTGCTGGGCGGCAGCGAGCGAGCGTTCGCTCCGCGCCCGGATCAGGTCCATCACCGCTTCCGCCTGGCTGAGGTCCATCCGCCCGTTCAAGAACGCCCGCTGGGTGAACTCGCCCGGTTCCGCGGCCCGGCAGCCGCGGGCGAGGAGATCCTCGAGGATTTTCTGCGCGATGAAGGGGTTCCCGTGACACGATATCTCGAGCGAATCCTCGCCCGTGTAGGAGCGGGGTCCTTGAAAAAACGTGCACAACACGTCGTCCAGCAGGACGCCGGCGCGATCATGATAATCGGTGTGGGTCGCGACGCGGGGCAGGGGAGCATGGCCGAGAATTTCGCCGGCCAGTCGCACCGCGTCGGCGCCGCTGACCCGCAGGACCGCCAGTGCCGCGGTGCCGGCAGGAGTTCCGAGCGCGGCAATGGTATCGTGAGGGCGCGGCATCCGCCGTGAACCAACGCACGGCCCCCGTCCGCGCCAAGTCAAAACGCCGAAGGCACCCTGCGCCTTCGCCCGTCGCCCGTCAGCCGTCCGTCACCGCGATCGATTCGACCCGGATCCCGTCCGTCACCTTGTCGCCGGGATAGACGATCACGCGATCGCCTTCCTTCAGTCCTCCCGTGACCTCGGTCTTGAATCCGTTCCCGTGATCCACCGAGACCGGCCGCAGGCGCGCGCGGCCGCCCTCGACGACGAATGCCTGCCATGCGCCACCGCGCTGAAAGAGCGCCCCGGCTGGCGCCTGCAGCACGTTTGTGCCTTCCCATGTCACAATCCGCGCCTCCACGCGGTAGCTGTCACCCAGGGTCGGACGCCGCTCAACTGGATCGACAAAGTCCGCCACCACGTAGACGCGCTGTTCCTCGACGCCGAGGGCCGAAATCTTCGTGAAGGCCGACGGCTCCACCAGGCGCACCCGTGCCTCAAGCGGTTGCGGGCCGCCCCATTGCTCGAGCATGACGCGGGCCCCGGGCTTGATCGCCACGCCGTCCCGCGAGAGCACTTCGACGCGGACCTCGAGGTCCGTGGGATCACCGACCTCCATCAGGGGAAAGCCCCCGGGCACGACCCGGGCGCTCTCCTGCAGCACGCGCAGGATCCGCCCGCTCACCGGCGAGGTGATCACGAGCGGTTCGGCGCTGGTCGAAGCAGCGGACGACCCGGAGTGGACGTGGCCGGCAACGCTCGCGTCCGCCACCGCCGCCTGGCCGCGAACCAGCAGCGCCTGCGCCTGCTGGAGTTCAAACTCCGACACCTGCAGGGCGAATTCCGCCGCGCGCTCGTCCTGCGCGGCCGTGGCTTCTTTCATCTGCGCCACGTCAAATTCCTGCTTCGAGAGCGTGTTTTTCTCCAGCAACGTCCGGTAACGGCCGAGATCCGCCTGCGTAAGCGCCCGCGCGGCCCGGGCCCGCTCCCGCTGGGCCGACGCCATTTCGCGGCTGGCCGCCGCCGCCTTCACGCGCGCCGCGGCCTCGGCTTGGCTGCGGGCATCAAGGAAATCCGCCTCGCTGGTCTCCAGCACGGCGAGCACCGTGCGGCCTGCCTCCACGACCGCGCCCGCCTTCCAGTCGATGCGCCGCAGCTGCCCGGCCACCGGCGCGGAGACGACATAACGGTTCTTCACGCGCGTCATGCCTTCCTCATCCACCGTCACCACCAGCGGACCCCGCGATACCGCCGCCATCTCCACCGGCAGGGCGCGAGGCCAGAGTCCGACCGCGATCAGGAGCACAAGCAACGCGCCGCCGAGCAGCGGCAGCCGCCGGCGCCAACCGGGCGCGCCGGTTTTTCTTGCGGCAGGAAAGGGCGGGGAGGCTGGGTTCATGGAAAATGGTCGCGCTTCAATCGAGGGCCTTGAGCGCGCTCACGAGGTCGATCTCCGCCAGCTTGCGCGCCGCGAGGAGCGCCGACAATGCCGAAGCCAGCGCCACGACGAGGACCGCGAAGGCGTAGTTGGCCGCGGTGAGGACGAGAGGGAGGCGCACCGTCTCGGTGTTGACGCTCGCAATGATCCCGCTCGCAAAGCCCGAGCCCAGGACGAGGCCGAGGGGTAGGGCGACGAGCGTGAGCAGCACGAGTTCGCCCACGAGGACGGCCCCAACCTCGCCGCGGGTGAAGCCGAGCACGCGCAATGTCGCGAGTTCGCGCGCGCGCTCCGACAGCGAGATGCGGGCGCTGTTGTAGATGATGCCGAAGGCGACGATCGTCGCGAACAGCATGTACATCTTCTGGAGCAGCCCGATGCTCTGCGCGGTGGTCTTGCGAAATCCCTCGCGGATCAGGTTCTTGATGACCACGCCGGAGGAGCGCGGCGTCGCCTTGGTTGCGCGGAGGAACTCGTCCCACCGCCCGGCCTCGACCGCGAGGTGCGCGCCGTTGATGCGGTCGCCCTCGAGCAGCAGGCGGTTGAGCGCATGCAGCTCCATGTAGGCCGCCGTGCCAGCGAAATCCTCGGCAAGACCCGCCACCGGCACGGCCAGCTCGCGTTCCTCGCCCTCCAGCACCTTCGCGATCACCTCGTCACCCGGCTTCACCCGGAGAATCTCGGCGAGCTTGCCCGAGATCACGATGCCCCGCGCGGGCAGGGTGAGCTGCCGCGAGTGCGCATCGATCACGCGGTTGAGCGTGCCGTGCTCAGGCAGGCCCTGCAGCAGCAGCCGGCGGGTGACGGGCCCGGCGCGCAGCTCCACGGCCACGAAGCGGAACGGCTCCGCGAGCACCACGCCCGGAAGATGCCGGAAATCGGCGACGGCGCGCGCGGGCCCCGGCTCGACGAGGGACATTGTGACGGTCTGGCGTTGCACGATGTCCCACTGGAAATCGATCACGTGCCCGATGCCGTCGCGAAACGAGTTGGGCACGATGAGAATCGCGGTCGCCAGCGCCAGCGCGAGGCAGGTGAGGGCGCCGCGGACGGGGCGTCGCTCGATGTTGCGGAGCGCCATGCGCAGCGAAGGCGTGAACCAACGGGCCGCGCCCATGCGCTCGGCCAGGGCCGGGCGAAAGCTGGCCGGCGCCTCCGGCCGCATCGCCTCGGCCGGGGGCAGCCGCACCGCGCGCCGCACCGCTCCCGCCACGCCGGCAAAGGCCGCCAGCGCGCTTACGCCGGCGGCCGCGATCAGCACCCGCGTATCGAGCAGAAAATCGAGCCGGGGAAACCGGAAGAACAAATGGTACATCTCCACCAGCCGGCGCCCCAGCAGGATGCCCGCAAGCGCACCCAGCGCGACCCCCACGACCACAATCACGAGCGAGAACTTGAAATAATGCACCCCGACCTCCTTGTTGCTGAAGCCGCAGGCCTTGAGCATCGCGATCTGCTCGCGTTGCAGCGCAATCTGCCGGCTCATCACCGAGTTGGTCATGAACGCCGCCACACTCAGGAACACGAGCGGGAAGGCAACCGACAGCCCCTGCAAGACGCGGATCTCGTCCTCGACCCGCCGGTGCGACGGGTGGTTTTCACGGCCAAAGGCTCCGCGTCCCCCGTACGGCGCCAGCAGCCGGTCGACGGCGGAGATGACCGCGCCCTCCGACGCTCCCGGCGCGAGCGTCAGCGCCACCGAGTTGAAGGCTCCATACAGCTGGAACGCCGTGGCGAGTTCCCGGTACGGCATCCAGAAAACGCCGTAGGTCTTGTTGTCCGGCAACGCGGCGCCCGGCGGCGCCTCAAAGACAAACTCGGGTGAGAGCGCGATGCCCGAGAGGCGGAAGGTCTGCTTGGTGCCGTTGAGGATCGCGGCCAGCGTGTCGCCCGGCTTGAGCCCGTGCGCATCGGCGAAGGCTTCACTGACGGCCAGTTCGCCCTGAGTCGTCCGCCCAAGGGGCAACCGGCCGCTGCGGAGATAAAGCCGGTTGAGCCGCGCCTCACCGCGCTCGGGCAGCGAGTTGATCAGGCCCACGGCCGGCTCGGCGAGGCCCGGGACATCGAGCGTGACCTGGATGGCGATGCCGGTCTCGACGGACGCCACGCCTGGGATGGCCGCCAGCTGCTCCTGCAACGCGTTCGGCGCCCGCTTCAGCCGCGCGAAGACCTGCGCGAAATGATTCTGGCCGTAATAAGTGTCGCGCGCCGTTTCCAGCGAGAGGATCAGCGAGCGCGTCATGATCATCATGGCGAGGCCGCAGGCCATCACGAGCGCGACCGCCAGCGCCTGCGACTTCAGTGCACGGAGATCGCGGAGCAGCTTGCGGTCGAGCAGGCTCATGCGGGGGGAAAAAACTCCAAGCACCAACCTCCAGGCTCCAGTGAAACATCAATCAGCCAAAGCCCGGGACGCTTGTTTTTGAATTTTGGTTTTTGGGATTTCACTGGAGCCTGGAGGTTGGTGCTTGGAGTTTTTCAACGCTACCACGCCAGTTCGCTCACGGAGCCACGGCGGGCGTTGACCCGCTCGTTCACAATGCGGCCATCAGAGAGCGTGAAAACGCGATCGGCCATGTCGGCGAGGATGGCGTTGTGCGTGATGATGACGGCGAGCGTGCCCAGCTCGCGGTTGATGCGCTCGATGGCCTCGAGCACGGTGATGCCCGTGCGCACGTCGAGCGCGCCGGTGGGCTCGTCGCAGAGCAGCACGGCCGGGCGCTTCGCGATGGCCCGCGCGATCGCCACGCGCTGCTGTTCGCCGCCGGAGAGCTGCGCGGGGAAATGATCCATGCGCTCCGCGAGCCCAACCAGCGCGAGCGCCGCCTCGGGCGTCATGGGATCGCGGCAGATCTCCGTGATCAGCGCGACATTCTCGCGGGCGGTGAGGCTCGGGATGAGATTGTAGGCCTGGAAGACGAAGCCGACGGCGTCGCGCCGGAACTGGGTGAGGGCGGCTTCATCGGCCCCGCCCAGGTTCCAGCCCCGGTAGAGCAGGGAGCCGCGCGTGGGCGAGTCCAGGCCGCCGAGCTGGTTGAGCAGCGTGGACTTGCCGCTGCCCGAGGCGCCGAGCAGCACGATCAGTTCGCCGGGAAAAAGATCGAGGTCGACGCCGCGCAGGGCCGTGACGGCCGCCGTGCCGTCGCCATAGATGCGGGCGAGGTCGCGCACCTGAAAAACCGGCTCGGGTGTGTCGGCCCCAGGCGGTAGGCTGGCCGAATGGGATGTGGGCGTCATGGCAAGAGGGCTTCCAATAAGACTTCGATCCCGCGCACCCGCAACGTGCAACGCCGCCAAATAATGATTTTGGACCTCAACTCATGGACTGGAACGCCACAGCACTATTTTAGGCTGAGATCGCAAATGAGGTTAAGATGCGGCTGCCGAGCTTTTTTCCGGCCGTCTCACCTGAACTCGTCTACTGGGCAATTCCTGCCGCTGGATCGACCTGAATCACAAGTCCCGCCTCTTGGTAGATTTGATTCCAGGTTTTTGCGGCTGCCGAATCGTGAGCTAAATTGAAATACGGCTCCGCCTCCCGCTCCTTGAATCCGGCGACATCGCACTGCGTGCATTCGAAACAGACCAAAATCGTCACTTCGGTCTCACCACGCATGAAGCGTAGCGCGTGTCGCGGGCGAAAGCACATTGCCGCCCCAAATTCACTGCCCTCGATGTTGTTTCGCAATGAAGACGCCAAGAGTGCGATGGCTCCTTTATCGCGTAGAGTTGCCTCCCCGGTGATCGTCCACGCTCCTTCCTTCCATGCGGGCATCGTTATGGATTTCACGCCGGGAGCCCGGACATCATAGCGGCTATCAGGCGCCACAGAATATAATGTGATTTCAGGCGCCGCTATCATCGCGTTTTCCAGAACTCGCGCCGCCCGCCTTTCGCGCGCAAGGTGCACCTCGGAAAGCGCCTGAATGAAAACCGGAGGGCCTAGGATAGGCTCGGGGCGATTATCGAGAATGAGCTCACATTGACCGCCCGACTGCTCCCGCATTATAGCCAGGACGTCTCTGGCGTTTGTCAAAGCGACAACGACATCGGAGCCATCAGCTAGCTCGAAATCCAAGACTCCCGGGCGGTTCTTGCCGGCCAAATCTTCTTTGCCCAAAATCGCGCCAACCTCGCCAAGCGTCGCATGTGTGCCGAGTGCCTTCAGTTGGGGAATTACTGTCTTAGGGTCACGTATCTCAACTGAGGTCCGATTGCGTACGGAAGGTGATGGATCCAGCCCGCAGCCTGAAACGAACGGTAAAATCCACAGGATGTTCAGGCCGCTCCTCATTTCTGAACTATCACAATAACCACCGGGCTTCGCCAAGAAAAAGGCGGCACAGATTCATGTCTTGTCTGTGGAAAGTTGACCGAATGTGCTTCCGAATAATTTAAACCGCCACCTCGACTGAGTCCGCTACCGCCATCGGCCGCGGGAGAGGGCGGCCCCTCGCACGCAGATCCTCCAAATGCAACCCGACCGCTTCACGAATCAGCTTTAGGACGGCAGGCTGGGTCCTGGCCACAGCCACACAGCCGGGGAGATCGGGTACGAAGGCCCCGTAGCTCTTCGGGCTTTTCTCGATCACAATGGTGTAGCGACGGCGGGTCATCGTTTCAATCCTGCTTGCTTCAGAATACTGTTCAAGGTGCCCGGTGGAATGTCAACGGATGGGTGCCCGGCAATGGTGACGGTCCCGGGTTTGGTCGGATGGTGAAATTGCCGGTGGCTGCCTTTGGTGCGCACCAGAAACCATCCGTCATCCCCGATGCAACGGATAACATCGCGGACTTTCATGGAATGGCCGATCCACCAATGGAAACCCGCGCCTCCGTCACCGCCAAACTATTCCGCGTTGCCGGTAATGACCGAGCCACCGGTGACATTCACCTTTTCGAGGATCGCCTTGGTGATCTTCTCGGCCAGCTCGGGCTTGTCCTTCAGCGCCTGCTTGGCGGCGTCGCGGCCCTGGCCGACGAGGTTGCCCTCGTAGGCGATCCAGGCTCCCTTCTTCTCCAGAATCTTGTGCTCGAGGCCGAGGTCGAGGAGCGAGCCGTTCTTCGAGATACCCTCGTCGTACATGATGTCGAACTCCACCTCGGTGAACGGCGGGGCGATCTTGTTCTTCACGACCTTGATCTTCGTGCGGTTGCCGATGACCTTGCCCTCCGGCGTCTTGATCTGGTCCTTGCGGCGGATGTCGATGCGGACCGACGAGAAAAACTTCAGCGCGCGACCGCCGGAGGTGGTCTCCGGGTTGCCGAACATCACGCCGATCTTCTCGCGGATCTGGTTGGTGAAGATGCAGACGCAGTTCGTCTTGCTGACCACCGCGGTGAGGCGGCGCATGGCCTGCGACATCAGGCGGGCCTGGCTGCCCATGGTCATGTCGCCCATCTGGCCGTCGAGCTCGGCCTTGGTGATGAGGGCGGCGACCGAGTCCAGCACGATGACGTCGATGCTGTTGGAGCGGATCAGCGTCTCCATGATGTTCAACGCGTCCTCGCCGCTGTCGGGCTGCGAGACGAGGAGATCGTCGAGGCTCACGCCGACGACGCGGGCGTATTTCGGGTCGAGGGCATGCTCGACGTCGATGAATGCGGCGAGTCCGCCCTTTTTCTGGGCCTCGGCGATGACGCTGAGGCAGAAGGTGGTCTTGCCGGAGGATTCCGGGCCGTAGATCTCGATGATGCGGCCCTTGGGCAGGCCGCCGACGCCCAGGGCGAGGTCGATGGCAAGGGACCCGGTCGAGAGCGTCTCGACCTTCATCTTCTGGTTGCTGCCCAAGCGCATGATCGAGCCCTCGCCGAACTGCTTGCTGATGGCGGAGAGCGCGAGCTCGATGTTCTTGTCGCGGACGTGGGTGGCGGCGGGGGTGGGGGAGGCAGCCTTGGCGGGAGCGGCTTTGGACATGGCGGAAGGGATGGATTAAGGGTTAAAGCGAGTTCGCGGTCGCAAATAGAAACGTGGTTTTGACCGTGAATCTTTCAACGGTCGACGCAAGCGCGGAGCAAATATTGCCGCGGCTCAGTGTCCGCCGGCCGGCCCGCCGGGCTTGAAGGCGGTGGCAAACCAGACGGCGGCGATGATCAGCG
>Ga0265319_1002298_pt1 | contig 10552 bp, 15 predicted proteins | sample 4824metaG_FD_192443 | JGI IMG/M metagenome (GOLD analysis project Ga0265319, IMG submission 192443) | Rhizosphere microbial communities from Carex aquatilis grown in University of Washington, Seatle, WA, United States - 4-8-24 metaG | ecosystem: Host-associated > Plants > Roots > Rhizosphere >...
GCCGATCGCCGTCGGAGCGGTCACAAGGTGGGCTCGCACCAGCAGCGGCTGCGCTGCGATTCGGGGAGGCCGCAGTGGTCGCAGCGGTCCTCTCGCCGGCGGGAGCTCTCGAAGAGAGCGACGGCGATCGCGACGATGACGACGACAGCCGCGGCGGAGCAGAGGACTGCGATCGGGAGCGGGAAGGCCCTCACTTCACGGGCCGTAGATCGCGACTCCGCCGATCGGGCCCGCGCTCAGGCGGTACTCGATCTGGCCTTCCCAGGGAGGCTGAGGCGCGAGGCCGTCGCCGAAGTCGACGCGCACCCATTCGCTCTTGGGGCTCCAGCGGCGCGGGGTTGGTGCGAACCACATCGCCTTCGGAGCGAGCCCGGACATTACGTGCCGGCACTGGCCGTCGAGCGGTCCGCCGGCGAACTCGAGCTGGAGGCTGAGGACGACCGGGTTCATTGGCCGGGAAGGCTCATCAGCTCGGGGTGTTCGAGCATGCAGCCCCAGCGGCCGTACTTCACGAGGCCGTAGTGCGCGACGCGCTGCTGGATGATCGGCGGCGCGTCGTAGGCGTTCGGGTAGCGGCCGGTGAGGCCGAGGTCGCCCGCCCACCACGACCAGGTCGACGCGGCGAACCCGGTGAAGCCCTGATAGCGCGAGCCTTCCTGGGGGCGGTGGTGGGCGCCCCAATCGAACCGCGGTGCTCCGTCGCCGGGGGCGCCGATGTGGCCGGTCTCGCAGGTGCCGTCAGCCCACCAGAACGGTGTGATTCCCGCGGGCCGCACGGATGTTCCTGCGCCGGCGGCCGCGACGATGAGGAGCGCGCCGGCGGTGACGAGCAGGAGCCGGCGCGAGAGCGACCAGCTCACCGGGAAGTCTCCCGCCGGCGCGCCTCTGACCCGAGCATCCCATTCAGCTCGTGGTTCAGGTCAGCACGCTGCTCGAGCGTGAGATCGGGATCGTCGAGCTCGTGGAGCAGGTCCTCGACGGCGCGGGCAACGGCCCACTCCATTGAGCGCTGAACGAACGCGTCCCTCTCGCGGTCGCGGCGTTCGTCGAGCCACTCGAAGAACAGCACGAGCAGGCAGCCGGCCAGCAGGCCGACGACGACTGTGGCAATCAGGACAACCCACGACGCGAGCGGGCTCATGCTGCGCGCAGCTCCGTCCTGCCGGCGGCGATCGCGGCGCACACCTCGTCGAGCGCGACCGCGACGCCGCGCTCGGCCTCGCGCAGCCGCTCGCAGGTCTCGCGGCGTGCTTCGCCTTCGAGCCCGAAGACGGGGTCTTCGCGGAACGCGGCCATCGCGGCTTCGACCGAGGTCTGCGCGATCAGCAGCTGCGTCTTGAACTGCTGGAGCGTCACGCCGCGGCCGCCTCGGTCATCGCCTGCCGCGTCGCCGCGTCGCCCGCGGCATACGCCTCGCGGATCGCGGCCGCCCGGGCGAGGAGCTGCTCGATCTCGGCCGCTGGTACGTGCCGGTCTTCGAGGAGGAGACGTGCGTCGTCGGGGTCAAGCCGCCAGCCGGCGTTCTCGAGCCACGCGTCGATCGCTGCGCGCGGGTCGCCGTTCGTGTCGACGCTGAGCGCGACGAGGCCTCCGAGGTAGCCCCAATGCCGGACGATCGACCCGGGGGTCGGGGGAAGCGAGAACGGCCACGCGGCCCACCGCTCGGCGATCTCGGCCGGGGTCGCGCCGGCCTCGACGAGGTGCGCGACGGCGCGATCCCATTCGCTGCGCTCGGGCTTGGTCTTCGGGCCCGAACGAACGACCGCGGAGAGCGCGAGCCGGATCGCGTATTCAGCGCCGAACTCTTCCTCGCCGAGCTCGCTCGGCGGAAGAGTGGACAGGTCCTTGGACTGGTCCTGGTCCAATTGATGGCGGACCCCGGCGGGTTTAACGACGCTCTCCGGTGGGTTTAGCGACGCGCTCCGGCGGGTTTCGCCCTCCGCGCCCGGCTCCGAAACCCGCCGGACTCCGGTGGTTTTCTCCTGGGCGCTCGGCAACGCCTGTACTGATGCGGCCTCCAGAGCGCCATTTGAGAAACCCACCGCTCTCCGGTGGTTTTCCTCGTGTGTCTCCTCTCGGTCGAAGTACTCCGGGATCACCGCGACGTAGCGGTTCGACTTCCCGCGGCCGCCGCGGAGCTCGCGCTCCAACCACCCGAACTCGGTCAGCCGGCGAAGCGCATCCCGCACCGTCGAGACCGACCTCGATCCGTGCTCGGCGAGCGTCTCCATCGCCGGCCAGCACGAGTCGCCCTGCGGGCTCATGAACTTCTCGAGCGTCAAGGCGACGTGCTTCTCAACCGACGAGAACGGCGACGCCGGCGAGTTGATCGACGCGCCCCACGTCCACGACTTGAACGTGCCGGTCGTCCGCTGCTTGCTCACGCGGCGACTCCGAGCTCGAGCTGGTCGTCGACGATCTCTTCCCACCCGTGCCGGCCGAGCAGCTCGACGACCTCCGGGATAGAGAGCGTCGGCCGCGGTTCCGAGACCTGGATCGGAGCGGGACCGACGCTCGGGGATACCGAGAGGGGTGATGAGCCCGTCTCGGTATCCACCAACGCCTCCCGTGCCTCGACGACCTCGACCGACTCCGCCGTCAGCCGCCAGCTGAACATCTCCCGGCCCGTGCAGCCCGGGTTCCGACGCTTCTGGATCACGTGCCCCTCACGCCGAAGATCCGACAGCCGCGAATGACACGTCACCCGACACGCCTGCTCGATCTCCGCCGACGAATGCCAACGGCGATCGCGGAGCAGCTCAAGAACACGCGCCGTGCCGGACGAGATCACGCGCGGCTCCTCGGGAGCATCCCGCCGCGCCGCCGGCGATCACGCCTCGTCGACCACTCAGCCCACGCCCACGCGCCAGCCAACGGAAGCCCCGCGACCGCCACCAGGAGGAGCCACGCCGGAACGGTCATGCGGCGAGCCCGAGGTGCTTCCGGACGGCGAGGCGGATCTCGGCGGCGACCGGACGCTCGTTGATCTCGGCCAGCGCCCGGAGGGCTGTGAAGTCGCTCTCTTCGAGGTAGCTCGAGATCGGAATCCGCAGCCCGTTCTTCTTCGGCTGCCGATCCTTGCGACGGCGGTTGTCGTTTGTGTCGTACGTCATGTGTGAGATACCGTAAATCACACATCGGACGTACTGCAAGTGTGACCTATGAATCGTTGGACGACAGAGACTCGCAACTTCCGTACGTTCCTGCTCGTGGCGCAGCTCGACCCACGAGCGATTCAGGGGCGCATCCGTCAGGCGCGCGAGGAAGCCGGCCTAACTCAGCAGGAGCTGGCCGACCTAGTTGACCGTCACAAGCGGACGATCGAGAACTACGAGAACGTTCGCGTGCCACCGTGGCCGGAGCTCACGAAAGTCGCACGTGTGCTCGACCGGCCGATCGAGTGGTTCCTTCACGGAGAGACTGAGAGCACCGACAGGATCGAAGCGATGGACGTGAAGCTCGACGAGGTACTCGACGAGATCCGTACGCTTCGCGAGCTCGTCGAAGCGTTAGGCGGCAGGCAGGGGATTAGTTCGGCGGGGGAGCTGGCGGCTCGAGCAAGACAAGCCGCGGCCGTGGTGGAGGAGGATGCTCAGCGAGGAGCGCGTCGAGAGACTCCCGCACGAGGCCGAGACATCGCATGATCGCGTCGATTGTTTCTCGAAGGTCCTCGAGCATGCGGACCTCGTCGTCAAATTCCACCCGCCATCGGTTCCGTTCTGCCGCAGTCCCGCCCCGTTTACCCAACCCAACCGTGTAGCCAGCCAGCTCTCCCCGCTAGAAGAGCCGCATGTCGATTTGGTGATCATCTCCTGGCAACGCACACGCGTGCAAGGGGTCAGTTGACAGAGGCCCGTTGGGCGTCTTAGGGTCGGTTCTTGGTTCGCATCGCCGTATTCGCTTTCGGGGTTGCTGTTCTCGCGAGCATCCTCACTCACGGCAACCAGGTCGCCATCATCGCCGGCTTCTTGATCGGGTTGGTGATCGCGATCGCCCCGATCGCCCGGGGCGCCAGTGCGCTTCGCTGCCCGTTCTGTCGGAAGCGCGTCAAGCTCGGCGCGGTCTCATGCCATCACTGCGGACGACTCGTCGGGAAGAACGTCCGCTAGGAGTCAGGCCGTGCGGGCGAGTCGGTCGACGAGCCCTGTGAGGAGCTCGAGCGTCTTTGCCTGGTTCCTTTCGCCGGCTTCAAGGCGCCTGGTGAGCCGCTCTTCGAACCGTTCGAGTTGCTCGATCACGATGCTGATGTCGGTCGCGGCGCGGAGGGTGACGAGTTCGGTGAGTGCGGATGCGAGTTTCTGTTCGGTCTCGACTCGGAGTTCGCGTTCGGCGCGGTAGGCGTTCTGGAAGTCGGACGGGCTCATGAGCTTCGTCCGCCAGTAGACGGTCACGCCGGTCGCGACGGCGACGACAATCGCGACGATCGTTCCGACGCCGATCTTCCCGGTGAACTGAACTCCGGCTATCAGGTGGTTCATGAGGCTGTGATCGCGGCGGCGTCGGCCTGGAGTTGCGCGACGTCGAGTCCGAGCGGGGTCTTGCCTTTCGCGTTCAGGTAGTCGCGGCTGACGATCGCATAGGCCTCTTCGAAATAGGCGTCGACGAATGCCCAGGTGATCCGGATTGGGGCGCCCCACGTGATCCCGATCAGCCCGTCGCTGTCGTAGCCGACGATGTCGATCGCGTGGCCGCCCCAAGAGCCCGGGGCACTGGCGCCGGTCTTGCCGTCGCCGACGACGTCCCAGACGGTCTGGGTCTGGGCGGTGAGGGGGAGTGCGATCCCGACGTAGAGCCCGCCGAGGACGAAGATCCCGGCGCGCATGTGGAGGTGGTTGCGTGGGGTGACGGAGGCGAAGGCCTTGATGCGGTGTCCGCCGATCCCGGTGTTTCGCCAGTAGGTGAGGACGTCGAGCTCGACGCGGCCGTCGTCAGTCGGGCCGCCTGGGTGGCCGGTCTTGGCTGGCGGGTTGCCGGTCATCCAGTAGGCGAGTTCGACGGCGTGCTCGGCGATCGTCTTGAGGATGCTGGCGGCCGCGGTCCAGGCCTGGATCATGTGGCCAGTCGCGGCGATCGTGCAGTCGCCGAGCTTGTCGTTTCCGTACATGGGCCACGTCTTGACCTTTTTCGAGAGATCGAATGCGGCTGGGAGCTTCGGGAGGGTGCCGACGAGGTAGCGGCTGATCCTGAGTGTGCGCCGGTCGTGCCGGACGGGGCCGCGGCCGAGCTTCATCCCGGCGAAGCTGCCGTGAGTCTTGAGCACCGGGTGGGTTCGGTGTGGCTGGAACACGGCGAGGGTATGGGTGGCGTCGCTGGGGACGAGGTTGATCGGGCTGAGCGCGAGGAGGGCGCGGATGCCGGCGGCGAGTCCGCCGATCGCGGCTGCGACGAGGAGGCTCGTCGAGAGCGGCTGCGCGGCGCCGACGCCGCCTGTGATCGTGTCGGAGAACGTCGCGATGAACGCGACCGCGAACACGACGACGAGCTTCTTCAGCAGCAGCGGGTTCAGCCACTTACGCAGCCGGGACAGGACGTTCATGCGTTCTCCTCGAGGAGGTGGGTGGTCAGGGGCTTGAAAGCGGTGAGCCAGTGGATCGCGCCGGCGCCGTGGACGCTGATCTCGTCGGCGAGGGTCGTCTCGATCGGCTGGCCCTGGCGGCCGTGGTTGAAGAGCCGCGGGTTCGGGACGGTGCCGGCGTCGAGGAGGAGGCTGGTGTGGACGCCGGGGTAGTTCCCGAACACGATCAGGTCGGCGACTTTCGCCTGCCGCGCGATGATCGGCGCGCAGTGCTGGAGCATGAGTCCGGTGTAGGCGCGGGCGTCGAATGGGCCGCCGTTAGGGTTCGGGATCAGCAGGTTCCGGAAGAGCTGGACCTGCCACTCGTAGAGGTCGGTCTCGGAGCCGGAGCAGTCGGTCGTGAACGGGATCGCGCGGCGGGTGCGGCCTTGCCTCGGGCGGAGCTCGCCGTACCCGATCCCGTAGGGGGCGTGGTGCGCGATCATCCACATCGCGTCCGCGGCGATCGACGCCCGCACCTGGGCCCACGGATCGGGCGGCTTCGGCGGGACGTGCTCGCCCTGCAGCTTCGTCTCGAACTGCGGGCCGGCGAGCAGGTCGGCCGGGCTCATCTTCAGCCGGTGCTTCGCGTTCTGGACCTCTTCGGCGGTGTGGATTCCGTAGACGCCGTCAACCGTGAGGTCGGCGCCGTGCTCGTTCAGCAGCTGCTGCAGCGAGGCGACGTCGGAGCCGTGCATCTCTGGGTTTGCCAGGTGCAGGGTGCGCTTGAGCGGAACGAAGCTCATCGCTCTCGCCTATCGGCGAGCTATCCGCCGGCGGGGGCGAGTCAGGGTCGGTCTCGGCCTCGAGCTCGTCGAGCATGGCGTTCGCGATCGCGAGCTCGGCGAGCGCGGCTTCCTTCTCGAGGATCGCCATCCCGAGGAGGTACGCGATCCGGTCTTTGTTGAGCGCGAGTTGCATGGGTTAGCCCGTGGCTAGGACGGTCACGGTTCCGTTGACGCTCGCGACGAGCTGCTTCGTGCCGCTGTGGACGCGGTAGTAGATGGCCGCATTATCGCCTGATGTCGAGGGGACGGTCGATTCATCCTGGTCGCCTTCGAAGTAGATGCACGAGTCGGTCTGAAGACCGACCGCGAGCGTAGATCCGGCTGCGTGCGCCCGGAACGCCCAGCCTCGAGCGTTGCCCGATCCGTCGGCGTGCGCGAAGCTCTCCACGCCGGCCGCCAGGCCGCCGTCGACGGACGTCTCCGCCGAGGCCTCGATCGCGAGCGCCACGTTCCCGTTCGTCGTGCCGGCGTATTGAGCATGCACGTAGAGGCCGTTCGCGCTTCCGACGGCGTCGTTCGACACGATCGCGTCGATCACGAACATGAGCGAGTTGTCGTCGGTGTCGGCCCAGTTGCTGCGAGCCGCGATGCCGCCGTAGCCGTCGGCGCCGGGCTCGCTCCCGTCGAACGTGGTGCTGCCGTCGATCGTGAGCTCGAGGAAGTGTCCGGACTGGGGATCGGTGTCGAACTGGATCCCGGAGCCGGTGGTGGTGCCGCCGATGTCTCGGCGTTCGAGGCTCATCGCGCGTCGCTGCGCGCGGGTCAGCCGCCGTCCCTCGCTCGGTGTGCGAAGTGTGGAGTCGGGCGAGGATCCGCCGGGTCTCATTCGTCGGCGCTCGTGAGGAGCTCGGAGAGCCGCGCGACGCCTTGGCGGTCCCAGGTCTTCGTGTACCCGTAGACGCGCTGGGTGTCGGCGAGCGCGATCCCGAGCGCGGCGCCGACGTTCACGGCGATGATGTCGCCGACGTCGAAGTCGGCCGGCGCGGAGAAGAGGCCCGCGATGTCGGGCGCCGGAGTGATGTAGAGCAGTCCGCGCGGTTCGACTCTGGTGCTTTGCTCGGCGTTCCAGAGCGCGATCGCGAACGGCCGCGCGTCGCTGGGCGAACCGACCCAGTCGGTGATCCGGATCGACATGAACTGGCCGCCGTATAGCGACCGGCTGTCGGACGGGTCGACCGCGGTCCCTGGGGAGCCGGGGGTGATGTTCCCGAGAGGGAATCTGGTCCCGCCGGTTTCGGGCGGACCGAGGTAGTCATAGAGCTTGTTGTTGATCGTGGAGAAGTCCTCGACGTGCCGCGCCGCGCTCGCGTTGAAGGAGCCCGTCCAGTAGTCGAAGTGGACGGTGCCGCTTCGGTCGGTCCCGAACGCGGAGACGGCGGAGAGCTGCACCATTGCGTAGGGGGCGAGGCTCTCGGTGGGGTCGACGGGGCGCATGTCGACGTCGCAGACGCCGGTCTCGACGAGCTGCTGGATGAAGTCGCCGACCGCGACGGGCCAGGTCATCTTCCCGATCACGCTGAGGTCGACCGCGTCCGGGACGTCGAGGTCGAAGGTGCCGCCGAGGTCGATCGGGAGCGGCCCCTCGCCTGGTGTGGGGTCGCTTTCGTCGCCGGTGTTCAGGCTGTTGGTGAGGACCTGGAGGATCAGGTCGGGCCCGCTGATCCCGTCCTGAGACGAGACTGATGACGCGAAGAGCGGGCTGATGAAGTTGCCGTCGTATTCGCCGTAGGGGTCGCCGGCGGTCGGCTGCGTCGTTGATCCGCGGACGATCCGGCCGGCCTGATCGTTCGAGTCGTATCCGAGCTCAGCCCAGGGGTCCTGAGCGGTGATCGTGACGAGGTTCTCGGTGCCGTCGCCGACCCGTTCGACTGTCCAGATCCGGCCGTGGAAGATCGGCTGGGTTGGGGCGGAGGCTTCCCACGCGATGATCTTCCGGTTGCCGCGGCGGAGGTTCGGGTAGCCGTCGCCAGCGATCGTGGTGAGAAGGGTGTGCGCGGCCGGCGCCTGCACCGTGAATGTTCGGCCCGCGTTCAGCTTCCGAACGAGGCTCTTCTCGAGTGCGATCGAGCTGATGTCGGCGAGCTCGTTGCTGGCGAGGTCGTAGATCTTGACGACGACGCTCGAATCGCCGCCTCCGCCGCCTCCGCCTCCGTCGTCGGGGGTGTCGACGAGCGAGAGCCGATCGGGGTTTTCGAGGGTGTCCCAGAGCCCGAAGGTGGGATCGGTGAAGTCCTCATCGATCAGGTCCGATGAGCCCGGCCCGGTCGTGCCGGCCGTGAAGCCGCTGATGTACCAGATGTTCGACGGGTCGGTGACCCAGGTATCGAAGGAGCCGACGAAGAGCTGGTCGAGCTGGTTGGTGTCGTTCAGGGCCCAGTAGCCGTTTCCAGAGAGGTCGTAGTCGGTGCCGTCGATCGTGATGACGAGCGTGTCGGTCGAGATCTTCGCGTGGACGGCAATCGTGTGGTCGCCAGCGGTGAAGGGCGTGAGGAGGCCGCCGGGGCCGTTTGGCAGGAGTTCCGTCCAGTTCCCGCTGTAGCTGATGAGCCCCTCGAACCACGGGGCGCTCGGTGTCGTTGCGTCGATCAGCGCGTGCGGGGTCGGGGACTGGTTGACGCCGGCTCCGAACGCTTCGAGCGCCGGTGTGATGTGCGCGGTGTAGGCGAGGTAGATCTCGTCGAGCCCGGCCAGGAACTTCAGTAGCGCCGGCGCTGACCCGTCGGAGCCGTCGGCCTTCAGCCAGCTCACGCGAACACGTCCACGATCAGCCCGAACGTGACCGACTTAAGCGCGCCCTGGTAGCTCGAGTCGAGCGGCGCGTACTTCCAGACGCTGACGGTGCCGTCGTTCGAGACAAGATCGTCCGGGGCGGTCTTCAGCGCGTCGAGCGCTGATCGCAGGGAGTCGAGGAGCGTGTCCATCGCGGCGAAGTAGCCGGCCTCGTCGGTCGCGCTCGTGATGATCAGGTCGCCGGCGAGGGTGATGATCCAGGCGTCATCCAGCGGCGGGAAGATCAGCACGCCATCGAGTCCCGGGGCGGGCTCGACGGTCGTCCGCATCGGCGGGTCATCGCCGCCGGTGCATTTCGTCGGGTCGAGGCGAAGCCAGTCCGTCGCGCTCTCGTCGAGCGCGGTGAACGTTCCGATCTGGCTGATCGTCGAGTACCTCATCCGTACGCCGCGTTAATCGCTGCCTCCGCGCCACGCGACCCGGGGAACCGGGCGGTGCGCTTGATGTCCTTCAGGTGCTGGTTCGTCTGCCTGCTCTCATGGACGAGCTCGTAGAGACGTGTGTCGGCCTTCCCGCCGCTGCTGACCGGGGCCTCGGGGAAGGCGTTCGGGGCGTAGCTCTTCACGATCGAGGCGAAGCTCGAGAGGAACTGCGACTCGTTCGCGCCGAGATCGGTCGAGGTCGCGGTCTGCTGCTTGAGCTGCGCGATCGTCTCGCGGACGGCGATCTCCTCAGCGATCGTCTGCTGCTTCGCGAGGCCGGTCTCGGACTTGGCTTGCTTCTCGTAGAGCCGGAGCAGGGCCTCGTTCGCGGCGATCTCCTCGGCGACTGCCTTCTTCACCTTGCTGTCGTTCGTGCCGGCCTGCGTCTCGTGGAGCTGCGCGAGCGAGATCGCGTTCTGGATCCGTGCCTGCGCGAGGTCGCGCTCCTGCTGGAGGTGCTGGTTGTAGGCCTTCTTCTTCCGGGTGACGAGCGTCGCGCGGCGCTTATTCTCGGCCTCGATCGCCTTCGTGTCGCGCTCTTCGGCCTCAGCGGCGAGCTTGGCGTATTTCGCCCGTTCGTTCGCGGAGAGGTTCTTGTCGTGCGCTTCCTTCTTGTATTCCTCTACAAGCCGCCGGTCGGCTTCCGGGACGGCCACATCGGCCGCGGACGGGCCGACGATCACGATCTGGCCGCCTTTCCCGACGACGGCGCGCACCTGGTGCTGGCCGGCGCGTGTCTCGTGCAAGGCGTCGGTCTGGATCCCGAGGATGTCGGTCGAGATCCCCTTCCGGTACGTGGCGGCCTTCTTCGCGGCCGCGGCCCGTGCCGCTGCTTTCGCGGCGGCCTCCTGCGCGCGACGCTTCGCGGCGGCCTGCTGCGCGGCGGCCGCGATCGACGCGTCGATCGAGCGCTCGTCGCCGACGTACTGCTCGAGCTGCCCCTCGAGGTTGAGGATGTCAGCGTGCGTCAGGCCGCCCTGCTTCAGCAGCCCCTCGAT
>Ga0265319_1002306_pt1 | contig 10531 bp, 9 predicted proteins | sample 4824metaG_FD_192443 | JGI IMG/M metagenome (GOLD analysis project Ga0265319, IMG submission 192443) | Rhizosphere microbial communities from Carex aquatilis grown in University of Washington, Seatle, WA, United States - 4-8-24 metaG | ecosystem: Host-associated > Plants > Roots > Rhizosphere >...
CGGCGAGGCAGACTAGGAAGAAGGCCCAGAACGCCTGGATCGCCAGCCCCTGCACCGCGAAGTCAAGGCCCTTCCTCCCGGTGAGGATGGCGGCCGGGAAGTAGGCCTGGTAGAAGAAGGGCAGGAAGCGCACGACGTTGAACACACCCTGCGGCAGGAGGTCCAGCGGCACGACCTGGCCGCCGAGCAGGGTCTCCACGGCCATCGAGAGGATGACGAATCCCTGGATGTCGAGGAACCAGAACGCAAGGAGCCCGAAGCAGTACGCGATGCTGAACTGGATGATCGCCGTGAGCGCCATGGCGGGGATGCCCAGCGCGATCCGCCAGGCGTCGTGGGGCATGTCCAGGTATCCCCGGAAGAAGGGCAGGGCGACCAGCAGCGCCAGCAGCCCGAATGCTCCCGACACGACCCGCGCGGCGGCAAAGACGCTCAGGCGGTACGCGAAGTAGTTTATCGGCTTGAGCAGGAACTGGTTGATGAGGCCGTTGCGGATGTCCTCGCTGATCTGGTAGTCCTCGTTGAAGGCGCCGATGAAGAACTGCAGGACAAAGATCACGACGAAGTACGTGAGCGTCTGCGCGAACGAGTACCCGCCTATGGAGGGGTTGCCCGCGTAGGCCGCGCCCCAGAGGAGGTACACGACGACGAGGTGGCAGAACCAGAAGAGGCTCCTCACCCCGAAGTTCCAGCGGTACACGAGGTTGCTCTGCAACCCGACCACGAAGGCCTGGCCGTATTTGGTCATGACAGGGCGAAGCGCTTGACCACCTCGGCCGCCAGGTTGCGGTAGGCCGCGGTGCCCGGGCTCGCCGGGTCGTAGTCGAAGATCGTCTTTCCGAAGCTCGGGGCCTCGCTCAGGCGCACCGTCCTGGGGATCACCGAGGCGAAGATCTTGTCGGGCATGTGGGCCCTGACCTCGTCGACGACCTGGTGGCTCAGGCTCGTGCGCACGTCGAACATGGTCATGACGATCCCGCCGAGCTCGAGCGCCGGGTTGATGCCGGCCGTCTTGAGGCGCTCGACGTTGCGCAGGATCTGGCCGAGGCCCTCGAGGGCCATGTACTCGCACTGGAGCGTGATGAGAAGGTAGTCCGCGGCCGCCAGGCTGTTCATGGAGAGCAACCCGAGGGCCGGCGGGCAGTCGATGAGGATCACACGGAAGCCGCCCGAGGCGACGACGGGCGCAAGGACGCCCTTCAGCTTCATCAGGTAGTTCTCCATCTGCGAGAGCTCGATCTCGGCGGCCGCCAGGTCCTCCTCGCTCGGGATGATGGCTAGGTGCTCGTAGGCCGTCGGCGTGATGAGGGAGAGGGCGTCGCCCTCGCCGTGGAGCGCCGCGTAGAGGCTCCTGCCCTCCTGCTTCTCGATCCCGAGGGAGCTCGTCGCGTTCGCCTGCGGGTCGAGGTCGATCAGGAGGGTGTGGATCTTCCTCTGCGCAAGCCCGGCCGCGAGGTTTACCGCCGTCGTGGTCTTGCCGACGCCGCCCTTCTGGTTGGCGATGGTGAAGATGGTGGTGGCCATTTAGGGTGATTCTCGTTTTTCAAATGCCGCGGCGTCAATTCCCGGCGCAAAGCGTTCGGTCTTGACCGCCAACCGCTGATGTCTGGCATCTGAGCCGTGGACCGATCCAAGAACCTCTCCGCAAAGCCGATTCCCGCCCGGGAGCGCCTCATCCTCGCCCTGGACGTCCCGTCGCTCGACGAGGGCAAGCGGTGGGTCGACCGGCTCGGGGACTCGGTGCAGTTCTACAAGCTCGGGCTCCAGTTCCTCATGACCGGAGGGTACTTCGACATGGTCGAATGGCTCGACGCACAGGGCAAGAAGGTGTTCGCCGACGTCAAGTTCTTCGACGTCCCGGAGACCGTGAAGCTCGCCGTGGAGCAGCTGCAGCACCGCAAGGTGGCCTTCGCGACCGTCCACGGAAACGACCCGATGATCGAGGCCGCGGTGTCGGCGAAGGGCAGCGTGAAGATCCTCGCCGTCACCGTCCTGACGAGCCTGGACCGCGGAGACCTGGACGACCTCGGCTTCCAATGCGACCCGGAGGAGCTCGTGCTGTCGAGGGCCAGGCGGGCCCTCAAGCTGGGGTGCGACGGCGTGATCTCGTCGGGCCTCGAGGCCGCGCGCCTGCGCGGCGAGCTCGGGGCCGGCTTCCTGATCGTCAGCCCGGGCATAAGGCCCGTTGAGAACCGGCCCTCCGACGACCAGAAGAGGACGGTGGACGTGGAGGACGCGTTCCTGCGGGGTGCCGACTACATCGTCGTGGGCCGTCCCATCCGCCAGGCGGCCGACCCCCGCGCCAAGGCCGAGGAGATCCAGGCCAAGATCGCGGGGCTGTTCGGGGGCGTGAGCCCATGAGGACGGTCCGGTTGCTCCTGGCGTGCGCGGCGGCGGCCTGCGCGGCGCGGGGAGGGGGCCCGCCGGCGGCCCCGAGGGTCCTTCCCGGGCTGCGCGACGACGGGTACACGCTGCTGCACAGCCAGTGGCCGATCCACCCGGTGGGCGACCAGGTCGCCCTGGGAGACTTTCCCGTGGGCATGGCGATCGATCCCCGGGGCAGGCTCGCCGCCGTCCTGCACGCGGGCCACGGGAGGCACGAGGTCGTGCTCGTCGACATCGCCTCCCAGAGGGTCGTTTCCGCCGCGCCCCTGAACGAGGCGTTCTGCGGCGTCGCCTTCTCGTCGGACGGGAGAACCCTTGTCTGCAGCGGCGCCAGCGACGGCGTGCTCCATGTCTTCAAGGTGTCGGCCGGCCGGCTCGCAGCGAGGGGGGATGTCAGGGTCGCGGACAAGGCGGGCAGCAGCGTCGTCGCCGGGTTCGCGCTTTCCCGGGACGCCCGTTCGGCGCTGGTCGCGCTCGCCTTTGACAGCCGCGTAGTCCGGGTGAGCCTCGCAACCGGCGCCCGCGCCTGGACCGCGTACGTGGGGGGCGGCGGGAAGGCCCCCGTGCGCCAGTCCGCCAGCGCCGCGGAGCCCAACGACGTCCTGGCCGGCCGGGAGCTCGTCTCGGATGCCGACCCCCTGAACGTGGTCTGGGACGAGCCCCGCGCCCGGGCGTACGCCAGCCTCTGGGGCGAGTCGAGCGTCGCGGTCATCGACGCGTCGGACGGCCGGGTCGTCGGGCGGTGGCCGACGGGGCTCCACCCCAACGAGATGGTGCTTTCGCGCGACGGGCGCCTGTTCGTCGCGAACGGCGGGCTCAACACGGTGACCGTGCTCGACACGGGCGACGGGCACGCCACCGAGGTCCTCTCCTCCTCGTTCATGCCCGGCGACCTGCCGGGCTCGACCCCCGACAGCCTCGCGCTTTCCCCGGACGGCGGGACGCTCTACGTCGCCAACGCCTACACGAACACGGTCGCCGTGTTCGATGTCAGCGTGCGCGGCGGCGGCCGCCCGCTCGGGTTCATCCCGACCGGCTGGTTCCCCACGGCGGTGCGGCTTGCGCCCGACGGGAGGAGGCTGCTTGTGGTGAGCGCGCGGGGGCTCGCCCCGAAGGCTAACCCGGGGATGGGGGCGGACCGCCAGAGGATCGACGAGCTCTACGCGGGGTCCCTTGGGGTGATCGCGCTTCCCCGCGGCGGCGGCTATGCGCGGGCGCTGGCGGAGTGGACGCGGATCGCGCAGCGGTGCAGGCCGGCCCCGCCCGGGAAGGCGGCCCCCGGGGGCCCGATTCCGGCGCGCCCCGGCGATCCCTCGCCGATCCGGTACGTGGTCTACGTCATCAAGGAGAACCGGACGTACGACCAGGTCTTCGGGGACCTCCGCCAGGGAAACGGGGACCCCTCGCTCTGCCTCTTCCCCGAGCGCAATACCCCGAACATCCATGCGATCGCCCGGCAGTTCGTGCTGCTCGACAATTTCTACGCCAACGCGGAGGTCAGCGCGAGCGGCCACGAATGGAGCACGGCGGGCTACGCCGCCGAATTCGTGGAGAAATCGTGGCCCGTGAACTACGGACACCTCGACGAGGGCTCGCATGTCCCGTATCCGGCCGAGGGCCACTATGCCGCCGCTCTGCCCGCCCTCGGGTATCTCTGGGACCGGGCGGCCGCCGCCGGGGTGACCTACCGGAGCTACGGGGAGTTCACCGAGAACCCGGAGAAGGCCGGCGACACCGCGTGGAGCAACATGCCCGCGCTGCGGGGCCACCTGGACCCGGACTACCGCGGCTGGGACCTGAAGTACCACGACCGCGACCGCGCGGACGAGTTCATCGCGCAGCTGCGCCGGTTCGAGGCCTCGGGCGAGATGCCAAGGCTCCAGATCGTCCGGCTTCCCCAGGACCACACCGCGGGAGCCACGGCGGGGGACTGGACCCCCGAGGCGATGGTCGCCGACAACGACCTCGGCGTCGGGCGGGTGGTCGAGGCGCTCAGCCGGTCGAGGTTCTGGCGCCAGACCGTCGTCTTCGTCGTGGAGGACGACGCCCAGAGCGGCCCCGACCACGTGGACGCGCACCGGACCGAGGCGCTGGTCGCCGGGCCGTTCGTCCGGCGCGGCGCGGTCGACTCCACCCCCTACACCACGTGCTCGATGCTGCGCACGATCGAGCTGATCCTCGGCCTGGAGCCCATGTCCCAGTTTGACGCCGCGGCGGCCCCGATGAGGGCCAGCTTCCAGGACGAGCCCGACGCCTCGCCGTTCCGGGCGCTGGAGGAGGCGGTCGACATCGAGGGCCGCAACCCGAGGAAGGGGCCGCTGGCCGAGGCCTCCTCCCGCTTCGACTTCTCGCGCGAGGACCTGGTCGAGGACCAGGCCTTCAACCGCGTGATCTGGGAGGCCGTTCGCGGCGGCGCCCGCATGCCCGCCCCCGTCCACGCCGCATTCGTCCGCCAGCTGCCCGGCACGGACAGGGACTGAGCGCGGGCCGGCCGCGCAGGGCCTACTGGTAGGGGATGGGGTTGATCCCCTGCTGGCGGCAGACCGCTATGTCGACGACGGCATACTGCGGCGACCCGAGGTAGGGCAGCGTTGTCTGGAGCTCCCGGGCGCCCTCGGACATCGCCGAGGCAAAGGGGGCCGACCCGAGGTAGGTCGTCTCAAACGCGACGATTCGCCCCCCCTCGGCGGCGTCGTAGAATCCGGTGAAGCAGTGCCCGGGCTTGAACAGCAGCACCGGACGAAGCCCGATCCTCCTGAGGATGGACGCGAACAGGACCGAGGCGTCGACGCAGTTCGCGCCCTGGTCGTGCACCGTCTGGTCGAGGAACCGGACGTACTGGGTCGAGACGAGCGCGGACGTGCCGCTGTCGGTCGCCACGTTGACGTAGCTCAGGCCGCGCGCCGCGAGCGCGTCCCAGACCGCCTGGACCTGCAGCATCGTCAGCTGGAGGCCGTACTGGTAGCCGCCGAACCCGCGCACGGACCCGTTGGAGATCGCCTCCTGCAGGAGGGCGTTGATCCAGGGATGGTCCTCGTTGACGTAGGCCGCGAAGCACACGGTCGTGTCCAGCCACTGCCCGGTCGAGGCGACGAACAGGCGCGTGACGGCCTCGTTGACCGAGTGGACGGTGCAGACCAGGGCCGCCTCGGCCTGGGACCTCCCGTCGACCAGGAGCGTGGCGACGAAGGATTGCGGGCCCAGCTGGGTCGTGCGCCTGAGGGTGTCGTAGTTCCACGGCAGCTCGGGATTGAGCGTGGCCGAGCCGGCCGGGGCGTTGAAGCCGACCTGCAGGGGCTGCAGGAAGAGCCCCGAGTCGATCCTCAGCTGGAGCGACCCGGCCGCGGGCAGGTTGCGCAGGGAGACCGTCAGGCAGCGGGCGTACTCGGGATAGGACACCCCGAACGAAAGCATGAGGGACGGATAGATGTTGTTCTGGAACGACCCGGTCATCTCGCAGACGGGGGCCGGCGCGGCGGGCTGCGCGGACGCGGCCCGCGGCGCCGCGGGAGCCTGGGCGGGCTGGGCCAGGACGGGTGGCGGCTGGGCCGGCCTGGGCCCACTCGTGGCGTCCTCTATGTACATCCCGAGCCGGACGCCGAGGGACACAAGCAGGAGCGGCACGATCCCGTAGCAGGTGATCGCGCTAAGGGGTCTTCGCGCGGAATTGCGTGTTCGGGGAGCTGGCACTTGGGCTGTAGAGGATACGACGGGCGGAGCCGGAATAAAGTTTCTTTCTTGCGTGCGCAACCCGGCGACATCAAAGCGCGTCTTGCAAATCGCATGCCCGCCAAGCGCACAACCGCCCTAGCCGCCCTCGCTGGCCTCCTCTTCCTGGCGGGCTGCTCGCAGGTTTCCACGCGATCGCTTCCCAAGGCGGACATCGGCGGCCAGAAGCACATCTTTGTGGAGCGCCGGCTTGCGGACAACTACGGCGTCTCCGAGGAGATCGCCCGGCAGCTCCGGGCGATGGGGTACGACGCGTCCGCGGGCGCGCTGACGATGATGCCCCCCGGGACGGACCTCGTCGTCTCCTACGACGACATGTGGACGTGGGACTTCACCACCTACATGATCGAGATCGACCTGCAGGTCAGGTCCGCCCGCACGGACAAGATCCTCGCGGTCGGCCATTATTTCGGGCCGCACGCGGTGTTCGGGCACGCCCCGCCCGAGATGATCCACGAACTGCTCGCGAAGCTGTTCAAGCGCGCGTGACCCGCGCGGCCAGGGTGCCCCGGGGCGGCCCGCGGCCGGCGGCGGGGAGGCCTTGTCGTTGCGGCGGCTGGAATAAACGCGAATCTGGGCTACTCTAACGGGCAGTGAAGCTACTCGTACCCGCGATCCTAGTGCTGGCCGTCTCAGCGACGCTGCTGGCCGACACCGAAATGAAATCCTCGAATCCCCCCGGTTCCGCGGCCAAGGGCGCCGCGTGCGCAGTCGACGCCTCGAGGTCCGCCTGCGGCCTTCCCTCCAGCGTCGTCATCGACATGTCAAAGGCCACCGTGAGGCGCACGGACGCGGAATGGCGGGCGCTCCTCACGCCGGACCAGTACCGCGTCGCGCGGCAGCAGGGGACGGAGCGCGCCTTCCAAAACCCGTACTGGGACAACCACGAGGACGGCGTGTACTTCTCGGTCTGCAGCGACACGCCGCTGTTCGACAGCCGGGACAAGTTCGACAGCGGCACCGGCTGGCCGAGCTTCACGAAGCCGATCGAGCCGCTCTTTGTCGGGGTCCAGTCGGACACGTCCGTGGGGATGGTCCGCGACGAGGTGCACTGCGCGACCGACGGGGCGCACCTCGGCCACGTCTTCGACGACGGCCCCCCGCCGACCGGCATGCGCTACTGCATAAACTCGGCCTCGCTCCGTTTCATGCCCCGCAAGCAGTACGACGCCTGGGTGGCCTCCCGCGCGGCGCCCGTCCCGTCGAAGTGACGGCCCCGGCGCCCCCCCGAATCTCCGTGCCACGTTCCCGCCAGCTCCTTCCACTCCTCATCCTCATCTCAATGACGACGCTCGCAGACACGGCCAGGGCGGATTCCGTCGTGCTCGGCGGCGGGTGCTTCTGGTGCCTTGACGCCTCCTACAAGCTGCTTCCCGGCGTGACCCGCGTCACGTGCGGGTATTCGGGCGGCACCCTCGCGAACCCGAGCTACGAGCAGGTGTGCACGGAGGAGACCGGCCACGCGGAGGTCGTGAAGATCGACTACGATCCGTCCGTCGTGCCGCTGGACCGGATCCTCGGCTACTTCTGGCAGGTGCACGATCCGACCCAGGTGGGAGGCCAGGGCCACGACATGGGGAGCCAGTACCGCTCGATCATCCTCTATTCCGACGCGGCGCAGAAGGCCGCGGCCGAGAAGTCGCGCGCCGAGGCGCAGAAATCCCGCGGCGAGCCCATCACGACCGAGATCGTGCCGCTGGCGAAGTTCTGGCCGGCCGAGGCCTACCACCAGGACTATTTCGCGAAGCATCCGGACGAGGGCTACTGCTCGGTCGTGATCCGCCCGAAGGTCGAGAAGCTCAAGCACCTGCTCGGCGGCGGGAAATAGGGCGGGGAGCCCGGCGCGGCGGCGGCCCCGCCGCGCGGCGTTCCCACTTTGCGTTTGCGAGCCGTAGGCGCCGATCCCAGATTCCGTCAATGTTGGGATGGTTGGGCGACCTCGGCCGGCTCATCTGGGGGCTATTGTACTGGAATCTGCGCAAGGCGCTATTCCGAATCCGGGGTGCGTCCGGCCGGGCACCCTGCCAGCACCCGAGCGACTCCGGGCGCGGCGGTACGACCGGCTGCGAGGCGTGCGTCGGATGGCGCGACACGGAGCGGTTCCGCCGGCTGTGCCCCCTGCTGGCGACGGCCGCCGACGGAAGGCGGGTCTGCTCGGTCGACGCGGCCGACGTGCGCCCGTTCTGGGGCAGGGCCGTCCTCTTCTTCGGAGGGTCGGCCGCCGCCGTCGTGCTGCTCGCGGTGCTCTCCCTCTTCTCGGCGTTCTGGGCGATCGGGTACCGGGTGCCGCTCAGCGTCGTCGCGTGGCCGCCGGCCTGGCACCGGATCAGGCTGGCGCGCGCGGACTACTTCTACCGCATGGCGCTCCGGACCATCAGGGAGGGCGACGTGCGACGGAGCTACCTTGCCCTGGGCCAGGCCTACGCGCTGGACCCGGAGAACATCAACGCGGCCCTGCTGCTGGCCCAGTACACCCAGATCGCGAACCCGGACTACTCAGACTCGATATACTCGCGGCTGGTGCTCGGGCACCGCGGGAGCTTCGAGGACACGGCACAGCTCTGGCTCCGCGCGCTCCTTTCCAGGGGTGACTTCGCCTCGGTGGGCGGCCTTTCGGCAAGGATGATCAGGGAGGGAGCCAGGCATGTCCCCGCATGGACGCAGGCCCTCCTCTTCGCCGAGATGATGAGCGGCGACCCTGCCGAGCTGGACCGCGTGCTCGCGGGCCCGGGAGGGGTTCCCGCCGAGGCCCGCTCCGTGCTGTCGCTCGCCCGGAGCATCCGGGGGTCGCCCGCAGGGGAGCGCGCGAGGGTCCTAGCGCTCTACATGGGCGGCGCCACGACCACCTTTGAGGTCTACTATTCGCTCAGGGGCCTTGCCGGCGCCGGACGCGCCGCGGACGTTGTGGCGTTCCTGGAGGGCAAGTCGGGCACGGCGCTCGACCCGTATGACCGCGAGCTGATCAAGCTCGAGGCGTATTCCGCCCTGGGCTGGAGCGTGCTGGTGCGCAGGGAGATAGAGTTCCTGCTGGACCAGGGCGCCTCGGTCCCGGCCGTGACGCTGCTGTCGGGGCACCTCGTGGAGCATCCCGATGCCGGGAATGCCGGCCGAGTCTTCGAGCTGCTCGACCAAAAACCCATGCCCGCCACGGCCGACAATGTCGGGGCGCACGCGGCGCTCATGTGCATGGCCGGCGTGAACGGACTGGGCGCGCGCATGAGGCAGGAGGCCGACAGTCTGGGCAGGATCGTGGGGGGAGGCTTCCCGAGCAGGGGCCACATCCAGGATTTCTTCGAGGACCGGTCGGCCTCCAAGAACCCGGCGGCGATACTGCCGGCGCTTCCCGAGCTGCCCCTAGAGATGTTGTATGCTCTGAACGCGCACTATCGGGCGCCGGCGGCCCCCTCCGCGACTCGCGCCGCGAAAGCCGGCGGCGGGGGAACCCCATATTAGGGGATCGGGCCCGGCGGGCGTGCCCGCGGCGGGCGCCCCTCAGCGCTCGTGCCCGTAGGGGTCGACCTGGTTCTCTATCGCGCGCTGGCGGCGCTCGATGTTGGCCACCACATACCGCTCGTTGAGCTCGTTGAGGACCTCGTCCACGTCGCGCTCCTGCACGTAGTGGGCGAGCGCGTGCGCCCTGAGGACCTCCCAGTAGCTCTCCAGCTCCTGGGTCTCGATGACGCCGAGCGACTCGACGGCGGCGGCCGCGCTCGCGTGGAATTCGGTGAGCCTCTTGGCGACGACGGCGCGCGCGTCGGCCTCCATCTCCTGGGCCGCCGGCAGCGCGTCCCTGTCGTGCTGCAGGGCGAGGTTGTCGACCCATCCCACGACGCCCTTGATCGGAAGCTCGGGAAGCAGCACGTCCTTGTAGGGCGAATTCGCGGCGAACATGGCCATGGATCGGGTGAGCGACTCGAGCTGCAGGGCCGTGCGGTCCAGGCTGTCCGCGCCCATGCGCAGCTCGGCGAACGCCTGCGCGCGGTCGCCGAACGCGGAGCGGACCCCTCCCGCGGCGCCTGCAAAGGACACGGCGACGTTCTTTATGTTGCGGGCGAGCGCCAGGAGCTGCTCGCCGTAGTGCTCGATCAGCCTGTCCCACGCCTTTATCGCCTCGGCGATCTTTGCGCTCTTCCGGTAGTTCTCCGACACCTGCCTCAGGTAGTCGTTCAGCCTCTCGCGGATGGACGACTTGAGCCAGTTCTCTATCGCCTCGAGCTTGCCCAGCCTGTTCTCGATCGCCGCCTCGGTGTCGAGGACCGTCTGCATCGACGTCTCGAACACATCCCTCTGCTTCTTCGAGGCGAGAATCCCGAAAGGGGGACGGGTCTCTGTCACCTGCTGCTTTTCCGCGACCAGCCGCTCCAGCGCATCCTTCAATGCGTTTCGGCAAAGGTCGAGGTACGCCTAGTCACGCAGC
>Ga0265319_1002309_pt1 | contig 10527 bp, 8 predicted proteins | sample 4824metaG_FD_192443 | JGI IMG/M metagenome (GOLD analysis project Ga0265319, IMG submission 192443) | Rhizosphere microbial communities from Carex aquatilis grown in University of Washington, Seatle, WA, United States - 4-8-24 metaG | ecosystem: Host-associated > Plants > Roots > Rhizosphere >...
CGCCTGCGAGCGTGTCGATCAGGCGCGGACGATCGGCAACGCCCTGGTGCAGGCGGCTACCTACGACCGCACCTTCGATGACGGGCGTCTGCGCAATGCCTATCGCGCCGGTCCCCTCGGTCGCGGCGCGGCCCTGCTGCCGGGCTGGTGGGATAGCCAGAAGAACATCTGGGGCGAGGACCCCGCGCAGGACGGCACCGCGACTGGCAATGTCGCCTGGGCGGCGTTGGCGCTGCTGACGCTGCATCAAGCGACGGGCGAGGCCGCCTATCTGTCCGGCGCAAAGCGTCTGATGGATTGGATCATCGCCAATGCGAGCCACGGGTCCGATGGCTTCAGCGGCGGCTTTCACGGCTATGATCCGCAGCAGGTGCGCCTCACCTGGATGTCGACCGAGCACAATGCCGACGTCTACGCCGTCGCGTCATGGCTCTTTCGACTCACCTCCGCGCCGCGCTACCGGGACGCTGCGAAGACGGCGAGCCGGCTGCTCGATCGCACCTTTCGCGGTGATCATTTCCTGCTCGGCACCAAACCGGATGGCAGCCTCGCCGACGACAACCTTCTCGCGCTCGATGTGCAGCTCTGGCCGTGGATGGCGGTGCCGGATGCGCCCGACTGGCGCAAGGCGCTCGGCTTTGCGCAAGCCCATCTCGCCGTCGACGACGGCTTCGACTTCAACGGCGATCGTGACGGCGTCTGGGTCGAGGGCACGGCGCAGGCCGCGCTGGCCTATCGCATTGTCGGCAACGCCGCGGCCAGCCAGCAGCTGCTGGCGGCCATGCGCAACGATGGAACGTCATCGGGGCTCCTCAACGCGACGCGCAGCGCGCGTGTGAGCACGGGCCTGTCGATCGATCCGAGCGGGACCAGCACGATCCCCGATTTCTTCTACTACAAGCGACCGCATCTCGGGGCTACCGCCTGGGCGGTGCTCGCCGAGACCGGCTGGAATCCGTTCACCGGCGCGAAGGTGCCCTGATGTTTCCACTTCCCAGCGATGCTGCGTCGGTGCTGACCACCGACCTTGGAGTCCTGCTCGGGCTCCTGGCGATGGCCAGGCTGCTCGACCCGAAGCGATGGCGCGATCGCGCCCTGTTGGGAGCGACGACGGCCACGCTCCTGCTGATCTACACGCTGTGGCGCTGGAACGACACGCTGCCGAGCTTCGATCTCACCTTGCAGGCGCTGTGGCCGCGTCTCTTCATCACGCTCGAGATCATCGCGATCTCCTATACGCTGATGTCAATCCTGATCCTCACCCGCAGCGTCGACCGCTCGGCGCAGGCCGATGCCGCGCGGCGCGCGCTGGCGGCGCGGGGCGAGCAGCCGGCCGTCGATGTCTTCATCTGCACCTATGATGAGCCGATGGAGATCGTCGAGCGCTCGATCCTGGCGGCGCTGGCGCTCGACTATCCCGACAACACCGTCTGGGTGCTCGACGACACCCGTCGCGACTGGCTGCGCGCCTTCTGCGATGAGGTCGGCGCGCGCCATTTGACCCGGCCCGACAACAAGGGCGCCAAGGCCGGCAATCTCAACAACGCGTTGGCAGTGACCGCGCGTCTCTCCAATGCGCCGGTGATCCTGGTGCTCGATGCCGATTTCGCGCCGCGGCGCGACTTCCTCCAGCGCACCGTCGGCTTGCTGCTCTCCGAGCCCGATATCGCTGTCGTGCAGACGCCGCAATTCTATTACAATCCCGATCCGATCCAGCACAATCTGCTCTCGTCCAGCAGTTGGGTCGACGATCAGCGCTTCTTTTTCGACGTGTTCCAGCCGGCCAAGGATGCCTGGGGTTGCGCGTTCTGCGTCGGCACATCCTTTGTCGTGCGCCGCGAGCGGCTCGCCGAGATCGGCGGCTTCCCCCATGCGGCGATCTCGGAAGACCTCAATCTCACCTACACGCTGCTGAGGCGCGGTCAGCGCACGGTCTGGCTCAACGAGCCGCTCAGCTTCGGTCTCTCGGCGGAGGGCGTGCCGGAATACATCACCCAGCGCGCGCGCTGGTGCCTCGGCACGATCCAGGTCGCGCTGCTGCGCGACGGACCGCTGCGCAGCCGCGGCTACAGCTTCACCCAGCGCTGGCATTTTCTGCATGGCGTGCTGAACTGGCTGTGCAAGCCGTTCATGGTGCTGCTGCTGATCGCGCCGCCGATCTACTGGTTCGCAGGCCTGCCGGCCTTCGCGGCAGACTATCTCTCGTTCCTGCGTTACGGCGTGCCGGCACTGCTCGGCATGATCATCTATATGGGCTGGATTTCGCGGGCGCGCACCTTGCCGCTGTTCATGGAGGCGACGCATGCGGTGACCTGCTTTGCCGTCACGGCCACCTTGCTCAGCGCGCTGATCCGGCCGTTCGGCCGCCCTTTCAAGGTCACTGACAAAGGTGGCGACCGCTCCCGGCCGCGGGTCCACGCCAAGCTGGCGACACTCTTCGGGCTCATCGCCGCAAGCTCGGCGGCCAGCATCGTCTGGGCTTTCATATCGCCGACAGCCGCCAGCGAGATCTCGTCGATCGACTATTTCAACCTGATGTGGGCTGGCATTGCCATGCTGATCGCCTTCATCGCATTCCTGGTCTGCTTCGAGTTGCCGCGGGGCGAGGATCTGTTCCCAAGCGGTGAAGCCGGCTGGCTCGCGAAGGACAATGAAGTCGTGCCGTGCCGCATCGAGGCCTTGTCGCTGTCGTCGGCACGGGTCGCCGGCCTGCGCCATCAGCGCCTGACCACGCCCGGAAGCCGATTGCCGCTGCATCTCGATGGTCTCGGATGGATCGAGGCGTCGGTGAGCGCCGTCTCCAAGACGACGATGCATCTCCGTCTCCAGCCGTCCGAAGCGCAGCGGCGGCAGTTGGTGCTTCGCCTGTTCAGTTCCTCCTGCGGCGTCATCACCGGCCGCGCGCGCCTGCGTGGTGCACTGGCCGGGCTGGCGCGACGCGGCTTCGCCGGGCGGTGATGCACCTGAAGATCTTCGATCCCGTGAAGCGCGTGATCGAGGCGGCGACCTTTTGCTGCGTTGTTGCTGTCGTCTCCTCGCGCTTGCGGCGGTCGACCAGCGCCTGAATGTTGCGTCCGAGGGCGGGAGTGAGCCCCGGGCTCGGGGCATGACGCGGTGCGAGCTCTTCGGTCATCCGATCAGAACGAAACCTCGCGGCGAAGCGTTCCATCGCTCGGTCGCAACCCCGTGCCGCTCCGCTGATGTGGCCTCCAGGTCACGCTCGCCCAATCTTGGCCGGTCTCCATCATTTGGCGGAGGCGTGCGGCTTCCGCATTTTGGCAAGCAGCAACCTCGCTGTTTTCCGATTGCAGATAGGAATGGCCATGAGCACCGCGCTTCGTCGTAACGTCTCGATCCTCAGCCTCGTGCTTGCATCCGCAAGCGCCTCGGCTGCGGAGGTCGAGGATCTGAATGCCCGACTGGCAAGGCTGGAGCGGGAGAATGCAGCGATGCGGATGGAGAACGCCGCGCTGCGCGAGAACAAGCGGCTGCGTGAGGAGAACGGCCGGCTGCGCTCGGCTGAGAACTCCGAGCCGATGCGCTCGGCGTCCTCGAATGGTGCAGCCGGCTCAGGACGGCTGGCCGCAGACCGAAGCGCGGCGCCAGCTTCTCTGCGCGCGGGACTGGAAGCCAGAGATCCCTATCAGAGCTATGCATCGGCAGATGGTCCCGGCGCCTACAAGGCACCGGCTCGTCCGGCCAGCGGCGTGCTGAAGATCTGGGGGGAAGGCGGCGCCATCTGGAGCGGCGGCGACCGGTTCTTCCAGGATGCGGGCACGGCGCTCGCTGCATTTCCCAACACGACCGTGTCCCCGCCGCTCGATCTGACGCCCAAGGTCGGTTGGGAGGCCGCCACCGGCTTCGACTATCTGATCGCTGGCTCGCCATGGCACGTCAGCGGCCAGCTCCGCTATGGTCAGAGCGGCCAGGCCAGCGCGCAAATCCTGTCGTCCGGACGGCTTGATCTTGGACGGGGCCGCGTCATCACGGCCTCTGATACGTTCGATGCGACCTATCAGGAATCGCGCTGGCTGGCCGATATCGCCATCGGGCGCGACGTGTTCGGAACCGGGCCGGGGGCGCTTCAGGTCAAGGGTGGACTGCGGCTGCTCGACTTCGAAACCCGTGCGACCAACTCCGATCTGCTGCGACAGAATGCGAGCATCGTCGATGTCGGCAACGTGGTCTTCACCAACGTCGATGCCGCACAGGCGAACGACGGCGCGAATCGCAACAGCTTTCTCGGCGCCGGCCCGCGTGTCGGCGTGGAAGGCTCGATCCCGTTCGCCGGCCGCTGGTCGCTGGACTATCTCAGCGACGTTGCCGTGCTGTTCGGCGTTCAGCGCAACGTCGTCAACAGCAGGTCCCAGTCGTCCGCCAGCGTGCCGGTACTGGCGCAACCCGGCACCAGCTTCACCGTCTCCACGGAGCGCAACACCGCGCTGTTCAATGCCGATCTGCAGTTCGGCCTGTCATATTGGATCAACGAGAACGTCAAGCTCGGCGGAAGCTACCGGGTCGATGCCTTGATCAACACGCAGGATACGACGTTCACGCCGAACCGCTTCACGCATGGCCCGCGGCTGACGGTGACGGGCCAGTTCGATGCGCGATGACGCTCGGTGCGCGGTTGGCCTATTGTATGCCAAGGATGCAGTTCAGATCCTGAAAGGCCGCCTTGCATGTGAGGCGTTCTGCGCTCGCGGGTTGCGCGGAGTCTTGCAGACAAGAGGAGGATTGGAAGCGGCGGCAGGTGTACAAGGTTGATCGTTGTCATGAAATCGTAATCTGCGCGTGCCGCGAGAAAATGGGGCTGGTCCTAACAACTAATGAGTGTGAAGTCGGATTTCGTTGTCAGACATGTTCGTTAAAGTGTCGCAGCCTCTTGCTGATCGACCGCGTGTTCTTACGTGCTGATCACTGTCCAGCAGGAGAACGACAGACGTGTCTACCATCGTTAAGTCCACCGTATCCGCTCTTCTCGTTTTGGTGTCCGCGAGCGCCGTCCAGGCCAAGAGCATGGAATGTCCCACGACATCCGAAACTCAAATCGAAGGCTTGTTCACAAGCTTCAACGATGCCTGGGCGACCAAGGATCCGGAGAAGGTGACTGCACTTTTCACCAAGAAGCCGGTACTGCTCGCGACCGTGTCGAACACGCCGCGCACCACACCGGAGGAGGTCAAGGACTACTTCGTCAAATTCCTCAAGAGCAGCCCGGTCGGCCGCATCGATACATCGACGGTCGAGCTGGACTGCAACACGGCGACGCGTCTCGGCACCTGGACGGTGACGTTGACCGATCCTGCAACGGGCGCCAAGTCGGACGTCAAGGCACGCTACTCGTTCATCTATCGCTACGAGGACGGCGCCTGGAAGATCGACCATCTGCACTCATCGATGATGCCGGAGAAGTAGTCGGCGTCTCCGTGGCTGGACCCGCTTCATTCGAGGCGGGTTCAGCGTCCCGGTCCGGAGCGCAATGATATCCGGGGACTTATCGATGCCAGCCCATGTCCAGGCGTCGCTCCCGCCCGGGCCCGATGACGAAGCCGGGATCAGCTAACCCAGCCGCTGATCCCGCGCGTCATGCGTGGTTTCGCTGGCCGATTTGGTCGCTGCCTTCTCCACCCCTTTCTCGGCGCCCTTGCGGCTGGCGATGGCCGCGACCTTGCGGCCCGAGATCTCGCTGCCGGCATCGTCGGGCATCTGCCAGAAGAAGAACGACGACAGCGCCGAGGTGATGGCGACGACGATGAAGGCCGGCGCGAAAGAGGTGGCGGTCAGCTGGCTCGCGCCATGCGCCCACATCGTGGTCTCCACCGAGAACGCGCCGACGGCGACGCCGGCCGAGATCGCGAGCTGCTGGTTGACGCTGGTCAGCGTGGTGGCGCGGCTCATCTGCGCGGTCTCGACCTCGGCATAGGCCACGGTGTTGATCGCGGTGAACTGCAGCGAGCGGAAGAAGCCGCCGACAAACAAGATGATGACGATCAGGAGCAGCGGCGTCGCCGGTGTGAACAGCGCGCAGGCGGCCAGGAAGACCGAGCTGACGACCGCGTTGACGGTCATCAGGTGGCGGAAGCCGAAGGCGCGGATGAGGCGCGCGGCCAAGGCCTTCATGCCCATCGCGCCAGCCGAGGAGCCAAAGGTGACGAGGCCCGACTGGAACGGCGACAGGCCGAAGCCGAGCTGCATCAGCAGCGGCAGCAGGAAGGGCAGGGCGCCGATCCCCAGCCGGAACATGAAGCCGCCGACGATCGAGGCCCGCAAGGTCGGCAGCCGCAGCAGCGAGAAGTCGAGCACCGGCGAATTGGTCCGCCAGGAGTGGCGGACGTAGAGCGTCATCGAGATCGCGCCGATCGCGACCAGGCTCGCCACCACCGACCAGGGCAGCAAATTGAGACCCGCGACCGAGAGGCCGAAGGCGAGACCGGCGAGGCCAAGGCCGGCGAGCACCATGCCATAGAGATCGAACGGCTCGGGATTGTCGCTCTTGATCGGATCGATGAAGCGCAGCGCCATGATGATGCCGACGATGCCGATCGGAATGTTGATCAGGAAGATCCAGTGCCAGGAGAAATAGGTGGTGATGAAGCCGCCGACCGGCGGCCCGATGACCGGGCCGATCAGCGCGGGGATGGTGACCCAGGCCATGGCGCCGACCAGCGCGCTCTTGTCGACCGAGCGCAAGAGCACGAGCCGGCCGACCGGCGTCATCATCGCGCCGCCCATGCCCTGCAGGATGCGCGCGAACACGAAGTTCTCGACCGAGTTCGCCAGCGCGCAGCCGATCGAGCCGATCATGAACACGGCGACGGCGCTCGAGAACACCCGCCGCGCGCCAAAACGGTCGGCGGTCCAGCCGCTCGCCGGGATGAACACCGCGAGCGACAGCAGATAGGAGGTGATGGCGAGCTTCAGCGTCAGCGGGCTGGTGCCGATGTCCCTGGCGATCGCCGGCAGCGAGGTCGCGATGACCGTGGAGTCCATGTTCTCCATGAACAGGGCAGTGGCGACGATCAGCGGAATGACGCGTTGCTTGTTCATCGGATGTCGGTGGCGGGAGGAGGGAGACGCGGGCGGTGCGGCTTTAACACCCTGCGACGAACGAGGCCATTGCGCTGGCGGCATGGCCCACTAGATCCAGCGCGACGCTGTCGCGTCCCCTTTGTTGGAGATGTGCCGATGATCTACCTGCTCGCCGCTCTGGTGCCGCCGCTGGGCCTGTTGTTCAACGGGCAGCCGTTCGCGGCGGTGTTCAATCTGGCGCTGTGCGTGGTGTGCCTGGTCCTCGGCCTGTTCTTCCACGTGCTGCTGCTGGTGCCCTCGGCGCACGCTCTGATCGCCGTGCACATGCGGCGGGAGGACCGGCGTCACCGGGAGGTAGTGGACGCGATCCGGCGTTACGGGCCGCCGCCGGGCGCGTGGCGCTGAGTCCTGGCGGGGGTCGCCAGGAACGGAACTTCCGCTCCGGAATCGCGCCCTGCGCGATCTTTTATTGCTCGTGACGCGAAAATTAAGGCTCTCCGCCGCCATCCCGCGTAATCGCCGGATGGTGACGGATCGGCCCTTTGATTCGTCACAGGCCCATGCTATCGACCCGCGTCAACCCCACCGATGGGCATCGATTCGACGGCGAGGCATGGTCTCGACGGCGCCGCCGCTCATCCGCATCAGCATCGCGGCCGTATCAGGCCGCAGACAAGGAGTTGACGATGGCGACCGTGCAGACACTTCGCGAAGCCTTTACCTTCGACGACGTGCTCTTGAAGCCGGGCCTCTCCGATGTGCTTCCCTCCGAGGTCGACATCCGCTCGCGCGTGACGCGTGAAATCCCGCTCAACATCCCGATCATGGCCTCCGCCATGGATACCGTCACCGAGGCGCGCATGGCGATCGCGATGGCGCAGGCCGGCGGTATCGGCGTCATCCACCGCAATTTCGATCCCGAGGGCCAGGCCGCGCAGGTCCGCCAGGTCAAGAAGTTCGAATCCGGCATGGTGGTGAACCCGCTGACCATCGCGCCCGACGCGACGCTCGCCGATGCGCTGGCGCTGATGAAGGATTACGGCTTCTCCGGCATTCCCGTCGTCACCGGCGGCGGCAAAGGCATTCCGGGCAAGCTGGTCGGCATCCTCACCAACCGCGACGTGCGCTTCGCCACCGATCCGCGGCAGAAGATCTCCGAGCTGATGACGCATGAGAACCTCGTCACCGTGCGCGAGGGCGTCGGCCAGGACGAGGCCAAGAAGATCCTGCACAAGCACCGCATCGAGAAGCTGCTGGTCGTCGACGATCAGTATCGCTGCGTCGGCCTGATCACCGTCAAGGACATGGAGAAGGCGGTCGCGCATCCGCTCGCCTGCAAGGACTCGCAGGGCCGGCTGCGCGTCGCGGCGGCGACGACGGTGGGCGAGGGCGGCTTCGAGCGCACCGAGAAGCTGATCGAGGCCGGCGTCGACCTCGTCGTGGTCGACACCGCGCATGGCCATTCCTCGCGCGTGCTGGAAGCGGTTAACCGCATCAAGCGCATCTCCAACGCGGTGCAGGTGATCGCCGGCAACATCGCCACCCGCGACGGCGCGCAGGCGCTGATCGATGCCGGCGCTGACGCGGTCAAGGTCGGCATCGGCCCGGGCTCGATCTGCACCACGCGCATCGTCGCCGGCGTCGGCGTGCCGCAGCTCACTGCGATCATGGATGCGGTCGAGGCCGCCAAGAAGGCCGACGTGCCCGTGATCGCCGACGGCGGCATCAAGTTCTCGGGCGACCTCGCCAAGGCGCTCGCCGCCGGTGCCGACGTCGCCATGGTCGGCTCGCTGCTCGCCGGCACCGACGAGACGCCGGGCGAAGTGTTCCTGTGGCAGGGCCGCTCCTACAAGGCCTATCGCGGCATGGGCTCGGTCGGCGCGATGGCCCGCGGCTCGGCCGACCGCTACTTCCAGCAGGACATCAAGGATACGTTGAAGCTCGTGCCTGAAGGCATCGAGGGCCAGGTGCCGTACAAGGGCCCGGTCGGCAATGTCATGCACCAGCTCGCCGGCGGTCTGCGCGCCGCCATGGGCTATGTCGGCGCCAAGGATCTCGGCGAATTCCACGGCAAGGCCGAATTCGTCCGCATCACCGGCGCGGGCCTGCGCGAGAGCCACGTCCACGATGTCACGATCACGCGCGAAAGCCCGAACTATCCGGGCGGGGCGTAAGCCACACGCCCGCTCTCTCCGTCATTGCGAGGAGCGAAGCGACGAAGCAATCCAGGGGTTGCGCACGCCGCCCTGGATTGCTTCGCTTCGCTCGCAATGACGGCTCCTTTGGGTTCGGCACCGACCGTCACACCAACAAAAGAGGAAACATCTGATGTCCCAAGCCAAGCGCATCGTTCTCGCCGCCCGTCCCGTCGGCGAGCCCAAGCCGAGTGACTTCCGCCTCGAGGAGCACGCCATTCCGACGCCCGGCGCCGGCGAGGTGCTGCTGCGCACGATCTGGCTGTCGCTCGATCCCTATATGCGCGGGCGCATGAGCGACGGGCCGTCTTATGCGCAGCCGGTGCCGGTCGGCGGCGTGATGGAGGCGGGCACCGTGTGCGAGGTGGTCGCCTCCAACAATCCCGGCTTCAAGGCCGGCGACATCGTGCTGGCGCGCGCCGGCTGGCAGACGCATGCGATCTCCGACGGCAAGGGCCTCGCCAAGGTCGATCCCAAGCTGGCGCCGATCTCGACCGCCGTCGGTGTGCTCGGCATGCCCGGCATGACCGCCTATACCGGCCTGCTCGACATCGGCCAGCCCAAGCCGGGCGAGACCGTGGTGGTCGCCGCGGCGTCCGGCGCGGTCGGCTCGGCCGTGGGCCAGATCGCGAAGATCAAGGGCGCCCGCGCCATCGGCATCGCCGGCGGCAAGGACAAATGCGACTATGTGAAGAACGAGTTCGGCTTCGACGACTGCCTCGACCATCGCGATCCCGATCTTGCGGCGAAGCTGAAAGCGGCGTGCCCCAAGGGCATCGACGTCTATTTCGAGAATGTCGGCGGCCCGGTGTTCGAGGCGGTGTTCCCGCTGTTCAACGCCTTTGCCCGCATGCCCGTCTGCGGCCTGATCGCGCATTACAACGACACCCAGTCGGTGGCGCCGAAATGGGCCGGCGCGCTGATGCGCAACGTCCTGACCAAGCGGCTCACCATCCGCGGCTTCATCGTCTCGGATTTCGCCAGCCGCCATGGCGACTTCCTGAAGGACATGTCGGCCTGGGTGCGCGACGGCAAGGTCAAGTACAAGGAACACGTCACCGAGGGCCTGGAGAACGCCCCGGACGCCTTCATGGGCCTGCTCAAGGGCGCCAATTTCGGCAAGCAGCTGGTGCGGGTCGGGCCGGACAAGGCTTGAGCCACAGCTGATGTGAAAGTTGAGCACGACCGCAAAAATACGGGAACCACGGACGGTTGCCGGGAGTCCTGAGGGAACCGGTTCATTCATGAAGGCCCGGCGTCGCGCCGGGCCTTCGGCTTTCCTCAAGGGGGATCTTCGATG
>Ga0265319_1002310_pt1 | contig 10520 bp, 13 predicted proteins | sample 4824metaG_FD_192443 | JGI IMG/M metagenome (GOLD analysis project Ga0265319, IMG submission 192443) | Rhizosphere microbial communities from Carex aquatilis grown in University of Washington, Seatle, WA, United States - 4-8-24 metaG | ecosystem: Host-associated > Plants > Roots > Rhizosphere >...
GTCGATTCCATCGAGGATGCGACAGCGGAGGTACGGAACGGCGGGATCGACTCCTGTGTCGAGCAGGGCGATCGTCACGCCTCGTCCGTCCACACCGGCGATCCCGATGTCCGGTCGATACCCTGATCCTGGCCCGAAGTCGGACCGCGACAGGATGTCCGTCGAGGTGGTCGACGGATACGCGATGCGGACGGGATAGACGCCGACGACGTCTTCGTCGCGCTCGATCAGTGGGATCGCGCTCGGGTCGAGCACGGCCGAGAAGCCGTTCAGCACGCGCGCGAAGCTGTAGTCCGGCTGCACCGACACCCCCGAGAGCGCAAGCCGCGAGACGAGCAGCTTCTGCGCCGAGAGCGCCGTCACGGTCCAGGCACGCTCCTGGCGCGTGCTCGCAACCCCGCCCGCGGCGGCCACGCGCTGGGCGAGCGACGGGGTCTTGAGGACGACGATCACGCGCTGTCCGGGCGCGACGCGGGGACGCGAGCCGACGAGCCCGCGCCACGCCGACGCGGAGGTCAGCGGCGCAGGAAGCTGCCCGGCGCTCTTCCCCCCGGTCGCGAGCAGGACCGCGGTCGCGGAGATCACGAGCAGCGCAAGCAGAACGGCCTGCCGCGGCTCAGCGCGAGGCGTATGCATCGAGCCCAAGATATCCGGGGTACGGGACGAGATCCGCGAACCGGCCCGCCGAGGCGATCATCGCCGCATTGTCCGTGCAGAGCTCGAGCGGTGCGAGCACCGCGCCCGGCAGGGACTCGCGAAGCTCGGAGTTCGCCGCCACCCCACCGACCACGGCGATCGTGCGCGCTCCCGTCTGCTCCGCGGCCTCCCGCACCCGGGCCACGAGCGCCTTGACGATCGCACGCTGGTAGGACGCGGCAAGATCGGCGCGCCGCGCAGCCAGCTCCTCCGGCGTGAGGTCGCGGGTCGCGTAGAGAAGTGCGGTCTTCAACCCGGAGAAGGAGAAGTCGAGGCCGGGGACGCGCGCGACCGGGAAGTCGTATGCGGCCGGGTCGCCCTCCCGCGCCAGCCGGTCGATCTCGCGTCCACCCGGGTAGCCGAGCCCGAGCAGCCGCGCGCCCTTGTCGAACGCCTCGCCCGCCGCGTCGTCGAGCGTAGTGCCGAGCACGTGTTGGTCCGTGTGGCTGCGCACGTCGAGAAGCAACGTGTGACCGCCGCTCGCGAGCAGGCAGAGGAACGGCGGTTCGAGTGCGGTCGGCTGGAGGTAGAGCGACGCGACGTGTCCCTGCAGGTGGTCGACGGGGACGAGCGCGAGCCGCCGTGACCAGGCGATCGCTTTTGCGGCGGCCAGCCCGACGAGCAGCGCGCCGATCAGTCCAGGACCCTGCGTGACGGCGATCTTCTCGATGTCGTCCAGCGTCGTGCCAGATCCCCCGAGTGCCTCGCGAATCACCGGCGTCACCAATTCCAGATGCCGCCGCGACGCGATCTCGGGCACCACACCTCCGTATTGCGCGTGCAGATCAGCCTGCGACGCGACGACGTTCGAGAGGATGTTCCCGACGTCGTCGACCACGGCCGCAGCCGTCTCGTCGCAACTCGTCTCGAGACCGAGAATCACCGCGCCCACCTCAGAATCCGGACCTGGTCCGGACCTGGTCCCGGATCTGCCGTCCGGACTCTGCGATCCGCATGAACAGGCGCCTCAGAGCCTCTGGAACCTCGTTGGGACCTGGTCCCAGCGCTCGCGCCCTCACAATCGGGACCTGGTTCGAACCAGGTCCCGATTGTCGGGCCGAGACCTGCCGGAGCGGGGCGCTGCCTCGTGGCCGGAGACACGCGTCCTAGTCGCGCGCGAAGCGCGCGACCGGGTCCTTCCACATGATCAGCGCGTCCTCGCGATTGTCCGTGTAATAGCCCCGGCGAATCCCGCGTGCCTCGAAGCCGAGCCGTTCGTACAACGAGATCGCTGTCGCGTTCGACACGCGCACCTCCAACGTGTAGCCGCGCCGCGCGTCGTCGACCGTCAGCTCGAACAGGCGCTCGAGCAGCATCGTCGCGATTCCGCGGCAGCGTTGGTCCGGATCGACGGCGATGTTCATCACGTGCCACGCGTCGACGTAGCGCGAGACGACGAGATAGCCACATAGCTCACCGTCCTCACCCTCGGCCTCGAACGCGCCGAGACAGATCGAGCTCGACTTCGCGAGCTCGCCCGCGAACATCGAACGTGACCACGGCGTCGGGTACGACCGTCGCTCGATCTCCTCGATCGAGCGCAGGTCACCGAGGCCCAGGACACGCAGCTCGATCGTCGTCATCGGGCGATCTTCACCGCGTCGGGAACACGGAGATACAGGGGCTCGATCTCCTCCACCGGGCCGAAATCACGCGCGAGCTGCGCGTGGAAACGCGCACGCGGGCGGTGCCGCTCGTCCGCGTCCGGGGGTACGACAGCACCCCGCTCCTCGAGCAGCTCCCGATAGCGCAGCGCGCCGTCGCCGACGTACACCCCGCCCGCCTCGACGTGGAGATCCGCCGGCGCGAGAACTGCGGGCCGGCCGTCCAGGAGCGTGAACACCTCGCGACGTCGCGCGTCGACGACCGGCGTGGCGCCCGGCGCGCCTGCCGCAAGCGCGTCGAGCGTCGAGACGCCTGCGCCCGGCAGGTCGAGTGCGAGCGCAAGCCCGCGCGCTGCGGCGAGGCCGATGCGCACGCCGGTGAAGCTGCCGGGGCCGATCCCGACGACGAGCGCGCCGAGGTCGCGCGGATGCGCCCCACCTTGCCGCAACAGCGCGTCGACGTCCTCGAGCAGCGTGACAGCCCGTGAAGAGCGCTCTCCGAGCACCTCGCCGTCGTCGACGAGCGCGCTCGTCGCATTGTCGGTCGCCGTATCGAACGCCAGCGTCAACATTCGTCGATCGTGACCATTCTGCTGGCTCCTCCGGGGCTATGGCGCAGCTGCACTCTGAATGTCGCCGGCGGGAGGACGCCCTCGCCGGCCTCCGGCCACTCGACGAACGCGATCGCACGCTCGAAATAGGGCTCGAGGTCGCCCCATTCTGCGGCCGAGACGCCCTGGTAGCGATACAGGTCGAGATGCGAGACCTCGGTCTCGACGCCGTGATAGCGATGACCGATCGTGTAGGTCGGGCTCGTCACGCGCTCGCGCACGCCGAGCGCCGCACACGCGCCTCGGACAAAGGTCGTTTTCCCGGAGCCGAGCTCGCCTGCGATCGTCACGAGGTCGCCGTCGACGAGTCGCCGCGCAAGCTCGGCGCCCAGCGCCTCGGTCTCCTCCGGCGAGGAAGTCTGGTGCTCGGCCACGCCTCAAGCGTAGAGTCCTGCGCATGCCTGCGTATCTGATCGTCGAGACCGACATCACCGATCCCGAGCAGTACGAGCAGTACAAGGCCGCATCGCCCGCTGCGATCGCGGCCGCCGGCGGCCGCTTCCTCGTCCGGGGCGGCGAGCTCGCGGTGCTCGAGGGCGACTGGGCCCCGAAGCGGCTCGTGGTGGTCGAGTTCGAGAACCTCGAGGCGGCCAAGCGCTTCTACGAGTCGGCGGACTATCAAGCCGCGATGAAGCTGCGCGAGGGCGCCGCGAAGCTCAACATGGTCGCCGTCGAAGGGACTTAAAACAGGCCGAGCTGCTCGCTGGCCGCGTGGGCGGCGACGAGCTTCAGCTCCGGCTCCGGTGGCGCCGCCGGCGGCGGCGCGGCCTGCTCCAGCGAGCGGCCGAGCAGCTGCGGCAGCCGCGCGAAGTCGGCGGCGAGGATGCTCAGCATCGACGGTGTGTAGAGCGCGGCGGCGGGGTGGTAGAGCGGGTAGAGCAAGACGCTGCGGCCACCGATCGTCGTCTCCTGCTCCTGCCCGTGGACGCGCGTGATCCCGAGCGGGCGGCCGGAGAGCAGCTTCGTCGCGAAGTTCCCGAGGGTCGCGACGACGACCGGCTCGATCAGCTCGATCTGGCGGAAGAGGTGGCTCTCGCACGCCTCGATCTCGTCCGGCTGCGGATTGCGATTGCCCGGCGGTCGGCACTTGAGCACGTTCGCCACGAAGACGTCGCTGCGCTGCATGCCGATCTCCGCGAGCAGCTTGTCGAGCAGCTTGCCGGCCTGGCCGACGAAGGGCAGGCCCTGCTTGTCCTCGTGGAAGCCGGGCGCCTCGCCGACGAACATCAACTCGGCGTGCGGATTCCCGGCGCCGAACACGACCTGCGTCCGCCCGCGGGCGAGGCGGCAGCGCACGCACCCCGCCACCTCGTCCGAGTAGGCCTGAAGCTCGTCGACGTGCTCGACCGGTGCCGCGCTCACGGAAGAGGAGTGTACGAGCACCTCCGGATAGAAGGCTTTACCGTCCGATCGAGACGACGCGGGCGCGCCAGGTGCCGCGCGGCGCCTCGACGACGATCTGGTCGCCGACCTTCTTGCCGAGCACCGCCCGACCGACGGGCGACTCGGGCGAGACGCCGCCGACGCTCGAGATGTCGAGCGTCATCTGTTCCCCGTCCTCGCGCTCGAGCTGCACCTTGGAGCCGACGGTGACGACGCCGCTGGCAGCGGCTGCCACCTCGTCGATCACCTCTGCGTTGTGGAGTCGCGACTGGAGAATCGTGATCCGGCGCTCGAGCAGGCCCTGCTCGTTCTTCGCGGCGTGGTACTCGAAGTTCTCGGAGAGGTCGCCGTGAGCACGGGCGACGGCGATCGCCTCGACGATCGCCTGCCGGCGCGGGCCTATGAGCTCGGCAAGCTCGGCCTCGAGCTGCTCGCGCTCCGCGCGCGTCAGCTGCTCACCCTGCTGGTCGCTCATGCGTGCGCCAGGAGGGTTTGGTGTGACGGTGTTCGTCGACACGGTTCGATGGTCGTCGCGAGGCAAGGACGCAGGGAGCCTCGATAGTGGTGTTCTATCGGGGCGACCGAGGACGCCGCATCGCGGCGTCCAGCGAGGCGTGACGATACAACCACTGTTGCGCCAAACCCTCCCTCAGTGGCCGCAGCCGCAGGAGCCGCCGCAGCAACCGCCGCCACCCGACGCCTTCATGCTGTTCCGACTCATGCTGGGCTGCTTGGCCGCGCCGTGCACCGCGAAGGTGGAGAACTGGCGCGAGACATTGGTCGCTGCACAGTCCGGGCAGGCGATCGTCTGCTCGCCGCGGACAAGCTCCTCGAAGTGCGACTCGCACTCCATGCAGACGTATTCGTAGATCGGCACCGGACTCCAGACTACCAGGCCGCTAGTGGACGATCCGCGCGGTGCGGATGTGGTCGAGCTTCGGGAAGGTCTTGTGCAGGAAGGCGTTGCCCTGCGTCGCGATCTGCTGCTGATCCTGGCTCGGCTGCTCGCCGTAGCCGCCGTAGAGCTTGTCGACGACGCTCATGCCGCTCGTCACGCGCCCGAACGGCGCGAAGCCCTGACTGTCGAGCGACGTGTTGATGGTGAGATTCACGAACACCTGGGTCGAGCGTGTGTTGGGGCCGGCGTCGGCGAATGTGATCGTGCCCGGCGTGTTCTGCGCCTTCACGGGGTCGTCCTTGATGTTCGCGGTCTGCCACGCCTTCGACACCTTCGGGTCCGGGCTGATCCCGAACTGGACGACGAAGTGCTTGACGACGCGGAAGAACGTCACGCCGTCGAAGAAGTGGGCCTGGACGAGGTTGTAGAAGCGGTCGGCGCCGCGTGGAGCCCACGCACGATGCACGGTCACGACGAAGCTCCCCTTCGTCGTCAGGAACGAGACCTTGTAGATCGCCGGCGCCTTCGCGTGCAGTGACGCCGGCTGGAGCAGCGCCGGCGGTGCCGCGGCGGCGGTGCCGGCCAGGACGGCGGCACAGAGAAGGACGAGCGCGAGACGGATCACGCCGCCAGACTAGCGAGTGTCGATGAGCTCGAGCAGAGCCTGGGCGATCGCTTCCGGCGTGGGCGGGCAACCGGGGATGCGCAGATCGACGGGAAGAATCGTGTCGAGGGGGCCGACGATGTCCTCTGCCGTGCCGAGCACGTTGCAGCCGAGTGCGCAATCGCCGAGCGCTGCGACGCGACGGGGCTCGGGCATCGCGTCGTACGCGACGCGCAACGGCTCGAGCATGCGGCTTGTCACAGGACCGGTGACGAGCAGGACGTCGGCGTGCCGCGGCGAGGCGACGAAACCGAGGCCGAACCGCTGCAGGTCGTAGTACGGGCTGGAGAGCTGCGTGAGCTCGTGCTCGCACCCATTGCACGAGCCGGCGTCCACGTGGCGGATCGCCAGGCTCGAAGCGCGCTCCGGTCGCGCGAGGTCGAGGTTGCGGCGGAGCTTGCGGAGGTCGCGAAGGAGCGTCAGCATCAGCGGTCGGCGCAGGCGTAGCAGAGCTCGAAGCTCTTGTTGATCAGCGGGAAGTCGGGAAGCAGGTTGTCGACGGCGGCGTACGCCACGACGGGCCAGTTGGCGTAGGAACCTGTACGCAGACGCAGCCGCTCGATGCGATCGCCTCGACGCTCGACGATGCAGCTCGTCGCCCCACGCGGGCTCTCGACCCGGCCGATGCCGATCGCCCGTTCTTCCCCACCCGGCGACGCGACGGCAGGCCCGATGCGCCCCTCGAGCAGGCGCGCCAGCACAGCGAACGTCTGCTCGAGCTCGAGCGTGCGCTGCTCGACGCGCGCCTGCACGTCACCGACGGCGCGCTCGGGCGTCACCGCCGCGAATCCGGCGTAGTCGAGTCGCGGGCTGCTGGTGCGAAGGTCGTCTGCGAGTCCGGCGGCGCGGGCAGCAGGGCCGGTCGCGCCGAGTCGCGCGGCTGCTGCCGCGTCGACGACGCCGATGTCGGGCAGCCGGTCCTGGAAGGAGCGGTTGAACTGCAGCTCGCGCCAGCCGCGGCGCGCCTCCGCCCGAAGCGCAGCCACCTCGTCGGCTGCGAGCCGCACGTCGTCGCGGTGGAGCGTGATGTCGCTACGCCCGACGTGGATCGTGCCGAAGAGGAAGCGATGGCCGGTGAGCTTTGCGTTGAGCCGCCTGGCGCGCTCGGTGAGCCCCGCAAAGTGAGTGTTTCCGGCGGCGAGCCCGACGCCCGAGCAGACGGCGGCGAGATCGTTGAGGTGACTCCACAGACGCTCGAGCTCGAGCAGGATCGTGCGCACGCGCGCGAGCTCGGCGTCCGGCGTCAGGCCGAGGGCGTCCTCGCATGCGTGGGCGTATGCGACGCCGTTCGCGACGGCGCACGCCGCGCACGCGCGCGTCGCGTACGCGAGCGCTTCGTCGAGCGTGTGTCCTTCCGCCGCGCGCTCGAGACCCCGGTGCTTGTAGAAGAGACGCGCGTCGAGGTGGAGGATGCGCTCGCCCACGACGTGCAGGCGGAAGTGCCCGGACTCGATGATCCCGGCATGGATCGGCCCGACGGCGACCTGGTACGGATCGCGGCCGAGCACGGGCACCGTCCAGTGGTCGAGCCGCAGGTCGTGGTCGACGAGCGGTCGCAGCGGCTCGTGGCCGGCGAAGCCGACGTCGTAGAGGTCGTGCGCCTCGCGTTCGTCCCAGCCGGCGGCAGGTGCGAGGTCGACGATCGACGGGACCTGCCCTGCTTGTGCGAGGGCCGTCTCGAGCCGGGTGGCCCCCGTCGCGTCGGCGAGCAGCGTGCGGACGCTCGCGCCGTCCGAGGTGGCGTGGAGGCCTGCGAAACGCCAGCCGCTCTCGAGCGCAGCAGCGATCTGCCCGCGGTAGGACACGGAGCTCATGAGATCCCCTGGAGGAGCGCGTCGACGAAAGCGGAGCCCGGCAGCCAGAGCGCGGCGGCCGAGAGCCCGAGCAGCAGCGCGAGCGACGCGCCGCCGAGCAGGACCAGCGTGCGACGTCCGCGCCGACTCGAGGGGTCACGGCGCCGCGCCTTGCCGACCGTCGTCTCGAGCAGCGCGTGCGCGAGGCCGAGGAAGCCGAGCGCGAGCAGCAGCGCGGCAGCGACCGCAGCCCAGGACCGCCCCGCCTCGAAGCCACCGGCGACGATCAGCACCTCGCTGAGAAACAACGGCGAGGGCGGGAGGCCGGCCAGAGCGCCCAGCGACAGTCCCATCACGCCGCCGAGGGCGGGATAGGTTCGCGCGATGCCCGTGACTGCGCGCTCGGTCGCACGCGGCGCGTGCTCGAGCAGCGGTGTCGCGGCGTAGAAACCGAGGGCCTTCGCAACGGCGTGGGCGGCGATGTGAACAGCGACACCGGCGAGCGCCAGCGGCGTTCCGAACCCGATACCGAGCGCGATCACGCCCATGTGCTCGAGACTCGAGTACGCCAGCAACCGTTTCCAGGGCAACGAGCGCCAGAGAAACGGGATCGCCACTGCGAGCGACACGAGCCCGAAGAAGATCAGGACGTTCTGTCCCGCCCGCGCCCCGATCACCGGCGCGAGCGCGTGCTCGGAGCGCCACGCGATGAGCAGCACCACAGGCAGGAGCGCTGCGGAGAGCAGCGCCGAGACCGGCGGCGGCGCCTCGGAGTGCGCGTCGGGAAGCCAGTTGTGCACCGGCGCCCAGCCGATCTTCGCGGCCAAGCCTGCGAGCAGGAGGACGTAGGCGACGAGCGCGCTCTGACTCCCCGCCGAGTAGGTCGGGAGGGCGTGCCAGGAGAGCGCCCCGATCCCACCGCCGGGGATGCCCGCGGCCAGGACGACGATCCCGAGCAGAGCGACGCCGAGACCGAGTGACGTGAGGATGAGGTACTTCCAGCCCGCCTCGAGCGCACGCGCTTTGCCGCTGAAGCCGACAAGCAGCGCCGACACGGCCGTCGTCGCCTCGATCAGGAGCCAGGCGCCGCCGAGGTTGCCGACCAGCGTGACCGCAAAGAGGACGGCCCAGAAGGCGTAGAGCACGGAGAAGTACGAGTGCGTACGCCTGGCTGCGGAGCCGAGGGAGCTGTCGACGCCCGCGAGATACGCCGGCGAGACGAGAACGGTGGCAAGACCGACGATGGCGACCACGGCGACGAGCAGGCCGCCGGCTGCGTCGACGACGATCCACTTCCCCACGACGGGATCGCTCAGCGAGCGAAACGCAAGCACGCTGAGCGCGAGGGCGAGGCCCGCGGTGACGAACGCACCGACGAGCGCAAACGCCGTCGCGACACGACGCGGCACGACCAGGACGAGCACCGCGATCACCGCCGGCGCCGCCACCACCGCCCACGCAAGCTGCTCGCGATTAGTCACGCAGCGTCCTCAGCGCGGTGCTGTCGCCGGCTCCGAACTCGGCGAAGATTCGCTCGTGGAAGACACCTGCTACGAGCGCGATCAGCATCAGATCGAGCGCGACGCCGAGCTCGATCGTGAGCGACGCCCCGCCCGGCAGCCCGAGCGCCGCCAGGGCGAGCCCGTTCTCGACGAGCACGATGCCGAGCACGTGGAAGAGCGTCGCCCGCCTCGTCGCCGCAGTGACGATGCCGAACGCAACGAGCGCGAGCACAGCACGTTCGCTGTCGCGCGAGTCGAGGCCGAGCACGGGCACGAGCCACGTCAGCGCCAACGCGAACGCGACGGCGCCGCCCGCACGAACGAGCGGCGGGACACGCGCGTGCACGGGTCGTTGCTCACGCGTGCGCGACACGAGCAGGAGAAACAGCGCCGCAAGCGCAAACGCACGCACGGCGAGCGCGCCCGCAGCCACGACATCGCCCACACTGCCGGCGTCGTGGAGCGCGAAGCCCGCGAGGATCAGCGCCTGCGCCGTCACCAGGCCGACCGCGACCGATCGCCGTCTCACGACCACGACCGTCAACCCGATCGCCGCGAGAATCCAGAGCAGCGCGCCGTTCATGCCGCCCCTGCGATCCAGGCCGCGATCCCGAGCAGCGCTGCAGCCGCTCCGACGGCGAGCAGCCGCGGCACGAGCAGGATGCGCATCTTCGCGAGAATCGTCTCGACGATCGCCAGCGCAGCGCAGAGCGGAACGAGCGCTACGGGAAGCACGGCGAGCTGCAGCCAGACGCCGTGGGGATGAGGCAGGAAGACCTCTGCGGCGAGCACGAGCACGAGCCAGTGCCGGGCGGCTGCGGCCCACTGCAGGTACGCAAGATCGCGGCCCGCGTATTCGAGCAGCGGCCCCTCGTGGATCATCGTCAGCTCGAGGTGCGTGTCGGGGTTGTCGACCGGTTGGCGTCCGGTCTCGGCGATCACGACGAACGCGAAGGAAACCGCCCCCAGTGCCAGCGCCGGGCTCTTCCAGACGCCGATCCCGGCCGTTCCCGCGACGACGCCGCGGAGGTCCGTCGTGCCGGACGTCAGCGCGGCGACCGCGAGGGCGAGGATGAAGGTGGCCTCGACGAACACCGACAGCGTCAGGTCGCGGCTCGCTCCCATGAGCGAGAAGCCGTTCGAGACGTCCCACGACGCGGACGCGATCGCAAAGCGCGCCAGTGCGAGCAGCCCGAGCAGCAGGAGCGCATCGTGACCGAGACCGAGCGTGGGCGCAGACTGGGCGACCGGGACGACGAGGACAGCGCCGGCGAGTGCTGCCGCAACGACCACCGGTGCCAGCCGGTAGATCGGCCCGGAACCTTCCGGGTCGACCATGCTCTTGCCCCAGAGCCGTCGCAGCTCACGG
>Ga0265319_1002314_pt1 | contig 10514 bp, 6 predicted proteins | sample 4824metaG_FD_192443 | JGI IMG/M metagenome (GOLD analysis project Ga0265319, IMG submission 192443) | Rhizosphere microbial communities from Carex aquatilis grown in University of Washington, Seatle, WA, United States - 4-8-24 metaG | ecosystem: Host-associated > Plants > Roots > Rhizosphere >...
GAAGTCCCGGTCCCCGCCGAGGATCGAGAGCTTCTCCTCCTGGGTCAGCCGCGGCAGCAGGTCGGCTACCCGCGCCTCGACGTCGGCCGCCCGGTCCCTGTAGGGGGCCGCCTCCTGCGCCCGGGCGAGGGGGAGCGCCGCGCACAGGCCCAGCGCCGCGAGGACGGCGCGAGAGGGGGACGGGGTCATTTCTTCTTCTTGCGGGGGTTGGTGCGCTCGATGTTCAGGTAGGTCTTGTTGAGCATCTGGCTCTCGTAAAGTTCCAGCAATCTGACGCCCTCCCTGGGTTTTACCATGTCCTTGCGGGTGGCGGCGTCGATCTGGGCCTTCATCTTGCGGCACAGGTCCTCCTGCTGGTACTGCACGCCCTCGATCACGTCCGCGATCCGGCTGCCGCTGAGCGCCTCCTCTATGTAGAAGCCGTTCGGCTCGTCGTTCTCGAGGAACACGTGGACCTCGTTCACACGGCCGAAGAGGTTGTGGAGGTCCCCCATGATGTCCTGGTAGGCCCCAGTGAGGAAGATCCCGAGGTAGTAGGGCTTGTTGTTGAGGGGGTGCAGGGCGACGTAGTCCTTCACGTCCTGAAGGTCGATGAAGCTGCTGATCTTGCCGTCCGAGTCGCAGGTGATGTCGACCAGGATCGCGTTGACCGTAGGCCGCTCGTTCAGGCGGTGGAGAGGCGCGATCGGGAAGAGCTGCTTCAGGGCCCAGTGGTCGAGGAGCGACTGGAAGACGGAGAAGTTGCAGACGTACTGGTCGGCGAGGAGCTTCGAGAGGTCGTGGAGCTCCTCGGGCTGGTAGCCGGCCTTCTGGCCCTCCTTCGCGATCTGCTCGCAGATCTGCCAGAATATCTGCTCGGAGGCCGCCCGGTTCTCGAGGTCCAGGTAGCCGAGGTTGAAGAGCGAGAACGCCTCGTCCTTCTTCTGGAGCGCGTCGTGGAACCTCTCCAGTCGGCCGAGCTTTGCCTTGTTCTTTAGGAGCACCTCGAGGTCGGTCACGATCTTCTGCTTCTCCTTGGGCTGGTGCTGCTTGCCCAGCGACTCGCGCTTGTTGATCCGCTCGAAGACCTCGACCACGAGCATGGAGTGGGGGGCGACCACCGCGCGGCCCGACTCGCTCACGATGTCGGGCTCGGCGACTCCCGCCGAGCGGCAGATCTCGCGCACGTTGAACACCACGTCGCGGGCGTACTCCTCCATGGAATAGTTCATCGAGCTCTCGAAGTTCGAGCGCGAGCCGTCATAGTCGATCCCGAGGCCGCCGCCGACGTCGATGTACCCCATGGGGAAGCCCATCTTCGCCAGCTGGCAGTAGAAGCGCGTCGCCTCGATCACCGCGTTCTTGATCGTGATGATGTTCGGGACCTGCGAGCCGATGTGGAAGTGGAACAGGCGAAGCGAGGCCTTCAGCTTGGCGGCCTTCAGCTTCTCGCAGGCCATGAGGATCTCGGCCGTGTTGAGGCCGAACTTCGCATTGTCGCCCGTCGACATGGCCCAGCGGCCCTCGCCCCGGGTCTGCAGCTTCGCCCGGAAGCCGATCATGGGCTTCACGCCCGTCTCCTCGGAGATCCGGATGATGTCGTCGATCTCGGAGAGCTGCTCGACCACCAGGATCACGCGCTTGCCGAGCTTGCGGCCCAGGAGGGCCAGACGGATGTAGTCGTGGTCCTTGTAGCCGTTGCAGACCACGAGCCTGTTCGGGCCCTCGTTCATCGCGAGCGCGATCATGAGCTCGGGCTTGGAGCCGGCCTCCAGCCCGTAGTTGAAGTCCCGGCCGGCCGCCACGATCTCGTCCACGACCTCGCGAAGCTGGTTCACCTTGATCGGGAACACCCCGCGGTACTCGCCCTTGTAGCCCTCCTCCTTGATGGCCTTGCGGAAGACCTCGTTCAACTGGATCACCCTGTGGCGCAGCAGGTCCTGAAAGCGGATGACCATGGGGGCCTTGAGGCCCATCCCCAGGGCCTCGGCGATCACGTCCATGACCCGGATGCTGCGGCCGTCCCTGAGCGGCTGGACGTTCACGAACCCCTCGGGGTCGACCGCCAGGTGGCCGGAGCCCCACCTCTTGAAGCCGTAGTGCTCCTCGGATTTGGCTGCGGACCAGGCGGATGCGGATTTGCTTTTCAAGTTTTTGGAGAGGCGCGGCCACTGTGGGCTTGCCTTCACAAGAGTGGATTTAGTTAAATGCGTGTTTTCTCTTTAAAGAACGCAATACGAAATGATTAAAATGATCTCCCAGACAACCCCGCCGGCCGGCGGCGGCGGACTCCCGATGCTCTTCGTCGAGATGGCGCTGATCTTCGGCGGCTTCTACTTCCTGTTCATCGCCCCGCAGAAGAAGAAGCAGAAGGAGCATGAGAAGATGCTCGGCGCCCTGCAGACCGGCGACGAGGTCATCACGACCGGCGGCATCTACGGGGTGATCACGAACGTGAAGGACGACCGCTTCGTCGTCCGCGTCTCCGACACGACCAAGATCGAGGTCGGCAAGGCGTTCATCCAGGCCGCCACCAAGAAGCAGGCCGCCGAGGAAAAGAAGTCCTCCTAGAGCCCCGCCCCCCGGCCCCGGGCGGTGGGGATCCCACCCCGCGCGGCGCAGGAGACCGCGGCCGGGCGCGGCCGCAAACCCCATTTAACCCACATCAGACATGTTTAAACGCAACCTTTGGAAGATCATCCTGAGCCTGGTCATACTGGGCTGGGCCGTCGACGCGCTCATGCCGCTCAAGAACATCCCGTTCCCGGCCTACGCCCGCGCCCACGCGACGGCCCGGCAGGACGACTTCGACAAGCTCCTGAAGGAAGCCAAGGCGCGCGCGGACTCGAAGGCTGCCCCGAGCGAGTACGTGGCCCTGAAGCAGATCGGCCAGGAGCAGAAGGTCGACCTGAGCCAGTTCTTCCCGAAGGTCCGCCTCGAGGAGTCGCTCAAGAACATCGGCAAGCGCAACGACATCCTGATGAAGTACCTGCTCGACCAGTCCCGGGGGCGGCTCCAGCTGGGGCTCGACCTGCGGGGCGGCGTGGGCTTCACGCTCCAGGCCGACCTCGGCACGAAGAACGCGGGCGCCGATTCGGACACGGCCAACAAGGCGAAGCTCTCCAAGGCGATCGACATCATCAGCGCCCGCATCAACTCGATGGGCGTCGCCGAGCCCCTGGTGCGCGCGGTGGGCGACAACCGGATCGAGGTCCAGCTTCCGGGCATCGACACGAAGACCAACCCGGACGTCCTGGACGAGCTGAAGAAGCCCGCCCGCCTGGATTTCAGGATGGTGTGCCCCTTCGCCTCGCCCGCGACATCGCGCCCCGGCGACATTCCCCCGGGCTATGAGCTGAAGACCCTCGACCACGAGCTGCCCGACGGCACCGACAGGGCGGAGGAGTACTTCATCAAGCGGATCCCCGAGGCGACCGGCGACATCATGGCCTACTCGGCCGTGCAGCGCGACGCCTACGGCAAGCCGATCATCGGGCTGCACTTCACGAGCGCCGGCGGCAAGAGGTTCGCCGAGATCACCCGCGACATCGCCGCCACGGGGGACCCGTCCACGGGCCGCCTGGGCGAGATGGCGGTGTGCCTCGACGGCACCCTGGTCCAGGTCGCGAGCGTCCGTGCCGAGATCGACGGCAGCGACGCCATCATCGAGGGCACCTTCACCGAGCGCGAGGCCTTCAACACGGCGAACGACCTCAACAACCCCCTCGACCTGCCGCTCGTCGTCAAGAGCCAGTACGAGGTCGGCCCGTCGCTCGCCGAGGACGCGATCTCGAGCGGGTTCCGTGCTTCGCTCATAGGGCTGGCCCTGGTCGTGGCCTTCATGGTCACCTTCTACACCACGGGCGGCCTGGTCGCCGTGGGCACGCTGGCGGTGAACCTCGTCATCATCCTCGGCGTCATGGCCAACGTAGGCGTGACGATGACGCTGCCCGGCCTGGCCGGCATCGTGCTCACGATCGGCATGGCGGTCGACGCCAACATCCTGATCTTCGAGCGCATGAGGGAGGAGCTGGCCGCGGGCAAGACCCTCTCGACGGCCAACCAGACGGGATACTCGAAGGCGCTCATGACGATCGTCGACGCGCACATCGTCCAGCTGATCATCTGCGCCATCATGATCTGGCTCGGGCAGGGCGCCATCCGCGGCTTCGGCGTCACGCTCGCGATCGGTGTCCTCTCGACCATGTTCTCGGTCCTGATCACGGCCCACCTCGTCATGGAGCTGCTGGTCGACTCCGGCGTCGTCAAGCGCTTCACGATGCGCCACCTCCTAAAGTCGATCCACGTTGACTTCGTCAGGTACGGCAAGCCCGCCTTCATCGGCTCCGGCCTCCTGGTCGTCCTCGGGATGGCCGTCACCTTCTACGAGGGCAACGCGATCTTCGGCGTCGACTTCTCGGGCGGCGACGTGGTCACCGTCCAGTACAAGCAGCGCCTGGACGTCGGCAAGATCCGCGACGTGGCCGACGCCGCGAAGGTCGGCGAGATCAACGTCACCTACGAGAGCGGACTTGGCGGCGAGAACGAGCAGCTCAAGGTCGAGACGCCCGAGGGCAAGTCGCAGGTCCTCCTCGACGCGCTCCAGAGGGCCTACCCGCAGGCGGGCCTCGCCAAGGCGGGCGAGGAGCACGTCGGCGCCTCCATCGGCAGGGAGATCCTTCTCAACGCCGCGCTGGCGGTCGGCGTCTCCATGCTGACGATCCTGGTCTACATCGCCTTCCGGTTTGAGTTCGGCTTCGGCGTAGGGGCGATGTTCTCCACGCTTCACGACATCATGATGACGATCGGGATCTTCGTCCTCACAGGCCACAAGTTCTCGGCGCCCATGGTGGCGGCCATCCTCTGCATCGCGGGCTACTCCATCAACGAGACGGTGGTCGTGTTCGACCGAATCCGCGAGGAGCTCAAGATCAACCCCACGGGCTCGCTCAAGGACATCGTGAACAGCGCGATCAACAAGGTCTTCGCCCGCACGATCATGACGTCGTCGACCACGTTCCTCGCGGCCCTGTCCCTCTACCTGTTCGGCAGCGGCGTCCTCCGGGACATCTCCTTCACCTTCCTCGTCGGCATCGTCACGAGCACGTTCTCCGCGATCTTCGTCGCCGCCCAGGTCTTCTACTGGTGGCACAAGGGCGACAGGAAGCACGTCGAGGCCCACTCGGACGTCGCGCCCAAATACGAGTGGACGGGTTCGAGCAAGGCGTCGCGGTAATGGGCATCCGGCGCGATGCTCTGGACCCACACGCCCGTCCCGGCCGTCGAGGCTGAGGAGCTCAGCAAGCGCGCGGGCGTGGGCCCGGTGCTGGCGGAGCTCCTCGTGCGCGGCGGCCACGCCGACCCGGCCCTGGCCGCGGAATTCCTGAGGCCGGACCTGTCCCGCCTGGAGGACCCGTTCCTTGTCGGCAACATCGTCCCGGCGGTCGCCAGGCTCAAGGCCGCAATCGCCGCGCGCGAGAAGGTGGTCGTCCTCGGCGACTACGACGTGGACGGGGTCAGCAGCACGGCCCTTCTCGTCCTCGTCCTGAGGCGCTTCGGCCTGGACCCGAGCTTCGTCGTGCCGCGCCGCTCCGAGGACGGCTACGGGCTCTCCAGGAGCGCGATCGACCGGGCCCTGGAGGGGGGCAAGCCCGCGCTCTTCATCGCTCTCGACTGCGGCACCAACTCCCACGAGGAGGTGGCCTACCTGATGGGGCAGGGGATAGACGTGCTCGTGGTCGACCACCACCGCTCCCGCGACAACGCCCTCCAGCAGGGGCTCCTCGTGAACCCGCACGTCCAGGCCAGGGACGGCGCGCCCGCGGACCCGGCCTGGCAGCACCTCTGCACGGTGGGCCTCGTCTTCAAACTCATGCACGGGCTCCTGAAGCAGCTGCGCTCCGAGAACCACCCGGTCGCGGCCCGGGTGAAGCTGAAGGACCACCTGGACCTCGTGGCCATGGGCACGATCGCCGACCTGGTCCCCCTCCTCGGGGAGAACCGCATCCTGGCGAAGAACGGGCTGCGGATCCTCCAGGAGACCGCGCGCCCGGGCCTTCGCGCCCTCATGGACGTCTCGGGGATCTCGGCGACGCAGATGATCCAGCCGGTCGACATCTCCTTCAGGCTGGGGCCGCGGATCAACGCCTCAGGCCGGCTGGCCGACGCGGCGCTCTCGGTGGAGCTCCTCCTGAGCGAGGACCCCGTGTTCTCGAGGGAGACGGCGCAGCAGCTCGACGCGTTCAACCGCGAGCGCCAGGACATCGAGAGGAAGATCACCGAGGACGCCGAGCGGATGATCGAGGAGCAGTACATCGCGGACGCCGGGATCGTCCTCTTCAGCGAGGCGTGGCACCCCGGGGTCGTCGGGATCGTGGCCGGGCGCGTGTCGAGGCGCTACAACCGCCCGTGCATCGTCCTCGGCAACGAGGGGGACATGGCGAAGGGCTCGGGGCGCAGCGTGGACGGGGTCAACCTGGTGGAGATCCTGGGCGGGTGCCCGGAGGGGCTGACCAGCTGGGGCGGCCATCCCATGGCGGTCGGCGTGTCGCTTCCCAAGGTCGAGCTCGAGGGGTTCCGGGGGAGGTTCGCCGCCGCGGTGAGGAGCCACCTGGGCTCGGCGATCGCGGAGCTGCGCCTCGGGATCTCGGCGTGGCTGACGCCCGACCAGGTGAACGACGACCTCATGGACGAACTCGACGCGCTCCATCCCTACGGCCAGGGCAACCCCGAGCCGGTCTTCGGTCTGCGCGGCGTTGCGTTTCGGCGGCGCCCCGAGGTCTTCAAGGAGCGCCACTTCAGGTTCTGGTTGGAGGACTCGAGGGGCCGGGGGCTGAACGGCGTCGCGTGGAAGATGGCCGACCGGATCCCGCCCGTCGGCGTGCCCCTGGACCTGGCGGTCGAGCTCAACTGGAATTTCTTCAACGACCGCAAGCTCCTGCAGCTGGAGCTGATCGACTGGCGCAGGGCCACCTGACGCCCAGTTCTCGCTTGCCCTCGGGGTCACTAGCCTGCTTTTTCCTTGGGTTCCTCGCGCACCCGTAGCTCAATTGGATAGAGCGTCTGACTACGGATCAGAAGGTTGGGAGTTCGACTCTCTCCGGGTGCACCACTTTATGCCTCGCGGCCCCGGGGCTCCCGGGAAACCGGGTCCCTGCCCCTAGTCGATCGGCGCGTTGTTCTTCGGGTCCGCCAGAAGCGCCTGGAAACGGGGATCGTCCCTTATGGGAAGCCAGCCGGGGTCAAAGCGGTCCCCGTAGACGCTTGTGCCGTAGGGGACGTGCAGCAGCCGCGAGAATTCCGCGAGGGCCTGGTCCTTCTCGCCGGCCCAGGCCAGGATCTTCGCCCGCCACAGGCTGCGGACAGGCCCGTCAACCGCGTCGTTCGATTCCGGCACCAGCTCGACAACCTTGGCCGCCGCGGCGAGAGCCTGCTCCCGGTCGCCGAGGGCGGCCTGCGTCCTCCCCAGCGCGGCCCAGAGACCGGAGTTTCGGGGCTCGGTGACCAGCTCGGCCTTCAGCTGGGGAAGGAGCTTCTCAAGCCGGGCGCGGCCGGCCGACGTGTCGCCAACGGCGTAATAGTCGAACGCCGCGTCGTGGTCCTGCTGCCAGTGCGGCGTCCCGTCGCCGTCATAGTAGGGCTGCGCGGAATCCATGCGGACAGCCTCGGCGAAGTCGCCTTTCAGCCGCGCCCAGTTCCTTCGGAAAATCGGGACCAGGGGATCCTTTGAGCTGGCCATCTCCGAACCGGAAAAGAAGGCGTCGGCCTTGTCCCGGGTCCCGTCGGCGAAGAAGGGGATGGCTACGGTGAAAAACCTCCAGATAAAGGCTCCCTTCGCTATGTCGACGCAGCGGAGCATCTCCTTCTCCGATTCCGCGTATCGGCGCATGGCGAATATGTGGGTGGCGATCGTCGACTGGTACCGCGCGTTCTGCGGGTCGAGCTCAATGGACCTGCGCAGGGCCGCCAGGCAATCGGCCCAGCGTCCAAGGCGGCGGTAGATGAGCCCGAGGGAGCCTATGGCCTCGGGCGAGTTGGGCCGAAGAAGCTGCAGGCGCCGGTACTCCTCGGCGGCGGTCTTGTAGTCGCGGTACCCATAGTAGTAGTAGTCGCCCTGCATCTCGATGACCACGGGGTCCTCCGGCGCGAGCCGCACGGCGGTCTCGATCGCGGCCTTTGCCTTCTCCATCGTCGCGTCCGAGGCGTCTATCTCGGCAAAATGATTGGCGGCCTCGAGCGCGCCGAGAAGCGCCCAGGCCTGCGCAAAGTTGGGGTCGAGCTGCACGGCGTCCACGAGCCATTTCACCTGTGCCAGCACGTCGAGGTCGTTTGCCTCGTACGCGGCGCGCGCCTGGAGGAACAGGTCGTAGGCCGCGGGGTTATTGGTCGGCTTGCGCTGGATGAGCGTCTGCTCCTGCGGGGAGATGGCCGCCTGGAGGGAGTCCGCGATGGACTGCGCCAGCTCCGCCTGGATGGCGAAGACATCGGTGACGTCCCGGTCGTAGGCCTTGGCCCACACGTGCTCGTCCGTGGCGGCGTGGATCAGCTGGCCGGTGACCCGCACCTTGTTGCCGGCCCTGCGGACGCTCCCCTCGAGGACGTAGGTGACGCCCAATTCCTGCGCGATCTGGCGGATCGGCTTCACCGTCCCCCTGTACTGCATGACGGACGTGCGCGAGACGACCCTCAGGTCCTTGATGAAGGACAGGTTGGTCAGGATGTCCTCCTGGACGCCGTCGGCGAAGAAGGCGCTCGCATCCTTCTCCTCGCTCATGTTGTCGAAGGGCAGCACGGCCACGGACTTGTCGTTCACCGCGGGCGTGACCGCGGGGGGCGCGGGAGCCGGGGGCTTGGACTCCGCCGCCGGCTGCGGGGCGGCCGCCGGCTCAGCCGGCCTGCGCGCGACATAGACGGCCACCGCGGCGCCAATGAAGCCCGCGATCAACGCGCCCCACACCCAGCCGGGGGGGCCCGACCTCTGCGGCAGGGCATGGGAGGCAAGGCCCGCCCCGGAGACGGGGCTGCGCGATCCCGCCACCTGGACGTTTCGTCCGGGCGACTCGACCAGCTTCTTCACCTGGCCCACGAACTCGGGGGTGGGGACGCCGTGGGGCAGGCGGGTCCACTGGTACCTCATGAACTCCTCCGGCACGAGGGCGGCCGACTCGGGGGTCTCGTCGATCACGACCGGCGTGATGAACGCGACGCCGCCGGCCATGTCGTGCGTGCGCTCGACCCCCAGCTTCCACTCCCGCCGGAAGTAGCCCTCCATCCGCGACTGCGTGTGGGCGGAGATGATCGGCAGGAAGAGGGCGCATTCCCGGATCTGGCGCTTGATGTTGGCGTCCCACGCGTCGCCGCCGCGCAGCTCATTCTGGTCGAACCAGACCTCAAGGCCGAAGGCACGCAGCGCGTCGGCGATGCGGCGCGCCGGCTCGGCATCCTCGCGGGAATAGCTCAGGAAGACGGCCCTTCCCCCGGTGCTGGATTTGTCCTCTGGCATGGCTGCGCAGGTATATGCGCATGAGGCCGATACCTTGCCAGCCCAAAGCCGCTTCTCGAACGGGGCCACACGCCCCTGAATTGCGGCAATTGACCCCAGAGGAGTTCCCGGGGCGCCCCTTTAGTCCCATAGTTTGCCCTATGCACCCGGACCGCGACGAGACCCTCCAGATCTCCTGGGTGCTGCGCATCGGGGCGGCCATGGAGTTCATCGGGCACGGGGCCCTCGGCATCAACCGGGTGGCCGCCTGGTCCACCTACTTCGCGGTCGTCGGGATCTCGAGGGAGAACGCGTTGCACTTGATGCCCCTCGTCGGCCTCTTCGACGTCGCGATGGCGCTCGCCGTCCTGTTCTACCCCATGCGGTCCGTCATCCTCTACATGGCGGCGTGGGGCCTCTGGACGGCGCTCCTGCGGCCCCTCGCCGGCGAATCCTCATGGGAGGCGGTTGAGCGCGCCGGCAATTTCGGGGCGCTGTTCGCACTATTCCTTTTGGCTAGGGGCGGCGGCGTTTCATGGCTGCGCTTCGGGCTGGTCGACGCCTGGAGCGAAAGGCTCAGGCGCATCATCGGCTGGATCCTGCGCCTGACGACGGTGCTCCTGCTCCTGGGCCACGGTGCCCTGAACGCATTCGTGATGAAGCCGGTCTTCGCCACACAGTATGCGCTCCTGGGAATGAGCGGCACATCGGTCGAGCCCTGGGTCGGCGCATTTGAGTGCCTGCTTGCCCTCGCGGTCCTCATCCGGCCGGGCTTCGGCCTCCTTGTCTTTGTGCTCGCCTGGAAGTTCGCGACCGAGGCGCTCTCGCCGATGGCGGGATCGCCGATGTGGGTCTTCATAGAGCACGGGGGCAGCTATGCGGCCCCGCTCGCGCTCGCTCTGCTCATGAGGAGCAGCGAGGCTCCGGTTAGTCTGCAGGCTCGTCGCTCCGCTGCGTAGCGTGGGCGGGTAATCCCGCCGGCGTTCGCCTAGCTCCTGGCCGTCGTGCTCGCCAGCTCGTAGCTGATCTTGCCCTCGATGATCTCGCGCAGTGC
>Ga0265319_1002315_pt1 | contig 10511 bp, 7 predicted proteins | sample 4824metaG_FD_192443 | JGI IMG/M metagenome (GOLD analysis project Ga0265319, IMG submission 192443) | Rhizosphere microbial communities from Carex aquatilis grown in University of Washington, Seatle, WA, United States - 4-8-24 metaG | ecosystem: Host-associated > Plants > Roots > Rhizosphere >...
GCTCAAGCTGACCTGCGGTCAGCGCCGGAATTAGTCCCTTTTACATCGAGAGGAGCCCGGAATGAATTTCCTCAATAACGTAGGCGTGTGGTTGCAGGATCTAGCAACCGTCCTCCTGTTCATGCTCATCGTGGCCCTTTTCTTCGCAGGGCTGTTCTTCCTCTCGTGCGATCAAGTCCAGGATGTCCGCTATCCCTGGAACAAGCTCAGAGGCAAATCTGCCCTATGACCAGAAAGGAGCACGATGAATAGCGTAATGTGCGGGCCCTTCCCCAAGTGGGTCGTGTTCCTGCTGCGGCCGCTGTTCTGGTTCCAGAACTGGAACGACCGAAGGATCGAGCGCAAATACCTGGGCAGATAGTTCTGCCCTCAACCCGAAAGGAGTCCGGATTGCCAAGTTACAACTTCAACTCCGGCGACGTCGTCAGGTTCCGCGGCAAGCTGTACGGGGCCGAGAAGGAAAACGAGCACAACGGCAAGATCTCTCTGCGCCCACTCCGGGACAGAGGCGGCCAGCTCGAGGGCTTTGGCCGCCGGCGCTGGTTCAGACGCGAAGTGGTCGAAAGCGCCGCCATCCTCCAACCGGGCCTGACCTACAGCGTCCCGGGCAGCAACTGACCGCCGAAAGGAGCACGAATGCCGATGAATCGGCGTTTAAGGGCGGATGGAGCGCCCGCTCCATCCGCCGCAGCGCCTTGCGCGCCCCTGTTATACCAACAGTCGAGCGCCCTGGCAGTTTACCCAGCACTAAATCCTGAAATGTAACAGTCTGTAATCAGATTGTGGAATATCAAGATTTTAGTGCTGGGCTTTTTCATACCTAGTATTCACTGGCCTCCTGCCCCTAGACTTTTTTCAAACGGCTGACTATTCCAGTTACTTCTATAATTCACTGTCAGATGTTTTCAAAAGGTTAGGGACTCGCGGCCTTAATGGTGGCAAAGTTTGAGCACCTTGTTAAAGGTGCTACTTGGTCTTAGGCTTCTTAGGAGCTTCGGTCTTAGCTGGTGCCTTAGCTTTGGCTGGCTTCTCTGCCGGCGCCTCGGCCTCTTCTTCTTCGGATTCTTCTACTTTATCAACTAGGGCCAGCGACACCACCTTATCACCGTCGTTTAGGCGCATAATGCGCACGCCTTGGGTAGCCCGGCCCAGGCTTGGGATATCCTTAAGCCCTAATCTGATGGTCTGGCCGGAGGCCGATATGATAATCACTTCTTGGTCTAACCCTACTAGGCTTTTAACACCTATGAGTGGCCCGGTTTTCTTATTAACCACCGCCGAGCGGATACCTACGCCGCCGCGCTTGTGCGCCGTAAACTGCTCTACCTTGGTGCGCTTGCCGTAACCAAATTCACTAATGACAAATAGCGAGGTATTGGCTTCTACGATATCCATGCCGATAACTTGGTCGCCGGTGCGCAGGCGGATACCGCGTACACCGCGGCTCACCCGCCCCATTGGCCGGGCGTCGCGTTCGTGGAAGCGGATAGCCTGTCCTTGCGAGGTCGATATAATAACTTCTTTGTCGCCGTCGGTCATACGTATCCATTTAAGTTCGTCGCCGGCATCAAGGTTAATGGCGATTAAGCCGCTGCTGCGGACATTCTGGTACTGTTCAAAAGGTGTTTTCTTAACAACCCCATGTACGGTACACATCAGCAAATTCGTGCCTTCGCCGGTACCTTTACTGATATTAATAACAGATGTAACAGCTTCTTCCGGCTGCAATTGTAACAAATTTACAATCGCCACGCCTTTGGCGTTTAGGCCAACGGCCGGCACTTCGTAAGTCTTGATCCTGAACACCCGGCCTTTATTTGTGAAGAAAAGTAGGAAGTCATGTGTTGAGGCGTTTACAACGTGCTCTATGTAATCTTCGTCCCGGGTAGCCATTCCTCTTCGGCCCTTGCCGCCGCGGCCTTGGCGCTTGTAGTCGGCAATTGATGTACGTTTCACATAGTTTGCTGATGTAAGTGTGACAACCACTTGTTCATCCGGCACCAAGTCTTCATCGCTTAACTTGCCCAGTTCGGAGGGCACAATCTTTGTTCGGCGCTCATCGCCAAACTGTTTCTTCATGTCTTCCAGCTCGTCGCGGATAATCTTTAGGATTTTCTTTTCGTCGGCCAAAATCCCCTGTAAATTAGCGATTAACTTAACCAGCTCTGCCAGTTCGTTCTCTATCTCTTTGCGCTCCAAGCCAGTTAGGCGGCGTAGCTGCATGGCCAAGATGGCTTGGGCCTGGATCTCGCTAAGCTTAAACTGTTTAATCAGGTTAACCTGGGCTTCTTCGCTGGTTTGGCTGGCCCGGATGGTCTTAATAACTTCTTCGATGTGGTCGAGGGCTATCTTGTAGCCCTCTAAGATATGGGCCCGTTCCTGGGCTTTGCGTAGCTCATATTCGGTGCGGCGGCGGACAACGCTCTGGCGGTGTTTAATGTGTTCCTGGATTATGTCTTGCAGGCCCAAAACCCGCGGTTGGATACCATCTATTAGCGCCAGCATATTATAGTGAAAAGCCGTTTGTAGAGGCGTTAGCTTGTAAAGCTGGTTGAGCAACTTTTTGGGGTAAGCATCTTTTTTGAGATCAATTACGATACGCACATTGCCACGAGCACTTTCGTCGCGCAAATCAGAAATACCGCTGAGTTTTTTGTCGCGTACCAGGTCGGCAATCTTCTCTACCAGCCCGGCTTTGTTCACGGCATAGGGGATTTCGGTGATAATTATGCGGTGGCGGCCGCCTTTGGCGGTTTCTTCAATATCGGCTACGCCGCGCACGACCACGCCGCCGCGGCCGGTGGCAAAGGCGGTACGGATGGATTCTTTACCATAAACCACCGCGCCAGTTGGGAAGTCCGGGCCCTTAATGTGCTCCATTAGGTCATCTAGCGTGGCTTCCGGATTGTCGATTTGGGCAACTGTGGCATCCACCAGCTCGCCAAGGTTATGTGGCGGAATATTGGTGGCCATGCCTACGGCGATACCGATTTGGCCATTCAATAACAGATTGGGCATCTTGGCCGGTAAGACTTCCGGCTCCTGCTGGCTGCCATCGTAATTATCGCGGAATGGTACGGTCTCTTTTTCGATGTCATCGAGCATCGACTCAGAAGCTTTAGTCATGCGGGCTTCGGTGTAACGCGCGGCAGCGGCCGGGTCGCCGTCCATGCTACCAAAGTTACCTTGTCCGTCTACCAAGGGGTAGCGGGTGCTAAACGGCTGCGCCAGACGGACCATAGCATCGTAAATGGCGGTATCGCCGTGCGGGTGGTATTTGCCCATGACGTCGCCAACAATTTGCGCGCTCTTGGTATGCTTAGAGCCCGCGCTAAGGCCGTTTTTATTCATGACATAGAGAATCCGGCGGTGCACTGGCTTAAGGCCGTCACGCACGTCGGGTAGCGCCCGGGCGACGATAACACTCATGGAATACTGTAGGTAGCTGGTCTCCATTTCGTCCTCAACGCTGCGGTTGAGAACGGTCTTGGAGTGGTGCTCGGCACTTGGGACCATGCCCTTTTGTCTATCGTCCATCTCTTATATATCCAGGTCTTTCACGAATTTAGCACGCGATTGTATAAAGTTTTTACGGGTTTCTACCTCTGAACCCATCAGCTTAGAAAAGATAGCATCGGCCTTTTCGGCATCATCAATCTTGACTTGTACCAGTACCCGGGCCTCAGGATCCATAGTCGTCTCCCACAGCTGTTCGGCGTCCATTTCACCCAAACCTTTGTAGCGCTTTTGTTCGATAAAACCAGCTTGGCGGAAACGTTCGTCATTTTTGTTGATAGCCGTTCCGGCGGTCTTGCGTTCGGCGGTGCTGGCATCGATTACTTTATCGAGCTCCTCTTCGTCGTAGACAAAAACGCTGGTTTTGCGGCCGGGTTTAATCAGCTCAAACAGTGGCGGTTGGGCAACGTAGACGTGGCCGCCTTCGATAATTGGGCGCATGTGGCGGAACAGCAGGGTTAGCAGCAGTGTGGTGATGTGGCTGCCGTCCACATCGGCGTCGGTCATAATAATAATCCGCTCGTAGCGCAGGCCTTCCATGTCGAACTGTTCTTCGATGCCAACGCCCAGGGCTTTGATAAGATTGAGGATCTCCTGGTTGGCTAGCATTTTGTCCAGCCGCGCCCGCTCGACATTTAACACCTTGCCGCGTAGCGGCAAAATAGCCTGATAGAAGCTGTTGCGTCCCTCTTTGGCGCTGCCGCCGGCGGAGTCACCCTCGACAATAAATAACTCGGCTTGCGAGCGGTCGCGGGTGGCGCAATCGGCCAGTTTGCCGGGCAAGGCCGCCCCCTCTAGGGCGCCTTTACGGATAATATTGTCGCGGGCGGCCCGGGCGGCCTTGCGGGCCCTGGCGGCTAGCAAGCCTTTATTAACAATCTTGCGGGCCACTTGCGGGTGTTCTTCTAGGTAATACGAGAACCACTCGTTCATCACTTGTTCTACATAGCCGCGGACTTCTGGGTTGCCCAGCTTGTTTTTGGTCTGGCCTTCAAACTGCGGGTCGGGTAATTTAACCAAAATTACCGCTGTTAGGCCCTCACGGCAGTCTTCGCCGGTCAGATTATCTTCTTTGTCCTTCAATAAGCTATTTTTGCGAGCGTAATCATTCAGCACTCTGGTCAGAGAAGTGCGGAAGCCGGTTAGGTGCATGCCGCCTTCGGGGTTATAAACGTTATTGGCAAAAGCCATCACGCTATCGTTAAAGCCATCGTTATACTGCAGGGCAATCTCTACAATGGAGTCTTCTATTTCTTTTTCGACGTAAAAAATCTCGTCGTCCATGGACTCTTTGCCGGCATTGAGGTGGCGCACATAACTTTCTATGCCGCCCTCAAAATGGAAGGCGTAAGCCTGGCCGCTGCGCTCGTCTCTGACTGTGGCCTTAACGCCTTTAGTTAGATAAGCCTGGTGGCGCAGGTAGTCCACCACCCAGCCGTAATCAAACTCCACGGTGGTGGTAAAGATGCCGCCATCGGGGTAAAAAGTAATACTGGTGCCGGTCTTATCTGTAGCTTTGCCCTTGGTAAGTTTGGTGGTTGGCACGCCTTTGGCGTATTCCTGGGTCCATTCAAAACCATCCCTGGCCACGGTAGCAATCAGCTTGGTGGCTAGAGCATTCACCACGGATGAGCCAACACCGTGCAGACCGGAGCTAACTTTGTAGCCGCCATTGCCAAACTTACCGCCGGCGTGCAGTGTAGTTAGTACTGTCTCTAAGGTGTTTTTTCCGGTCTGAGGATGCATTTCTACGGGAATACCGCGGCCGTTATCGTAAATAGTAGCGCTGCCATCTTGGTGCAAAGTAACGCTTACTTCCGTTGCATAACCGGCAATGACTTCGTCTATGCCGTTATCGGCCAGTTCTTTTATAAGGTGGTTTAGGCCTTCGGGTCCGGTGCTACCAATGTACATACCCGGGCGCTTGCGTACCGGATCAAGACCCTCCAGCACTTGAATTTGGCTGGCGTCGTAGCTGTGGCCTATAGATTTCTTTTCGGCACTCACAGCAAAGACTCCCTATCTGTTTTTTGTCTAAACATCCTACATATATTGTAGCCGATTGCACCGCGCCGTGCAAGCCAAATTACAGATTAGGGGCGACTTTTTTACCGCTTGTTTTGCAAACAGGCAAAGATATTGTCCCCGCCCCCTGTTTGACTCCTTGACAGTTTTAACCTCTAGGGGTATAATATCGCCAACTTATCAGCCCTGTCCGGGTGGATGGGTGGCACGTTTATATTTGAAGTCCTTTAGTTTTGCCGGGAGCGACTTGCCTGCTACAAAGTTAGTAGGCGTATCGTACCCGGCAAAAAGGAGTACGAGTACGGTGAGAAAGTACCTAACGCTCAAAAATGTGATGATTGCACTGGCGGTATTGATAGCCGGCCCTCCGCTGGCTACATTCATCATCTCTGCGTTCATCTATGTCATCTTCTAGGGCCGAATAGGCCAGGAACGGGGGAAGCATGTCAGTAGTGCAGGCACCAGAGACAACCGTGTTGGTGCGCTTCGACCTCTGTGGGCATACGACCAAGATGCCCGAGGCCAAGTTCACCGAGCTCCTCGAGCAGATGTGCGACGGCGAAGCCGAGCGGCTTCATCGCTACCAGAATCCGGAGACAGGCTCCGTCCCGGGTGAGGAGATTCTCCCGTCGCGTTTCTGCTCCTGCCGCCTCGGCGACATCTGCGATGACGCTGAGATGACAGGCATTTACCTGCTCAACGTTGCGTAAGGACTTCAGTTCGCGGGCATTTGCCCGTAACCAGACCGAGGGGGAGGATGGTGTTCGCCGTGTGTCCGCACGCGCGGACTCCCTCCCCCTCGGAGTACTTCATAATATGGCCCGCCCGTGGGGCCTATTTTCATACCTAATATTCATCGGCCTTCCGCTCCTAGACTTTTTTCAAACGGCTGACTATTCCAGTTACTTCTATAATTCACTGTCAGATGTTTTCAAAAAGTTAGGGGCTCGCGGCCTTAATAGTGGAAGGGTCTGGGACTCTCAAAAACAGAAAGAGTGAGGAATGAATAAGAAGCTTGAACCGAGGACTGTTTGAGCCCTAAAGGGCGAGTTCCGCAGGTTCACTTCTTATTCATAACGAACGACCATCTAGTTTTTGAGCCGTCCCGGCGGTTTGCCACACTTTGCCGCCAAAGTGTGAAGATTTGAGTACTTTGTAAAAAGTACTGTTTATTCGGCGTAGCGAATGTTGCCATCTTTATCTATATGTATAGTCTGGCCGTCATCGGCTGTCCTAGGCGCGTCTTCGCCGTCCCGACGGATTTTTAGCTCGCCCGGGTTGCTAAAAGTTGCTTGGGCCGGCTTGGCGGCCACCGGCTGGGCTGGTTGTGGCTGCGTAGGTTTAACCATATTCTCCGATGACGCACCAAAGGTGGCATAAGCTGGCGGCGTAGCACCGGGCGCCGAACTGGCACTAACGGTTGATGCTGGCGACGCACCAGCTTTGCGCTTAGCCAACCACTCATCCAAGAATGATGAACCACCGGCCGGCCCAGGCCTAGCGGCCATCTGGGGTGAAGGGCTAGTAGGCAGTGGGCCCAGGCGGTCAAATGGGCTGCCGCTGGCTCCGGCCGCCGGTGGCAAGCCCGGCCGGGGGGCCGCGCCTAGCCTTGGCTGGGTCTCCATGCGCTTAAAGATTTCGGCTTCTACCTGGTCTTTAGCCCGGCCGTACTTGGCAGCCGAGAGTTGTTTTAGAGCGTCAGCCAACTGTTTGTTGGGCTGCCCCAGCGGCGGCAAGCCAACCATACTGAATGGCTGCACTGGTACTCCGCCAATCAGCATACGGACCACCATATTATGGTTGGGGATGAATTGTAAGTCATCAATATCAAAAACCGGTGCGAATTGTTTGGCTAAAAATTCGGCGTCATTAGTACCGACTCGGTAGGCAACGACTGTTCCGACGTTACCAAAGACCGCATCGCGGACTTCTTCTGTTAGCTGGGTCGTAAACTGGTTAGCCACAATCACATTTAGGTGGTACTTGCGGGCCTCGGATAAGATATCGGCAAAGCTGTCGGTGCTAAAGTTTTGGAACTCATCTACATACAAGCAAAAGTCCTGGCGGAAGTCTTCCGGCATATCGGCCCGGCTCATGGCCGCAGCCTGGAACTTCATTACAAAAATCATGCCCAGTAGTTTGGAATTAAGATCGCCGGTGCGGCCTTTACTGAGGTTGACTAGCAGGATTTTGTTGCTGTCCATTACCTCGCGCAAATCAAAGCTGCTCTTGCTTTGGCCAATAATATTGCGCATCATTTCGTTGCTTAAAAAGGCGCCGAACTTAGAGATAAACCAGCTTACTACTTCGCCGAACTCATTGCTGCGCTGGCTCTGCGGCATTTCCTTGCGCCAAAATTCAATAACATTTTGATCTGTTACGTATTTGAGTTTTTGCTCTACAAAGGCCGGGTCGCGGAACAGCTTAGGGATATCCACAAAGCTGCCGCCATTGGGGTCGGCCATGATGGTTAGGGCGGCGTTTCTGAACAAATGCTCGTAGCGCGGGCCAATGATGCCGGTGTGGCCCGGGTCATAAAGCTTATACAGCATATTGATAGCTTCCTGGATCAAAAAGTCCTTTTGCTCCGGGTTATGATACTCAAACATATTCAGGCCCAGTGGATATTCCATATCGGCTGGACAGAAGTAAATTACGTCCTCGGTGCGCTCTTTAGGCACCATCGCCAGCAGCCGCTCGGCGGTATCACCGTGCGGGTCCACAAAAGCAAAGCCGCGGCCGTCAAGCATATCCTGCAGCGCCAAATTCTCTAAGAAAGTTGATTTTCCGGTGCCGGTTTGGCCAACGGCATACATGTGCCGGCGGCGGTCATTGAGGTCTAAGCGGATGGCTTTTTTGGCGCCACGGAATATGTTGTAGCCCAGCACCAGGCCGTGTTCGGGTACGTTGCGCGGCCCATCAACCTGCTTGCTGGCCTGGCGCTCCAGCTGGCTGGTGGGAATACTTTGCTGGTCCGGAAAATGAAACAAAGTAGCAATCTCGCTGGCATTTAAGATGTTTTTAGACTGCTCAGCTGGAAAGAAACGCAGAATATAAGCGGTTATAAAGTCCTCCATATCGCGCGCCGGTACAAACTTAAAGCCGTTGCGGCCGGGTGCGTCAAACAGCGCGTAGCTGGCGACTATGTTATTCAGTATGGTTTGAGCCCGTTGCATCACGTTTGAGGATGCTACAACTCTGATGAGCACCTCGTAGCCCGGCTGTTTGGTCTTTTCTTCTATCGCCTGTGCCAGCGATTGGTCCAGTTCCGAAACGTCTTTTTTGCTGTCCTGGGCCTTTTCGTCACCCCTGGATTCGGGTGGCTTAGTCAGCGCGCTAAATAGCTGGCCAAACCACCAAAAAGTGCTCTCGATACCCTGAGGTGAACTTTTGCCAGTACGTTTTTTACTGGCCTCGGTGGTGGCTACTTTGCGCCAGGCGCCATCGGCCGGGCGTAGCAAAATCTGGATGCCGGCGCCGTCCTCGGTAGTCAAACCAGAAAGGGCGTTAAGCAGTGTCTCCATGGTGTCGCGCTTAATCTCTTGGTAAGTAGCTATGGGGTAGGCAAAGCTCTCTTTAAGCTGTAACTCGCCGCCTACGGTACCGGTAATCCGGCCCACGCCGCTAAAAATATTGTGTTCCGGAACTTCTTCTAGGCTGGCTGACGGGTAGGCGCTGACTATTGCCTGCTCTACTACGCTCAGCAGCGGTACCGGCACGGCGGTATAAAAGTGCACTGCGCCGTGGTTGGCGACAATCTCTAGGGCTACATGGCGTTGGCCGTAGAACTTGTGGCGCAGGCCTTTCTGAAAAGTGCTGGCTAAGATGGCATACAGTGTTTGGGCCCTAGAGATGTTCTCGTCTGCCACATCGCGCTCGTCGCGTCCCTTGGACTCGGCGTCATCGCTGGGCGGCGGCAAGTGTATAAGCACTGGCACCATCTTTAGGCCGCGCTCATAGTTTTTCTGTTCACGGAAAATAGTCCTTAGGTAAAAGTAGGCAAAGCCGCAACCGGCGGCCACCAGGACCAAGAAGGCTAATAGTACCGCTAAGACCGTCATGCTGCCGCCGTATCGTCCGTGGGGATAGTTTTATTAAACCTTTTACGGATATATTCGGCTTTAACCAGGCTCATTTCATGCTTCTGGCTCTGCGGGTCGTCCTTAGTTTGGGCGATAATTTTTTTGGCGCGCTCCACCCATTGTTTTTCGATACGGTGCGTATCCTGGGCGTCGGCGTAGTGCTGGTCAGCTGGGGCAGCCGTCGTGACATCATCTTGGCCGGAGGGTATAGCCACCGGCCCGGCGACCGGGATATCCGTTGGCAGCGGCATAACAGAAGTGGTTACATCTTTAGGTGCCCGGCGGCCAACAGCCGATTCGCCATCCGGAGCCTTCTCCATGGCTTTACCGTGCTGGTTCTCCAGCCCTTCATTTGTTTGTGGCGCCTCAAAGGCAGGCCCACTCTCCACGCTATTCGGATTCATAAGCCTATTATACTAAAGTTTACACGCGCAGGTGTAGCTATTTAGTGGTGCGCCGGGCACTATAAAATAGTAGCCCTGCAGTGATAATCACCAGCACTAGCCCATCGAGCCAACTTAAGCTCTGGGCGCTACGGAACATAAGTGTTACAAGGATAAAAATGGTAATAACAGTAATGCGAAACCGGTAACCCGGTCGCATTTCCCCGGCCTGCAGGTAGACCGCGCTGTAGCCTACACTGGCCAAGAACACCCCTAGCCCCACAAAGAAAGCGATAGCCCAGGTAATGTCTTTGACCGGGCTGGTCAGCGTCGTAATCAAAACTAGATACAAAAAACTACCAGCAGCGAGGGCTGCTGGTAAACGTGCGTGTCGGCGATTTTGTTTCACGCCATTCATTATAGAACGAGGAGGCTTAGGCGGTAAATGCGCTGCATATAATTACTTAAAAGCGCTTACCGCCAAAAGCCGGTTGACTGACCGCTC